>Ga0078972_1003515_pt1 | contig 45136 bp, 41 predicted proteins | sample YelNatPaOPGAMG01_FD_67568 | JGI IMG/M metagenome (GOLD analysis project Ga0078972, IMG submission 67568) | Hot spring thermophilic microbial communities from Obsidian Pool, Yellowstone National Park, USA - OP-RAMG-01 (SPADES assembly) (version 2) | ecosystem: Environmental > Aquatic > Thermal...
TGCCTCGTCGGCAACCCAGAACTCGCTCCCGCCGACGCTCAACCGTGCGATTATGTCTCCGTCCCTGCCTTCAACGCGAAAAACCTCCGTTGCACCGAATGCGTCCGCGTAGAACTCCACAGCACGGGCACCATTGCGCACTGAGAGCATCGGCGCAATTGAAGCCACGTTTGGCACTACCGGGCTCGAGGAATCACTCATTCACGCAGCCTCCGGCGCGACTTGGACACTGGCCGTCCACCTATCGCCTACATAGTTTGCCCGCAACACCCTCATCCCGCCTTCTTGCGGCATAATACGCCTCGGTGCGCGAAGTGTCAAGTTCATCTCGTTAGCCCACTCCAAAGAGGCTCGCGAACGGGAAATTCGTCAATCCCCCGGCTACGTCGCCCAAGGCATCGCGCTTCAGCCGCCGGCGGCTAGAGCAAGGTGCCATAATTCAGTTCGGTACAGGCCGGGCAAGCGTGGATCTGGCCAACGGGGAGGGTCAATCTCACAGCGACAGTAACTTGTGACACCCACGCTTGTGATCTGGCCAGGCCTTCTTTGACATGAATGGACTCGCGCAGCATATGCCTCACGCCTTCCGTCGCCGTGTACGCACATAACACTGGGTATCTCTCTTAGACCATGGCGCAGATACGTAGCAGCCGGGCTGCTGAGACCATGTGTCAGGCGCCGCTCGTAGCCATCTGCTCCAGAAGCGGCCGCAAGTGGACTTCCACATCCTCCAGCAACGCAATCTCTTTCAAATCGAGGCGCTTCGTTAGCTCCGTAATGGCCGCGCATCCAAGAAAGTACCCCGTCTCGCTCCTGCCACGAATCTCAAACCACGAGCCAAAGAACGCTGCCACAGGTTCGCCAGCATCCGCCCGTCTTAAAAACTCACCGGCTAGCCAAGGCTGATGGCTGTAGCACCAATCTAGCCAATCCGCGGTGTTGCCGCCACATGTTCGATGCCATCTGTCTTTGTGGAGGATCAGGCTCTCACAATATTGCGCAAATCCCTCTTCATACAGTTGCCACCATGGCCCGGAGCCGACGGGTATGCCAACTTGGCCTCGCCAATGATGATGTGCAAGATGTGCAAGTTCATGAGCAATTAAACCTGCGATGGCCTCGCTGCCATTCCAGCCACACTCCGCGATGTTCTCTAACCCGAACAAGATTGCCGGCGAACCACAAAACGTTGTCGCCCAGCCTGCGCCGCAGCCGATACCGACGTAGATTACGAACACCGTTCTTTCCTCGAATGCAAGGAGCTGCCGCGTTCTGGCATAGACAGGCGCGCATGACGCCCATAGGTTTCGCCGGGCTTCTTGCATCGCGGGAAGCCGCTCGGTCAAATACGGAAACACCTTATCCCGCGCGATCTGGCGCCAATCCAAGCCGGCCGAGGAATAGTTTTCGATTTGCGCATCGCGAAGTTCCGGCCACGGGGACAAATATTCCACCGCCCAGCGCTCCACTTTGTCGCCTATGGAGTCGCCCTGAACCCGGGCCCAATACTTCAAGAAAGCAGGAAATGTATCAATGATCTCACACATGACACGTCGTGCCCTCTGGCATCACGCGCTGCCCCACGCCAACGCCCTCAGTCGCCTTTGGCGCCATTATCGCGTATAGTTCGCATGATAGGCGGAGAATGGCAAATCGCTTTCTAAAGATAGATCATCACCCGCCAGCCGTGCATCTCGCCGACTGGCCACACCAAGAATGCAACCTGCGTTCGGCCCCATAACGCTCAAGCTAAGGGACGCGCCGCAAGCGGCGCATCCAGGTTGACCGCACTGTTAGACATGATGGTGGATTGAATCGTGGCAATATCTGGAATTGACTTTGCCGTCCAGCGTACTATGCGCACGCCCGCCGACGAAAGGGCTTTGTCTTTTTTCGTGTCCGCCACCCGACGAGATTCTTTTTGGTGGGTTGCATCATCAAGCTCGATAACGGCGACAATGCTGAAGTCTTTGTTGCACACCACGAAGTCAGCGCTCATTCGGTTGATGCGATTGAACCATGCCTGATAGTTATTGCCTTTCTCGACTCCGAGCAAGCGGGATAGCTGCACTTGAGCGAGCACGATATGCCCAGGCAACGCCTGAACGAGGCGAAAATAAAGAACCTGCTCCGGCTGGGAAAGCGGCCTCTTGACGTAGAAGGGCCAAACCTCCTCAGTGCCACTGTCTTGGGATTTGGCTTTGAGTACTTCCAAAATTGCCACAACGACAATGACAACGATCATCAGCAAAATGATTATGCTCATTCTTCTTGCTTTCCCTTGAGGGTAAATGCCTAACGACGCAAATAAGCGGCGGCGCTGTTTGCCGACCGCTTATTTGCCTGTTATGCCATTATCGGTGCGCTACCGGCCGGAGTTCATAAATTCGTCTGTATTTCGCCGCCGACTCTATGTCCCCCTGGCGAAGCGCCTCCCTCACGTCGTCCAATTTACAGGCATCTTCAACACTGAGATAAGGGGACCAACCGGTGTCGTCTTCCACCAGAGCGACTTCTACCTCGGCCACGTACTTGCCTTCGTGCACATACTTTGACTTCTTCCGCCGTTTCATCGTTACCGCCTCCGCACAAATGTTTCATCCCACCGCTCCGGATCCGAACGATAGGCCGTGATCGTTGCCATTGGCCGTCGCACCTCCCACGTCCGTCTAGCTCTACCGACGTATATGCCTTCCACCTAACACGCATCTGCCGCTTTCCGTCGGCATAATACGCCTTGGCACGTGAAGTGTCAAGTTCTTTGGTATCATCGTGTGAATGCAACGCGGCTCCTTGACACCTGCCGTTGGGGATGCTAGAATAACGATCGGGTTGAGAACACATCTCTTCGGCACCGCAGGGATACAGGCTGCACATCCGCACCGGCGGCTTGCACCCGTATCCTATCTTTTTGCCGCATCACCGCGCCCTTCCGCCGCAAAGGAGGTCCCATGCAGGTCACCAGGGAACAGAGCGATCCCTGCATGATCACGCTCACAATTGAAGTTGATCCCGATGAAGTACGCCAGGCCCGCGAGCGCGTCCTGCGCCAGATGGCCAAGAGCGTGGAAGTACCGGGGTTCCGGCCCGGCAAAGCGCCTCGGCCATTTGTGGAACGCTATCTGGATCGCGAGCGGGTAAATACGCGCACGGCCCACTTTCTTGCCGATAATGCGTATGCCGAGGCTATCCGCCAAGAACAGATTGAGCCCTTCGACAGACCCGCGATCCATTACGACACGTTTGAAGAAGACCAACCTTTCCGGTTTACGGCAGAAGTGCCTCTTCCACCAAAGGTGTCCCTGGGGAACCTCGAAGGCATCACCGTGGAACGGCCTGTGGTTGATGTAACCGATGAGGATGTGGACCGGGCCATCGCTTCCATGCTCGAGGAGCACGCCACTCTCTCGGCGGTGTCCGGCCGAGGTGTGAAGAACGACGATGTGCTCGTCGCCGAAATCTCCATTACACCTGAGGGCGAGCCGCAAGGCGAGGTTAAGCGCAGCCTGATCCGCATGGGAAGAAATATCCCCGGGTTTGATGAGGCCATCCTCGGCATGGAGATCGGCGAGGAGAGGACGTTCGAACTCACCTATCCAGAGGATTACGAGCAGCAGGACCTCGCCGGCAAGAAGGCCACCTTCGTCGTAAAGCTGATGGCCATCAACGAACGCGTACGTCCGGAGCTTACCGACGATTGGGTCCGCCAGAACACGAGGTACGCCTCCGTTGAGGAATTCCGGGCCGGCGTACGCACGAGCATGGAAGAAAACGTGCGGGAACAGGGGGATCGGGTGGTGCTCCAACGCATCCTCGATGAGATCCAGCGCCGATCGGAAGTGCACTATCCCGAGGTTCTTCTGGAACGGCGGATGCGAGACGAATACGATCGCCTCGTTCAGGCCCTTCAGCAGGAAGGGCTAACGGTTGAGGCATACATGGAGCAGAGCGGCCTCACGGAAGAGGCGCTGCTGAACCAGATAAGGGAAGCGGCCGAACGCCGGCTTGTGCGCGCGCTGATCCTGAACGACATCGCTGCTGCCAATAATCTGTTTGCGAGTACGGAGGAATTGGAAGCAGAACTCGATCGGCTGCTGGATGCCGGCAATGTGTCCGATGAAGCGCGGGCTGACCTCAAAAAGGATTTGGATGTGAGGCTCCGCACCGCAACGAGTTTACGGGATCAAAAGATACGCGCCTTTCTGTTCGATAAAGTGCAGATCAAGGACGTTCCGGTTCCGGATGACGACACGCCGGCCGCTGCTTCGGGGCAATCCGAAGGCTCCGCGGCTCCAGGATCGTGAAGCCGGTGTACCGCCCTGTAGCGGCGCCGCACGAGGTTGCGCAGAGTTGCGCCGGCGCGTTCGGACTGGGGGACCATCTCGATTAGTTGGGAGACAAGGGAATTACGCTAGGAGAGGTTAGCCACATGAGTCCACGCAACATAGACGCCGTCATCCCCATGGTCGTGGAACAGAGCGCCCGCGGGGAGCGAGCCTATGATATCTATTCCCGGCTGCTGAAAGATCGGGTGATCTTCATCGGCGATGCCATTGACGACCACCTGGCCAACCTCATCATCGCCGAACTCCTGTTCCTAGAACGGGAGGATCCCGACAGCGACATTGATCTGTACATTAACAGCCCCGGAGGCAGTGTGTCCGCAGGGTTGGCCATCTACGACACGATGCAGATCGTCAAATGTGACGTGGCCACCATCTGTGTAGGTTGGGCGGCTTCCATGGGAGCTGTGTTGTTGGCAGGTGGCGCAAAGGGCAAAAGGTATTCTCTGCCTCACGCCCGCATCATGCTCCATCAAGTGGCGGGAGGGTACCAAGGCACCTTCGCCGATGCCCGCATCCAGCTCGAAGAGATGAACAAGGCCCACGAAACACTCATGCAGATCATCAGCGAACACACCGGCCAGCCCATAGAAAAGGTCCGTAAGGATTGCGACCGAGACTACTGGCTCTCCGCCCACGAAGCAGTAGAATACGGCCTCATTGATAAAGTGTTCGAGAAGGGCGACCGGTAAACCGATCATAAAGAGAACACGCTTAATATCAACGCAGGATGCCGCTCTGCCTTACCTCACTCTGCGCGAGAGGAGGAGTATGTAGGCAAGGCATCTAATCCGCCCCTGACGGGAGGACCAGGACCTTGGCGAGGATGCATGAGCTGGGCGAAAAGCGCTGTGTGCTGTGCGGGAAGAGCCGCGAACAAGTAAAGAAGCTCATCGTCGGGATCTACGGAGGCGTATGCGTTGAATGCGTGGCCCTCTGCAACGAGATCATCCGGAATGAGGACGGTACGCCCGAAAGGTTTGGCACGCTAGGGGCGATCCCCAAACCGAAGGAGATCTATCGCATCCTCAGCCAGTACGTGGTCGGCCAGGAACGCGCCAAGCGCATCTTGGCCGTGGCCGTTTATAACCATTTCAAGCGCATCAACGCCCCGGCAGGAGATGTAGAGCTACAAAAATCCAACATTCTCCTCATCGGTCCCACGGGCTCCGGCAAGACACTGCTCGCGCAGACGCTCGCCCGCATCCTCAACGTTCCCTTCGCCATCGCGGATGCCACCTCGCTCACCGAAGCCGGGTACGTCGGTGAGGACGTAGAGAACATCCTTTTGAAGCTCCTGCAAGCTGCCGATACCGGAGGCTCCATCCAAGAAACCGTGCGCAATGCACAGCGGGGCATCGTGTACATTGATGAGATAGACAAGATCACCCGCAAATCGGAGAACCCTTCCATCACGCGCGATGTGAGCGGCGAAGGCGTGCAACAGGCCCTACTCAAAATCCTGGAAGGCACGGTCGCCAATGTACCGCCCCAAGGAGGCCGGAAGCATCCCCAACAGGAGTACGTGCAGGTAGACACCTCCAACATCCTCTTCATCTGCGGCGGCGCTTTCGAAGGGCTGGACCGTATGATCGAGCAGCGCCTCTCTAAACGAGCCATGGGCTTTCGCGCCCACCCCGAGGCAAAGTCGGTCCGCTCGGAGAACCTTGGAGAAACCCTAGCCCAAGTAATGCCGGAAGATCTCCTTCGCTTCGGCCTTATCCCCGAATTCATCGGCCGATTGCCCGTGGTAGCCACACTCACGCCTCTGGATGAAGATGCCCTCGTGAAGATTTTGGTGGAACCCAAGAACGCCCTCACCAAACAATACAGCAAGTTCTTTGAATTTGACGGTGTGGAACTGGTCTTTCAAGAGGAAGCCCTCCGTGCCATTGCTCAGGAAGCGATGAAGCGCGCCACCGGCGCCCGCGCTCTGCGCACGATCGTGGAGGAAGTCATGATGAACATCATGTACGAAATCCCCTCCTCTAAGGATGTAAAGCGTTGCATCATCACCGAGGGTACGGTGCGCGGAACCGAAGAACCTAAGATTATTACGATATCGGACCTTCGCCAGGCAAGCTAGCCCGGTCATCCCCCCAGAACCTATGGGCCACTCCGCTCGGCACTTGCAGAATTCCTCCATGCATGTGCCCGAGCTTGTAGTGGACGCTCGTCGCCGGCCCCTGCAGGAGGAATCCGGCGTTTACACGAATTACGCCTTTGAAGAATCAGGCCAAGGCCTCTTCCTCGCTCCGCGGCGCTTTCGGCTCCCCAGCAGGTACGGCCATGGTCAGGAGGCTTCCAGCTATGATCTCACGCAGGGAACTGCTCGGCATTGGTGCTGCATCCCTCATATCAATGGACGAACCCAACGCGCCCACCGACTTGCGCTGGCAATGGGTATTTCCGCAAGAGCATCGCTGGGTAAATTCCAAGACAGCCGAATAAGATCGGCGTCACGTTGATGAATTCATCCCACAAAAGGCGTTCAGGCAAGCAGCCGCCAAGGCACGGCTGACCAAGCGAGGAACGTGTCACACACTTAGGCATTCGTTCGCGAGGCACTTGATCGAGGCAGGCTGCGGTATTTGCACGGTGCAGAAGCTTCTTCGACGCAAAGACCTGAAGACGACGATGATCTGCTCGCATGTGTCGAACCGAGGTGGCCGCGGTGTGAAAAGTCCGGGCGATGGGCTGTGAGCTATCCATGTTAAACGGAAACCGGATAACATGACGACCATGTTTGGGGACGGAGCAAGGACGATGAAACCAAAGAACTTGACACTTCGCCCGTCGAACCGTATTATGCCGATGGACAGCGGCACAGGCGTGTTAAGTGGAAGCCAGATAATCAGTAGTTAGCCCGCTTTGTCCTACCAAGATAGATGAATACAATCTGTGCAGAATACCTTCCAACAGTTAAAAGAGAGGCGTAATCATGTCATCCACGCCAGCCATTCTTGCAATAACAAAAATGCTTGAATCTCTGCCCGAATCGGTACAAGAGCAGGTAGTCGAGCATTTGCGCGAGTATCTTGCCGACCTGCAGGATGAATTGAAATGGGATAACCTGTTTGAGCAGACGCAACCTCAATTAGTGGCCGCTGCCCGTCGTGCAAAGCAAGAAATTGCGCAAGGGCGCTCACAACCGATGGACTATGAGCGACTACGAAGTTAGCCACTTTGCCATCTTTCTGGGCAGCGTATGAAATTCTCAATGGGGACGTCAAGCGCAGTACCAGAAAGGCCTATCGCTTGTGGGCGGAAAATCCTTTTCATCCATCCTTGGATTTCAAGTGCATCAATCATGAAGAGAACGTTTGGTGTCTAAGGATTACACGCGGCTATCATGCTTTAAGTAATCTTGAGGGTGATACGGTAATGTGGTTCTGGACTGGTAGCCATGATGAGTACGAACGTTTCATCTCGTGATGGAAAACATACCGAGCTAACATGCGCTTTCAGCCGACCGCTTGGCTCGCTTCGCGGCGGCTGAAGCGCGGGCCGTTATGCGCGGCGCATTACCGGCGCTGAGAATCGTTATAGAGTATGGAGGTACCCAGCTATGAGAACCTTTTCGGCAGTTGTTGAAAAGTGTCCTGACACGGGGCTGTACGTTGGCTATGTACCAGGTTTTCCTGGAGCGCACACTCAAGCAGCCACTCTTGATGAGCTACAAAGAAATCTTCGCGAGGTGATTGAAATGCTGCTTGAAGACGGCGAGCCAGTCCTTGAAACCGAGTTCATCGGTACACAAACGGTGGTGGTTACCTAATTATGGGCAAGTATCCTGTTCTCAGTCCGCGAGAGGTCATAGCGATCTTGGCCAAACTCGGCTTCGTGGAAGTGCGTCGAAGAGGCTCACACAGGCAGTATCGGCATCCAGATGGTCGGAATACAACAGTACCTTTTCATCAGGGGCGAGATATTTCACCGATTCTGCTACGGCAGATCGCCAAAGACATTGGACTGGATGTGGAAGAGTTGCTCAAGTATAGGTGAAGCAGGGTTTTGCCCTTGGAAACTGCGCCTAACCTGCGCTTTCAGCCGACGCCGCTCGGCGGCGCTTTCGGTTCCCTAGCAGGTACGGCCATGGTCAGGAGGCTTCCAGCTATGATCTCACGCAGGGAACTGCTCGGCATTGGTGCTGCATCCCTCATCTCAATGGACGAACCCAACGCGCGACGTGCACGAGGATCCAAATTGCCACAACGCCAACCCAACGTCCTGGTTTTCTTCACCGATCAACAGCGATGGGACACCTGTGGATGCTATCATGACAGCCCATTGCACCTGACGCCGAACCTCGATCGCCTTGCAACCGAGGGCACGCTCGTGCGGCATTCCTTTACCGTTCAACCTGTATGCGCTCCTGCCAGGGCATGCCTCCAAACAGGACTGTACGGCACGCAACACGGCGTATGGCGCAACGGACTTCCCCTCACGCCGAACCATAAAACGCTGGCGCATTACTTCGCCGAAGCAGGATATCACACCGCGTACATCGGGAAATGGCACCTGGCCTGCACCGGCGTAAAGCCGGTTCCCAGAGAACTGAGGGGAGGCTACGAAGAGTGGCTGGCAGCCGACGTCCTTGAAATGACGTCGCATCCATACGACTTCCGCGTGTTCGATACTGGAAACCGCCCGTACCACCGAGCGGGGTACCGCGTGGATGCGCAAACGGATTGTGTGCTGGACTTCCTGCGCCGACAAGCTCAAGAGAAGACACGCCCATTCTTTTTATTCACAAGCTACCTCGAGCCCCATTTTCAAAACGACATGAAGCGCTTCGTAGCGCCCGACGGCTATGCAGACCGGTACCGCAACAACCTCTACGCACCTCCAGACCTGGTGCATGCCGGCAAGGGAGATTGGCCTCAGGAACTCCCGGACTATTACGGCATGTGCGCCAGCCTGGATGAAAACCTGGGGCGTGTGCTGGCAGCTCTGGATGAACTGAACCTGAGAGAGAACACCATCCTTCTGTTTGCCAGTGATCACGGATGCCATTTCCGCACACGCAATGATGAATACAAGCGGAGCTGCCACGAGAGTTCGATCCGCGTGCCCACCGTCTTTACCGGGCCGGGGTTCCGCAAGGGACACGTGATAGATGAACTCGTGGCCATCCCAGATTGGTCCGCGACGCTTCTAGACGCCGCCGGGATTAAGGTGCCTGATACCTTCATGGGGCGAAGCATTCTGCCCCTCATTCACGGCCATCACAGCAGTTGGCCCTCCGAGGTATTCATCCAGATCAGCGAAAGCCAAGTGGGCAGAGCCCTGCGCACGAAGCGGTGGAAGTACGGGGTGAATGCTCCAGGCGCCGACGGTTGGCGGGAATCGGCTGCCGGTGAATACCGGGATCAATACCTGTACGACTTGCACGCCGATCCATGGGAGACGCACAATCTGGTAGCCCAGCCGAAGTACCGGCAAGTTCTAGAGGAATTGGCCACAATCCTCACGAAGCGGATGGAGGCTGTGGGCGAGGCAGCTCCCAAGATACGGCGCGCCTGGGATTAATCCAGATAATGGATACGGTGGCGGTTCGCCGCCAGCAGGCGCGCATTGTGTTCGTCACCGCCATCGAGATTGGCGCTGATGAAGACGGGAGGCTCGATCCCCCGCGCCACCAACAGAGCCACCGTTTCGGCAACCAGTGCGTTCACTATGGCGCATCCCGTAACGGTGGATAGCGGGCTGACCTTTTGCGGGAAGCCAGGCACTTCCACCACGGCATCCCCCGCCGGAGCTCCATTGTCAATCGCCACATCGCACAGATCCACCAGCTTCTTTCCTGAGGAGTGCCGACTGGACACGTGTTGCGTGTAGGCAAACGAGGTAATCCCCACAATCTGCACCCCCAGGTCCCGTGCAGCAAGGGCAGCGTCCACAACCACCGGGTTGCGGCCCGAGGTGGAGGCGATGATGAGAAGATCCCCGCTGCGCATGGGCGACGCGGCGATCAGCTCGGTGCCAAGGTTCGGCAACCGTTCCAGGCGGGAAGTGAGGGGCGCCGGCCGCACCATTAGGTGCATCCCTTGCGGATAGATGGGGTTTACCAACATGAGGCCGCCCGTGCGGTAGACCAATTCCTCCGCAATAATGAAGGAGTGACTGGCACCGAAGGCATAGATGGCACCGTCATCCGCGATGACATGGGCCATCATATCTGCAGCCTTCCGAATAGCCTCGGATTGCGTGCTCCAAACCCGTTGAAGTGTCGTTATAGCGCACTGAAAATAGACTTCTGCAGACATATTGCGCGTGCTCCTATCAACAATAGACAAAGGCAAACGTTTCCGGGAATACCGTTCACCGGCGCAATTCAATAGCCCAGTTGCTGGAAGCGCTCAAGGCTCCGTTTGTAATAGGCCTCGCCGCCAGGCCGATTTACACTCATAAAAACTGTGGGAGGCGTGCCCAGCGCCACCATCTTCTGTATTACACGCTCCCAAAGCATCCATCCGCATATGGCAAATGCTACACCCGACACAGGCAAGACGGGCACGTCCACACCCGGTAGTTCCACGGCCGCATCGCCAAAGGGAGCACCGATGTCAATCACCACGTCTGCAACATCACATAGCTTACGCCCTGAAGGATGTAAGCTCTCCACCTCGCGCGTGTACGCTAAAGCCGTAAGACCCAAGACGCGTACTCCCATCTCCCTACATGCCAGGGCCAGTTCCACGGGAACCCGATTTCGGCCCGACACAGATCCGATGATCATTACATCGCCTTTGCGCAGATTGCTGCATCGCACAGCCACACGCACAGTCTCCAGATCTCGCTCCACGGCAAATGCGGGCGGGCGATCCTTTAGGCAGTCGGCAACGGTGTCATTGATGGTCAGACTAAACGAAAAGGCATGGACGGCCGCGAGACCGCCGGCGCGGTTCACGAAATCCCCTTGAATACCGTGACCGATATCTGAGCAGAACACGGCGCCGCGGTTCGTGAGAGCCGTCACCACCAGATCCGCCGCGCTCTCTATGGCGCCCTCTTGCGTCCCCTCTAAGTGGTCAAGAACCCTGCGCACTACAGACGGATATTCAAAGACGCACATAATGTCCTCCTTTAAGTGCCTGCGCCCCAAACCCGTTTCCACACCCATCAGGGAGCGCTTCGCATTACACTGTGCAACCCATCTGCAACCTTCAGCCGAGGGCACGCCCGCACATTTGTGGGCTCGCCTTCAACACCGATTGAAGCAGACGGTCATACACTTGGGGATCGGCGATGCCCAAGCCCTTGAGCGCTAAGAAGGCAACGCCTGCCACCAATGGGCCGGGCGCCCGAACCGGTTCCAGCCCAGGCGCGATCTCTTTGCAACGATCGCAGAAATGCTCCCAGTATCGCCGCGATCCGGTCAACACCCCTCCGGTACCCACAAGAGGCAAGTGCTCGTTCGCCAGAGAGAGGCGATCCACAACATCCCACAGCGTTTCCGCCAGCTCATCGGCGGCAGTTATGAGGATTTGGCGCGCAACAGCGTCCCCTGCCTCTGCATGAGCATCTACCAACTCCGCCAGAGATGCGATTTCTGCCCGATCCGGATTGCCGAGCATGTATTCCACCAAACTGAAGCGGGCCCGATTAGGTCGAAACGCACTGCACGCCTGCACTACCGGCTCGGCCAGAGAGGTGGCGTGTCTGGGATGCCAGGACGCCCTGGCAGCCGCTCGGATCGCCATGAGGCCTATGTGATACCCGCTCCCATAGTCTCCCAGAAGCGGCCCGAGGGCATCCAAATGAAGGTCGGCGCCGTCCGGCCGCCGACCGTACACGAACGCGCCCGTTCCCGCCAATGCCACGATGCCTGCTTCGGCGCCCACCAAAGCCAGCGCCGCATCGTGCTCGCGAACCCCGCGAAAGCGGACCGCCGGCCCGAAATGCCCGCGCACTTGCTCACTGCCAACGCCATACCCTGCGACTTCCAGGATCTGCGCTCCCCCGACCTGTTCCAGTGCTTGGAGCATCGCCCGTCGCACCGTTGTTGCCGACCGGCCGCTCCCGCCCGGTCCGCGCCCGCTTCCCAGCTCCTTTACGCTACATCGCCCCCATCCCACCGCATCCCCGGCGAGCGTTACCACAAGGGCATCGCACTTGGAACCACCTGCATCAATCGCAAGAACACACTGCATCCCTTTGCAGTAACCTAATTCAACCGAAGTCTTGATGGCGTCTCGCCCAGATAGCGAACAGCCGCATTCTGCATCCATGGCAGCAGGCATCGGTTCCGCACGTCGCCGGTCTCCTTACCCGGACGAATTCGCCTATCTCACGCGAGGTGAGACCTAGGCCAAGTTCGCGAAGCTGAACCTTTCACGCTAAGCCACACGGCCAGCCCCCGTTGCGCCAGGTAGTCCTGGCCACTTGCGCGTGCTCCCCACAAATTCAATCCGAACCCGCTACACTCCCTGCCGCCTTCACCACTGCGATTGCGGTGGACCATGCATCGAGATCCGCCGAAACGATGACCTTCCCACCGCGGACTTGTACCGTCGCTTCATCGCTGTGATAGACCTTTGCGGCATCCAGGCCAACTGTATCCAAGTTAATCTCTCCGGACACACGTTTGGCCTTGTCCGAAAGGTTGAATATATTGACCACTGCCGCATGCTCGCGGGGCAGAACGTGGAGGTGGATTTCCGGGCTGATGCCGTAAAACTCACCACGTTTGAAGAACCGTTCCAACGTGCGATAACGCTTCATGGCTGCCTTCTGAGCGGACACAACTTCTGGATCCGGATGCGTCCCGCCGATGCCTAAGTGCCGGCACGTAGATGCATACCACCACAGCACCAAACAATGTGCGTTGTCCTTACGCAAATCAATATGTAGGTACAGGGGCACGTTGCAACCGAGATTGTAATAGTACAGGGTTTCTGCGCGCCCTTCCTTGATATCCGCCATCGGGTCCCACATGAGCTCGAAGCCCCAATTCTCGTTATAGCTTCCCGGCTGAGCATATCCGGCATAGACCGGCGTGATGCGCACGGGGCTTCCGCCCGCCAGCATATCATGCATCTCGATGAATACGTGGGGAAAGTGAGCATGGATTCTTCGCGCAAGGGACACGTTTGCGTGGATGTGATCCTCCCATGTGTAAGGAACAGGGTGCCCGTGTTCAGGGTCCACGCAGCCGCCATTCCACCAATTGCCGTCAAACATCAGGAAGACGGCGCCGTCGGCACAGAGCCTAAGCATCCTCTTCTCCGCCTCATCCAGATATTGCCGCGACCCCAGGCAAATGAGGGGGCCATCCGCATTTATGGGCGGAGCAGGCGCTCGGCGGCACGTGTGTTCGAACTGGGCGGCATCAGCCGGCGAGCATGGCTCGGCTTCGTAGACCTCTACCTCGTCCAATCGTGGGAGGCCATCTTCGGCGGCGATGAGTTCCACGCGCACCCATCGAGCTTCGCGCGGGGGGAACGAGAATACCTCGGTACCGGTGAGCCGGTGGTGGTCCACATCTGCGGCCAACTGCCACGCGGGTTCGGTAGTCCCCGGCGCGTAGGATCGAGCAGTGAGGATGCGAAAATGCGTGAGGACCCGATCGGTGTAGCGCAACGCGTGCTCGTTCCCCAGTGCTACAGACCCGATGCGATGCACTTCACCAAGGTCTATCTGAACCCATGCAGGCAGCGCACCTGCAATCCAGCTCCTCTCGTTGCCGTACCATCCGTCGTTCAGGTGGGCCACCTGGTGGATCGCCATTCGTCCGTTGTCGTACACCGATGATGCCTCTGCCCGCGCTGCAGGCAACAGCGCCAAGTTCCGGCGTCCATCCCGCACGCTCGGCACAAGAAATTGATCCTTGGGCGCGTGCGGAGGCACGCGTCGAGCTGCCTTGGGCCACGTGTCCACGCCGCTTGGGCCCATGATGAAAGGCACGGACATCCATGTGGCAAGAGGGCAATGGAGGGCGAGGGCAAGATCGTACCGTTGGCGCAGCTCGCGTACGAATTCCGACTGTGGGCCCAAGCGCTTTTCATCCCACAAAAAGGTGGCAAAGGCCGTGTCCCATCCGGGATCCAAATAAAGCGCCTCGCAAGAGTACTCGCGCCCCTTTTCCGCTTCCCGTTCCAACGCCGCGCGTGTGTACTGCTCTTTCCGATGATCCCACGCGCCTTCCATATCGTATAGCTGCTCCCAGTGGATGGGCGGATTGTACCCACGTGGAAAGCGGCATCCGTGGCTATCTAAAAATGCTCGATAGGCATAGGCAGCGTCCTTCCAACCACCAGCGAGGGAAAGGTACCGCGTAACTCCGGTTTCTACCCGCGCTCCAGGCTGAAGGCGGGTGAGGGCCGCAGGCTCTTCGGCAACCATTCGCAGTCCCCCAAAATGCAGCACGGCCCCGTTCCCGTTTTTGCGAGTAGTGAGGACGCTAAAGCGGAGGTGATCCAAGCACCATGTGAAGATACAGAGTGCTCTCGGGCCATGCGTCCAAGCCCATCCCTCGGCGATGCGGCCATCCCACGGAACTTGGCGGTAGCGCTGCAAACCATCAATCTGCGGATACCAGCCTGGATGTGTGAATAGATCGCGTAGGAGGAAGTCATTCCGGAAGCCTTTGGGATCCGTAGCCCGATGCAGCAACGGGACTGCTGCCACATGATCACCCTCAAGATCCGCGCGAAGGCGGCCATCGGGCCCTAGAACGATCCGCTCGAAGGCCACTTCCAGATCGTAGAAGCGCACCTCTCGTGCACCGCCATTCCGAAAGGTAATGCGCTCTTCCATATACGGCCGGCCCTGAGGCAGATCGAACGTCTGGACCATCTCCACACCGCCGAGAACGCCTCGAACAACAATCCGCCCCGGCTCGGCATGGAGTGAAGGATGTTCAAGTTCTACGGAATCCACTCTGCCAGAAGGAAGAACCACGTCAGCATGGTACGTCATGGGCCCCTCTGCCGCCACGAAACCACTCAGACGGTCCTCCAGCTTGGCGAGGACGGCATTGTGCGCTACGCGCATCGTAAGCCGGAACCCTTCGTTTTGGGCAGACACTCCTCTCGGCAAACGTTCTCGGGACGGAACACCTGCCAGCGCTATAGCTGAAGCTGCAATAAGGACCAGCCCAACAGGCACATCCACCATTCCAGCGCCTCCCCCGCGATTTCGCACCGGATGTTTGGCCGTCGGCACGAACCATTCCTGCTTATGAACTTAGAAGCGATAGCGGCGTCTGATACCATGAGAATTCAACTCGTTAAGAGGAGGAAGCCACGATGAGAACATTCGGTGCCATGGCAGTGGTATTCGTTTTGCTCTGTCCTTGGGCAGCAGCTCAGCGGCCGGGCCCCTTCCATCCGCCCGGAATGCGCCCCGGGATCGCCAATCGGCGGCCCTACTTGATGGGCGGACCCATCCGCAGGCCGCTCCGCGCACGAGCATTGCGCCGCCACATCATCCTTCGCCGCTTGGGCCGCGTACTTCACCTAACGCCACAGCAGCGCGAAGCGATACGAAAGCACCTTCAGACAGCGCGAGCCGAGAGACGGAACATTCGCAATAACGCGAAACTCACCCCCGCACAGAAGCGAGAACGGCTTGTTGCTTTGCGGGCGCAGGTGCGCCGCGCGATCCTGGACACACTCACGCCGGAACAGAAGGCGCGCTTGCATGCCATTCGGCGGCGCATTGCCCTGCGGTCGCAACGGCAGCGGTTCTGAACCAGAAGTTTTGGCGGGTACTTTAGCGGCCCTTATGCCTCCTGTTCCCCCCGATTCGGCGTCGTTTCTGCGGCTCCATCCCGGACCGGCCGGAACAGGAGGCGCCACACATCCGCGATCCCTTCCGTAATCGGGATGAGACGCACCCGGAAGCGGAACGGCTCAGCACGCAAGCGATATTGTGGGAGCGGACCGGGCCCGCAACTAGCACTACCTAACCCGCATTGCTTTGCATCCAGGTTGAGGGTGATCCAGTCCCTAGGCACAAGATCGCATGTGTGCCTGGCTCGATCCAAGTCCTGAGTCGTGAAGCGGTGGGCGCTGAAGTCGAAGACGGGAAGCCCCGCGACGAGCAAACCTCGTCCCCTCTCATCAACAAAGGTGGCCCACTCTGTGTGGTGGCGATTGCCGTTCTCTTGAGGAAAGATGTACGGCGTATACAGATCATCTATGGATGCCTCCCATACACCCACGCGCTGGGCCTGGCAGCTATCCACATAACTCTCTCCTGGCCCAAGACCGTACCATGTGATGTGGTCCAACTCCTTGGGCAACGCCGCTTGCACGCCGATGCGCGGGATCATTTCGGGCCATTCGCCCTCAGGTTCCCCGGCAACATCAACAAGGATCTCTCCCTGGCAGCGCACGGTGTAGCGCAGCGTGCATCGCCAACCCCTTGGCCAAACAGGAGGAGCCGCGCGGCCCTCTACAGTTACCTGCACCGCAGAACCATCCGTAGAATCCACATCGAGGCGATCCAGCCGCCATCTCATGGCGTCTAGACCTGCTTTGCGCCATTCTGCCTGGATGCCGCCGCGATTGCCGCCATCGTTATCTGTGGGCGCACGCCAGAAATTCGGCATCGGTCCCTCGTTCATCACGCAACAGCCACCTACCACCCATTGGCAGAGGCGCCCGGTGGTGCGATCCACGGACACTGCGAAATCCTCGCCGCACAGGGTAATCTGGCGGTGTTCTTCTCGCACGGCAACGCGTGCCCCTCGCCCCTTCCCCGTGTGGAAGAGCTCAGATGCCGGCACATCTTTCGGAATGCTCTCCTCGGTGGGCGCCGATGCCAGCCGGAATTGCCCCCAGGCAACCTCGAAGCCCGCACCGGCCCAATCCGTACCGCGCTTAAGGCGGAAACTGACCATAAGCCAAGCATCGGGCTTCTCTGCGGGCAGGGTAACGTTCTCGAAGGGTAGGTGCATCACGCCATGCTCACCGGCAGGTACGTGCGGGATCTCGGCAACACCTCCCGCCAGCACGCGCCCGCGCCATTCCACGCTCCAAACAGCGCAAAGGTGATCAAGGCTTAGGAAATCGTATCGGTTGGTGATCCGCAGGACGCCTTGTTCGGCATTAATCGCTTCCACCTGCACGGGTTCCAACACCTTTTTGTATTCCACAAGGCCGGGCGATGGAGCGCGATCTGGTCGCACCAATCCATCAATCACAAAATTGCCGTCATTCGGTTCATCCCCAAAGTCTCCGCCATATGCGTAGTATTCGCAACCCTCCGGCGTACGCTTGGGGATGCCATGATCCACCCACTCCCATACGAAGCCGCCGGCGATGCGAGGATATCGGTAGTAGATATCCCAATACTCCTTGAGGTTACCAGGACCGTTACCCATCGCATGGGCATATTCACATTGCATGAACGGCTTGTTGCGGTAGCGCTCTGCAGGCAGAACCTCGCCGTTCCAATAGCGGACGTCCTCCACGCCCTGGGCGATCCGCTCTACTTCTTCTACCGACGCGTACATGCGACTATAAACATCGGCCGTTTGCATCTGGTAATCGCCCTCGTAATGGATAGGCCGGGTGGGATCCAAGGAGCGGGCAGCATCCGCCATGGCGATATGGTTTCGTCCGAAGCCCGCCTCATTCCCCAGGGACCACATAATCACACACGGGTGATTGATATCCCGCCGAACCATGCGCACCATGCGATCTACGCACGCAGCCTGCCATTCGGGGTCATCCGTCGGATTCACGCGGTCCTGCTGCATCAGGAATCCGTGCGTCTCCAAATCGCACTCGTCTACCACATAAATCCCATAGCGATCACATAGGTCGTACCAGCGTGGATCGTTGGGGTAATGGCTCGTCCTTACAGCATTGATATTGTGCTGCTTCATCAACCGAATATCTTGCAGCATGGTTTGCAGGGGCACAGCGCGCCCGAAGCGCGGATGGAATTCGTGTCGGTTGACGCCCTTTAGCTTTACCGGCACGCCGTTAATGGTGAGTACGCCATCCGTAATCTGCACCGTCCGAAAGCCTACGCGCAATGGCACAACCTCTATCACTCTACCGGCCTCCTGCCGGAGAGTGGCGATGAGCGTATAGAGATAGGAATCCTCAGCAGACCATAAGTGGGGTTCCCGGACGGGTACTTCCAAAATGACCTGCAATTGATCCCCATCCCCGTCAGATGAAGCGGTGGCGGTACCCACGAGGCTGCCATCGGCAGCAAACACATGGGCATCAAGGAATAAACCCTCGCCACCATTCCCAGCACGCGTAGACAAGGACGTGGCCACTTCCAGTGTGCCATCGCAGTTTTGGCGCTCTAGGTGCGTGCGCACCACCAAATCACGGATGTGCACCGGCGGAGCCGCCAAAAGCCATACGTCACGGAAAATGCCCGAAAGCCACCACATGTCCTGATCTTCTAGGTAGCTTCCATCGGACCATTGATAAACCCGGACGGCCAGCAGGTTTTCCCCGGGATGAACGGTCTGCGTCACATCAAATTCGGCAGGTAGGCGGCTCCCTTTGCTGAAACCGATCTCCACGCCATTCACCCACACGGCAAACGCAGAATCTACCCCCTCGAAGCGAAGGACTATCTGCATTCCATGCCACGCGTCGGGAACGATGAACGTGCGCCGATAACTGCCCGTTGGGTTCTCAACAGGAACACGCGGAGGATCAAGAGGAAAAGGATAGATCACGTTTGTATAGTGGGGAACACCGTATCCGGCCATCTGCCAGTTGAGGGGTACGTCTATCTCATCCCAATTCCAGGCGTCGTACGTCGGTTGCCAAAAGCCATCGGGAGCGTCCCATGGCGTAGGCGCATAATGGAACTGCCAGCGCCCATTTAGAAGCCTGCACCACGGCGACGCGCCTGGTTGCATAGCCCTGGCCGTAGCAACATCCGGATAATGATAAAACCAGGAGCGGGGTTCGAGCCGCCCTTGGGCAAAGATCTTAGGGTTTTCCCAAAGGTTCATGGGGCATCCTTTCCGCACACGGATATCACCGGATACCTTCGCCCGAAGGATGGGTAATTCCTTGCCATCCGCGCACGGTATATACAAGGTGTCGGTAACGCGTGGAACGCCCGCGTTCAGCACCCAAGCAATTGAATCTGCGCACGGAGGCCCACAGCCGCCGACTTTGCATGCGGAGGAAACAACTTAAGGCGCGTACAATAAGCCGTTAGATAGTGACGATTGCGCCGGCACCTCAGGCAGGGCGTTCATGCGCCTAAGCCGGTGCCACATCAATCGGCCGGAACGAGGGAGGCAGGAGGTCAAAACACAAGGATGAAAGACACACGGATTTCTCGCCGCACAGTGCTGGGGGCCGCGGCCGGTGCTGTAGGCGCTATGCTGACCAAGGACGCTGCGGCCATGCCGGAGGCACAAGCCCTCAAAGGGCGCATCAAGCAATCCGTCTGCCGATGGTGCTACGGCAGGATGTCCCTGGATGATCTGTGCATCCAGGCTAAGAACATGGGCCTTACGGCTATTGATCTCCTCAGCGAGAATGACTGGCCGATCGTCGCCAAGCATGGCCTTATCTGCTCCATGGCGAACGGACCAGGTGGCATCGCCGACGGCTGGAACACGATCGCAAACCATGATCGGCTGGTGCGCGAGGCAGAACGCCTGCTCCCTCTAGTAAAGCAAGCGGGCTATCCCAACATGATCATCTTCTCCGGCAATCGCCGAGGAATGAGTGATGCGGAAGGACTAGCCAACTGTGAGAAGGGCATCCGACGTATCATCAAACTGGCGGAAGACTTGGGCGTAACCCTGTGTATGGAGCTGTTAAACAGCAAACGCGACCACCACGATTACCAATGTGATCATTCTGCCTGGGGGGTGGAACTCTGCAAGCGCATCGGTTCGAACCGGATGAAGCTCCTCTACGACATTTATCACATGCAGATTATGGAGGGCGATCTCTGCGACACCATCCAGGAGAATATCCAATACATCGGGCACTTCCATACAGGCGGAGTACCGGGCCGCAATGAAATAGACCAGACGCAAGAAATCAATTACCGCCGTGTGATGCAGACCATTGCTGGGACGGGTTTCCAAGGCTTTGTGGCCCATGAATTCATCCCGAAGCGGGACCCCATGGCTTCGCTGCGTGAAGCGATCGCGATCTGCGACGTTTAGGATCAAACACGCCATGTAAAAGGAGTAACTATGACCGGCCCCCTCAAGATCGGTGTCGTAGGATGCGGCAGCATCGGCATACGCGGTGCTTTGGACCACCTTACTCTGCCCGACGTCCAAGACCGGGTGCAGGTTACCGCCGTCTGCGATCCCGCGCCTGGCCGTGCTGAGGCAGCCGCCCGCAAATACGGTGTTCCCCAGGCGTTCGAGGATTATGATCGCATGCTTGAGCAAGCCGATATGGCCGCAGTAACCATCTGTACGCCCATCGGCCTCCATTACGAGCAAGGGCTAAAAGCCATTCGCGCCGGCAAGCACGTACATTTCAACAAGACGATGACGGTGACTACGGCCGAGGCCGATCACCTGATTGATGAAGCTCGAAGCCGGGGCATCCATTTGGTAGCCTCACCCGGGCAAATGCTGCGGCCCCACAACCGCCGCATCCGAGAGATGATTAGCGATGGCGTGCTTGGCAAAATCTCATGGGCGGTTACAGGTGCCGCCTTTGGCGCGTATCATGAGAATGAAGGCGTACGGCAAGGCGACGACCCGCTCCACAACATTGATCCATCCTGGTACTGGCGTACTCCAGGTGGCGGCCCCCTCTACGACATGACCGTATATGGCCTCCACGCCCTCACAGGAATCCTGGGGCCTGCCAAGCGGGTAACCGCATTCTCGGGCGTGTCTATCCGAGAGCGCGTGTATCGCGGTAAAACGTACCCCTGCGACGCCCATGACAATACGCTCATGTGCCTGGACTTCGGAGACGCCTTATTCGCCTTTGTATACGGCACCTTTGCAGGCTCGGTAGCACCCTTCGGCATGCCCAGTTTCTTTGGCCAGAAGGGGACAATCGTGGGATTGGAGCTAAACGGCCAACCTTTTGACTACCCCGGCCGCGAAGAGGCACGGGCGGCCTCACAGGGAGACCAAGTGCTGCTTCCCCACGTGAAGGGACCGCATCGCGAAATGGGCGAGGCCCACGTATTCGAGGACGTAATGCAATTAGTGGATCTCGTTCGCGAAGGGATCCCCACGCCGGCCACACCCGAGCATGCACGCCACGTAATCGAGATCATTGAAGCCGCGTACCGGTCCGCCGAAACCGGGCAAGCACAGGCCTTGCGAACGAGCTTCCAACCTGTGTAAACTCGGGCACACTCCCGGCGTACAACAACGCGAGGCCACCAATCCACGGCGCGCCAACATGCCGGCACGGTAACCGGCGCCGCTTGGCGTGCCCGGCTGCGTGGGGAGAGGTCAGCCTCAGGCAACAGAAGGCTCATTCTGAACCGCGGGGAGGGTTCTAAGCGCTCTACCTAGGTGCAATTCATGGTTTGGAGCCAGAAGAAAGACACGGTCGTGGCAACAGCACAAGACCTGCCAGTCCGGGAAAGCGTGAACGCACCGACTGCTGTGAGTGCCGTTTCGTGGCGAGGACTGGCCGTCGGCATCGTTTGCGTGGCCGTCACATGCGTCACCGTCACATTCGCCGAGCTCGTGGTCGGCAAGATCCAGATCGGCTTTCTTCAGCTTCCTCCGGTCGTTGTTGGGCTCCTGGTAATTATCCTGGGCATCCAAAATGCGCTGCGCCGCATAGGGACGCGCTTCGCATTGGCTCCGCACGAATTGTTCACCATCTACGTGCTCTGCCTGCTCGCCTCCATGATCTCATCGCGTGGGCTGCTTGAGAAGCTCATCCCACTGCTGGTGGTGCCAAACTACGACGCCAACGCGGCCAACAACTGGCAGAACCTGTTCTTCCCGTGGATTAAGCGTTGGTCTGTTCCTTGGGATCCTAACGGCCCTCCCCAACAGCCCGTGGCCGAACGGTTTTTTAACGGACTTCGGCCTGGGGAAACGCTTCCGTGGCATTCCTGGATGGGACCACTTCTGGTGTGGGCCGTGTTCGTTGTTTTGATGTTTGGGGTTTATCTATGTTTGGCAGTACTCTTGCGGAAGCAGTGGGTGCAAAACGAGCGCCTCGCATTTCCCCTCACCCAGCTTCCCCTCGAGATGATGCGCACCGACACGGGAGGGAGCTTCCTCAGGAACAGGCTCACGTGGATCGGTATCGCGCTTCCGGTGGTAGTCTTTGGTTTCAACGGCTTCCACCAATGGTATCCAAGTGTTCCAGAAATCACAACAGATATCAACATCAATCAATTGTTTCCAACGCCACCATGGAATAACCTGCTCTTCTTCCATGTGTATGTATCCTTTGCGGCCATCGGCTTCTTTTACCTTCTGCCTACCGATCTGCTCTTTTCACTTTGGTTCTTTTATTTGATGACGCACGTAGCCGATGCGATATCGTTCACCTTGGGATATCAGCCCGAGGTAATGCCGATGTACGGGGAGAGGATGTACATCGGATATCAGATCATGGGCTGTTATTTCGTGCTCGTTGGCTATGCGTTGTGGGCGGCCCGCCCCCACCTGTGGCACATTGTGGGCCGCGCGTTCTCGCCCCGCCGCACTACGCAGAACGATGAAGAACTCCTTTCCTATCCCGTGGCCCTCTGGGGACTTGTGGTTTGCTTACTCCTTGCTATGGCATGGATGAGCATGCTCGGTATGGCGTGGTGGCTCGCTCTCTTTGAGCTCTCGGTACTGGTATTCGTGATCGCCCTCCTGATGGCACGGTCCACCAGCGAGTCCGGAATGCTGATGACGGAGACGTGTTTTCGCCCGGTAGATGTGTACCGGATGTTGGGAGACGTGCGCCGGCTTGGTGGATCCAACCTCACTGCCATGGCCTTCCTGGATGCCCTCTGGATGCGGGACCAGCGCGGGCTTGTTCTTACGGGATTCCTGGATTCCATGAAGCTGGCGGATGGCGCGCGTGTGCGCCGAGCCTCCCTCCTCCTGGTATTCGGAGTGGGTATCGCAACGGCAATCTTCGTAGCGGGAACGCTCCAGCTCATCCTCCCCTACAAGATCGGCGCCGTGCAGATGTACTGGTATGTGTACCAGGGGAACCCCGTCTGGAGCTTTAATGACGCTGCCACGGTACTCAATAACTCTCGGCCACCGTTGCCCTGGATAGATCGCTTCAATTTCCTCATCGGCGTGGTTGCCACGTTAGCCATCGTTACCCTTAGGGCACGCCTCCTGTGGTTCCCGCTCCATCCGCTTGGGTATGCGCTTTGCGGAAGCTGGACTATGATGGTATTCTGGTTTTCCTGCTTTGTGGCGTGGCTGTGCAAGGTGATCATCCTGCGTTACGGAGGCATGCGCCTCTTCGCCCAGGCCCGATCATTTTTCCTAGGCATGGTGCTCGGCGAATTCACCATGGCAGTCCTGTGGACGCTTCCCTCGATCTTCTGGCGTACGCCCACGCCTGCATTTCCCTGGCCGTAAGATAGCTGCAGGCCGAGAGGTTCCTCTCGGCCTACTTAAGAACAACGCACCGCTACGTGCGGTGCTCGTACCAATGCCAGTGGTGAAAGGCGGTACACACGCCTCCGCCCAGCGCCCCAATGGGTAGGCGGCCACTCATACGACCACAGCTTCCTCCTCCTCTTCCTCCGGCCGCATGGATGCCAGGCGTTCCTCGGCATCTACGGGGTTAGGTACCACTTCATCGCCCACCAGATGGCCGTCCTTAAAGCGAATGATGCGCTTGGCGTGTTCCGCGATGTCCTGCTCGTGCGTAACAATTACCACCGTCTTCCCCTGGCGATTGAGGCGTTGGAAGATGGCCATGATTTCTTCCCCTGTGCGAGTATCCAGGTTCCCGGTGGGTTCGTCGCCAAAGAGGATGGGAGGGTCGTTCACCAATGCACGCGCGATGGCAACGCGCTGCTGTTGGCCTCCGGAAAGCTCGTTGGGCTTGTGGTGCAGGCGATCTCCAAGCCCTACAGATTCCAAACAACGGCGGGCAATCTCTTCGCGGTTCTTCCTGCCGCTGTAGAGCATGGGCAGCTCCACATTCCGGATGGCGGAGGTGCGCGGCAGTAGGTTGAAGGTCTGAAACACAAAGCCGATCTTCTTGTTGCGGATCTCCGCCAATTGGTTATCGTTGAGGCGTGCAACCTCTACGCCATCCAACCGATAGGATCCCGACGTGGGCTTGTCCAAGCAACCGATCAGGTTCATGAACGTGGACTTGCCGGATCCTGATGGTCCCATAATCGCCACAAATTCGCCGCGGTGGATGGTAAGGGACACGTGTCTCAAGGCCCGCACTTCCATCTTGCCCATGCGGTATGTCTTGCAAAGATCCCGAACCTCAATCAGTGCATCTGCCATGGCAACATTCCCTTCCCTCCAAATCCGAAATACGCGCGTTTTGGGCAATGCGCGCCACACGGCAACAGGCGGCGCCACAACGCTTGATGAGTTGCCCTACCCATCCACGGCCGAAGAACCGAAGGCACCGTGGAGGAAGACGGCGCAGGCGTTTTCCAAGCTATTGCTTCGCGCGCCCGCGCCGTCCGCCGCCTGGGAAGCCTTAAGAGATGAGAGTGCCGTAGACGCAAATCCGTGCGCCTACACTCTTACCGCTTGGGATCCCTACGGTTACTTCGCGCGCGCTTCCAGAGCCTTTACGAATTCATCCATCCCCTGTTTGATGCGTGCCGCCGCTTGCGGATTCGCCTTGGCGAAAGGCATGGTGGCAGGGTTCAACGGGTTGTAATCCTGAGGATCCGGGAAGCGGCTTGGATCAAACCTCGGTCCACCGCCAGGCCGTGGCCCACCTCCAGGACCACCTGGGCCTCCGCCGGGGCCACCGCCGGGGCCACCCGGGCGCATTCCGCCGCCGAAGCCGCGCCCTCCCCGACCGAACTGCGGGGTTGTGGCGATCACAAGAAGCTGATCGCGCGTAAGTCCGGCAGTGAGCTTCTTCACCACGGCAGCGGCCTGATCGTCCGTCATCTTGGGCTTATTTCGCCATGCATTGATCACACTCAATACGTTGCGTGCCTGTGCTTTCGTGAGCTGCGTTTTTGGGTTCCGTTCCATGGCACGGAGCCCCATCATGGTCTGCTGAAGCTGGGTGATATGCTTGTGGTTCTCGCGCCATTTCTGCCAGGCCTTCATCTTCGCCTGGATCTCCGGTGGCATACCACCGAAGGGCCCTTGGGCCAACGCGGGAACCGCTGCCAATGTAAGTGCAGCGACTCCTGCAAGCGTGCCGAACAACCGTTTCATCGTGATCTCCTCTCTCAATGTTGACGCCGGGAGCGCCGAGTACGCCCCGGTTCGTCTATGCAATCCGGCGCCAGAATCAGAATGCTACTCATAGCGCAGTGCCTCGATTGGATTGAGCTTGCTGGCTTTCAGCGCCGGATAGAACCCGAAGAATACACCCACCAGTGCCGAGAAGCTGAATGCTAGGATCACCGTTTGCGGGCTCTGAACGATGGTCCAGTTGTTGATTTGCCCCACGAAATAGCTGCCCACGAGGCCGAACACCACCCCTAGAACCCCGCCCGTAAGTGAAAGGAAAAGGGCCTCTAGCAGGAATTGCGCCAGAATGTTGCGCCGTTTGGCTCCGATCGCCTTGCGCACGCCGATCTCACGCGTACGCTCTGTAACCGACACCAGCATGATGTTCATAATGCCGATGCCGCCTACCAAAAGGGACACTACGGCGAGATAGGTGATGAGGGCGGAAAAGGTGTCTTGTTGCTCGTTCTGGGTCTGAATGAGATCCGCCTGGTTAAAGATACGGAAGTCCGCATCTCCCTCGGACGGCAACTTGTGCCGCTTACGCAGCACCTGATCTATCTCGTCCTGCGCCCGATCCATTAAGTCAGGGGATCGGGCCTGGCAAGTAATTGTCTGCACATTCTCCATGCCGAAGAGGCGACGCATGGCCGTAGTGACCGGTACATAAACACCGTCGTCCGGGTTCCGAAAGCCCATCCCGCCCTTTTCTACGAGCTTGCCGATCACTTCGAACATAATGCCGCGGATGCGGATGCGCTTGCCGATGGGCGATTGCTGATCAAACAGATCCTGCGCAGTAGTTGATCCAAGAACAGCAACACGTTTATAGGCCTTCACTTCGGCTTGGGTGAAGTAGCGCCCTTCTGCTATGGGATGGTTCGAGATGACCGGATAATCCTCGCCTGTCCCATTAATGGTAGTGCTGTCGTTCTTATCTCCTGCCTTAACTTGAGCTCCCCGGTTCACTTGCGGTGACACACGGGCCACGGACGGGCAATCTCGAAGGATGGCAGCGGCGTCATCGAGCTTTAGCGTGTTCACGCTGCCGAAACCGAAGCTCACCCCGCCAGCCCGCTGTTGCCCCGGAAAGATGGTGAGCACGTTTGTGCCCATTCGCTGGATGGATTGCGCTACAGCTTCGCGGGATCCTTGCCCAATGGCGATGGCGATAATAACCGCTCCAACACCGATGATCACCCCCAGCATCGTCAGGAATGATCGCAATTTGTTGGCGCCCAACCCGCGAAGCGCCATCGTAATCGTTACCACGCTCAACCTCCACACATGAACCCGCGACGACAGACGCCCATCCCGGCGAAGGAGATCGCCTGCGCGGGCGAAAACACCCAGACAGAGCCGGCGCGGGGATCGCTACACACGCGGCACCCGCGCAACAATCTATCGCCTACCGCCTCCACCTCCGAACATCCGTCCTCCGAACGGGCTACCGGCTGTCTTGGGGGCAGGCTCGATCTTTTGCGTGATGATGCGCTCGCCTACCTTGAGGCCACCTGTGATTTCGGTAGTGTCGTTGCCCTCAAGACCCACCTGTACATCACGCCGGATGGGTTTCACCTGCACCAACGTATCCGGATCGGGTGGTGTCTTGCTCCCTGCCGGGATATACGGTTTGCCACCGCTGGCAATTTCTACGTATTGTCCCCGGTCGTCTGTGTGCACGGCTTCGTTGGGCACGGCGATGACGTCATCCTTCTTGTCGTGCACGAATTCGCAGGTGGCGTTCATCCCTGGTTTGAGCAATGCGTACATTGGGGAGGAATTGTCCAGTTCTACGCGCACATGGAACATAGTGACGTTTTGGATAACGTCTGCCGAGGGATCAATCCGGATTACTTTGCCTTCGAAGGGGATGCCGGGATACGCATCCATAGAGATATCCACATGTTGGCCCGGGCTTACGTTCGCGATATCCGTTTCGTCCACTGTGGTATCTACGTACATCCGGCTCACGTCGCCCAATTGCAGGAGTGTGTTACCAGATGCCGCAAATGAAAGCGCAGAGGGCACGATGGTGCCTTCATCTACCAGTTTCTTTAGGATGATGCCATCAGATGGCGCCGTCACCACCGTTTGATCCAGGGTGCTTTTGGCATTGACCATCGTCGCGTTGGCGCGCTCGATAGAGGCCTTCGCCTGGGCCACATCGAGTTTCCGGATTACGTTGTTGGCGCGGTTTGCCTTAGCCTGGCGTAACAGCTCGCGAGACGCGGCCACCTGGGCATCGGCCTGTTTGAGTGCAGCCAATGCCTGTTGGAGGGCATACTTGCGGTTTTGGATATCCACCATCCCTGCCTTAGCGTTGTCAAGTTGCGCCTGGGCCTGTTTTACGCGGGCGTCCGCGGCTGCCACGTTTGCAGCCAGCTCTGCCTGCACGGTGTCCAGCTTCTTCTTCGCCTGGCTCACTTGGGCCGCCGCCACCTCGTCGGCAGCCTGTGCAGCATCCACTACCTGCTGGGACACAAACCCTCGGGCCAACAGATTCTGCTGACGAATGAAGTTGGCATGGGCATTCCGTGCATTGGCCACTGCCTGGTCATAGGCGGCCTTAGCTGTTGCAAGCTCCTGAGGGTTCGTGGCATCCAGAGCGGCGCGTTGCTGAATTGCCTGGTTCAGGTTTGCCTGGGCTGTTTCAATGGCGGCTTGGGTAATCTCCGGCTGTGCCTGAGCATTAGCCCGCGCCGTCTCAACCTGGGCTGCGGCAACATTGCGGCTGGCGATGGCTGCTTCAAGGGCCGCTTCTGCATTGCGCACGGCGATTTCGCTCTGCTGCACCTGAAGTTGGTACGTGGCGTCGGTTTGGGCAATCCGGGCCTTGGCCGTGTCTATATCTGCTTTAGCCGTATTCACGGTTAGCAGGGTGTCCGTGGGATCTATCTCTGCCAGGCGCTGGCCCTTCTTTACGACACTGCCCACATCCACATACAACTTGAGGACCTTACCGCCTGCTTTGGACTTGATGTCTATTACTCGCCACGCCTGCAAGGTCCCTGTGGCAGACACGCTCTTCTTCACGGAACCGAGGGACACGGTGGTTACCTTATACTGGGTTTCGTCGGCAGGGTCCTCTGCATGGAGGCGTCGTGCAAGCACGATGCCTCCCGCCACCAACACGGCCACCACTAAGATGGCAATGATTGCACGCTTCACTTCGTCTTCCCTCCCCCGGCGAAAACGTCGTTTTCACCGAGAGCGCGCCTGAGATTGGCGTCGGCTGTGTAGTAATCGTAGATTGCCTGTACTTGGTTCGTCTCAGCCACCACCAGCGCGTTCTGTGCCGTTATCACATCCAAGATGCTTCCGGCGCCCTCCTTGCGGGACGCTGTTGCCGCATCGTAATTTTCTTGGGCGGCCCGCACTGCAGCCAATGCCGCCTGCACACGCGAGCGAGCCTCTTCTCGCAACAGATACGCCTGCTCCACGGCAAGTTGAATCGCCTGCTTGGTTAGATCTAGCTGTTTCCGAGCCTGCTCCAATGATGCCTTCGCCTGGCGCACCTGGGCCCTCGTGAGGCCCGCATCAAACAATGGATAGGAGAATGTGGTTGTAAATGTACGATTTTCGCCTGGATCGGGGTCCACGCGGTAGCCTTCGGTAACGTCAGCTTCCACCTGCAGTCCTGCATTGATGGCTGCAATCTTCACCTGATGACGGCTTGCATCCACGGCAGCAGCGTCCCTGCGGGCATCCATGCGGTTCGCCAGGGCTATTTCCACATATTTCTCAACCGGCGTGGGATCCGGGGCCGCCGGAGGAGGGGGCAACTGCACATCCGGAACGTTGATCGGCGTCATTGTGAGCAAGCCCATGGCGTTCTTCAATGTGGTCGTCTGCACGCGCACGTTGTTCTCCGCCTGGATAAGCTGCACCTTGGCGTTGTCCAAATCGGCCTGGGCTTGCAGTATGTCCTTGCGAGGAGCGGTGCCCTCCTCGGCGAAAGCCTTTGTGGAATCCAGCGTGGTCTGGGCACGATCCACGTTGGATTGCGCCACCCGGACGAGTTCACGCGTGCGGAGCAATTCGTAATACGCCGTCGTTACGTTAAGGATCACGGCCTGCCGCGTGTCCAGATAGGCGTACTCGCTGGACTTCTCGGAGTACCGGCTGGAGAGAAGCCCTTCTTCACGCTTGCCCGTATCGAAAATAAGCTGCCGGGCACTTATTTGCGTAATGCCCTGTTCGATGGTTCCCGTTCGAGAAACGCCTCCTATGGTAGCCGTAGAGAGTTGCGAACTGTACGTATAGCTTGGGGCGATGGAGGGAAAGTAACTTGACATGGACTGGGTTACACGGGCATTGGCGGCGGCTACTTGACTCTTCGCAATGCCGATGGACGGGTGGTTCTGGAGAGCGATCTGGATTGCTCGCTCCAAAGTGATGGGCTGGGAGAGGTCGAGATTGAGTGGTGAGTTCTTGACCTGTGCCAAAACGTGGGGGCAAGCCAGGAACAAGGCAGCCGCCACGGCAGCACGGCAGGAAAGCGTCATGCTCTCAGCATCCTTTCAAACAATGTTTGTACCGGTGTCATTCCCTGGGGTATTGACGCCTCTCACAACAACCGGTTTCACCCCCCGGCATAATGTGTGCTTTAGCATTGCCCGGGAAGTCGCCGCTTGCAGGGAAAATCTCCCTCCAACGAAACCGCCACGAAGGCCCGGGAGAGAGTCACGCAATCCCAACCCCTGGGAAATCGCCCTGGGAAGGCGCAGCACAAGGCTTAACATGCGGATCGCCGACCACGGATCCTCAGCGCTTCCTGCGCGATCCGATCTGCGGCCCGTTCCACCTCGGCTGCCGTATTGAAGCGGCCGATGCCCACCCTTATGGTGGAGGAGGCTCGATCTGGCGGAATGCCCAAGGCCAGCAGCACGGGCGATGGCATCAACGTGCCTGCGTGGCAAGCCGCACCCGCCGAGAGAGCAACGTCTGGAAGTGCCTCCATGAGCGCCCGCGCCTCAACACCCTCGATGGAAAGGCTCAGATGCCCAGGGAGCCTTCGCACGGGATGGCCATTCAATTGAACCCCGTCAACACGCTGCCGCAGGAAGGAAAGAAACGCTTCGCGCAGCTTGGTTAGGCGTTGAGTCTCCTCCTCCAGCTCCTCTATGCAGAGCTCCAATGCCTTGGCAAAGCCGACAATTGCCGGGACGTTCAAGGTTCCTGGGCGCATTCCTAGTTCCTGGCCACCTCCGTCTAGCAATGGGCGGATGCGATGGCCTGGGAGACCGTGGCCCACGTACAAAGCGCCGATCCCCTTGGGCCCGTAGATCTTGTGCGCCGTGATGGACGCTAAGTCCACTCCTAAGGTTGCTACATTGAAGGGGATCTTGCCAGCGGCCTGGGCCGCATCTGTATGGAACAGAATGCCGCGCTCCTTGCATATGGCGGCGAGGGCACCCACGTCTTGGACGACGCCAATTTCGTTGTTGGCATGCATCACGGACACGAGGATCGTGTCGGCGGTCAAGGCGCTCTCCAGATCCTCCGCCGACACAAGGCCGTGCCAATCCACCCCTAGGTACGTAACCCTAAAGCCCTCACGCTCCAACCTGCGGCACGGCTCAAGGACCGCCGGATGCTCCGTGGTGAGCGTAATCACGTGATCGCCGGCTTCAGCACAGGCATCGGCCACACCTTTGATGGCCAGGTTGTCGGCTTCTGTTGCTCCAGAGGTGAAGATAATCTCGCTGGGATGGGAAGCGCCAACGAGGGAAGCGATCGTTTCGCGCGCATCCTCCACGGCCTTGCGCGCTCTAGCACCGAGAACGTGCGCGCTCCCCGGGTTCGCGAAGTACTCCGTAAGATACGGAAGCATCGCCTCAAGAACCCGTGGGTCCATACGCGTGGTAGCGTTGTTATCCAGATAGATGACCTGGTGGCTCATGGTGCATTACTCACACCGCGCCCACGGGAATGTCATTTCAGCTTGGCAAGTTCTGCCTTGAGCCGATCTATACCCCGTATCACTGTGGGATCCACGCCATTGAGGAGGGCCAGATAACAGCTTGCGAAATCCCCAAGGTAAATGAGGCTAAAGAGCCGCGCCATGAGGGACGATCCTCGCGATCGCACTTCCGTCTGGGTAGCCTTTCGCCCGATAAGGCGTCGCGTCACGGCAACACGCCGGGCCATCCGCGGGGTCGCCTGTTCTTCCTCGGCGTCCCTTAAAAACACCACGACCCAGCGGCGGGCTTGCCGACGACACTCCTCCCACGCCAGAATCTCATTGTGGTTCACCTCGGGAAAGGTGCCCGCGAAGGCATGGCACTTGGCATTTTCGTTGATTTGCGTTTTCCATCTTAGGGCCGCCACGCCGGCATAATCTGCCGTGCCGTATATCACCGGGACGCGGCCGAAGATCTCAGCCGCCAGCGTCTTTGCCGCGTTCTCCTGGAAGCCTACCTGCGGTTTCAACTCCTGCGATAATTCGTCTACCAGGTCCAACGTCTCCGCCACATCGCTCTGCAGAGACCGCTCCAGAACGCCTGCTTCCTCAAGCACCCGGATCATGGGAAAGAAGAGATACCCGGTGGAAGCCCGAGGTGGTTGCCCCCCAGGAACCCCGATCGCGGGCACATGGTCCGCCTGTGCACGCCGCGATAATTCGCCTCCGCTACTAATGCATACCATGCGCGCCCGACGCTGCCTGGCCACGGTGTAGGCTGCCAGCGTCTCCTCGGTGTTGCCGGAATAGGACACGGCAAGCACTAACGTTTGGGGTCCAACAAAGGCCGGCAGGCCATAGTCGCGGTTCACCACGATGGGCACATCGCAATAGGGCGACGCCACGGCGCGAAGCATATCTCCGCCGATGGCAGACCCACCTAACCCCGTGATTACTACGGACCGGATCTCGCCACGGCGAACGCCGGGATCATAAGTGCGGCTCAGTTCCACGGCCTCGCGGCATTGCGCGCCGAAGGCCTCTACAAGGCGAAACATGCCCGAGCGATCCAGCCGCAGACGAGTCTGTTCGTCATCGAGGATGCGGGCAATGTCGGTACCATCAGATGGGTAAGGGTTCGTAACCATAGATGTGTAAGTCCTCTGAAATGCCGGATGATGGATGCGATCGTAAAGGCCGACGGTCATTTCGACGACGGCCGGCATTTCTCCTTGCGCGGGGAAGATAGGGCCCAGATGTCCAACAGGCGGCGGAACCTTATACCTACTTTGGGAGCGCCGCCTTACTCTAACACCCGAGCGCGAAATGCCACGGGGCGGCCTTCTGGCCAGAGCGGATATCCGGCAACGACGTAGGGCGTACCGGCCGGGCGGGCCGATACGCTCGGCTTACAGACGGCCCTGCCTAAAGCGCAGCAGCGGCCTACAATGGAGGGCTTAGGCACACCAATGCCCTGCAATGGGGACAGCGAAGTACCCGGCACCCATGGCTGATCGGTAATGCGCACGCAGACTCAGGGCGCCCTGCAATGCGTCACCCGGCAGCACGTAGTACTGCCGGGTCCTTACGAGCCCTAGCGCACTACTCTGCCACGAATGGCAACAGCGCCATGTGTCGAGCCCGCTTGATGGCAGTGGCAAGCATGCGTTGGTGCTTCGCGCACGTGCCACTGGTTCTGCGCGGAACGATCTTCGCTCGGTCCGTAAGGAACTTGCGAAGCTTCAGGTGGGCCTTGTAGTCTATGGATGTGGCCTTCTCCACACAAAAAGCACATACCTTGCGCCGCGGGCGGCGAAACTTTGACGTGCTTCGCTTGCGCGCGGCGGGTGCACTTGCATTATTGTTGATCTCACGCTCCAAAGCGATACTTCCCCTCTTTCCACACAGATCTTTAGAGCGCAACGGCAGGTACGCATCGGCGCGTATCGCCTAGCGCCTCATGTTCCAGAATTCAAACCGGCTATTCGTCCTTGAAAGGATTGTCATCACTATCCTCGGCATAGAAGTCTTCATCTTCCGGAATGCCGTGGGTAGGAGCGATTGGCTTCTCCGCAACCTCCTCGGCAGCCACTTCCGGTTTGCGATCGAGGGCCCCCACCTGATCTACCACAACCTCATAAGCCATTCTGCGGGAGCCATCCTGCGCCGTCCAGGATCGCGTTTGCAAGCGGCCCTCTACAAACACCAAACGCCCCTTCGTAAGGTACGAGTTTACAAATTCCGCCCGCTGGCGAAAGGCTACCACATCAATGAAATCCGTTTGCTTTTCGCCGGTCTCCGGATTCTTGATCCCACGGTCTACGGCGAGCCGGAACCTAGCGATGGACACACCGGAAGGCGTATAGCGGGTTTCAGGGTCTTTTGTAAGGCGCCCAATGAGTACGATGCGGTTCAGCATGAACCTTGCCTCCTAGGCGGATACCGGAAGCCGCCTTACTCTTCGTCCTCGTCCTCTCGCACGACGATGTGACGAAATACGTCGTCACTGATACGGAAAACGCGGTCCAGTTCCTGCGGAACGTCGGGCCCCGCCTCGAATTTCATCAAAATGTAGATGCCTTCGGTGCGGTCCGCGATCTCATAGGCGAGCTTTCGGCGACCCTGCTCCCACTTACCCGCTTCGGTCACCACCCCACCCATGTCCGTGACAACCTTCTTGTACTTCTCGATGATGGGCTCGAGCTCCTCGTCTGAGAGCTCAGGATCAACAATGTACATCGCCTCGTAGCGACGCATATTCGGGGAACCTCCCTTCGGTCTCTGGCTCCGCTCTCTCCCGGAGCAGGAAGGATGCCGGCTGACCTATTCGGTCTGCCGAATGTTCGGTGCATTATACCCGAATACTTCGTCCCGGCCTGCAATCCCGCAACGGAGGATCCCGGCACCTGGCCACCGAAATCACCCCAAGCACCGAATTACGCCTAAGCCGATCGCCGAGGTCTCTTCGCACGTTTCGGCGCCGGCCAGTACATCGCGTGGGAAAGGATCCGTGGCATCCATGGCGCCTCTAAACGCCGAATCGCAGGTGTCTGCCTTCATACAAAACCTTCGCCGTAACCAGCCCGGCTTTTTCGAAGCGGGCTACCCCATAACGGTCGCCCGCGCTCCCGGGCGACTGGATGCGTTGGGGGGCGTTGCCGACTATTCCGGTGGCACGGTTCTGGAACGAACCATCGCCGATGCTACGTTTGTAGCCGTGCAACCCGTTCCCCACGAGTGGATCCATCTCCATTCGACCGCGGCCGCAGGACTGGACGCAGATGTACGCATGCCCACGGGAGTGTTGTTCCCTCCAGGACGCCCACTTACCGTGCACGAGGTCCACGAAGTGCTCACAACGCCCCACACTCGCCGTTGGATTGCGTACGTGCTGGGTACGCTCTTCCTTCTGGTGCACGATTGCGGGCTCCCACAGAACCTGGTGACGGGAGCCAACATATGGATCGAGAGCACGGTGCCCATTGGCGCAGGCGTCTCCTCATCTGCCGCGCTGGAAGTTGCATCCTGTTTGGCCTTCGCTTCTGCGTACGATCTAAGCCTGGATGGACTGGAGCTGGCAGCTCTTTGCCAGCGCGTTGAGAATGAGATCGCCGGAGCGCCCTGCGGGATTATGGATCAGGTCACCTCCGCATTGGGACTTCGCGCCCACATGCTGGCCCTCAAATGCCAACCGCACGACATATTAGGCCATCTTCCAGATCCTGCCGGATGGAGCTTCTTCGGAATTGACAGTGGCGTAAAGCATTCCGTAGGTGGGCGGAGTTATACACGCGCCCGAGTTGCTGCTTTCATGGCGCTCAAGATTGTTCAGACGCTCACCGGGGACACATTGGGCGGATATCTGTGCAATCTCAATGCCGAGCAGTGGGACGATTTGCGGCCCAACATCCCCGCTTCCCTCACCGGTTCCCAGTTCTTAGCCCGCTACGGCGCATTGCCCGACACGGTTACCAAAGTGGACCCGAGCGAAACCTATTTCGTTCGTGATTGTGCCGAGTTTCCCATTCGCGAAACCCAGCGGGTGCTCCGCGTGATCGAGATCCTCCGCGGGGGCCCGAGCACGAACGACGCAATGAGGGAAGTGGGCGATTTGATGCTTGAGAGCCACGCCGGGTACAGTGATTTGTTGCGGCTAGGATCTGAGGAAACCGATTTGCTTGTGACACTCGCAATGGAGTTGGGCCCGTCTCACGGCGTCTACGGCGCGAAGATTACGGGCGGCGGCTCCGGCGGAGCGGTGGCGATCCTGACGCACGAAGAAGCAGTCGAAAACGTTGCACAGCGAATCCGGAAGGAATACGAGGATCGCACGGGTTTGAAGACGCACCTTATGACGGGAACATCCGAGGGCGCTCTCCAACTAGGGGCGCGGCAGTTTGTGTGGTAGACGTGCACCTTGGGTCTCTATGGCATATTGCCTCGACACCGTGGCACGTTCCGCGATTTCCTAAGGGATGATGCGCATCTCACTGTGAGCAGGAAACACCGCCGGTTCTAAAGAATGGTAGATAAGGGGCTCCCTGGATCTTTTCGCGTTAAGCACAGGGATGCGGAAAGCGTTCGCCCGCTTTAGCCGGCAACGGCATGGGGAAGGTCGGCACGTTGCCGCATTTAGGCAACGAGGATGGGACGCCCAAACACTTGGGCTGTGCGCTTATTCCGGGGCCAAACCACCTGCATCCAGCGACCGCGTTTCGCCTAGCCGAAGGAGGATAGAACATGCGTGCCGTCTTGAGATTTCACACACTCACGCTTGTGGCCTGCGCCACTGTTCTGGCCGGATGCGGCAAACAATCCGCGCCATCTGGGGGACGTGAATCCACGGGAGGTGGCGCCACGCACTATACCATCGCAGTAATCCCAAAGGGTACGAGCCAATCCTTTTGGCTGGCGGTGAAGGCGGGAGCCGACGACGCGGGCCGGGAAGAACATGCCACCATCGCATGGGAAGGGCCGAGCCAAGAAACGGATGTAGACCGCCAAATCCAGATCTTACAGAACGCCATCACCCGCAAAGTAAGCGCCATCGTGATGGCAGCCTGCGACGCCAAAGCATTGGTGCGATATGTGCAACAAGCCCAGCAATCGAATCCGCCGATCCCCGTGGTAACCATTGACTCCGGATTAGACCCCGATGTTAGCCAGGCGTATCTCGCCACGGATAACGTGAAAGGTGGCATCGCAGCAGCAGATGCCTTGGCCGACGCCATCGGCGGAAAGGGCAAAGTGGGCGTCATCCCCTTCATCAAAGGTGCCAAATCCTCAGACGAGCGCGAGCAAGGCTTCAAAGAGGGGCTGAAGAAACACCCGGGAATGGATCTAGACAATCGCATCCTCTATTCTCAAGCCGACGTGGCTCAGGGTCTGGACAAGGCGAAGGCGATGATTACAGCCACCCCCGACATCGCAGGCATCTTCGCAGCGAACCAGGCAGGTGCGGAAGGAGCCATCAAAGCCGTCAAGGAACTCAATAAGCAGGGCCAGGTGAAGCTCGTCTGCTTCGATGCGTCGGCCCCGGAAGTGGATGCTCTGCGGGATGGAACGGTGAGCGCCTTGATTGTTCAGAACCCCTACCAAATGGGCTATCAGGGGGTGAAGATTGCCATCCGCCTGCTGAAGGGTGAGAAGGTGGAACCCCACACGATAGACACAGGCGTTACCGTGGTCACGAAGGCGAATTTGGACACTCCGGCGATCCGCAAGCTCCTGAACCCACAGGAGAAATGAGGGAGCCGCTTTCCGACCTACAGCACAGTAAGCTCGGTAGGGCTGACGGTAAGCCGGCGGTACCCCTGGGAGGTGACGAGCACATCATCCTCGATGCGTACCCCGCCCCAGGTTGGCACGTAGATGCCCGGTTCTACTGTGAGCACCATGCCTGGGGCCAACGTGAGTTCGCTACGTGGGCCGAACCCAGGGCCGTCATGCACGGAGAGCCCCAAGCTGTGTCCTAAGCCATGCCCAAAGTGCTCGCCATGGCCGGCCTCTTCAATCGTGACGCGGGCAGCGCGATCCACGTCCTTTGCCGCAACCCCAGGAGCGATCATCCCCATGGCTCGCTGCTGGGCCCGTAGTACCGTGGTATACACGCGCACTTGTTCGGGCGATGGGCGTCCTATTATTACCGTGCGGGTAATATCGCTGCAGTATCCCCGGATCCGAACCCCGAAGTCCATCGTTACAAAATCCCCTACTTCAAGCACACGATGGGAGGGTTTGCCATGAGGCAAAGCAGTTCGCGGCCCGGAAAGGAGAATGGTGTCAAACGCCACGTCTGCCCCATGTTCTTTGCGGATCTTCCATTCAAGCTCCAGCATGAGGTCGCGCTCTGTAATGCCGGGCCGGATCTCGGGCAAAAGCGCCTCGTAAATCCGGTCGGCAAGGCGGCAAGCCTCCTCTATGGCTTCAATCTCGCTCTCGTCCTTCACCAGCCGCAACTCATCCAACAGGGATGCCACAGGCACCAGCTCGATTTTCGCGTCCGCCGCACTCGCCCATTTCCTATGTTGGTCCACCGTAACCTGCGCTGCTTCAAACCCTACGCGTGAAGAGTGGTTCTCTGAAACCAACTTCATGAGCTCCTCGGCTGCGTACGTTGCAAGACGTTCCACGCGGAGCCACGGACACTCTGCTTGGGCCTGTTCCGTATAGCGGCTGTCCGTAGCCAAAAGCATATCGTCCGGGCGGATCAATACCACTCCTGCAGAGCCGGTGAATCCTGTAAGCCAACGTACGTTAATGGCAGATGTCACCAAAAAGGCGTCCAGTTCTGCGCCGGCCATAGCAGACCGGGCCGAGCCGACGCGGCGGCTATACCACTCATTTGGAAGGGACATTAGCGGTGCGATTCCTCCACAAGCGTGCATGCAGCTTCGATTGCCAATAAATAGCCGTTGGTTCCAAAACCGATGATCTGGCCGTGTGCCACAGGTGCGATTACCGAATGCCTGCGCCACTCCTCCCTCTGGTGGATATTCGTGAGATGGACCTCTATCGTCGGCAGGCGAACGGCCGCAATCGCATCTCGGATGGCATAGGAATAGTGGGTATAGGCGCCTGGATTAATCACAAGTGCGTCCGCCCATTGGAGCGCCTCGTGGATAGCGTCAATAATCTCCCCTTCACTGTTGAATTGGAAGATGCGCACCTCCACATCCAACTGTTTCGCCCGCTCCTTGATGCGGCGGTTCATCTGCTCGAAGGTGTCTTCTCCGTAAACATCCGGCTCACGAATCCCTAACAGATTGAGATTAGGGCCATGGATCACGCAAATCTTTACCACCGCTCTCCTCCTTCGTTCAGGTGTCCGGGCAGGTCAGTGTGCATACCCCAGGGCAACACGGAAAGGGTTCGCCGACCACGCAGGCACATCCCCGATCCCGCACCGGCACAGCGGAGCAACATGTGGGATTTCCCGCCCACCATAAGGTCATGGTGCGGCGGCCTCAGGGCCAAAGCCCACCTCGAAGGTTGCTGCCTCTACCAGCATTTCCGGAATGCCGTCGCGGATGGGATACACGCGATGACAGCGATCACACACCAATCCCTCGGCAGTGAGCCGCACGGGAGGGCGATCGTCGCAAGCGGGGCAGGCCAAGAGCGCCAGTAGTTGAGGGTCTATCGCAGCGGTTTGTTCATCCATCCTTTGCATCCTCCAGCCCCAGCGCCCGATAATAGGCGCGAAGCGTCCTCCGACTAGTGTCTTTCCACGAAAAGCATGCCGCCCTGGCACGCGCGCGTGCACTCCAGCACTGGCGAGTGTGGGCGTCGGTGAGCATTGCGATTAATCCGTCTGCCCATGCGCAAGCATCCATCACAGGCAATACCCATGCTCCATCGCCCACTACCTCGGGCATGGCGGGTGCGTCGCTCACAAGGGTCGGTGCACCGCAAGCCATGGCTTCCAACGGTGGTAACCCAAAACCCTCATACAGGGAAGGGTAGGCCATCACGTCTGTAGCCGAGTACAGCAGCGGCAGGGCATCATCGGGCACGTAATCGGTGAAGATCAACCTATCCAGCAGATCTAACCGGGCAGCCAACCGCGTAATATCATCCACACGCCAACCGCGCTTGCCGGTCAAAACCAGCCGATGGGGCAAGGCTTCCTTCCTCAACGCGCGCGCGAAGGCCTCTACAAGCAACGCGAAGTTCTTCCGCGGCTGCAGCACCCCTACAGAAAGGACGAAGGGATCCCGAATGCCGAAATGCTCCTCCACGTAACTCCGCGCCGTAGCTGCGGGAACCGGCACATATTCCGGTGCGGCAGCCAGATGGATCGCCTCAACCTTCTCCGGAGCGAGGCGGTAGATGCGAAGGATGTCCCGCCGAGAGCTTGCCGAGTCCGTAATTACGATGCGCGCCCGCCGCATGGCCACGGGCACCGAAAGGTTCAGCAGCATGCGGTGCTTCCGCGGAAACCACTCGGGGTAGAGGCGAAACGAAATATCGTGCACGGTGGTAAGGAGTGGGCATGGCGCACGCAACGGAGTGGTGTATTGGGTATGTGCGACGTCTATTCCATCTGCACGTAACGCGCGGGGGAAGTGGAGCATGGTCCAGAGGCGGTCGTTGGACGCAGGCACCGTGCGCACGGTGTAGCGGGTGTCCGCCGGAAGCAATCCTGAAGCCAAGGGGAGCCTCGTATAGAGCACGAGGTTATCCCCTTCGGGCATCGTGTCCAAAAGCCCACGCACCAGATTGAGCCAGTACGTGCGGTCCCCGGTCCACCGGCCTGTCAGCGCACGTGCGTCTACCCCGATCCTCATCCTTCTTCTCCACCGAGCAAGGATCGGTACACGGCGACCGTGTCTTTGGCTGCCTGCGCCCACGTGTGGCGCGCGGCATATTGAAGGGACGCACGCGCCATTTGCTGAAGCATCTCCGGATCTTGAGCCAAATCCGTAATGCACGCCGCCAGATGGGCCACATCTCCAGCCCGGAACAGAGCCATGCCTCCATCCATCTCCTGAGCGATTTCCGCGTTCGCCGGAGCATCCGACGCTAACACAGGTCGGCCGCATGCCAGCGCCATCGCCAGTGAACCAGATCCCGATCCCGAGCGGAATGGAGCCAGCGCCAAATCCGTTGCCGCCATCACCTGCGCCACATCCTCGGGAGATAGATACCCGGTAACGCGCACTCGCGCATGCATCCCGACGGATTGGATCAGGCCCTCCAGGTCCCTTGCGTAGGAAGACCGATCATCGGGGTGGCGGCCGCCGGCAATAAGCAAAAACACATTCGGCGGGGTGGCGACGAGGGCGCGGATGGCGTCGGCGTGTCCCTTATTGCGGGCCAGAAACCCAAAGATCGTAACCACAAAGCGCCCCTCCAGGCCAAAAGCTCGACGCGCTTCCGCGCGTTCGGGAAGGCGGGGCGCAGGTGGAACAGGATGGCGCAGAACCGTAACCGGTGTGCTCGACCGCACCCAAGGGCGCAATCGGTGGCGATCGTGCTGGGTGTGGACCACCACGTGCCGCACCGCCGGATGGCCGAAGGTGCTTCGGTTCGTCACATTGATAAGAAGGCGCCGGAGGGGAGAACTATCCGCATCCACAATTTCGTGAGCGGTCATCACAAGGGGCGCCCTAACGGCTCGGGCAAAGCGCGGAAACGTGTTCTTCCACGGAGCTACGCCCCCGAATACGAAGTATTGATGCTGGACGTGGATGATGTCTGCAGAATTCATCTCAGATTGGAATTGAGCCGGAGGTACCAACCACGCAATCTGCACAAGGCGCCCAAGCTCTGCGGCCAGGTATCGCGTATAGTCTGCGACCCCACATGTGGGTTGGATGGGTGCTACGAGCGCAATCCTCATATGGATGCCTGCACTGTACCCCAAACGCCGAGATCAACGCGCCACCGCCGCAGATGAACTCCGGATGCTGAAAAGGCCGTGGTATACACTTATCGTCTCTGCAGCCACCCAATCCCAGCCATAGCGTGCCGCATACCTACGGCCTCGCTCGGCCATTTCGTCCCTGCCGATGGCGTTGTGAAGCAAGGCCCTAACGCATGCCGCCAGATGATCCCCATCGCCCGGCCGCACCAAGCGCAGGCAGGGCTCGCGCGTTTGGATGTCACGGTATGGAGGCGTAGCAGGGGCCACCGTAGGTATGCCCAGCGAAAGTGCATGGAGTACGTCCCTTGGCCCCCCAGCTATATCTCCTGAAGCCAGTACAATGTCGGCCAGCGCCATGCCGTCTGGGGCTGCGATGTCTTCCGGCGCATAGTACACAATGCGCCCGCCAGCCTTCCCAAGATCCACCGTTACCCCATCCCCCACCTGCCCAGGGCTTCCGGCGAGGAGAAGGACTACATCCGGCTCCAACTCCTGCATAATCCGGCTTGTGAGGCGGTAGTTATCCCCGTACACCCGCTGATAGAGGATGCGCTTGCCCTCTAGATGCAACGCCCGGCGCAGATCGGATAGATCCGGTCGTTCGGACGGCTTGGGCGCTCCCGGGGGGATCACATGAACTGCCGAGGGCAGCATCCCACGGGATGCAAGGGCATCCCGCTGACCCGAATCGAGGACGATGAGAGCGTCTGCGCGAAGGAAATCCGTGTGCGCCGGCTCGCGAACCTTGGTGTCGGGATGCGTCCGACGGATGGGGTCGCGGCCGATGGTGGATGTGGCCGCTTCGCGGGGTATATCTTCTGATCCCGCCGATCGGTGGATTGTAAGCGCAAGGGGCCTTCGGATCGCGCCGCGCAAGAATTGGGCCCACGTCGCTTTCGGATAATCGCCGCCGAAGAGTGCAGGGTCGTATTGGATGTGGACTACGTCCGATGAGGTCAGCAGATCCGCCAGGTCACCAAACCCGCCATTTTTCATGGTAGGAGCCGAGATCTCGACGTAATCCACGGATGCGTGGCGACACAAGTGCGTTACCAGATCCGCGCAGTACCCGGGAACGCCCGCCGGCCCACGTTGGGGACCAAGCATTGCGACCTTCATCCCGCACCCTCCCGTCCATCAGTATACCCTTGGCAGGAAGGCTCGAATTCCAACGGATACACACGTATTCCCGCGGATCAACGATTGCAGTAAACTACGGTGCGCAGGAAATGAGGCGCGCTCAGTGGAAATTCCGATGCATCACGGGTAGGCGCACCAGTTTCCCCACGATAGCGATGAAGGAGCGGTTATCTTATCTATAGTAGGAGAAAATCGAATGGCGCAATCCAAACCACCCAAAGCACATGACGAGTTTGTAAACCGGTATCCCAAGCTTGGCGAGGCATGGGGCCTCATCGCCGAAGCCGGCAAAACCGGTCCCCTGGATGAGCGAACTTGCAGATTGGTGAAGCTAGGCATTGCAGCCGGTGCCATGCAACAGGGGGCATTCCACGCAAGCGTGCGCAAGGCTCTGGATCTTGGCATCAGTGTAGAGGAAATCGAACAAGTGGTGGCGCTGGCAGCGGGTACGCTAGGTCTGCCCTCCGCCGTGGCACTTTACACGTGGGTGCGAGATGTTACGCAGAAGGCGCAGTGACCGCGCCTCCCGGTATCGCCTGGACCGGGCACAGTTTAGGCCGATGGCCACATGCTCCGGAGCATGCACCTCAGCCGGCAGTGGTGCAGATCCGTAGCGATCCGCAACATCCAGAGCCTATAGCGACTGCGTCCAAATTCGAGCGACGCGGTAGCCGGCGCCCCGGAGCATCGGTCCCCATTGCCAGATCAAATTTCAAGACCGTGTCCTTCGCACGCCACGGGCGGCGTCAAGCAGGTGTATTCCCATTTGCCGGGCGCAATGCGCCCGGCCGCTCGTTTGTAGCTCGAGCCATTCCGCGTATCAGCTCCGCCAGCGCTTGATCCAGGATGTGCCGCACCCTTCGGGAAACCTGCTTACCCGAAGCAGATCCCGAAATGGTGTAATCGTCTCGCCCATCCCGAAAACTCAGCACCGAAGCTACAACCTGGTCTCCGTGCTCATCGAGCTCCACCAGCGTCCGATAGCCACGCCTGCCCAGAAACGTGGCAGGGTGCTGTGTCAACGTCCTCACCTTCCCTCCGGGTCCCTCAAGGACACGCCGGATATCCGTCGGTTGCGGCTGAACGGCAATCTGCTTGGTGCGAATGCCTTTCGGTATTCGGCTCAGCATAACCTTCAGAACCAGGCGCTCCCCGCCAACCGACTTGGTGAACGTGACACTGCTCAACACCTTGCTGTCAAAAGTGGTTCTCTGCCAGCCCTCCATAGCCGGCACGACATAGTTCCCCAGCACCACTCCGCGCGAAGCGTCGGCCCAAGCGTAGGTCCCGGCGATTGCTGCACAACACGCGATGAGCGCAAAACGCCCATGCGTTCTTGCTTGTTTGAATGCGTGGCGCATATCCGGCCTCCTCATCCGTCAAGTCGTTAAGCGCACTCACAACCCAGTTGGCACCCGAGAGATCACTCTGCTGCTCCACCAAATCCCCGGCGCAGGAGGCAGCGGTGCATGGATACCGCGTCCATAGATTGGCCGTGTAATCCTTGCGCCAACGGCGGAAGCCATCATATCCGTAGCCGTACTCATACGCAACCTGCACGTTACCGCCGCCGTAATCCCGGCGAATGCGGATGAGGCGCTGCTCCTCGTCATATTCGCAAAGGCGCTCGCTAACTCACGTCAGCTCCCTCCCTGCTTTAGCTTCTCCTCGGCGAGCCGCGACCAGTCCCCTTCATGCATATCCGCCGCCTGGCGCCACCAGTCACGGGCTGCGAGCAGATGTGCCCGGCGCAGCCAGTAACCTGCTGGGAGCAACCGGGCTGCCTTCTCTTCCTCGCAACCCAGAATGTAATACTCACGGGCGCTCACATAAATGCCTCTGCGTTTTAGCAGAGCGATCCCGGCCATGAGCTCGCCCGCTGCTTCCTCCGGGCGGTCGGCCACAGCCAATGCCTCCCCGAGAACAAGGTACCCGTTGCCATCCAACGGATTCAAAGGGACAGCCCACCTGCCATACCGTATCGCGTCGCGTGTCCTACCGCTCCGCAGCGCCGCCCGAGCTCGATCTGCCAAAATTCTCGAAGCGTGGGTAGCCAGGAGCACGATCATAAGGATGATGAGCCAGCCCCCAACGTAACCCCACCAGAACCGCTGCGCTGCTAGCTGCGCCTCTTTCGACAGCATCCTGCCGCCTCCTGCGATCGGTTGCCGCCCTTAAGGCAGACCCATTACCGGCTGCCCCCTGCCGCGACACACCTGTAATAGTCAGCCTTGCAAGCGTCCACGGCGGCCGCGTAAACCCTGTAACAGCCCCACCCGGCAACGACCGCCGCGGCCACGCAGATTGCGGTGCATGCAGCGATGCAGAACGCAACCATTAGACACCTCCCCGGGCACAATCCAATGCACGCCGTGGCTCCAATCGCCACGAGAGTAACACACACAGTGAACGCTGCATTCGCCTTATTTGTGCACGTCTGATATTCGATCGCGCAATTCCGCTGCGGAGCGCCGCCTTTTTGCAGCACCACGCCCCATTGAGGCAGGAAGTCCCGGCCTCCACCATGCACCAGCCCCTCTTCTTCTGCCTGCAGCCACCTCCACTGCGTCTGGGCATTG
>Ga0078972_1003655_pt1 | contig 45135 bp, 64 predicted proteins | sample YelNatPaOPGAMG01_FD_67568 | JGI IMG/M metagenome (GOLD analysis project Ga0078972, IMG submission 67568) | Hot spring thermophilic microbial communities from Obsidian Pool, Yellowstone National Park, USA - OP-RAMG-01 (SPADES assembly) (version 2) | ecosystem: Environmental > Aquatic > Thermal...
TAGTGTGTGTGGGATATGTTAGAAAGATGTGAGTTGAGTGTGTTCTCTAAAAGGCAGGGACTATGCGAGAGAGAGAATTGAAAATTTTTTTTTTGAACTAAATTTTGTAATAATTTTAGTATTGGAGATAAACTAAAAAAAAGTGATATTTTAGAATAAAAAAAAAGTGAAAAAAAGGTTTGTTTTGTTTGTTTTTGTGAAAAAAAAGTGTGTGGGTGAAAGTTATTTTGTGTGGTGCGGCCCTGAGTGTGGAGAAAAAAAAGGTGTGTGTGTATTTTTGAAAGGAAGAAGGTAATTTTGTGGCAGTTGGTGGACTTTTCTTGTGGCGTTGAGAGTAAAAAATTGGGCTGCGGTGAAAAATTTTTTTTGAGGGTGTTTTGGGTTTGTTTGGGAGTAGGGTGCTGGCTTGTGGCTTTCCGGAGGTCGGGTAGTGGGTAGTGAGAGATGAGTGGTAAGTAGTGAGGAAAGAGTAGTGAGGGGTTTGTGGATTTAAGAAAGGGGGGTATTTTTGATTTTCATGTGCAGGGTGGTAGTTTGATATGTCTGAGGGGTGAAAGTGTCTTAAATTAAAAAAAAAAGGGTAAATTTTAAGTTTTGTGGTTTTTTCTGGTTTTTTGGCCCCGGAATCGGCCCTGTGAAAAAAAAAGTCGCCGGGAAAAAAATGTTCCTGCGTGGCGCAAAAATTTGTTCCTGTGAAAAACAAAATTATTGAGAGTGTAGAGCAAATCATAAAAACTATTTCAAAGACATAAGCGGACTTTTGAGGGACTTTTGAGGGACTTTTGAGGGACTTTTGAGGGACTTTTGATGAATTGCTAAATTCAATAGTCCCTTGCGAAGCCTAAAAAAAAGTGGGAAATTTGTCCCAACAAAAAAAATGCTTGTTGTGAAAAAAATGCACCGGCGGATCAGAAAAATCCGGGCGAAAATCTGAAATTTATACCCTGCATAGAACAATTTTACCCGTAAATTGCCCTGCGTTGCCCTGAATTGCCCTGTGGCTTCAAATAATGCGTTTTAAGACAGTTTTACACCCAGACAATAAAAACCATTACCCAAACAGTTATCCCGCCGGAAATCAAAAAAAACAAGGCTTATAGGGCGTGTTCTTTGTCATTCAGGGCCGATAGAGCCGACACATGCCAGAAAAAAAAACTTCTGCCGGTCAAACATTCACGGACGACTGCTATGGGTAAAAAAGCAGCGAAAGATAAGCCGAAAGGCACGTAACAAAGACTTCTATTTTACCCACGAAATGCTCTGCCGAAACTGTGTTATTACAGCCGCCACTGAAGGACTTGACCCCGATAAAACAGATTTTAACGACCAACAAGCAGTAAAAAAATGGTTAGATATGCACCATGAAAAAAGAGTTCTTTCTGCGGAAGAAAAGGAAAAAATAAGCAAACGGCTGGGCAAATTTAAGAAAAAACCTTCCAGGGGGTACTCAGATACCACCCCGGAGGATATACCCTGAAAAACCCCGTAAAAAACCCCTCTTTTACCCCGTCTTTTACAAATAAGACAAAAAAACTTATCGGCTATCAGCTTCCCATCCCCACTTAATAACTCCTATCCCCCCTTCAGGGCTGCGGCTCCCACTTGCGGCAAAACGAAAAATACCGGATAAACAGCCCCAGCCCCCCTGAAAAATCCTTAAAAAACCTGCCCACCCTAAAAAAAATTTCTTTACCTTTGCAACCACGTGAGGTAGAGTAATGGTAACTTATCAGTCTCATAAACTGAAGATGAAGGTTCAAATCCTTTCCTCGCAACAAAAAAAACAGGGTGAGGAACACCCGTAGAGCCTGTGGAGCTGCTGCCAATAGGCAGAACGATGAAGCAGGAATGTTCGTAAGAACAATTCCGTAGTAATTCAATTACTTTACCCTCTGACTTCTTAATAGTGGGGAGAGAAACTTCTCCCCTTTTTTTATCTTGAAAACCTCCTGTCTTTACCTGTATAACCAACCCGCAGAAAACAAACAATCCCCCGGAAACAAAAAAGGCAGGGAAAGCGCCGAAAACCCCGCCTGAACTAACCTAACCTTAAAAACAATCAAACTATGAAAAAAACAATCAAATTGTGAAAAGACTGAAAGATGAGGACGCTTTTTTAAAACCTGTTTCGCCTTCTCTTGCCACGTCAAACAACCACAAAAATACACCAATTTTCCAATATTTCCAAATAAACTTACACTTTTTTGCACTAAAACTTACACTTTTTTGGCATGATATTTTTTAAGACACACCAACATAAACCATAAACTTGTACTTTTTCGGCATGATATTTTTTCAGACACGTCCGAAATACCCAAAAAACCTGAGGACGAAAAAAAGACAAAATAAACACCCTGAAAATACTTACACTTTTTTGGCCTAAATGATGCCCTCAACTTTTTAAAGATACATAAAAGGGTAAATTTTAACATTCCAACCCAAATATTAAGAAAATTTTAACATTCCAACCCAAAATTTTAACATAAATAATTTGGCAATTACAAAACCCCGTTGTACCTTTACAATGTAAAAAAAAGAAAAAATGAAAACACTAATGTGGAATATTAAAAGCAGTAAAATATACTTTTACTGCTTTATCAGAAAAAAGTGGCTGAAATACAGCCACTGGGATGCGTGGACTGACACTGGATGGAAGAGGATGGAAATTTATGAGCTTCCATCTTTCAGCGATTGGCAAAATTTTTATAATCTGCCAATTGGAGAGGAACTGATAAGAGTTGATTAAATTAATGGTTGTAATGTTTTTTTGACATTGCAACCATTTTTTTTATTAACATAACTATAAAAAAGGGCGACGCCGAAAACCTATAAAAGAGTAGGCAAAATGAAAAACATACAGCAATATGAAAACAGAAACCATTCTTAAAGCAATAGACCTTCTTAAAGAAAAAGAAGGTCTGGGAAAAGCCCTTGAATTACTTCAAAATTGTAACGAAGTGGAGATCGGGCGGGAAATTCGTTCGTCAGGAGTAGTCATACAAACTGACTGTCCTAATAACTCGTACTTTAAAAATACCGCTGTTTCTATGGAGGTGATGGCTAATTTGGTCGAAGAGACTCATAAATACCTTCAGCGTATAAAAGCACATCTGGAATATGCCATAAAACAGACTAAATACAAGATTGAGGATTTAAAAGATGAATGAATATGAAAAAACTATTTGTATTCATCGTATTAACAATGCTGACATTAAATATGTCAGCACAAGTTTACAGATTTGTATCAACTGCGCAAGTAATTGTTGATGTGGACTTCTCAACTACAACATGGCATGATAAAGTGTATTTGACTTTTGACTATGACAAAAAAATAATAACACTGTCTTCAGCAAAAGGTCAAAGATATATTTTTAAAATGATTTCAGCTTATGAGAAAGAAAGTATTTTACTTGGAAAAACAATGAATATACTTGTCTCATCAACAGATGCTCCTAATGTAAAGCGTTTTTATTTCAATGCTGATGGCTCATTTAAAGTTATATGGATGGAGAACAAAGATGGGAAAGTCACAACATTTGGCAACTTAATAGTACTTTGAAATAAATTGATATGAAAGAAAACTACAAATTAATTGGGCTTCAGATTGAAGGTCTGAGGCTCATCAAAGCCGCCTATCTGAAATTCAAACCTTCAGGGCTTACACAGATAGTTGGCAGGAATGCAACCGGCAAAAGCACCGTAATTGATGCTATTGAAATACTCTTTGAGGGATTTAAACGCTCACCGGAGGACATTATCACTCACGGCAAAGAAAAAGCCGTGATAATCGGTGAACTTGACGACTTCATTATAAAAAGAGTCATTACAAACAAAACAAATCGGCTCGAAGTGATAACAAAGGCCGGATTTCGTCCACAGAAACCACAGGACTTTCTGAATGCCTTGATAAACAAACTGACTTTCCGCCCACAAGTCTTCCTCGACAAGAAACCTGAAGAAAAACTCAGGTTCTTGATGGAAATTCTTAATCTTGATTTCACGGAAGAAAACCGTAAAATTGCAGAGAAGGAAAACGAACGGCTTTTTGTCGGGCGGGAACTGAAAAGTCTCGGAGAAATGGAGATGCCTGAAAAGATTGATCCAGTTGACATAAACCTTTTGCTGAAAGAAAAGCAGGAAATAACACTTTATAATGAAAAAGAAAAACAAAAACAATGGGAACAACAACCCTCGCACGGCAGTTCCTTAGCTCTCTAAAAGAGCTGGAGGCCGCAAACAAGGACTGGTATTATGACCAATCAGATATTAAAAAAATGAAAAAATTCAACTTAATGGAGAAAAAATGCCTACGCCTCTATCGTGAGGTGGTAGGGTACTATCATCTGAAATATCCGGATTTTTATAGACCGGACATGGATAATGCTGGGATACGCTACCAACAGGCTATCTGGAGTGTATTTTAAAATGCAAAAAATAGTAAGATTATGTATTATGGTAATAAAACACAAAAAGCAATAACGGACTTTAAAAATCAAATTGATTATTTAGAGTCTACTGATGAATTTCTTGTTGCACGAGAGAAAATATATGAAATTCTGGAGCAAGAAATTAAAGAAAATAAGAACTTTTCAGGAATTGAAAAGCACGAATTTCAATTTCAGAGGGCACTGGTTGATATGGCAATATTTTTGAGGCTTGCAAATGAAATAATATTTTTAAAAAAACAAATTAAATAATTAAAAAATGAAACTAAATATTAAGTATATATTATATGAACATTACTTAAGAACTGGCGAATACATCACCCAGGCTCAAATAGCTCGGGAGATAGTGAAATTAGGGCTGTATGCTTCCGAGCATTCGGCCCAAAATATGCTGCAACGGTGGATCACCGGAAAGGCTGACCCGCCGATAGAAGTTCTGAAATATTTGGCGGGGAAATTCAACAAAACCATAAATCAATTATTGGTATGAATAGTGTAATACATACGCCGGATAGGTTAGAATTGACAGAAGACAGCACCTATGAATGTCCCAAGTATCATGCCTCGGAAGAGAACTTTATTAAGACAGGCAAGGATATATGGGTTTGCCGTTGTTGCTGGTACAAACAACATAAGGATTATTTTATAACTAAAACTTTAAAGCCATGATAAAATATAAATTAACTAATGGATTCCAAGAAATTGGCAGGACAATTCTTGCATTGGGAAATTCCGACAGATTAACGCATAATCATTGGATACATTATTATCATCATCCCTTGCTTGCTGTTATTTTTAATTCTTTAGTTGATAAATTACCATTTCCGATACTTTATGAAATAAAAGCCTTAGGCAGGCACTTAGATGAAGATGGTATCATTGGGGGATGTACAAGAATGACTTTTATAAGAGAATTACCTTTGCCTGAAATGACCATTAACCAAAAAATAGCATTTGGTATCCTTTGTGCTTTGGAAGTAACTAAAGATAAAGACTTTGTCAAATGGGGAAATAATTGGTTGAATGGTGATAGGTCATATAAAAAGGCCAGAAAAATGTTTAAGAAAACTTTTGGCAAAGAGCATTATGAATCTGCGGCTGCTATTACATTCGCTATACTTTTTCTGTCCCATGATTATTGTGAATCAACCATAAGTGCCGCTGATGCTGCAGCCAAGGCAGCCAAAATGAAGAAATTAGACTTAATTGACTTAGCCATAAAATCATTAAAATATTAGCTATGAATCTTATTAATGAAGTCACCCCCGATCCTGTTAACCAGGAGAAGGAACTCCAAAGTTACGGGGTATATTTTGACCCCGAAGGAAAGACCCTTGCCCAAAGAGTGGCAGAACTGGAGAAGGAGGTTAAAAATCTCCGAGAATCTATGGAATTATTCCAAAGATATATGGAAGTTAATAATCAGATAATTGAAAACATTACTAAATTAACAAACATCTTATGAAAGAGCTAATTATCATTCAGCAAAGTTTAAGAGCTCCAAAAGCTCACAGAAATGAGTTCGGCGGATTTAATTACCGTTCTGCCGAGGATATTTTAGAGGCCGTTAAACCTTTATTATTTGAACAAGCTTGCATTTTAACTCTTACTGATGAGATAATTCTTATCGGTGAACGTTACTATGTAAAAGCAAATGCTACATTAATAAATTCAGAAGGCAAGTCTATAACCGTCTCAGCCTATGCCCGGGAAGAAGCGCAGAAGAAAGGTATGGATGCTGCACAGATAACAGGGGCTGCTTCTTCTTATGCAAGAAAGTATGCTCTTAACGGGCTATTCTGTATTGATGATACGCGCGATCCTGACGCCCAAGTCATTGAAAAGCAAAAAGAGGACATTCAGAAACAGATAGAAGGCTGCAAGACAGTGGCCGATCTTCATGAACTTTGGAATGAATGGGACGACAAAACAAGACAAGAATATAAAGAAATTGTAAAACAACGTAAAAATCAATTATCATGAAATTAAAATATAGCACATTGATATTTAATATCGAGAAGCATCGTTATATCACGCGCGAAGGAAGAGAGTTGCTTGGAATTACCGGGCTACTTTCACGACAATTATTTGCCGGAAAATATGATGGCATTCCTAGGGAGATACTAAACAGGGCAGCCGAGCACGGAAGCTTCGTGCATCGGGAAATTAATGACTTCATCACTTTAGGATTTACACCAAAAACACCGGAAGCTCAAGAAGCAATAAAAGAATTTAATCCTGACACTTGCGCTGCATCAGAATATCTTGTCAGTGATGGAGAGAACTATGCCACAATGATAGATTTTATGGATAAAGAATTTAACCTCTATGATTTTAAAACAACGGCAGTACTTGACAAGGAATATGTCAGCTGGCAACTATCTATTTCGGCATATCTTTTCAAATGCCAGAATGGATTTGAACCGAAAAACTTTTATGCGGTACATTTGCGTGGAGATAAAATGGACGTTAAGCCGGTTGAAAAAAAGTCAGAGGAAGAAGTCCTTGAGCTTTTAGCCTGCGATCTTGCGGGAGAGAATTATCTTGAAAAAAAATCCGCTCCGGTAAAGGCAGACCTCCCTCTTGTTCAGGTGAAGCAACTTGAAAGCACTATCCTTGAGATAGAATCAGAATTAAAGTATTTTACAGACTTGCGGGAAGAACTTTTTCGGCAAATATATGACAAGATGGAAGAAAAGAATTTAAAAAAAATTGAGACCGACGAACTCATTATAACCCGGGTGCTACCTTCAGAAAGTGTCTCTATTGACACTAAAAAACTCAAAGAAGAACTACCGGAAATAGCAAAGAAATACGAAAAAATAAGTCAAAGAAAAGGATATGTTAAATTAACAATTAAAAAGTGAAATTATGAATTACGTTATCTTAGTTGGCAGGGTGGGCGATCAGCCTAAAATTATAAAAACAAATAAACCGGTAGCAAAATTTTCATTTGCTACAAATGAGTATTACAAAAACAAAGACGGGGAAAATATCATCGAAACAGAATGGCATAGTATAGTATTCTTCCAATCAGTGGATTATATTGAAAAAAATATCAAAAAAGGAGACCTTATATTTGTTCAAGGAAAAATTGTTACAAGAACATGGACAAATAAAGAAGGAGAACAACACTGGGCAACGGAGATAATTGGGAAGCAGATAGAACTTCTTAAATCAAATACTAAAAAAGAAGAAAACGAAACAGTATTTTAATTATGAAACTCTATTGCATAAATACTATAACGGGGCTGATGCCACTCTATCCTGCAGATTACGAGGAAAAGAAAAAACTTAAACTCGGTGTAGAATATGAGGTTGAAGTGCGCACCCCCCGTAATATAGGATTTCATCGGAAATTCTTTGCCCTTCTTAACATTGGCTGGACAAATACAAAACTTGATATGCCATTTGAGACTTATAGGAAATATGTTATTATTAAAGCTGGGTATTTTAAAATCTACAAAACACCGAAAGGGCTATTCTATGATGCCGAAAGCATTAGCTTTTCAAACATGAGTCAAGATCGTTTTGAAGAATTATATTCCAGGGTACTCGATAAGATAATCGAGGATATAGGTATTACAAATGAAGAAATCGAAAAACAATTAATTAATTTTATATGATAGATTTAATGCGTAATATTGAGATGATTGTCTGTGAAGACAAAAATATTTCTCCTGAAATATTGCATATTAAAACACGATATAGAAAGATTACTGAAGTGAAACATATAATAATTTATTTATCTGATTATTTTGCTAAAAGAAGATTGTCTTATAGACAATTAGCGGAATATTTTAACTTAGACCATGCAACAGCTATTTATGCTATAAAAAAAATTGATAATTATCAGAAAATTTACTCCACTTATGCATTATTATTAAATCAGTATAAAGAGAAAATAACAATTTTAAATGAAAAAAATACTGAAATTGAAAAAAATATTTTAGAAATTAAAAATAAAATACAACAGTCTTTAATTAATAATACAATAATAAATTTAGATGATGTTCTAAAATACAACAATTTATTTAATTTTAAATGTTTGAAAATCGAACAAGGTTATGAAAAGAAAAAATTATGAAAATCTTAATGCACAATTAACGCTGCGGGAACAGGTGCAGGAAATTCGGGAGCAGGCAAAAAAAATAAAATATAAATCTCCGGATATTGAAAAAATGTATGGTTTTCAGGTTGAAGGTAATCCTGCGACATGGTATTATTTTTATAGTATCGAAAAAAGAGATAAAAAAGCTAAACAATTTAATGTAAAAAAATACTTCGGTCCATGCAAAAACATACAAAAATCTATATGAATTATTTCGACTACGGCGAGCAGGATATTATCCTTTGTGAGGCTTGCGGTAGACAGGCTGTAGATATACACCACATCAACGGCAGAGGGAAGGGGAAGGATGTTATTGAGAACCTCATGGCTCTCTGCCGAAGATGTCATAAGATGGCTCATGAAGGAGAATTGTCAAAAGGTGAGTTACAATACATTCATAATAACGTTTTAAATGGTCGTCGGATCGCATTTTTAAAATAAGTGTTAATAACTTTCAGATATCTCTTATGATTTATAAAAATTATTGATTATATTTGCAGTAGTAAACAGCGTAACTATGGATAAGAAATTAATAATATTAAAATATTGCCGGCTTCGGCAGAAAAGCCCAGGGGTTTCAAGTTACGCTGTACCTGACTGGGTTTTTTGTTTGGGGCCGGCCTTTTTATTTTAAAGTTATGAATAAAGATACTTTCTATTTTTCGCATGATTACAATGCCAGGATGGATGAGAAAATTAAAAATCTAATCCGAAAACATGGAATAGAAGGTTATGGTATTTTTTGGGCAATAATAGAGGATTTATACTGCAATAAAAATAAATTAAAAATAGATTACGATGGTATTGCATTCGATTTACACACGCAAAGTGATAAAATAAAAAGTATAATTCATGACTTTGATCTATTCGTTATTGAGGATGGATTTTTTGGTTCTCTAAGCGTTGAGAGAAGATTAAAAGAGAGAAACAAGAAGACGGAAAATGCCAAAAAATCGGCACTATATAGATGGAAGAAATCTGGGAAAACCAACGATGCGAACGCAATGCGAACGCAATGCGAACGCAATGCCAATGCAATGCGCCCCGAAGTCGATCGCAATGCTATAAAGGAAAGGAAAGGAAATGAAAGGAAAGAAAAGGATATATATAAAGAATATAAAGAAATATTTAACGAATTTCGGAAAAATTATCCTGGAACAAAAAGAGGTAATGATATAGAATTTGAAAATTTTATTAAAAAACATAAAGATTGGAAAGAAGTTTTATTGTTGCTTAAAGAAAGATTGAATTATCAGATAGAAGCAAGGCAAGTTAGAAAACAGAAAAATTTATTCGTGCCAGAATGGAAAAATTTACAAACATGGATAAATCAACGTTGCTGGGAAGAAATTATAAATATAAATTCATAAGTCATGGAACAAGATGAATACAAAGTAACAAGATTGAAAATAATTAAATTAGAAGAAAATCAAACTTATCAAAAGTATTGTAATTCATTAATTCAGGATATTTCTGAGGAAGAACTGGATACTTTAATAGAATTATTAATAAATAAAGCAGCGATAAATATGGGGCGCGAAAATTATGAAGCATCTGATGAAGCTAAAGCATCTATTATAGAATTTCTTTATAATGAATTTCCTTATTTGCCTTTAAATTACATTGCATCAGGAATTCTTCGGGGTTCGTTAGGAAAATTCGGAGCTGGCAGACTGGTCCCACGAACAGTAAGATTATGGTTATCTGAAGTTGCGCAGGAATATAGGAATTTACAAAAGCATAAAGAACTTGAAGGAATAGCAATGAATAAAGATTTTATTGATCTTAAAAAATATCCTGTAGGAAAGGCAATTATAAAAAAAATCGAATGGTGGCAAGAAGAAAAAATAACATTAGAAGACTGGGATAAAATTTCTTTGAAAAAATTATCTGAAGATATAGCTGAAAGAGAAAATATTAATCTTAAAAATTATATAAAATGAACAGAAATTTTTTATGTCTTTATGACAAAGATTTTATTTGTGAAGATAGATTTGGTGATATGTCCGAATGTGAAAAATGCTTCGCAAATATAGAACCTGAATTTGCTTCATTTCAAAAATGTTGGCAGTTATGTCCTAAGTGTCGTGGACAAGGGGTAGTTCAATATCCAGTAGGTATATCTATTAATGAGACAATTCTTACTAATAAATTGTCTTACGAATGTGATCTATGTAAGGGGAATAAAATTATTAATATTTTTACTGGAGAACCTCCTAAAAGCGTTCTTTATGAAAAATAAAATGCTTTGAAAAAATTGCTAATAATATTGATTTTATTTCTATATTCATTTCGGCTGATTGCCCCGGAGTTTCACGCCTTACCGATATTTTCGGCAGAGAAAATTTATCGGTGGAACATGGATTATTTACTTTGGGCAGTTGCTAAAGTGGAAAGTAATTTTGATATTCTGGCTATTAATCCTCTTTCCGGAGCAAGAGGTCTTTTACAGATTACTCAGCCCACCATAGATGAAGCTAACAAACTATCGGATAATAGATATAGCCTTGAAGATGCTTGGTCTCCAGAGAAGAGTATTGAAATTTGGAGACTTTTGAATAAGCATCATAATCCGGAGTATGAGATTGATAAAGCTTGCCGGTTATGGTTCGGTATAGGTAAGGAAATTGGTAGCGGAAGAACTTGGGAAGATTACAAAAAGTTAATTCAAAAACATATAAAGCCATGAAAATAACTTATTTCAAAACCAATAAAGAGTTTGAGGAAGCCTTCGAGCTTTATATTCGAGGGCATTTTCCATTTAAACGAATATGTCCATCGTGCGGGCATAGAGGAAGTAGAGCTATTGTCTTTGAAACAATGCGGGGACTTGAGAAAATTGTTAAATGTAAAAAGTGCTATGATAAAGAAAAGAGTAATAAAAATAAAAGACATGAAAACCTATAAAATCACTAAATTCTTTTCAATAATAGTTGAATCATGAAAAAATTAACCTTTAAATTTTAAAACTATGAAAACAATCGCATTATTACTTATCGGTTATTGTTTCGGATGGTTTTCGTATTCCTTAATTCAGACTGTCCATGACCGCAAAACAGCGGCATGGGATAAGAAATATAAAGAGTTGCAGGATGAAGTAGAAAGCAGTTCTGTAACTATTGATAACTTTAACCAGCTTACTGAACATTTTTTAGAACTATGGCATATGCCAGGATTTAATAAAGAAAAATATCAAGTGCTGAAAGATAAATTTTTAAATAAATTTTGTAATATCAAGTAATATAAAGTTTTCTAGTGTTAATAACATATATTTTTACGGTTAATATTTTTATTTGCATAATATGATTTTTATTGTTTAATTTTGTGTTGTTAATTCGGATATGTAGGTATTAATATACAGAAAAATTGATTAAACTATCTGAAATACACATCAATACCTCGAATCCCCGCATCATAAAAGATGGCAGGTTTAAAAAACTTGTCAAATCTTTGAAAGAATTTCCGAAGATGATGGAACTCCGCCCGATTGTTATTGATGATTCAGGGATGATCTTGGGCGGGAATATGCGTTATAAGGCTTTGAAAGAATTGGGATATAAAGAAGTCCCCGATAATTGGGTTAAGAAAGCCGACCAGTTAAATGATGAAGAAAAGAAGAGATTTATTATTGAGGATAATGTTCCCTTTGGTGATTGGGATTGGGATATGTTGGCTAATGAGTGGGATCAGGATTTGTTGGATGATTGGGGGTTGAAATTAAATATAAATGATAATATTGAAAAAGAAATCATTGAAATAAAACCATTTAAAATGGCACATATACTAATTAGTTATCCGCCTGAATATCATTCAAAAGTTAATAAGGCAATTGAATCACTTATTAATGATTCTAATATTGAAATAGAAAGGAGTTCAAATTGAAAACAGATAATACATATTTGAAACAAAAAATACAATTAAGAATAGATTGTCTTAATGGGAAAAAAGAAGTATCTGTTTTAGATTGTTTTGCAGGTACTGGTAAATTATGGGATTATGTAAAAAAATCTACTAATATTAATATAAATATAATTGGAATTGAGAAGGAATACAGAAAAAATAAAATGACGCTTATAGGTGATAATAGAAAATATTTAAAAACTATTGATTTGAAAAATTTTGATATTATTGATTTGGATTCATATGGCATTCCTTTCGATCAACTTGAAATATTATTTGAACGTAATTATAAAGGCATTATTATAGTCACTGCAATACAATCTATATTTGGGACATTGCCAGATAAAATGCTTTATAAACTTGGATATACAGATAGAATGATAAAAAAAATACCAACATTATTTTATAGAGATGGATTTGCAAAATTAAAAAACTATTTGTATATTAATGGCATAAAGAAAATAGAAGGATATTTTATTGGAAGAAAAAATTATTTTTATTTTAATTTAAATTAGGAGCTATGAAAATTTATGAACCAACAGGCCGGGCAAGAGAATATAGCCCATTAGCACTGAACTATTTTAAGGGATGTGATCATGGATGTAAATATTGTTATGTCCCTTCAATGTTAAAAAGATTCAATTCAAACTATGATCATTCAAATGTTTTTTGTGATTTGAATTTAATGGAACTTGAAAAAAGTATTTTAAAACTTTCTAAGGAAGACCGGCAAAAACAGATATTACTGTCTTTTACTGGGGATCCATATTGTAATTTTGAGAGTGGTCAGACAAGAACAGTTTTGGAAATATTATTAAAATATCAATTACATATAGCAATTTTAACAAAAAATCCCGAAAAAGCTAAAAAAGATATTGATATATTTAAAAAATTCAAATATTTTAAAATTGGAACAACATTAGTATTTGCTGACGAGGAGAAGAGAAAAGAATGGGAGCCAGGTGCAATTTCTTCTATTGATAGAATTGATGCTCTTAAATATTTTAAAAATAATGGATTGAAAACATTCATTAGTTTTGAACCTGTTATTTATCCTTCCGATAGTCTTATTTTAATAGAAAAAGTTATATCTTTTGTTGATCATGTTAAAATAGGCAAGTTAAATAATTATAATGGAATTGATAAATCAATAGATTGGAATAAATTTCTTTATGATGTATTATATATTTTGAGAAAATCAAATATAAAATTTTATATTAAAAAGGATTTAGCTCAATACAATAATGGATTATATTTGTCGGGTAATGAAATTAATGAAGATTATTTAAACATTTAGAATTGACGAGAACTGACAAACATAAAAAAGCAATGATTGAAGCTCTGAACAAGAATCTCGGAGTTATCACACTTGCATGCAAAGAGGTAGGCATTTGTCGGCAATCTCATTATGACTGGTACAAGGAGGATGAGGAATACAGGAAAGCTGTGGATGATGTGGAGAACATCGCTCTGGATTTTGCAGAATCAATGTTACACCGGCAGATTAAAGAGGGAGATACCACGGCAATAATATTTTACTTGAAGACTAAGGGCAAGAGGAGGGGCTATGTTGAAAGGCAGGAGTTGGAGCATTCCGTCAAAGATATTATTATTGAATTTAAAGAATGAACGGCATAGCAGAAATAGAAAGAAGGTTATTGATAAAAAAGCCGAATTTCACTGGCTACCAAAAGGCTATTCTCGAATCTAAGAAAAGATTTACAATAACTGAAGCCTCGACGAAGAGCGGGAAAACTTTTTCTCACATCTTCTGGCTCTTTGAACTTGCTCATAGGATAAATCCGGGGCAGGAAGTATGGTGGATAGCTCCTATCTATTCGCAGGCAGAGATAGCTTTTAAGAGAATGGAGAGAGCAATAGCTCATTCGCAGCTTTATACGGTCAACATTTCCAAACTATCTATAACAACTCCGAAGGGAACAATAATTAGATTTAAGTCAGCCGAGCATCCGGACGGAATTTATGGAGAAAATGTTTATGGATTTGTCTTTGATGAATTTAGCCGTGCAAAGGAAGAAGCATGGCACGCATTGCGCACAACGGTGAGTTATACCCAGGCTCCGGGGAAATTCATCGGCAATGTAACAGGGAGAAACTGGGCATGGGAGCTGGCTCGTCGGGCCGAAAAAGGACAGGAGAAAGACTTTGAATATTTCCGAGTAACTGCTAAGGATGCGGTTAATGCCGGCATACTAAAAACTGAAGAAGTTGAGCGGGCAAGACAGGAGTTACCGGCAAGAGTGTTTAAAATGTTATATGAGGCTCAATATGTCCAGCCGGCAGGAGCTCTCTGGGGGTGGGAGATAATAGAAAACTTCCGCAGTGTTACTCCGGACAATCTTAAGAGGATAGTTGTGGGCGTTGATCCTTCCGGTACATCTAATAAGTCCTCTGACGAGGCAGGGATAATTGTAGCAGGGCAGGATGTTAACGGGCATATATATATTCTGGCTGATGAATCAAGGATTATGTCGCCTAATGAGTGGGCGGACAAAGCGGTTAAATTATATCATCAATATAAGGCTGATAGGATAGTAGCCGAGGTTAACATTGGTTGGGATATGGTAGAAAATACTATCAGAACTATCGATAAAACGGTACCGGTAAAAAAAGTTGTTGCCTCTCGGGGTAAGATGCTGAGGGCAGAACCGGTAGTGGCACTCTATGAACAAGGCAGGGTGCATCACACTCAGAAGTTTAAGGAGCTTGAGGAGGAGATGACAGAATGGGATTATAAGAGCAGCGCCTATTCTCCGGACAGGATAGATGCTTTAGTGTATGCGGTGACGGAGCTGGCAATTAAAAACAATGTTGATTTCTTTGTGGTATGAAAATAAATGAGATATTAAGTAATATTTTCCGCGGGCAGAGAAAAGAACTTCCGCAGTCAGGCATTGCGGAGATGATCACCCGTGCGATAGGCTTCGGGGGTGCTGCGCTGATACCAGAGGGCACGACCAGCTATATCAACAACGGATACCTTGGCAATCCCAATGTCTATTCGATCATCTCATTTATTACGCAGAAGGCTGGGGCTATCCCCTGGAGCGTATACAGGATTAAAGATCAGAAGAAACTTGCGATATATAAATCTTATCCTAAGAAAGGGATTAAGGAGCAGGTACTCGAGGAAGATTTTAAACATCCACTATCGAAAATATTAACTTATCCCAATGAGCTTCAGGGATGGAGTGAATTTTTTGAACAGGCATGCGGATTTAAACTTTTGACCGGAAATTCATTTATTCAGACTATAAAACTGGACAGTGGAAAACTTCAGGAACTCTGGGTTATTCCCTCTCAGCTTGTTGAAATAATCATTGGCAATCGCATGCAGCCAATTAAAGGTTACCGGTTAATGAATAACAGGGATGTCGTTTTCACTCCCGAGGAAATCATTCACCTGAAATACTGGACACCTGATGCACAGTCGCAGTTATATGGGCTGTCTCCTATCAGGGCAGGGCGAAGAGTTGTTACCCGAAGCAATGCTTCTTTTGACATGTCAACGAACAATCTCCAGAACAATGGAGTACTTGGCATCATATCTTCCGAAGGCGAGGCACCGCTTACTGCAGAGCAGGCACAGAAGATTGAAGAGAAATTAAGAGCAAAAGCATCATCTAAGTCAATCAATCGTTTTATTGCAACTTCGGCCAGATTGAAATGGCAGCAGATGGGACTTTCGCCGGTTGACCTTCAACTCATCGAGAATGACAAGATGGATTTGCGCACACTCTGTAATATTTTTCATGTGCCTTCGGAGATTTTCAACGATGCTGCGAATAAGACTTACAGTAACACTAAAGAAGCCGGCAGGGCAATATATACCAATGCTATTATTCCGCTGCTTACTTCTTTTAGGGATGAGTTTAACAGGTGGATTAGTCAGAATTATGACGAAAATATATATGTTGATTATGATCTTTCCATGATTCCTGAGTTACAGGAGGATTGGTCTTCATTAATTACATCTTTAGCTCAGGCATGGTGGCTCACTCCTAATCAGCGGCTGGAACTACTGGGCTGGAGCACTTCAGAAGACCCGCTGATGGATAAGGTATGGATACCTTCTGGGTTGGTGCCGATAGACATGGCGGAGATAAGTGACGCTACTCTTACGCAGGTTGAAGGTAAGATGAAGTTTAATGACTATGAGTGATAGAAAATACATACAGGCAGTTGAGGCGAAGCGCCGGGCAATGGAGAAGCGGTATGTTCCCCTTATCCGCCGAGCTCTTAACCGTCAGGTGCAGGAGATTATTTCGATGATAAGGCCTGATAACATGTATGCCGTTGACCCAATGCCCTCACGGGAAGAAATAGAGAGACTATTCGTTGATCTCTATCAGAAGGTTGGCGTTGCATTTGCAGATGATGTTTATTCTGAGATAAAAAAGGGGACGAAGGCTGATCCGACTATCCCGGGATTTCAGTCAGAGTCAGAGAAGATAAAAAATAAATGGAAGATATTTTTGAGGAATTTTGCCCGGACAGAAGCAGCCGACCGAATAACGTCTATTACAGGGGAAACAAGAAAACAGTCTCTGAGAATTATTAAATCAACTATTGACAAGGGAGTTGAAGAAGGCATCGGAGCATTAAATATTGCAAAGAATATTGAAGAACAATTAAATGCGGTGCTTATTCCTATGAATTATTGGCGAGCATTGAGAATAGCAAGGACAGAAGTCATCGGCGCAGCTAATCTTGGCAGTATGGTCGGGGCACGCGATACAGGCGAGGAGATGGAGAAGAGGTGGATTTCAAAGATTGACAATAAGACAAGACCAGATCATATAGAGATGAATGGGAAGAGAGTTGGTCTGCATGATAAATTTGAAGTATGGAGTAAAGATGAAGTAGTAATGATGGATTACCCGGGGGACCAGACGGCGCCTCCGGAGCAGGTAATTAATTGCCGCTGCACAGTGGCATTTAAAGTTAAAAAGATAGATTATGGAATATAAACCATATAAACACGAGCATGCAGCAAGGGTGAGAGATCCGAAGGACTTTGTTCCGGATAGTTTCCGGCGAAAGACCATAGAGGATGGCATTGACATTATAATTGGGAAACTTAAGACTGACCCTAAAGGAGCAATGGTAGTTCAGACATATAGATTTGATGCTGAGAAATTCACGGCAGCAGAGGCTAAGGAGTGGTTGAAGAAACATGATATAAAGTACATAAGTTTTGAGGAGGCAAAGAAGATGAATACAGAATATTACTTAACCAAAGACACTTCCGGGGGGAGTGTCAAGGATGTGGATGTTAAGCATGGGATAGTTACCGGCTATTTTGCGATATTCGGAAACGTGGATGCTGATAATGATATAATCATGCCGGGGGCAGCAAAGAAAACTATTGAAGAGAATGGGCCTGAGAGTAAGAAGCCCAGGATCATGCATCTTCTGCAGCACGACATCTGGCGACCGCTTGCGAAACCTCATGTACTTAAAGAGGATAGCAAGGGAATATATTTTGAATCAAAAATATCTGATACAACTTATGGCAGGGATACATTAAAACTTTATGAGGATCAGGTCTTATCCGAGCATTCGATAGGATTTCAGCTTGTTAAACATGAGATGAATGAGGCAACGGGAGTGAGAACGATCAAAGAGATTAAACTCTGGGAAGGAAGCACGGTAACATGGGGAGCTAATGCTGAGGCTCTCGTTGTAGCGGTGAAACAGGAAAATGGTAAAGACGTGGCGGAAAAGATCATTAAAAAGATTGATGCCATTAACCATGCCATGAAAGGCAATTACACAGACGAGACATTTCGCATGTTGGAAATAGAACTGAAGCAACTACAGCAGATAATAGTTACACTTGTCGAAAAACTTGAGCCGGTCAACACTCGGGTTGAAGATAAGCCGATAACATCTGATGATATGCTCAAAATATTGTTAAACAAAATAAACTGAAAAAAGATGAATGAAGAGATAAAAAAAGCACTTGATGACTTCGGCACCGTCATAGATGGGAAGCTGAAAGCCGTCACCGACAAGCTGGCTCTTGTGAGCAGCGATGCCGAGAAAAAGCATCTTATGGAAGCTATTAAAAAGGAACTTGAGCCTGAGATAGCTAAGTACAACAAGATGCAGGAGAACCTTGATGTCCTTGAGGCTAAACTGAAAAGGGTTGATTATGGTGGGTCAATGCCCGGTAAACCTTTCAGCGTGGAACTGAAGGAAACTCTGGAGAACATCATTAAGAAGGAAGGAGCACGCACACTTCGGGGCAGGATGTTAAATTTCGAGCAGAAAACAGTCCTTGATATGACTGAGGGCAATGCCTTCAACTCAACCGTTGTCGTGCCTCCGGCATACCAGCCTGGGGTGGTTTATGATCCTTCCAGACCGATGCGTATCCGTGACCTGATCTCGCAGGGCACCACAGACAGCAACCTTGTGAAATTCATCAGGGAATATTCCTATACCGATGCTGCCGCTGTCACAACCGAAGGTGCAGAGTATAAACAAGAGGATTTCACATTAAAGGCTATTGATGCAGCTGTACAGAAGATCACTAACTATATCGTGCTCTCAGAAGAGATGCTCGAAGATGTTAATGGTCTGACAAGCTACATCATGGCAAGGCTGCCGGAGAAACTGCGCAATGCTGAAGATTCGGTTATCCTTACAGATGCTACTTATGGGATACTAACTCTGGCTACTGCTTACAGTGATAACCTCGCTGACAGTAAGGTTCAGATGATAGACGTTCTTGTTGACGCGATCCGTCAGGTGGCAAGTTACGAGTATAGAGCAACCGGTGTCCTGCTGCATCCGGCTGATGCTACCAAGATCAAGCTGACCAAAGATAACAATGGGCAGTACATCTATCCGTGGGTGTTTATTAACGGACAGCCAACGATTGACGGGGTGCCGATCTACACATCAACGGCAATGACTTCAGGAACATTCCTTGTTGGAGACTTCAAACGTGGCGCTCAGATATTTGACCGCAGACAGCTGGCTATCGAATTCAGCAACCAGAATGAAGACAACTTCATCAAGGGCATGGTAACAGTGCGCGGACACGAAAGAATTGCGATAGCAGTCTATCGCCCGCACGCATTTATTTATGGATCATTTGCTGCCGCACTTGCACAGGGTAGCGCATAGCAGATTAATAAGGAGTTAGCCCCGGCTTCCCGGGGCCTCCTTTTAATATTTAAGATATGCCGATTGGAAGTTTTGCAATATTGCCGGATGTAGTCAGTGAGCTTGTGAGGAAGAATCCCCGCAGGGTGCTTGACGTTGGTATTGGTTTTGGCATCTATGGAGCAGCAATTAGAGAGTGGCTTGAAGGTGGATATAAAGAAAATGGAAACTGGAGGATTTATGTTGAAGGTATTGAGGCTTTTTCAAAATACGAGAATCCAAACTGGAAACATTATAATAAAGTAATTGTTACTGATATCTTAAATGTTCACTTTAACCAATTGTATGATGCTATATTACTTTTAGATGTCATAGAACATTTAGAGAAAAATGAAGGGGAAGAAATTCTTGCACGAATGAAATCAATACTATTTATCGGAGGTATTTTGCTTGTTGGTACTCCGGCAATATTTTGTTCACAAGATGCAGTTTATGGAAATGAATATGAAAGACACAGGTCATTATGGACAAAAGAAGATTTTGAAGGATTTGAAATATTACGGGATGGCTCTCCTGATAAATATGGAGCACAAATGTTACTAACTAAATACACTAAGTCATGAAAATACTTGCAATGGTACACGGTTTTCCACCTCATCACAACGCAGGCGCAGAGTGGATGCTGCACGATATGTTAAAATATCTTAAAGAAAAAGGTCATCAAGCTACTGTCATGCTTCCGATAACAGATTTAAAATCTTATGAGATTTCCGGAATAAGAGTTGTTCCTGATAATGGCATGGATGAGATGCTTAAAGAATTAAACTCGCATGATATAGTAATATCGCACCTTGACCGCTATGCTAAAGCTTTAAACAGATGTGAATATTTTAGGAAATCTTATATTTTGCTTGTACATAATACTCATCGGTATGCTGGTATAGCTGAGAAGCATAAGAGGGAAATGAATCAGAGATGGTTATATGTGATTTATAATTCAGAATATACCCGCGATGCTTTATGTTATCCCAACCCTTCAATAATTGTTCACCCACCGGTGGATAAGGAAAGGGTTTTGACAAGAAAAACAAGGGCAGAATATATCACCCTGATTAATCTTTTTGCTCCGAAAGGTGGAGATATACTGTCTCAGATTGCCAGGGCTTTGCCGGAGAAGAAATTCTTAGGTATTAAAGGTGGATATGGGCATCAGGTGATTGACGAGAATGTTCAGAACATCACTTATGTGGAGAACACGCCGGACATTAAAAAGATATACAGCAAAACAAGAATACTTATCATGCCTTCGGAATACGAGAGTTATGGCCGAACAGCTGTAGAGGCAATGATTAACGGAATACCGGTTGTGGCCAATAATACCCCGGGACTCAAAGAATCGCTATCTTATGCAGGAGTATTTATCAATGATCGTAGTGATGCTCAGGAATGGCGGGAGAAGATTCTGGAGGTTGAAGGAAATTATAAATCTTACAGTGACCGGTGTAAAGAGCGGGCTGAAGAGATACAGAAAAAGACAGAAGAAGAATTACAGATAATGGAAGAATTTATTTTAAAGGCAATCAATAAAAAATTATAGTCATGGCAACAAAAAAGAAAATCACTCCGGTAAAGGAGAAGAAAGAAATCAAAACAGCGGTGCCTATCTTTAGAGATGGCTTTGTTTATACTATAATGTTACAGGATTATGGTGACTACAGAAAAGGAGAGCAGGTGATGATAGTTGAACGTAGGTATAAGAGTTTAAAAAAAGATAATATCGTCTTATGAAAACATGGGTAAAAACGGATGTTGTCACAGAGCCGGTGACTTCGACGGAAGCAAAGCTATTCTGTAAGATCTCGGGGACGCAGGATGATACACTGATAGCCTCGCTGATTAGATCGGCAAGGATGGCTATTGAGAATTATACCGGTCTGGCTCTTGCAGAAAAAACTCTGTATACAACTTTTGACCTGCCGGGGTTGGATAATATTCTTGACCTTCCTGTTCAGCCGGTAAAAAGTGTGGCATTAGTTAATATAGTTGATATAGAAGGCGAGGAAACAACACTCACTCTGAACACTGATTATTATCTGATTGATTCACCTTGGACAAAGATAAAGATTGGGAATATCTGGGTTAGTGACGGTGTGCTACTAAAAGTTGAATATACCGTTGGTTATGGTGCAACCGGTTGCCCGGCACTACCCGAAGCTCTGAAAATAGCAGTCCTGAAAGAAATTGCCACACAATACGAAAGACGGGAAGACATAACAGAAGTGGCAGGACAGGTTATGGATAATAATAGCAGAAAACTTGCTGACCCATTCAGAATAAAACTCTGGTTATGATAGGAAAGAAGAAATATTATATACAGTTGTTAAGTCCCTCGGTCACAAGTGACAGCCAGGGTGGGGGGACACTGAGTTATATATCCCTTGCATACGTATGGGCAGAGAAAAAAGAACTGTCATTCTCCAGGGAGCTCGTCTATGCGGGAATAAAATATTTTTTAGCGGTGGAATTTACAATCAGCAATGAATCAAGTATTTCAGTAACGGCAGATTGTAAAATATCTTATAATGATGAAGATTATTATATATATTCAATAGTAAAGGATGATGATAAAATTAAAATACTTGCATACAGATGAGCGATAGCATGAGGATAATATTACCACAGGGCGAGATGGTGAGATTCCGCAAGTGGATAAATGAGCAGGATGAGAAAAAGAAACGAGCTTGCCAGAACATTATTGCCCGTGCTTCGGAACTTATTGTGGCAACTGTTAAAGCTTCACCGAAAATTCCTGTTAAAACCGGTAATTTGCGGGCAAGTGTCCATGCTAATTATAGCTCTGATAGGTTAAGCAGTCAGGTGGTGGTGGATGTCAATTATGCTGCTGTGCACGAATTTGGCGGCGGAAGATGGAGAAGAAAAATTAGAGCAAGGCATTATTTCTTTCCGGTGGTTGAAAGAGTGAATAAATACATGTTACAGTTATTAAATAAAATAGGATTCAAATGAAAAACCCATGCAATGACATAAGATCATGGTTATACAGCGTGTTGAATGGCAAGATCACTTATAACAGCGCCGCGGTACCGGTGTATAGTATTCCGCCGACATCTGCCACTTACCCGCATATACTTCTGGGAGATATAGAGTGGGAGCCGGTAAGCAGAAATAAAGACTGCGATATATACGATGTGATGACTGAAATAATAGCGGTGACAAAATATACCGGTGTAATGGCAAGTTATGGCGCTGCGGATAGTATTACGGATGATGTTCTGGAAGAGATTTTAAGTTCTACCACAGCAATAACTAATTACGATCTTATTGTAACTCTGATTAACAGGGGGAAAACAGCAGTTGAACAAATAGATACAGGATTTCTGGTGACACACAAGATTATATTAACCTTAAAAATAGAGGAGGAGTAACAATGGCAAAATTAAATGGTTCAAAATTACGTGTACTCGTCAATGGGGTAGCAATAGCAGGAGCGACAAGCTTTACGTTAGATGGTGATGACAATCTTCTCTCTACTTCTGACAAGGACAGCGCAGGATGGGAAGAGAACGAATATGGCAGAAGGTCGTGGACAGTATCGGTGGATGCTCTGTACGACCCTTCCGGCGTTTATACTGCGGAAGAGATTATTGACCTGATGATTAATAGGAATTCTATCACTTCTCTTGAAGTAGCACAGATTGATGGAGTAGGTGGTGGACATGTATGGAGTGGTATAGCAAGGCTTAAATCATTCTCGCTTAAAGGCAATGTTGATGAGATAGCAACAATTAGCGCTATATTTAATGGTTCAGGTCCACTAACAAAAGGCACTGTCCCAGCATCCTAAAGAGTATGAATGAATTGTCAGGATATAAAGAGGTAAAGATAGGGGGCAGGATATTCCCGATGAAATTCGGGGTTAATGCTTCTGCCCTCTTTTGTCTTGCCCGGGGAGTAGATTTGCCGCAGATAGCAGATACAGGGCTATATGGGAGGTATGAAGGAGAAAAAATGATTTCTCCCCCGGATGTGTATGCTTTACTGCAACTTGCCTGGTTTGCCCACGTCACTGCCTGTAAGATAGACGGAAGAGATACAGAAGTGGCAAGCATGGAGGAATTTATCGAGCTCTGCAATGAGGAAGAGGGCACGATGGAAGAGATCACAAGGGCGATGCTGGAAAGTAAATTTCTGGGCAGGAAGATTACCGGAGAAGCAAAAAAAAAGCCGAACTGACATGGAGAGAATTATTAAGATATGTGCTGGGGGAAATAGGCATCTTGCCGGATGTGTTCTGGAGCCTGTCTTGGGAGGAGTTGGATGTGATGATAGAAGGTTACGAGCGCAGAATGGCAAGGCAACTTATCTTACAGCGGGAAATCATGGCACTGCTTGTTAATGTCCACCGCAAAGATGGATCACCAACTGTAAGAGGAGAAGATATCATGCCTTTGATAACGGACAAGGTAAGGGAAAGCAGGCTGATGACACGGGAAGAATGGGATGCTATGAATGAATTAATGGATAAAGTGATATGGCAGAAGAGGGAAAACTGAAAGCGCAACTGGGGCTTGACACTAAAGAGTTCGACAAAGGACTTAAAGATGCTCTTGACTCTATAAAGAAATTCGCAGGCAAAATGGACAGAGTATCTAAAGTGCTGAAAGGATTATTTTCTGCCAGTGCCGTGGCGGGGATTGCCACAACCATTAAGAAGATATTTGACACAACTCAATCATCCGGTGATAAACTTGCTTTTACTATTGAGGGTATTAAGTCAGTAGCATTTACAACGGCCCAGAGTCTTGCGACAATGGATTTCAGTGTCTCTTTAAAGGATGCTTATTTAGCAGCCAAGGAATATGCAGCAATTCTTGATGACTTACAAGATCGGCAGAGGTCAGTTAATTACTTATCGAAAGAGTATCAGTTGCAGATTTCCGAGGCACGGGGAGTTCTGAGAAGAGTAAAACTGACAACAGATGAAAGACTGGCGGCTGAAGAGAAACTCCGAAAAGCGGTAGATGGGGAACTCGCATTGCACAGGCAATTAGCCGAGGAGGGTATTGGCGCAGAATTGGGATTTTTACAGGAAAAATATAAACTCTCGCAGGATGATGCTAAACTTGTGCAGGAATATGTTTTAAACTATGCGAAATATTCTAAAGAGCAACAGGATGCATTAAATGAAGCGTTTGAAAGTGCGGCTAAGGTAAATCGACTTTCAATGGATATTGAAATGCATACAAGAAGAGGGGAAAAAGCACAAGAAGAATATAATCAGGCAGTAGCGAATGTACCTGATGAATTAAAAAAATATATAGTTCTTTGGAGACCTATTAATGATTTAACGGATAAAAGTCGGGATAAAATTGTTTCATATTCGCAGGCATACCTTGACGCACAGATCGCACTACAGAATCAGCTTAATCTTGCTGACCGTTACGGAGATGCTTTGGATTTTATAGAACAAAAGACAGAAGCAGTTGCGACGGCAACAAATGAGATTCCTTCTCTACCTCTTGCAGCGCCTATGATTGCGGGGGGTAATATGACGATGCCTGTGTCTGCTATCAGTACAGCACTTGTGCCGATGAAAGAAAATGCAAGGGTATTTGTTGATTTTTGGAGTGACGCAGCTCAGAGATTTGGCAGTATAACTATGTCAATAGCTGATAGCTTTGCAAATGTCGGTGATGTCATTAATAATGTTATGGCAGATAGTGAGGTGGATTTCTCGGAGGCAATGGGAGTAATATCTAAGACAGCCATTGCGACTATTCCAGTGCTTGAGGCTCTGGCAGCAGCTCATATATTTGCCGGAGAGGGATGGAAAGGTGTTGCCGGAGTGCTGGCAGCTATTGGGGGCATTACGATGATGCTCGGGGTGATGTCATCGCTGGGCAAGAAAAGAAAGATGGCTGAGGGTGGCATAGCTTATGGCCCGACGTCAGCGCTGATAGGAGAATATGCGGGGGCAAGGACAAATCCGGAAGTGGTGGCGCCGCTGGATAGACTGCAGAGGCTTATTGGAGGTAGGCAGACTATAGAGATAGTCGGGAAGATAAAAGGCACAGACATCGTGTTGGCACTTGAAAGAAATCTTGGAGTAAATTACAGAGGCGTATGAGTTGGGCGACAAAATATAAGGGAGAATTTAAGGACAATCAGGGAAATGACTGGGATGTTGAATTTCAGTTTGATGGTTATTCCGGCAGCACTTATGACATCAAATTAGGCGGGGAGCCTCTTATTATTCAGAAAAATGTTAATAATGAACAGTTAAATCATATAGCCACAAAAACAGCCATAATTTCGATAGAGTGTAAACAGCATTTTAGATTTCTAGAACTCTATTTATCGGGTAATCTCTATTGCAGAGTGTATATAACGAAAAACAGCAATCTCTATTTTCTGGGCTATGTGATAAATGATTATCAGGAACCTTATGATGATTTTCCTTATTTCGTGCAAGTAAAAGCCACAGATGCCCTGCCTTACTTAAAAGAATTAGTCTACGATGATAACGGCACTCCATATAACGGGCATAAAAGAATAAGCAAGATTGTTCTGGACATCCTGGGGAAGATAGGCTATACCTCGTTTACAGAATTTGTCAATCTCTACGAATTTAATATGGACCAGGATACGGATGATTCAATGTTCGACCAGACGCTGATTAACGTTGATGTGTTCGCGGGGAAAGATTGTTATTATGTACTCTCGGAAATTCTAAAGATCATCAACGCAGCTCTTGTTCAATCTTTGGGGGTGATGACATTTTACCGGCCGGCAGAACTAATTAATGAAATTGTTTATGGAAGATCATTTACCGGGGAGACAACAAAGATAAGTACATCTATAACTCCGGAAGTATTTATTGATAGGGATAATCTTGATTCTAATCTGCACTCCACGGATGGCGGGATTTTGACTTATGAACAGCCGGCAAAGAATATTAAAGTTAATTTCAATTACGGGAATAGAGAGAGCTGGATTGATAATTATGATATGCCGGCAAGCAGCTGGGATGCTGAAAGTAAGACATTGGACTATTGGTCAAGGATAGGCACGGCAGACAATATTGTCCATATGAGTGAATTGATTTCCGAAGAGAATCAGGGAATGGCAATAAAAAGTACGGAGGATCACGGGACAGGATTATATCAATTATTCGGCGATTATACTTCTGGTAACCCTGGAGAGTATGTTGTTTTTGAATTTGAGTATGCAATATATAATCCAACTTCTTCATTAGTTGGGAATGCTTGCGTGAGAATTGGGATAACTCTGAAAGATACTACTTTGGGGTTATTTGTCGCAGACACAGAAAATTATCTGTGGGGATATTCTGGTACTATTTATTCGGGACTTATCAACATCAATAAAGGATTTTCCGGATGGCAGAAATTTAGACGTGTAATTCCTAACATCTATGCCGAGCAGTTATATATTAATCTATATGGTACTTATACTTATACCGGAAGTGTATATGATGTAAATACTTCGGTTTATGCTTGTTACCGCAACTTGAAGATATATGCTACATCTTATAAGATAGCCTACCGCAAAGGCGTGAGAAGTCTGTGGCAAAGAATAGAAGCAACCCCCGGGGATGCCGTGATTAATCTCAGACTGAAAAATAAATACTATGACATTAAATATAAAGAAGAAGCTGAAAACATTGCTGAAAAAACTATCGAGAAAACAAACAGCATCGAGGGAAGAAAAATTGAGATAGACACTATTCTGGGAGACGTTACTGATTCAGAATTATACAATGTCATCGAACAATTTCAGGGGCAGCTTGTAAGAAATCAATTACTTGAAAATGTGGCGGAGAAATTCGTGATTAATCATACTTCTGACTATTCGGCAGAAGATGTGATAATCACACAAGGGACTGGTACGGAAAAAGAAACAATTTATTTTACTTCTGCTATCCCGGGGCAGGATTTTTCAGGATCAACAACGATAGTTAATGTCAGCGGTAACCTTTCAGGTACTGTCTCAACTGTTCAGCCAAATGTTCCGGCTACACCTGAAAAAGCAGAATTATTGATTTTTGGTAGTAGCGGAAGTGGAGAAATCTCTTGCAACGGAGTTACTAATACGATGACATTTGATACTGACATCGCAACAACAATTAATAATTTCATTACAGCTTATTATTGGGAATACATGAATGCCGGTGTGCAGATTACACAAGATACTTATAATTTAATATTTACAACAAATCCAGCAGCAGAATTTACAGAACAACCTTCATTTTCTAATGTCTCCGGTGATCTTGATGGTTATTATATTCATTTACAAAATTATGATCAAGGTACCGCAAGAATAGATAAGATAGTGCTCAGTGGCAGTAGCGGATCAGCTAATATTACCTGCAATACTGTAACGGAATTGGCTTATTTTTCTTATGCAGAAACTGAATCATGGAATGATCGTTATGATCCTACAATTTATAAAGAGATAAATGAATATCTCGCTGATGAGTTAAAAACACAGTATGCTCTGTCGGCGCAGAAGATTATGAATTTGCCGATCTTAGTGAGAGAAGGGGAAGGTTATCAATATCATCACTTGAATTGCTGGCTGGATATTTTAAATGTTAATGAGCAATACACCCCGATTAAAAACATAAGTGCATGGAGTACTTATAATTGTGATTTGTCGCTTAACGAAGAAAATAATTTACTGTATGTTCGGAAAACATCATTAGGTAGCGATCCGCAGATATATCGTGATACATCATTCAGTGGAATGAAAAATCGATGGTTGATAATTAAATATCGGGTTAATTCTAATGTTCCTGAATCCGGAGGGGGCAGAACCATTTTTTACAAGACCGCAGGACATGATTATCATGCGAGTTATTATAAGACATTGGATGCGTTTACTTCAGATGGGCAGTGGCATCTGTGTATTGTCGATATGTGGGATTTAACAAGCGGGGGGACAGATTGGAAAGATAACACAATCACCGGCATAAGGATTGACCTTGACCCACAGGATAATATTATTGACCTGGAGTTTATTGGATTCCCGAGAAAATTCGTGGCACTTCGGGAAGAATTTAATGTTCGGGAGTGTTTAGCAAATATTGATTTAATTGAAATTTTAAAATAAAATGGCAACATCAATTGAAATACAGCGCAAAAATCCATTTTCGGCAACTATAACTTTTAAAGAAGATGGAGTTGCATTTAATCTTACAGGAGTAACTGTAATATTTACTGTCAAATTATTAAATGATAAAGCAGATAATGATGATGCAGCAATAATTAAAAAGACAATAACTGATCATAGCGATCCTGCGAATGGCACTACTACATTATCATTATCAGCAGATGATACAACTGTGAATTTGGGAAGATATAAAGCAGATTTCAGATTGTATCAATCGGGAGTTTTACAAAAAAATACAGAAACATTTTATATTGAATTTGTGGATATAGTAACTAAAGGCACAAGCTAATGGCAGATAAGATAATATTTGAAACATTTAAAGTCCCGGAAGGGAAAATACTTCTGGAGGCCGCACCCGCTAATATGGAGTGGAAGCTCGTACCAAAAGAAAAGAGCGAGGTGGAGAAGTTACAGGAGCAACTTGCACAGGTGGAGGCAGAGCTTGAAGGGATGACGAAGCCGGATGATAAAGAATTAATTGAGTGGGGGAAAGCGTCTCACCCTTATTATAATTTATATTACAGAATTGAAATGTTAAGAGGACTTTTAAATGAGAGTTTATAGGTGGAAGAAGCCGACAGTTGTTATAAGTAAAGGTAGTGATGGCTCATTATCTCCTGGCACTTATTACGTTTGGGGTTATTGGGGCTATGGAGCAACGGGTGGAAGTGGTAGTTATTATTATTCATTTTGTACTTCTCCCCGCCCTGATGTTCAAACAGTTGTTCTATCTTCGGGAGAGACATCTATAACAGTATCATTGTCAATAAACGGAGATATTACCTCAATTTCCGATTATGGCTCTGGGAAGGTGAAAATAACATCGGCATTACATTGTTTAACAGCAGGCAATACAATTACTATAACCGGAACAACAAATTACAATGGAACTTATACGATAGCTGATTGGGTTGATTACAATAATTTCACTATTACTCATAGCTATAATGGCAATGAAACCGGCACTTGGAGTTGTTCAACGAAAAATAACAGTGCTACTCATTTGATAGTTTATATTCACACAACATATCCATTCGATGCTAATGGGCAATATATAATAGCAGCGGGGCAAAATAGATTATTCTTAACAACTAATAATAGTGTGAAAATCACTTCGTATCCTTCATATACATATAATGCCTATTGTAATTATGCGGCAGACTGTAATAAATTAACACTTGACGCTAAATATCTGATTCAATATGGTTATCCTTATATTACAGGGACAGAAACAGATATTTCAGATGCTCAGTTTAATAGTGAATTTCAGGCGGCTGGATTATCAGATATTTGTGAAATAGGGACTCTACCAACATACCCTTCTTCATCGTTTTGGTATATTGGTATAGGAATGATATTTGCAAATCTTGTAAAAACTATAACTTATGGAGTGATTAAGTTATCAGCTTGCATTAAAATCCCTAATGTAAAATTCAAAAACTGTTCGATAGAAAAAATCGGTTATACATATACAACGTATAATAACTCAATATTATTACCGTGGGCGTTTCAAATTGAAAATTGTAATATGGAATCAATGAGGAATACCGCAGGCGGATATAATGATATTGTAAGTACGGGAAGAAATAGGTTAATGAATGCTTATTTTTATTCAAATATTGAGGCAGTGATTAATGTAGTACCTACAACTTATGGTTCAAAAGACAATATTGGAATATCGAGAACGATAGAGAATTTAAACATAGTGTCAGGGTATATAATGCTATATGGGACGGGAGATAGTGTGTCTGCATTTAAAAATCTTACTTTTTATGACACTTCGCAATCTTATGATATTTTTATAGATAACAGTTTTGCTTCTGTTTCTGGTGCGTATGTTAATGTTAATACAAGCCGAACAGATAACAGAGTAATATGTAGAAATCAATATAATTTCAGACCTTTATATAACTTTTATTTTTACAGACAAAAAGACATTTATGTTTATGATAAATATGGTAGTCCTGTAAATGGAGCATTAATAACAATAACACAAGGGAGTAATAATTATTCCTGTACAACTGATATAAATGGGAAGGCAACAACGCCACTCATGTTAGAGCAAAAGAATGAGGGCATTTCAGGGAGTTATGATTATAATAATACTATTTATTACGATTGGAATTTGAAAATTGAAAAGTCAGGATATGAGATATATGTAGGTAAATATAACATAGCAAAAAATATTGAGGAATTTATTGTACTTGAATATGAAGTATTAAAAATTTCTAATTTATCATTTGCTCATCCAACTCAATCAAACAATGGCACAATAACTGTTCAGGCATCAGGAGGCGTAACTCCATATCAATATAGTATAGATAATGGGCAGACATGGCAGGCATCGGGAGAGTTTACCGGATTGGCAGTTGGGGATTATATTGTGAAAGTCAAAGATAATGAAGGGACAGAGGTTGATGGAGTGACTATAACATTAATCAGAACTAATATACTTATTATTGAATCATTATCATTTACTCATCCAACTCAGTCAAATAATAATGGTACGATAACCGTTCAGGCTTCGGGCGGAGTATCTCCATATCAGTACAGCATTGATGATGGTGCAACATGGCGGTCTTCGGGAGAGTTTACCGGATTGGCAGTTGGGGATTATATTGTGAAAGTCAAAGATAATGAAGGGACAGAGGTTGATGGAGTGACAATAACGTTAAAGAAAACAGATTATATTGACCTTGAGAATATGGAATTTAATTTTGAGGCAGATTCATTAGGATTTGAAATTGAACAGGAACCAAGTTTAACTTTTGAACTTTATTAAAAAATGGGGTTATATTGAACATAATATTTTGGTTAATAATTGCAATTGTTGTTATTATATTAATGCTAAATGATATAAGCAATGACAGAAGAAGAAAAGATAATTGAGGACTACGTTGATAAAATGATGAAGTCATTTTCAAGCGTATTATTTTCAGAGATTCAGGGCTTAAAAGATGACATTAAAGAGATTAAAGAGAATGTCTCAAAAATAAGTGATTGTCTTGATGATGTCAATAAATGGTCTTCAGGTCATCAGTCAATGCATGATACATTAGAAAAAGAGAAAAAAATTAATCTGAATACTGCAAGTGTAATTATTTCAGTTATTATCATGTCATCAAGTATAATTTTTGGTTTTGTGGGGTTGAGTAGAAAATATGAAAAAGTGAATGATAAGATTGAGATAATAGATAATGTTCAAAGAGCGCAAGAACGTTATTTGCAATACAAGTTTAAAGAAGACCCGATTGTGCCGATAACACGAGGGGGAAGCATCAATTATGTGGACACATTGAATAAAAACAAGTAATATGTACTGGCCACCGGAAAATTTTGAACTTGAAGAGCTTGTCTGCAAACATGTGTTTGACAAATGGGGTTATAACAGCTGGAGTTTCTTTGACGATCGAGCACTCCGGACAATAGATATTATTAGGCGAAGACTCAATAGGCACATGATAATCAATAACTGGAAGTGGGGAGGGGAATTTACACAGCGGGGTCTGAGATGCAACCAGTGCCAGCTTATCAAGGACAAGACAGAGGCAGGAATAGTCTATTGCACCCCGCATGTTCGGGGCATAGCTTTTGATTTTGATGTTGAGGGCATGGTGGCAGAGGAGGTGAGACAGTGGCTGATTAAGAATAAAGTAATTTTACCAGTGCCAATAAGACTTGAAGCAGGAGTTAATTGGGTGCATCTGGATATAGCACCAGTGCCAACACTTGAAAAAATAACTTTATTTAATCCATAAAATTATGAAACTAAGTATCGAAAATCTGAACAAGCCTTCTGACCGAAAATGGAAACGAGTGGCTGATTATCTGCTCTACACGGCACTGCCGGCAATCAACATTTTCTTTGTCACCCTTCAGCCGGTATCCGCAGAGTTTTCTCTGTGGGGTGCTGCTATATCTTCCCTGTTAATAGCTCTGTTTAAGGGTGTAACAAAATTTACTGCGGAGGAAACATGAAAAGAATATTATTTTATTTAATTTGTGCATTATTTTTAATGCTTGCCATTCTTTCATTACAATATAATATTGTGCATAAAAAATATTTGCAAGAGAAAGCAGATAGAGAGAGACTCTTTGAAAATAATTTGCAATTATTTTCTGAAAATCGCAGGCAGACAGAATTAATCTACACAAAGGATGAGTTTCTTAAGATATTGGGTGATTCATTGAAAAAAACACTGCGGGAGCTTAAAATTAAACCTAAGACTGTAACGCAGATAATTGAGAAGACCATCACCCAGGAAATACATGATACAGTTATTGTGCCAGTGAAGAAAATGGAAAAAGATTATTGGGAGATTAAAGATACCGGTCCTTGTTTTTTATGGCAGGGTGAGGCGAGACTGTTTGGAGATAGTCTTACTGTTAATAGAATTGATTTTATTTATCAGAATAAGACAACGGATTATTACTACCGAAAATTAAAAGGTAAATTCTTATTCTTTAAAATTTATTCCCGTAATGAAATTGAGCATAAGACAATTAGTGATTGTGGAGATACAGTTGAGAGGGTGGTTAGGGTGGAGAGGCGTTAATGCCTGGTGTTTTCATGGCTGGCCCTGCCCTTTCGGGTGGGGCTTTTTTATTTCTATAAGCTAAATAGTCCCTACGGCTTTATAGGAACATGCAGGTTTAATTTTTACAGGCAAGTAATAGTTTTACTACTGAAAGGTAAAAATGGCTAAAATCAAACAAAACGAGGCTAATTTTTAAAATCAATTTTTTTTTAAAAAACTGCAAAAAATTTTAAAAACATGACAAATATCATTGTTTTAATACATATATCGGTTGTATCTTTACATCAACAATTAAAACATACAGCTATGAAAAAGTGGCGACCATCAAAAAAGCAGAGAAGGGAGTTCGCTGAGAGAATGGCAAATGACCCTGAATATCGTAAAGCTTATTACGAACGCCAGGAGAAAAGAGCCGAAAAAAAGCGTTCAACTTCAAAATTTGATTATATTTCAGCAGGTGGGCAGTATTTACCCACAAAGATTCAGAATGATGCAGCTCTTGAATTGCTCAATTTAAACCCCTCACCGGAGCAGGCAGAGGCGTGTAATATGGTGTTATGGGGTTATTCATGTAGTGAGAAGATTCACCACGATTATATACATCTTATCAATGAATTTATTAGGCATAAAAATTTATAAGAAAAACGATAGAAACAACAAATTTAAAAATGGATTTTAAATATATAATTCACATAAAAGATGAATTTGGTAGTTCTATTTGCATGGAGAAAGCAAATAATTATTTTGAATCAATTAAGATTGCTAAAGAATATTTAATAACTTTCTTTGAAAAATATGGCGTTAAATTCTCTGCGGAAATATTAGAGTTTAAAAAAGGAATAAAATTAATTGATGTTAAATATTCGAAAGAAGATGAATTAATACCTATATTCAAAATTAAATGTTAAAATCATGTATTGTAGTCAGACTAATAAAAAACAAAAAACAATGAAAAAATTAACAACAAAAACTATATGGATTGGAATTGTAATGGTTTTTTATTCTTGTGCAACAATAATTCCATTACAGACTAATTTAAGCGACCAAACTATGTTATTAGCTGAAAATAGAAATATTAAAGCTAATTATTCATTAGTGTCAAATATTCCTGATGGATTTATTTCTTATGTTTATGTTCTTAAAAATGGTTCTGAGACAATGATGAATAGTTCTTACAAATATGCTTCTGAATCTGCCTTCAAAAAAATATGGAACTCGTATTTTGCAAGTAAATTTAATCCTTACTCAAATGACCAAATTGACATTATAGTTACTTTAAAAGAATTAAAGCTAAGAGAACAAGCAGCAACATCAGTTGGCTGGGCAGTTTTAATAGGAAACATAAAAGCAAATATTGATGCGATTGCAACGATTCACGTACTTGTTAATTATCATGGGAAAAAATACGAAAACCAATTTGAAATAAATGCTTCAGATTATAATGAAACACAACAAATGAGGGCAGGTAATTATTATTATACCATAAACCAAAATAACCCAACTCAACAAAAAGCAAAACTACTTGAGAGTTGTTTAAATAAATCAGTAATTCAATTTGAGAATTTACTTCGGTCAATTATGTTCGCTGATAAATAAATGGAAGATAAAAATAAAATAGTCACAGGATTTCACAACTTAATAGTTCTTTAAACTTAATATGAATTGATATGAAAGAAAACTACAAATTAATTGGGCTTCAGATTGAAAATCTGAGGCTCATCAAAGCCGCCTATCTGAAATTTAAACCTTCAGGGCTTACACAGATAGTTGGCAGGAATGCAACCGGCAAAAGCACCGTAATTGATGCTATTGAAATACTCTTTGAGGGATTTAAACGCTCACCGGAGGACATTATCACTCACGGCAAAGAAAAAGCCGTGATAATCGGTGAACTTGACGACTTCATTATAAAAAGAGTCATTACAAACAAAACAAATCGGCTCGAAGTGATAACAAAGGCCGGATTTCGTCCACAGAAACCACAGGACTTTCTGAATGCCTTGATAAACAAACTGACTTTCCGCCCACAAGTCTTCCTCGACAAGAAACCTGAAGAAAAACTCAGGTTCTTGATGGAAATTCTTAATCTTGATTTCACGGAAGAAAACCGTAAAATTGCAGAGAAGGAAAACGAACGGCTTTTTGTCGGGCGGGAACTGAAAAGTCTCGGAGAAATGGAGATGCCTGAAAAGATTGACTTTGTTGATATAAACCTTTTGTTGAAAGAAAAGCAGGAAATAACACTTTATAATGAAAAAGAAAAACAAAAACAATCAGATATAAATTTCTTTCAGACATTACTTCGGGATATTGAATTTAAATGCAGTAATAATGATAGACCTGCGATAAAAACAGGATTTGAAAAGATTAAAAAGACAATTAATGATATAATTTCTTCAATGCCACTGCCGGAATTTAAAGATACGACAGAAATTGACAGCAAAATAAGCCAGGCAAATGATATAAACAGGAAGGCCCAACTCTATTCAAACTTCATCGAATGGAATAATAAGAAAACTCAAAAGCAGGCGGAATATGACAGGCTGAATGAAGAAATAAAAGAATTGCGGGAGGCAAAGGTAAAAAAACTCAAAGAAGTAAAAATGCCAGTCGAGGGACTGGAAATTCGGGAACTCAAAGAGAATGAATACGGGCTGTTCTATAAAGATATTTTCTGCGAGAACTGGGCAAGATCGCTCGGCTGGAAGATAGCCCTTTCAATATGCGCTGCCATGCAACCTTCACTTAAAGCTATTTTCCTTGATAACGGAGAAACACTCGACGAGGATAGCCGTAAAGCACTTGACAAATGGGCAATCGAAAACAATATTCAGGTTATACTGACCGTCGTTCAGAATATTCCTGACGAACTCACGGAAGGAACGTTCTACGTTGAAGAAGGGAAAATATTTACTTCACAAGGAGACTGCCTGCCAGATACAGAAGAAGAAGAAGAAGAAGAAGACAATAATAATAAAACTGAAAGCAATGGAAAACGCCCAAAAATCAACCCGCAGGAATTATTCTGACCTCAACCCTGATATAATTGTTTGCCAATGTCAGAACCCCGATCATCAAATTTTAATTTACAGGGATAAAATTCCACTTGGTGTAGATATTAACGAGCCTTCTGAAGCCGATGACAATTATTTCAAATACGTGGAAATGAAGGTTCGTTTAACAAAGTGCAATTCAATTCTTGAAAGAATATGGATCGCACTGAAATATATCTTTAACGTCCCCCCAAAAGAGGATGAGAACCACTGGGATTCAATAATTATCACTTCAGACAATTACTGCCCCCTTAAAAGGATAATCGAATTTATTGAAAAAGAAAATGGAAATAATTAGCAAAATATACCTTATAAGCGTGGCCGGTTCGTGTTTCTTTCATCTTATGATGACCGTTTATATGCGTGCCGGACTGAATGAGGGATATGAAGAAGCGAAAAACATGGATCGAATTTATTCAGACGCTCCCTTTTTATATAAATTCATTTTAGTCATATTGCCATTGATGAATACTTTTTTTTCGCTTCTTGCAATCAAACTCGCATACGTGAATATTAATTTCTATACCGCAAAACTATGGTTTAAAATTGGTGATAAAGTCTTAAAAAAATTTAATCAGAACAGCTTCAAATATTTTAAGATAAAAACATTAATTTTGAAAAAATTATGGCCGTTTCATTTGCGGGATTATCTTTTGACTTGTTTTATTGATAAATTATTCATAAAATTGCTTAAAGATGAAAAAGAAAACCTTGAATGTTAACATGAATGAAAAGTCCAGCATGTCACAGAATAAAATGATAATGCGGGACTTGAATAAGGGCAAAAAGATAACGCCCTTGTATGCACTCAAAGCCTACGGTTGCTTCCGCCTGGGCGCAAGAATATGGGAATTAAAGCGACCGCCATTCTCCCTCAATATCAAAAAAGATATTGTAATTTATAACGGCAAAAAATTTGCCCAGTATTCACTCGTAAATTAACAGAAATATGGAAAACGACGAAATTGTAATTTCAAATGACTCCGAAATGGGGAGCATTGAAGCACAGGAAAGGGCGGCAATAAATTCTATGATCGCAACCGCCAAAAAATATCCCCGGAACTTAAAAAGGTCAATGGACAATGCCACTGCAATAGTCTCATTAAATAAAAAAGTGGCAGAAACTTGTTCCTATACCCTGCCACGTGGAGGAAAGACAATACATGGCCCCTCAGTACACCTTGCAAGAATACTCGCACAGACATACGGCAACCTACGTGTTGACAGCCGTGTCAAAGAGATAACTGCCACACAGATTGTTTCTGAAGCCGTTGCCCTCGACCTTGAAACGAACTATGGCGTAAAGGTTGAAGTACGCCGTTCAATAATCGGCAAAGAAGGGCGATTCAGTGACGATATGATTACCGTGACAGGTAACGCCTGCAACGCAATAGCATACCGCAATGCAGTCCTTTCAGTAATACCAAAATCAATCATTGACACGGTTTATGAGGCCGCCCAGAATGCTATTGTTGGTGACCTGTCAGATGAACAAAAACTGATAATGAAAAGAAGGGAAATCATTGACCGGTTTATAAATGAACACGGCGCAAAAGAAGAAGAAGTTCTGAAACTCTGTGGTAAAAATGCAGTAGCAGGGGTAAAAAAAGATGATTTGATTTTCCTGATAGGTATTTTACAGGCTATCAGCGACGGTGATACGACCGTGGATGAAGTGTTTGGGAGAAACCAATCGGTTCAGAAAACAGCCGACAAACTGAAAGATTTGGCTGAAAAAGGCTATGAAACAGTAAAAAAGAAAGCAGAGGAAAAGAAAAATGAGCAAAAGCCAACAACGCCGAACCATCCGGCTGGTGAAAATACAACACAAAGGGGGCCGGGAAGACCACCAAAGCAGGAAGGAACAATCTTTGGCGGGAATGTGTAACCATGACAAAAGATTCTTTGTTGCCGAAAGGGAGTTCTATACAAATCAAAAGAACCCCTTTTCAGGCACAAGAATAATATGTAAAAAATGCGGTAAAAACGTGTTCATAAAAGACAAATAAAAACATTCGCTCCTTAGCGTATTTGCGCTATGATGCGAACATTTTAAGAGGTAAAAAATTAAAATTAATGCTATGTATTTAAAACAATCTGAAAGGGAATATTTCGGGAGGCCACTTAACTTCATTTCGCCTTCTGACATTAAATCATGTAGCACCCCAGCGGAGTTTTACTATAAGAAATTCATTGAAACAGAAGAAGAAAAAGAGGAAAAAGAGACAAAAGCAACAATACTCGGCAAGGCGATACATACCTTAATCCTTGAAAGGAAAAAGGTTGATGACATCTTCTGGGTATTCCGAAAACCCTACCCCGATAAAACAATGAATTTCACCGCAAACAAAGAAGAAAAAGCACGGCAGGAAATCATTAATGAAGGTAAAACATTGCTTGAAGAAAAAGATTATGAAAACATCTTGCAACTTGCAAACAACATAGACAAGTACATTTCACCCGAACTGATTGATTCGCCTGAAGCAATAATAGAACACTCGTTCTATGCAAAAATAATATTTGACAAGGACGGCGTGTTTCAGAAAATTGAAGACGTAAAAGATTTTGCTGAACTGGAAGAAGATAGAAAAAACAAAGACTTTATCATCATTCCGGTCTGTACAAAACCTGATTTATTAAGGCCTGACATAGGTTTTCAGGTTGATATAAAAAGCTGCGTTTCAGCTCATCCGGTTAAATTTTCAAAAGACGCATATCAGTTAGGTTATCACATACAGGTAGCAATGGGATTGGACATAACAAGCGCAGTGATGAATACAAGCATTGATACTTTTTTATTCCTTGCCCTTGAAAAAACACCGCCTTACCTCGGTGCTTTATATGATGCAGTTAACTTTATTGATTACGGCAGAAGTATTTATCGGAAAAGACTATTATCTATTTACAGATATGCAAAGAAGAATTTCTGGCCGGGATATTCAATTTACAGTCCTATGGAGGGGGACGAGGAAATAAATAAACCTATACCTTTGTGGTTGCCAACTTATGCAACTCCGGTAGATGATTTAAAGTTCTGAAAGTCATGACGAACAAAAATAACATTGAAGAATTTAAAAATAAAATCATTTGTGGAGATGCACTTACAGAATTAAGAAAATTACCAGACAGTTCTATTGATTGTGTTATTACTGACCCTCCTTATGGAATATCAAGTGAAATGAAGATAACACGAACAAGAAATACAATGAAATTTAAAGCAACTACGGACTTGACTGGCAATTTTGGTGAATGGGATAAGTTCAAAAATATACATGAGTTTATGAAATTTACTTATTTATGGATTGATGAAGCAGATAGGATTTTGAAAGCAGGAGGCATATTTATAAGTTATTTTGATAGGGATAAAATAAACTTCATGTCTCATTATCTCCAAAATAAAGGATATAAATCAAAAGGTTATTATGCAGATTGTAAAAGCAATCCTGTACCACAAGCAAGGAAAGTTAAATGGATGAATGGTTGGGAAATTGTCGGAATGTGGCAAAAGTCAGGAGGTAAATTAACTTATAATTATAAAGAAGGACAGCATAAAGATTACGGAATAAGACCTATTGTTGGGGGTAAAGAAAGAGTAAAACATCCAACTCAAAAACCATTAAGTGTGATTTCTGATTTTATTAAATGGTGGACAAATGAAAATGATATTATTCTTGACCCTTTTGCTGGTAGTGGCACAACAGGATTAGCATGTGTTAAATTAAATCGTAATTACATTTTGATTGAAATTAATCCGGATTATTGCAAGATGGCACAGGAAAGAATTAAATCTTATTTGAAACAATTGAAAATGTTTTGATATGCAAAGTATAATTATTTTTCTTATAGTCATGTCCTTTTTTCTGATATTGGTAAATATCTGGAAACGTCGGTTACTTGCTATTATAGAGTATGAGCAAAGGTATTTTTTGATAAAATCCGAACTCGAACATTGTGAGGCGAATGAAAAAAACTATTATCGTTTCAAAAGTCAGATTGAAGAATTCGGAAAAATGAAGTATAACGACAAAAAGAAAACCGAGGCTCTTTACAAGCAAATGAATGAAATTTTTACAGAGGCGAGGTCAGAAGACGAGTTTGACCCTGAATGTGTTTTTGACGGGGAGTAAAATTAACGCTCCTTAGCGCATTTGCGCTATGATGCGAATGTTTGATTAATAATAAATGTCAACAAAAATAAGGCGTAAACTACCCACCCACGCAAAGCGATGGGATGGGCTTTAAACCTAAGAACGAATGCACTTGACAGTACAACGTACTCGGCTTTTTGGGCTTATTTACGGAAGCCCCCAGCGTAGCAATATTGAGCGATGCGTTTACATCGGCGTCCATATTGTTTCCGCAGTTATTGCATTCAAATACCTTACCTTTCCTATTGCCTATGTGGTGGCAGTTACTACAAGTCTTGCTTGTATATCTTGGATTAACCAAAACAACCTTAACACCATTAAGAATGGCTTTGTAGGAAATGTATTGACGCAATTGATTGAACGACCATTTGCCAACTCTTGTTCTAAATTTCTTGCCTTTTTTGTTGGCAGAAAATCTAATCCCTTTCAAATCCTCGATGGCAATTCCTTTACCTTCGGATTTAGCAAGTTGAACAATTTGTTTTGCAATGGTGTGATTGATAATAGAAGCGGTAGTGCGTTCTCTGCCACTAAGCCTTTTCAAGAGTTTTTTGCTTCCTCTTGTGCATTTGCTTTGAACGGAGCTTCTTACTTTTTGTCTTTTTTCTCGATAATCTTGAAGGTTTTTAGAGTTAAATTCTTTACCATTACTAAGGGTTGCAATCGAAACCAAACCAAAATCCACTCCGATAAACTCCTCCACATCTACAACATCTTCTTCGGGTACATCAACGGTCTGAAACAAGTAAAACTTACTTTTCTTGTAAACCAAATCAGCTTCACCTTTAATGTAAGGCAAATAGTTTCGGTTATGGCAAACAAAAGGTATTTTAATCCTGCCTCCGATAGCCCAAAGAGAAACAATGTCATTTGGTTTGTAGGTCATAATCCTGCTATCGTAACCAATACTTCCAAGTGGTCTAAACTCTCTTTTAGTTTTCTTGTCAAGTTTGTAAGCATCAGCAACTTTTGCAATACATCTTACCAATATTTGAGAGGAAAGTTTGAATGTAGCCTTGTAGCTATGATATACTTCGTGATGGAGTTTAAAATTATTGAAAATACGCTTTTCCCAAGCCACGTCAGATATGGCATTACAAACAGCATTAACCTCCTTCATCGTATCGAGAAGCAGGTTAGCCTGTTCGTCAGTAGGCAAAAGTTTAATTTTCAACGTCAACTTCATATTGCAAATATACTAAATAATTTCACATATCAGAGAATAATTATTAATTTTGTTAAACAATTTTAAAAGCGGCAGTCGCATTCCTCCCACCGAGCCTTCGGCATCAGTGGGTTTCCTGCTCCAACTATATGAAAAAAGAACTATTCATACAGAAATTGATTTGTAATTACTTGCGAACAAATTATCCCGAAATAATATTTTTCAGTGACCTGTCAGGGTTAAGGCTCCCAATCGGTTTGGCAACGCAAATTAAAGCCCTTAAATGCAACCGTGGAATACCAGATTTAATTATTCTTAAACCTTCAATGATTTATCACGGCCTTTGTCTCGAAATTAAAACTGAAGATGTAAAACTGTTGAAAAAAAATGGTGATATGTATAGTGATAACCATTTGACGGAACAGTTTTACATACTTTTTGCATTATATAATTGTGGTTATGCTGGATATTTTGTTCAGGGGTTCGAAAAGGCGAGAGATTGTATTGATTTTTATTTAAAAGGTGAAGCTGAAAAGATGCCGGAGAAAACAAATTTGATTTGGTAAAAGCATTAAAAAAATCTGGGCTGCCGGATAACCTCAAACCGTATCAGCCCAGAGTAAAACTCACTTGAGGGAATGTGAGTTATTTAAAATGGAAAAGAGTTGTCAAAATTACAATGAAAATAAGGGGAAACGTTCATATTGGAATATTTAATATGTTCTGCAAAAAGGAGATATTTGATAATAATTTTGCCCTTCATCCTTTTAAGCGAATTTAACCAAAATACGATATTTTTGTCAGATTTGCAGAAGAAAAAACAGAACTGAACTTTTGAAAATTCTTTTACAATAAACGTAAATTTGAGTTTTGTTTAATATATATAGGGGAGTATGAACGTCAACATTTCGCATAACCAAGTTCAAAACGGCATTGAAATTTCTTTTGATACTAAACCCGAAAAGGAAATCATTAATTGGTTGAAATACAATAAATACAGGTGGAACAGGGTTAAACAGGTCTGGTGGAAAAAGTACAACTATATGGACTGGGACGCTGCCCATAAATACTTTGAAAACCCTGATTCGCATGAAACAAGCTCAATAGAGACTGAGATAAAACCTGCCAAATTCCCCCCAGAAGTAGGTACAATAGCAGATTCTATGGCTATGGTACAAAAAGCCATAATAGAACGGCCGTCTCGTAAAACACATGGTGATACATTAACAAATGCTTTTTTCATTGTGGGCAAGAATATCATACAGTGGAATAAGCTAATGACTGAAACAACAAAAAATCAAAGAAAATATGCCATTCCAGTTCATTCGCATTCGCCTGAAAATTGGCAAGACGATGAAACATTCCAACCTTTAAACGCAAAAGATATAGAGAGCTGGATTAGAATGATGCTAAATGGGCAATCAACTGGCAGGATTATTATTATTGTCGCTGATGGCAGAGCGGAAGTAATTGAAATAACAGAAAGAACAAAACCAGAATTTTTTAAGTTAAATTTAAGAAAACTGGAAGCTGAACTACAACCGAGCTATCAGCAAAGGTCAGATTATTACGATAGCCATAAAAACGACCCCAACTTTGATACCTATGGACTTGAAAGGGAATGGCTAAGAGCATTCGCAAAGAAATACGGATTAATTTACTATGAGAATCTAAAATGGAACGAGGGATTTAAAGAATCAAAGGTTAAAAAAGCAACCGAAGCGATACCGCAGGAATTTAAGGAGCATATTGACAATTATCATAAAACGGGTGTCATGGAGCAATTTAAGATGGGTGATGCTACCGTCTATATCTATGACAACAAGGTTAATAAATACCCGACAGGTTCAATAAACAAGCTAAAACAGATATTTCTAAACCTTGACGAATTGGGAGATACTGTTTCTGTTTTATTAGGAGAACCATCTAATGAGTACCTTAATGCTTACTATGCTTACTTACATGAATTATCACATTTAACTGACATTGATCCTATTGACATTGATCCTAAAAAAGATTGGGAAGGATATTATAATTCACCCCACGAAGTTAAGGCCAGAGAATTTGCATCTAATTGGTTAAGGCAATTCACAAATGAGCCTGGTCAGGAACGACCATCAGCCTGGATTACTGGGAGTGTAGTTTTTGATGACCTGATTACAAGCCTTGCCAGAAAACACAATGTTTCATATAGTCGTATTAAGAATCAGCTTGACCTGGGTGTAGAAATAGAACGAGAACACACCAAAGACAATATTGAAACATGGAGAATAGCCTATGACCATCTTTGGGAAGACCCCGAATACTACACAAAAGCAAAACCAAAGGACTGGGCTGAAAAAGAGTTAGAACAAAAAAAAAGAAAAGCTATGGCAGGAATCCCGAAAGACATTAAGGAAGACATACATTTTCTTCTAAATCTGCAAAAATCAAGACTTGAGGGTAAAGGAACCGGAGGTCTGGACATAAACCTATTCAAAGCATCTCTTTATGGTAAGTTAAAGACCATGAAGAAAAAACGTCAATCGGCTAAAGTAGATGCCATACTTGACTACCTGGAAGAAAAAAATAAAGAACTCAATATAAAACCTGTCTTTACAGCCAATCATGGTATATGGAGATTAAGAAGTGAGGGAAAGGCAGAGCCAGAAGTTAAAACAGAAGGCCCAGCACCTTTAGAAATACCCCAGACAGCAAAACAGTCTAAGGAAGAATTATCGTCGGGCAGTCCCGAAGAACCAGTTTATTTCAAAAAAGAGGACGTACCGACAAATATCAAAGAGAGGTTTGGAATATCAAAGACTGATGATAAAGAAATAATCCGAGCAGTTCCAAAAGAATTTTTCATAACCCTGCCTGATGGTGAGAAAGTTTACTTTGTGGACGGAAAGTATATCCGAGACCACCTTTATTCTGACTTTGCACAGGGCGGTAATGATTGTGCTTACCCTGAATTTATCCCGATAGGTGAAATATGGATTGAAAAAGCACTGAAAGACGAATTTAAACCGATAATGCACCACGAAAAAAATGAAAGAGACCTTATGTTAAATAAAGGGCTTTTTTATGACAAAGCACATGATATTGTCAGAGAGAAAGAAGACAAGGAGAGAGAGAAAGAGGCCCAAAAGACTTTGGAAAGTGGGGATATAGATTTTTCAAAAAAGGAGTACAAAAATCCGGTAGAATTTGCCTTAGACTATATTGCACAAAAGCACCTTGACGACAAAAATTATCCTGTTTATCTTGTAACAGACATACAATATAACAATTATCCACAAATACTACACGACATTCGTCTTAATAGGTATTCTTTTGAGGAATTTATTGATTTTGCGAATGCACTCAAACAGGTAGGATTCACGGGTCTTATACCTGACATTGTAATTGATAATCTGGTGAAAAAAGTTACTTCGATGGTGGCAGAA
>Ga0078972_1003656_pt1 | contig 45133 bp, 35 predicted proteins | sample YelNatPaOPGAMG01_FD_67568 | JGI IMG/M metagenome (GOLD analysis project Ga0078972, IMG submission 67568) | Hot spring thermophilic microbial communities from Obsidian Pool, Yellowstone National Park, USA - OP-RAMG-01 (SPADES assembly) (version 2) | ecosystem: Environmental > Aquatic > Thermal...
TCTTTCGCTCGGTTTTCTCTTTGTAAAAAGCAGAATCAGATGGCTGTGGCTCTTTCTTCTCATTTCATTCGGGCTCTTGGTCATCCGACAGGAATATACGAATATCCTTTTCCCCACAGTTGTTCTTTGCGCTACTCTGTTTGTTAAGGATCTCAGGAAGCTTGGATTTGGAGCAAGACCGTGGTTTTTGCTTTTCCTTTTGATTCCTGAAATATACCTGCTTCAGGGTGAATTCAGAAAAGGAAGGTCTCACCTAATAGCGAGGGAGAGGATGTTCTCAGAGGTGAATGCGATTCTTCCTGTTGGCGCGAGGGTCGTCTCCACCTCTCCGGCCTTGCTCTGGGGTGGTCTCATGGGAAATTACCGGGTCTTCAGGATGGCTGATCCGGATTACCTCTCTGGTAGGATAACCCTGCACGAGGCTCTTCTTAAACACGACATAGATTACCTCGTGGTTGACATCATGCCAGCGCTTCCCGTGAGGAGCTATTATACACTTGGGATAACCGAAAGAGAGGCCCTGAGGGATACGGCGTTTTTTGAGGCCTTGGGGACCTTTCCGGCCGGCTACATGCTTTTTGCATCGGAGGGAAAGGATAACCTGGTGGATTCCTTCAGGATATATAAAATAAAATAGGGGCGGGTTTATTTACAGCTCTCGGTATGAAAAGCCATGAGCCCGACTACTCTATCCTGGTTACCCTCTTGCTCAGCGTCCCGCTCTCGCACGAGAGGACAACGAAGTAATTTCCTGGCGCCAGGTCCGCCAGGTTCAGATCAAGGGCGTTCACCCCTGCCCTGAACTCCCTCTGGCCCGTTGTCCACGCGATCCTTCCGGAAACATCGTAGAGCGTTAGGCTTCCTTTCTGGGTATACGGTATCATAAACGAGACCTTGGTCATATCCCTCGTTATGCTGGGCGCTGGGCCGTATAGGGTAAGGAGCATACGCCTGCCGTCAGAGCCTATTGCCTCTTCCCTGATCCCAACGGAGATGGGTTTTGATACCACAACGAACTGGAGGAAGTCGTAGTCGTGCGTCCAGTTTGAGCCGTCGGTGGAGTAGTAGTTGTTTGATGTGGTGTAGATGTCTATGAGGGATGTTGGGGATGTTGTGTCAGGCTCATAGTGGCCGAACCAGAACTTGGCCCCATTGCCGAAGAATATGTTCTCCGCTGACACATCAAGGATTACCCACTGGGCTGTCTGGGCCGGAAGGTTAACAGTTACCGGCCATGAGCGCATAACCGCTCCGGGTCTGTTAACATTGTTGGTCCAGAGGTAGTAGGTCACATTCTTGCTACTCTGGGTTGTCAGGAAGTTATACCACGCTATCCATATCTCCTTAAGGATGCACGCAGTCTCGGGAACCGCCTGGGTTGCCTCGTATTCAACCCGGTATTGCTGTTGGAAATAGTAGTATGGGCTCTGGAAGTAGTCCCTTCCTCCCGGAAGCGAATCCGGGTCAGGTTTTATGCCGTCAGCAACCTTGAGGGCCCAGGAGGGATTGACCTTGCCGTAGCCGGTTGTATCGTCGCGGCCGGGATACCAGATGTCCGTGGCGGTTGAGTCCAGGATGGCCCTTATCTGGGCATTGGTCAGCGCTGGGTTCAAAGCCTTCACGAGCGCGGCCGCGCCCGATACATGCGGGGTCGCCATGGATGTGCCTGACCAGTTGACCGAGTCATAGGCATTCCTGTAGACGGTTGAAAGGATGTTCACGCCCGGTGCGCAAAGCTCCAGCTCAGGGCCTCTGTTTGAAAATGTGGGATAGGCATCATTGTGGCTTATCGCGCCCACTGCCATCACGCTTGAATACCGAGCCGGATAAGATATGGCGTCCGCCCCATCGTTTCCTGCGGCGGCAACGAGGAGACAGCCAGCGTTCCAGGCGTAGACGCACGCGGACTCAAGAGTCGTGGAGCCGGATGAACCTCCCAGGCTCATGGAGAGTATGTGCGCTCCGTGATCGGCCGCGTCCCTTATGCCGTCAGCTATGTCAGTGTATGTGCCGCTTCCTTGTGAGTTCAAGACCCTCTCGGAGATGAGCCTAGAGTTTGAGACGCCGGAGATTCCTGTGCCGTTGTTTATGACTGCGGCCGCTACCCCAGCGCAGTGCGTGGCATGATCCTCGTTAAGATTAGCAGGATAAGGATCTGGGTCATCGTTAACCTGGTCGTAGCCTATATATCCGAAGAAGTGGGCCGCGAGATCGGGGTGATCGTATTGGACCCCTTGGTCAATTATGGCTATCACAACAGTCGTGTTTCCGAGGGTCCAGTCCCAGGCGTCGCCAACATTTATGGCCGCGAGGCCCCACTGGCTCGTGAAATAGGGGTCGTTCGGGGTTACCCTCTGCACGGTCGCCCTCATATCCGGCTCAGCGTATAGAACATCGGGGTCTTCCATGACCGAATGTATGTAGTTGCGTATGGTCAGCGGGTCAGCGGCAGGCAGTTCCATCACCAGCCAGTTGAAGCCCGTCCTGCTCGTCCTGACGAACCTCGCCCCTTTTGCCTCCAGGCCCGGTATCTTGGCCTTCATGTCAACGCCGTCCTTGTAGCACACTACGACCCTGTTTGTCGCGGCTTTCCAGTATTCGGGGTTCTCCTCGTTCAGCAGAAAGTAATTGGTCAGGACGGGAATGGGCTTTGTGGCTCCTGTTATCGGCGCGGGGACAGGAATAATCCCATCCCTTTCAGCAATCAAGATGGTTATTAAAACCAACATATCGCACCTCCATTAAGGTTTAATATTATAACCCTCCGGGCGTGGACTGTCAAGCCTCGGGATCAAAAAGGGGCCTTCCGGCCCCCGGTTTTTCGCGGGATTATCCGGCTATTTCAGCCACCGCAGGGCGAATATTCCTGTCTGCCACTTGCAACGGACAGTGACCGTATATCCGGAGACCTGGAGGACCTCCATCTTGCCGTAAAGGTCAAGTGATGACCAGCCGGGCGCGCCTATGCCGCACTCGTCAACCCAGAAGTAAAACAGGTCGCCCGGCGCGAGCTTGACGCCCGTGCTGTCAAAATTCACGGTTGACCAGCCCGGATCGTCCGGGGGAGGGGCCTTGATCATATCGTCAAGCGATGCAGAGGTCGTGTCCTTCCAGAGCCGGACCCCAGCATCGTTCTCGTAGAGTATGTAGGAGGAGTGGAAGCTTATGGTAGTATCCTGGCCCTTGAGGAACCCATAGGACTGATACCTGTGCGCGCTGTCAACAAGGATTATGTCGCCCGTGTTCAGGTCAACCCTGAAATACCCGTAATGCGTGGTATCCGGGTCATCCCTTGAGTATAGCATGGTCGTATCAAACGGGGTAAGGCTCAGGTCAACGGTTCCTGGGTCGCCTAGCTCGCCGTCAAGTATTGTGGACACCCCCACCTGGGTACACACTGTCCCCAGCACATAGGAGAGTATGGTGTCGCCATAAAGGGTGTCTATTGGGGCCAGGGTTCCGGAGCTGTTGTCGTATATGACATAGCCGTCGGTGCCATCAACCTTGAACCACTCCAGCTTCAGGCTGTCTCCCTGAGCCACAGCGTATCTCCTCCAGATGGTTACCGAGCCTTCCTGTGTGGGTGCCTTGTTGCACGCCTCGGCCATCAGGCCCACAAGGGCCAAGGGCAGTAGCAGTTTCCTCATGTTAAGCCTCCTTCAATAAAGTTCCGGCCCGAAATTCTAATCCCTCTGCTTGTGCAATTGCAAGCTTGCAGTTTATAATTTGGCATAAGCTAACGAGGAGGTGTATGATGAAACGAATGGCAATAGGAGCACTGCTGGCAGTCTCCGCAAGCTGGGCCGGACTGCCAGATGTGAGGGACGGGAAAAGGGACGAGGCGAAGCCCCAGTCCTCTGATGGGCCCCGTGAACCAGTTCTAATCCCATCGGGTCAGGTGACCTGGGTGAAGACCTACATAACATCCCAGAGAAGCGAGATATGGTTTCTCGCGCCGAATCACCACGCCGCGACCGACATGGACAACGACGGGGACATAGACATTGTGTTCACGGCACTGGACTCGGATGAACCCTGGTGGGGCCAGGTCTACATAGCCTACAACCAGGGCTTCCCCGTTTTCACGGTCTCCGCGATAAGCCCCGAAGTCAGAACCCCTTACGCGCTGGATGTTGACGACAGGAACGGCGACGGCCTCAAGGATGTCCTCTACGCTTCTGCCAGATACGACGAGGATACCTGGGGAGATTATTACGGTCACCCCTTCTGGCTCATCGCGCCAAGCTGGACACCTATTGATCTCGGCGAGTTTGACTTCCCGAACCACTGCGCCGCTTGGGACTTTGACCATGATGGCATCCTTGATGCTGTCTTCGGGGACGAGAACTCAGCTGTTTATGTCTCCCTCACGGGAGGAGGAGGCCTCAAGACCGTCATGTCCGGCTACGGCGAGGGCGTTGCGCTCGGTGATTTCAACGAGGACGGTCAGATGGACATAGTTTCGGCCGGCTGGGGGCCTGTGGGCGTTGCCATTAACCTCGGCGGCGGCGCTAACTGGAACGCTTATCAGGTTCACCCGAAGGCCGCCCACGGAGTCCAGGTTGGCGATGTGAACGGTGACGGTCACCTTGATATCGTGGGCTGTCATCAGGATGTGATGCTCCTTCTCGGAAACGGCGCCGGCGGTTTTACCCCTGTGACAGTCTACCGCAACTTTGCGGACACTCTCCCTGGTTTCGGCGGCCTCTCGGAGTCAGAGGTTGGTATAGCGGACATAGACGGCGACGGAGACAAGGACATCATAGTTTCAACCATGAGGCCCCTTGTCCATACCATAGCCTGGTTTGACAACATGGGGGGCAATCCCCCGACATTCCAGATGTGGCCGGTTGAGCCAGGGACAGGGCAGAGCTCGTATGGGGTTGAGGTGAGGGATGTGAACAGGGACGGTTGCGTTGATGTGATTGCTGGCGTGGGCGCAAACCTCTATGTCTGGGTCAACACGGACTGCGCCACGGACATCACCGAGGGCTACGACGCTAGGCCCTTGCCCCAGCTACTATTTAGGGGTCTTTTCTCCCGCGGCGCGCTGAAGCTTGAGGGCACGAGGGCTGTGGATAAGGCTTTCCTTGAGGTCTACAGTGCAACAGGGGCGCGCGTTGCAAGCGCTGAGTTCTCCGGAAAGGGATTCTCTCTGCCCCTTTCCCTGCCGAAAGGAACATATGTCTGCGTTCTAAGGGCAGAGGGAGAGAGGTTCACGGGCAAGTTCTCAGGCGAGGGCGCATTCGTCCTGAAGCCTATTGAAAGGGTAAAGCCTTCGGAGATGGAGAAAAGGGAATTCTAGAGCCGGAAACCTACGAATCTGCAGAGGGCGTTCGCGAACGCCCTCTATTTTGTTATCAACAGTTTCTCAATAACCCGCTGTTTTTTTGTCTCGTTCGGGAGCCTTGCCTCAAAGACTACGAAATAAAGCCCGTTAGCCACATCAGGCCCTGTGTATATGATGTAGTTTATCCCGGGGCCAGCGGGCTTTTCCCCTGAGTTCCAGACCTCTTTTCCGGTGACCGTGAAAACCTTTACCCTGACCCTTGCCTGGAGATTAACCCTGTAGGAGAAGTAAAGCCTCCCGCCGCTGTAAGGGTTTGGGACCGGCAAGGCATCGGTGAGCGAAAGCTCGTCCTCAGCCACCCTCAGCGAAATTATTCTGGTGCTCACATTGCCCAGGTTGTCGTAGGCCCTGAGGCCGAAGGTGTGCGCGCCCTCAGGTTCGCCCGAAAGATCATAATCGTAGAAGCCGAATCCGGATGTGTCCGAGTTCTTGTCATACTGGAAGCTGGTCGTCACATCGTAATCCTTCTCGTCCAGTATGAACATTAGGGAAAAGCCGTCCTGCGGCTCCTCCCTCGGCCTTATGTAGACCCCCGAGGGATCACAGACCCGGAACTCTACGGTTCCCTTGGGCGGAACCACTTCGCCCTCGCTGAGCTCGCGGCCGTGCATGAAGAAAGAGATGGCGGGGCCTGTGATGTCAGAAGAATTTGCCGGGTAGCCCGTGTAGAGGCTGTCTGCTATGCCGACCCTGCCGAAAGGCGGCGATGGGTCATAGACAACTAGCCGCGCGCCCGCGGTATCCTTCCTCGCGTCCGAGGGCACGATGTAGCTTCCAGAAAAATCACCCGATGCGCTCACTGCCCCACGATACTGAGGCCAATCCTCTGATTCTACAGAATAGTAATCACCGAAGTGCGTCTGGCCAACCTTAAGGTATCTCGTGTCCATGCCAACCGGATAAACAACGGGCCAGGTCGCGCCCGAACCCGAGAATTCAACCCTTTTGCCCGGAATCAGGGTGTCCGGCGCCGTGAGGGCAAGCTCGGGGGGCGGGAACCTTATGGGAACGCCGGGCTCGCCGCAAAGGTAGTAATCGGGGTCATTCTTGCCCGCAAGCTCGTGTTCTCCGGCAGGGTGAGGCTTGTAATCCCTGAGTAGGTCATACATGGCCTCGGCGTAGAGCCGATTCGCTCCAGAGGAGGCGTTGGAAGTGGTTGATATTACGCCCATGGCGCCGTCGGGCCTTATTGCCCAGTCCTCGCCTATGCAGTGGGGAGGATCGATGCGCTCAAATATACCAACCTTGCAGGATAGCACATGGATGAAGGCGTTCCTGGGGCCGGCGTTGATCCTGTCGCGGTCGGTGCTCAGGAGATACAGCCGCTCGTGGGTTATCTGGCTTGGTGAGCCGTGGACGAACATGGTTATGAAGAGATTTCCCTCGTTGAAGTATCTTATGAAATCGTCCGTCCAGAGGGGTTTCATCCCTCCCTGCATGGGATACTCTATGCCATAGCAGTGGCGAATTTCAATGCTTCTCGGGATGTGGTATCTCTGTAGGGTATCGGTATTTATCCAGTGGTCTCGGATGGGGTCAGGCTGTCCCCCCTCATAGTATTCGTCATCCGGGACCAGAAGGACCCTGTTCCGCCAGGGGCCGTTCGCCTCCCCGCGCTCGTAGCGCTTCAGCTTCACCACATAGTCCCACGCCTCCCGCGCGTCCCTCGCCGGAACGCGCCCGTAAAGTGCATCCTGGTAATAATCCCCGTCAAAGTCAAGGTAAAAGTCCTCGTGCGTCCAAGGGCCGTCGTTAAGGCTGTGCGATTCCCACGGATTCCACGGCGGGAACATGTTGCCCTGGGTGGTCCTGTATCCCTTGTAGTCATAACTGCCGTCGCCCATGTTCAGATAATATGTAACCTGGGGAGCCTGCCAGTAAGCGTAGGCATACCAGTAGAAATTTCTGATCGCCACAGGATCCCTCATCCCGAAACCGAACTGGTCGTAGACATCCTCAAGTCTCACATAGATGGCCTTGCCTCCCTTCATCTCCCAAGCGCTATCAGCCGGGTCCCAGAGCCAGAGGTGTTCCGCGCGCCACTCCGCGAGCGCGCGCGACGGCTCCATGAGGGCGTCCGGCCCGCAGATTATGTAATCAGCGTGATTGGATGGGTCTCGCAGGTTCACCGATAGGTCAAGGAGCCTGATCCTCACGGGCCTCTTGGTGAAGGTTGATATGTATATCCTTTTGCCTTGCCAAAGCGAATCCGAGAGAGAAAGGTGCCCGGCGTCCCAGGTGAAGTTCCTGAGAACAACGGGGTTCGCCGGATCGGATATATCCCATACGAAAACGGGCCTCGGTCCGTATCCCTTAATCAGGTATCTGCCGGGATATGTGTTCGGGAAAAACAGGTGGCATTCCCCTGAGTATTCGTTTTTCCTATTGTATTCTAGATCAATATAGTCAAGGTAGACCTCCTTTGCGTAATTGTCAGTCCTGATGAGCCGTATGGTTATTGTGTTGCTCCCCTCGCGCAGGTTGGTCACCTGAACCCTGTAGAACCTTCTCAGCCCCGATGCTGTGGTGGATTGGCCGACCATCTGGCCGTTCACCCACAGCTGATATGTTGCTTCCCCGGTGGGCCCTCCCGCGATGCCCACAGTAGCGACCTCAACCGTGCCCCCACCGTCCGCCACCCCTTTGCACTCCATCTCAAAGGGGTAGTCAGCGTAGGCCGAGCTCTGGGGAAGGGAGAGCTTGGATTCCTCAACCCAAACTATGCCCTTTTGGCCGAGGTTTATCTCGTTTTTCTCGTGGTGGGCGTATGCGACGCTCGTTGAACAAGGAATTCCACCCGATGGGCTCGCCTCCCTGGAAAGCGCCCTTTTCGGCGCCCCCGTGAATCCAACCGCTACCCAATATATAACCGTATCGGTATAGGGGTGATCCCAGTATTTGAAGTATGTGTCAGCGCTGTCGTATTCCCTGTCCGGAATCCCCTCAGCGTAGAAAAGAACCCTGTCCCCGGGGCCGAAGACCCCGTCCCCGCCGTCGTCAACCCTCGCGGACACCTGGGGGAATGCGGGCTCCTTGCCGCCGGTATCTGACCGCATGGTGTCGTTCCCGATAGAGAAAACCGCGAGCCCGTTCGGGTCCGAAAGGAGCGCCGGCGCCACGCCGAGCCCGAGCATATCCTCATACCTCACCTCGTAGATGCCCGGCTCTCGGACAGATACCTTTACCCAGGCCGCCGCGGCCGAGAACGGGTCCGGAGGGGCCTTTCCCGAGGAGGGGGCGGCCTTCCAGGAGGCCTGGCCCTTCCAGTTTATAAATCTGAGCCCGTATATCCCGTCAAACGGGTCGTAGCCGGAAAAGGGAGCAAGCCCGTCCTCCTGCGGGACGAACTCAACCTCCACCCTCATCCTCTTCCTGAAACGGTATGACCCGCCCTCGTAAGAAACAGGATAAAGGAGAACGCTCATGTATTTCAGGTGGCGGAAGAGCCCGCGGCCTCGTTCGCTCCACAAAGATTTAGGCCACGGGGTCCTGTAGTCGCCTGAGTCGTATACGGGCGTGAGGCCGTCGTCAACATACTTTGGGCAGGGTAGAGGGGGAGGCCCTCCGAATGAGCTCTCCTCAAGGGCGGTTACCTTCACCCGAGGAGCCTTTCCTCGCGGAACAGCAAAGCTCACAAGCTTTGCCGGAAGGTCGGGCTGGCCGGGCTGGCTCCAGCCGGCGTTTGTGAATCTGAGGAATGTCCTTCCCCCGATGGTTTCCGGATGCATCTCCGGAGGTGCAAAATCAACGGTAAAAACAAGTCTATTATCGTCAGATGAGATAATGGTGAGCCTTTCGGAGGAATCGCTTTCGCCAGATCTAGATATTGAAGGTTGCTTCGCAAGCCGGGACGCCTCCGACCTAGCGGGAGAAATAACCTGATTGAGAATCAGGAGAAACAAAACGCCCGGCATCAGAATTTCTCCGCCTCCTCTATAAGCATTACGGGTATGCCGTCCTCTATCCTGAATCTGAGCCTACATCCGTGGCAGATGAGCGCATCCTCATCCTTACGGTATTCCAGCTCGCCCTTGCACTTGGGGCACGCCAGGACCTCCAGCAGAAGAGGGTCAAGGGTTTTCTTCTCTTTTTTCTCGGTCATCTCAGCCGAAAGCAGATTATAAAGCATGGCGAGTCCAGGATCAAACACCCGGAGGGCTTCAGCGTGCGCCCTTACAGTTTCATTGTCTCCCCTTACCTGCGGGCCGGTCGTTGCCTTCTCGGGACCCATCGCCTCAACATTCCTCAGGGTTCCTTTTGCCAATGGCAAAAGGGCGCGCCAGCTCCCATCAGAGGCCTCGGAGAGGACCTTGCCGGCGAGCCGGAGCAAAGTTGCTATAAAACCAGCTGACATAACGCAGGCCGCGTGATAAAGCGCGTGATTCTTAACCTTTATTATCTGACACCCGAGAGCCCTCGCGATCTCCTCGGCTAGGTTCACCGCTTCCTTGTCACCGGATACCCCCATGTATATCCCTTCAATCAGCTTTGGGTCCGGCATAGGGAAGCTCTGGATTGGGTGCATCACCCCAACGCTCGCTCCCCTGTCCCTTAGCGATGAGAGGGCCGAGGAGTCCAGTCCTCCGGCTGTGTGCAAAAAGGGCTTGCGGGAAATCTCGGCGTCAGCGGATGCAAGAAGCGCGGCAATTTCACGGATGTCCCTATCCTTAACGCATATTATTGCGGCAGTGCACCTTTCAAGGAATGCCCGCGCCTCTTGGCGCCTGACAAACGGCATGGGACCTAGGTAGTGATCCGATAGGATTAGGACATCCAGTTCCTTTCGGGCAAGGGCCTCTGCGAGCGAAAGCCCCACATTACCCGCGCCTACGATGCCGATAATTTTTTTCATTAGATTTTTCAGGCCGGGACAGATTATAACCCATCTTTGGCGCGGGATTCATCCAGCGCGCTAGACCTTTCCCAGCCACCTTCTGAGCCCCCACTCAAGGGCCAGGAGCGAGACGGGCAAAAGTATGAGCCAGGGAATATCAAGCAATTTCAATGGAGGTGAAGGGGTTCGCATGCCCTCCAGAAATCCTCTAAGCTCCTCAGCGGAACCCCCGACGAACCCGCCAGAGCTTTCGGCAAGCCCCCTGATGAAGTTAGTGTCTACGCCCCAATCATAGGATTCCGCTGGCAAGGGAGCGACCGAAACCCCAACCCTCCTCGTGGCGACGATTTCCCCGCCCCTGTAGAAGTCTACCCGGAACGAGTGATCCCCCGGCCCTATGTCCATGGGCCCGGCTTGAAAAACCCCTGGACCTATCTGCCCCATGGGCTGGCCATCTATCCTCGGCCATATCCCTTCGGCCGGAGAACCGTCGGCGAGGCGAGCCTCTGCATTGACGAAAACCGGTTGGCCGGCGAAGGCATCGTCAGCCCAAACGCTGAAGCGCATCCTTTCGGAAAGAGCACGATTTATGAAGTCAGATACGATTATCCTGTAAAGTTCCCCCCCGGACTCGGTGTTCTGGGCCCAGAGCTCCGGGCAAGCGATGTAGAGGTTCCTCTCCCTTCTGAAGACCACGGGCCAACTCCCCGCGGAGAGGATTACCTCGTTGGCCTGGCTTACCGGAACCTTCCAGAAATGAGTAAGCGGCGAAAGCCCCTTCAAGAGGCTATCTGGCACCGGCGAGCCGGCGGCCGAGCTCAGGTATATCCCTCCGCCCCTGTATTCAGAGCTTCCGGGTATCCCCCAATTGTCCCCCAACATGATTATTAGGGATGGTTTGCCGGCGCTGTAGGCGCCCAGCAACTTCTTAGTTCCTATGAGCACGAATGCGTCCGCTTCCTTCGGCGGTCCCGGACAATCAGCGACGGTGTCCCCCCTCATCTCCGTCCACCTCCCCTGCGCAAGGCGGACGAACGAGGAGACCCCGATGCCGGGGACCCCTTCTGCAGCCCTCCTTATGGCGCCCACATCCGGCCAAGGCCCCTCAGCTATGATGGCAACCCTAAACCCTCTCTCCTCAACGGTTATTGTCCTGGCGCGGGAGTTATCCGATATGATCCCTTCGTCCGTGTCGGGCACGAACCTTATCTCTATCCTAGCGTGGCCGGGTTTTTTCGCTTTGAGCCTGAAGGTGAGCGAACCTCTGCCTTCCTTTAGGGCTACCGGGGTATCCTTCACTGTCTCGCCCGAGAGGGTAAGGAGACACCTCCCGCGCCAGTCCCCGCCCCTTACGGCGTAGCTTGCTGTTGCCGGAAATTCCTGGCCCATATCTATGGTTCTCGGAGCGGTGAGGCTCACTGCTGAGAGGTTGAATTTCCGGGCCTTAGGCGGGATAAGTGCGAGAACAGGCGCTTGAGGCGAGACCTGGGATGGCGCATTGTGCAGGCCGTCGGAAAGAAGGATGTAGGCGTCAGCCCCGCGCGCGAGCGCGAGGCTCAGATCGGTGTAGTCCGATGAATCAACAGAAAGGGGTATGCCGGGGTTCGGAATGAGCCTCCCGGAAACCCCTAATATCTCCTTTTTGCCGGGGAGCTTTCGGATCTCCGCCAGAACCGAATCCTCCCAACCAATAACCTCCCGCATGCTTGGAGATAGGTCAAGGATAACCAGTACATTCGGTTCTGATGGGGCCCCGCCCTTTATCCGTGGGTTTAGGAGGAGCGCGATCAATCCCGCGAGGGCTAGAGCCCTCATGAGGAGTAGATACCAAGGCCCTCGCCTATATAGGAGGAATACTGATCCTACGGCTAGGATGAGGGCTATTAGGAGGAGGGTCATTTCCCTACCTCCAGAAAAGGTCCAGAGACCACATGAAGTAATCCAGGCCTTCCGCGCCGAAGTCAAGCGAAGCGAACGGCAGGCCGAGGCCGAGCCCCCAGGTCATGGCCTTCCTTTCAAGCACTGGGTCCTCCCTCCAGCCGGCCCTTAGAGATATATCCGCCAAAGATGTTAAAGTGAAAGAGGCGTCCGCGCCCGCGCTCATCTTCCAGCGATCATCCCCCCAGGCCTGGCGAAACTCCGCTATTATCAGGTATGGAATGCTGTATCCAGTGACCCAGGAAAGCGAGAGGGCTGTTCCGGGTTCACCCAGAAGGTCGTATAGCGCTATTCCCCCTGCGAGCCTCCCCAGGCCCCTTATAGATGCCTGAGGAACCGCCCCCAGGCACATGGGAACCTGATGCTCCCTTCCATCGTGAGCGTATGCGGCAAGCCCTCCCAGCGAGAGCCAAGGGAATATGGTTTTGCCGAGGGCTATGCCGTATTCCCACCTGTCTGAGGCCGCAGAGCCGTAAACAAGTGAGTTGAACTCGCGGGCGGGGAGGAGAAGGGCTAAGGACTGGGTGTCCCTCGCCAATGTCGTGGCGTAGATACCTTCAAGCCTGTTGAAAAATCCCAGTGTTGCCGGGTTGTCCCATGTGCCTCCGGGGTCGTAGGGCAGGCCAGAAAGGGAGCCGAGCGCAACCGCCTTAGCGCTCCAGAAGGCGCTTGCCAGGCAAAGGCTGATAAGGTTCATTTGGGCTTCAGGTCTTCGTTTCCATTTTGCCCGCGGCCTTGGATAGCGCCTCCATGAAACGGCCAATATCCTCACTGAATACCATTATCCTGTCCCTTTTCGGCCCCTCGTCCGTCTTTCTGCGTTCGCTTATCACCAGGTAGCAGTCGCCCTTTGATGTCCTCTTTACATCAAAGAAATAAACCCTGCGCCCTGCTGGCAGTCTCTCGCTGTGAACGGAGTTATCCCTTGTTTCCTCAGAACTCCTTTCCATGGCGGTGAAATTATGAGCCACGCCGCGGGGCATTTCAACCACAAAGGGCAACGAGGAGCGCCGGCCCATTTCCAAAGCTGGATAAGGAGGCTTGCCGGTTCTGAGTGCAAATGCCTGAGCCTGGCCCCTATAATTTCTACATGCGAGCGATAATAACAGGCGGTTCAAGAGGAATAGGGTTTGAGATAGCTAAGAGGTTCGCGGACCAGGGCAGGATATGCCTGGTTGATATCCTGGAGGATGATCTCAGGGCCGCGGAAGAGGCTCTCCGAACCATGGGGGCGGAGTGCCTGGCATTTGCGGCTGATGTGAGGGATAACTCCGCGGCAGAGCGCGTTGTGAGCGCTGTAGTGGAAGCGTGGGGAGGTGTTGACCTTCTCGTTAACAACGCTGGAGTCACGAGGGACAAGCTGTTCATGCGCATGGAAAAAGAGGATTGGGACCTCGTAATAGATGTTAACCTGAAGGGCGCCTTCGTCTATTCGCGTGCGGTTTTCCCCATCATGCTAAAGCAAAAGTCCGGGGTAATAATCAACATCTCCTCCGTTGTTGGCATCGTCGGGAACTTCGGCCAAACATCATACGCCGCGTCCAAGGCTGGCCTCATCGCTCTTACAAAGTCCCTGGCAAAGGAGGGCGGGAAGCGTGGAATAAGGTGCGTTGCGGTGGCTCCAGGTTTCATAAAGACCCCGATGACGGACTCCCTTCCCGACGAGGTAAAATCAGACTACCTCTCCAGGATAGCCCTGGGGCGTTTCGGCGATGCTTCGGAGGTTGCGGATCTCGTTCACTTTCTTGCTTCTGACAAGGCTTCATACATAACTGGCCAGGTTTTCGTGATTGATGGGGGGATGATATAGGTTCTCATAAATAACTTGGGCCTTGATATGCCAGATGTAAAAGCTCTCAAGTGTGAATCGTGCGGCGCTCCCCTTGAGCCAGAGGAGGGCCAAACCGTGGTCAAGTGTCCCTTCTGCGGGACGGTGAATACGATCAAGCCCGAGCCGGGCGAAGTAAGCATAAATATTGAGCCGGAAGGGATCACCGAAATCTCTATTGAGGAGGTAAGGATTATTGCTCCCTCCGCGTCCAAGGCCTCAAAATCAAAGGTAATAATTGGCCTGATCCTCACTCTCATACTCGCCGCAGTGCCTATAGTTGCCGCGATTGCTATTGCAATTGCCGCCAGGATCGGGGGCCCGAATTACTACCCTCTTGTGGCCGAGACACGGGACGGTAGGGTAGTGGCCATTCTTTACGGAGGCTCAAAGTATCATCTGGGTCGCATAAATCCGAATACCGGCAGGCTCATCTGGCTAAAGGAATTTGGAAGGGATTACTCGGTCAGGGAGCTTTCGGTCGGCGAGGACAGGGTTTATACTTCTTCGGACGACGGCTCTGTGAGGTGTTATGATCTGATGTCGGGTGATCTGCTCTGGGAGAAAATCACCCGAGCCATTGTTTATCAGGATGCTGGCTTCTTTCCTTTGGGGAATGGGCTTTGTTTCCTCGGCAACGACGATACCCTTAGGTTCTTTGATCGCGAGGGGAAAGAGACGCTTCGCCGTTTCTGCAACTCCTGCGCCTCTTTAACAGTCCAGGGTGGAAGGATTTACCTTGCCCAGGACACCCTGGTAATCGCCATCAACCCAGAGGATGGCAAGAACCTTTTCGTCACGGACATCGGCTTTTATTCCAAATACATGGGGTCGGATGAGTCAGGGATATACATCCTTGGCAGGGATTATCGCGCTGGAAAAACCTGCGTTGCCAAGATTAATGCCAGGACTGGTTCTTTGCTTTGGCAGATTTCAAGCCCCAGCGCCTACTCCTACGATTCCCTTATAATCACTAATAAAGTTCTCTATTTGCTGGCTGATTCCATCGCATCCCTTAACCCCAACAATGGCAAGATGATGGGGAAATTCCATGAAGAGGCCTGGGAACCTCTTAGGATCATGCCGGGCAAGGAGGTGCTCTATATCCTGTTAGGAAGGACAAGGGGCATTACTGCTTATAGGCTTGCTGCTGTGGACCCCGGCTCATTGGCCGACAAGTGGGAAAAGGACCTGCAGGATACCCTGGTTATCGTCGGCGATGGCGTTTTCCTTGTGGATACGGCTCCCGGAAAAGCGAGGGTGAGGAGGCTTGACGGAGAGGTTGGCAGGCAGATCTGGGCCGAGGATCTTGATGTGAATGGCTCAGTTTATCAAATGTTCCTCGCTGATAATAAACTGATCATTGTGAGTTCCGGGACGGTTTATTCTCTGAAGTCCGAAAACGGCAAAGAAGCCTGGAGGGGAATAAAAAAGTAGCGGGGACGCTTTTGCCTTAGCGGAGGCTCAGCACCCCAAGAAGCCAGAGCGCGGCCGCGGCGCGTTTCTCAAAAACTCCAACCGGTCCGCGTAGATGTCCTATAGTCCTGTAGCTCGCGTCCGTTATATCCCCGTTGTCCTCTATGCGGAGGACCGTCCTGTAGCTTCTGTCCGTAACATCCCCATCGTTCTCTACATGGCCTATTGTGCTATAGCTCGCCTCCGTTATATCCCCATCATCTTCTATGTGGCCTATAGTCCTGTAGCTCGCGTCCGTTATATCCCCGTCCTCCTCTATATGGGCTACGGTCCTGTAGCTTCCGTCCGTGATATCGCCATCCTCCTCCATGTAGGCTACGGTCCTGTAGCTTCCGTCCTCTACGGTTATCTTCCCTGAGAAAACAGAAACGCTCAAGATTACAGCTATTACCATTATGGTATAATTATGAGGCACACACCAGGCAAGATTCAAGCCCTCCGGAGAAGAATCGTGGTGGCCGGGCGCGCTAATCCTTTATAATTTGCTTATGCACATATTTGACACGCACCTCCATGTGGATGTCAGGAGCTACAACGACCTTGAGGCCATGGTTCTGGCAAATGTTCGCTGGGCCGTGGCCCTTTCCCACGATGTTTTCAAGATGTCCTCCAAGGAGGTCTACCTTGACCACTACGACCGGCTCCTTCGCCTGGAGCGTGAGCGCGCGGAGAAGGCCGGACTTAAGCTTTTCGTTGGGTTTGGTGTTCACCCCGGAGCCATTCCCCACGATGTTTTTGAGCTCCTTGATTACATTCCCGAGCTTCTTTCCCAGGACGGGGTTGTTGCCGTAGGCGAGACTGGCCTTATTGATCCGAACGACAAACTCCAGAGGGAGGTCCTTAAGGCCCAGGTTGAAATGGCGAGGGATTGCGGCAAGCCCATCCTGATCTCAACCCCATACGACCACAAGAAGCGGGTATTCAATAGGGTGATGAAGATACTTGAGGAAACGGATATTCCGCCGCAGTTGGTTCTCATTGATCACCTTGACCCCAACCTCTCCAAGGAAGCGGTTGACGCCGGTTACTGGACAGGGGTGAGCCTGTGGCCTCCCTACCCGTTTGTCCAGCCGGAGAACCTAACTCCTGCTCTGCTCTTTGAGGAATATGACCCGGATCACCTCGTCATTTCCTCCGATCTATCTTCTTTTTCAAACGACCCTCTCGTCCTGCCTAAGCTGGTGCTTTACATGGAGCGCAAAGGCGTCCCGCCAGCAGTCCTTGAAAAGATATTCAGGCTCAACCCAGCGAAGCTCTACAAGCTGAACCTCGCTTAGCCTTCTCGGAATTACAACAAAACCCTCTCAACCTCTTCTGGCGTATTGAAGAAGTGCGGAGACACCCTTATCAATCCCTCCCGAAGGGAAACAATGACCCCATCGTTGCGAAGGCGCTGATAATAAGCCTCCGGATCTCCGGGGGGCCTGAAAGAGACTATGCCGGCCCTGGGCTGTCTGGGGGTGGCGATTGAAAGCCCCCTTGCTTCAAGCGCTTCAAGGAGTTGGCCCGTCAACTCTCGCACCCTCCCGGCGACCTTTTCCTTGCCGACGCTCAGAATTATCTTTAGGCTCTCTGAGAAGCCTGCTATAAGGATTACGGGTCTTGACCCCTCCTCAAACCTGGGGGCGCCGGGGTCAGGATCTGGCATGGGGAAGAGCCTAGAAAATGTCTCGTATTCACCCGAAAGCCACCCAAGTGGGCCTGGCCTCAACCCGTCCATTGCGCCCTCCCGCACATAGAGGAACGCGAGGCCCTCTATGCCCAGTAGCCACTTTGCCGCTGTGTTAGCGAGGAAATCAATCCTGAGGGAGGAAAGCTCAGGGAACACAGGCCCAAGGCCCTGTGTTGTGTCAACGACAAGGTAAAAACCCTTCTCCTCCGCCATCTGCGAAAGCGCGGCCAAGTCAACCATCTCCCCGGTGACGAAGTGAACCCAGTCCACAAAAACCGCCCTGGTTTTGCTGTCAACGAGGCTCCTTATCTCATCAACCAGGCCGGCGTGTGGGGCTTTTGCCCACCTGATCTCCACCCCTGCGGGCGGAGCGTGGACCCAGGGGTAGAGGAGGGCCGGAAAGGACCTTTCCTGAACGACGGCGTTGTCGCCATCCCTCCAAGGAATTGCGTCCATGGCTATGCGGAGGCCCCTCGTGGTGCTTTGGGTGAAGGCTAGCTCCTGGTGTGATGCGCCGAGCAACTGTGCCAGCAGGGACCTCGTTTCTGATTGGATAGCCTTCCACTCGGATATATCCAAAAAGCCACGGGTAATGTAGATCTTCAGGACGGACGCGACGCGGGCCGCGGCTCGTGTGTTCAAAGGCCCCTGGCCAGCGCAGTTCAGATAAATGAATCTATTCAGCGCCGGAAATAGCGAACGAACCTCAGTTATCAAATCACTAAGGCCTTACCTACTTTTCCCATTCCTCGTCCTTGGGGCCGGTTTCTCCCTCCGAGATTACCTCCTGCATGGTTTTCCCGCCGTAGGTTTTGGCTATATCTTCATCATAGTGATCCCCTGTCCACGCGACCATGTCAGTAAAATGCCTTATGACTTCCTCGGTCACCATGTAGAAAGGAAGGCGCTGTTCAAAAACCACATTTCCGGTGCTGGGGTCATCCTTCCAAGGGTAGAACCGGAACCCGCCGAAGTTGAGGTTGGAGTTCTCCACGATAAGATAACGCGCCAGAGCGTCGGAGAGCGGCGTGCCGACCGTTACCTTGGCCCATATCTCTAGCATGGGCTTGTCTTCCCTGCCATAGGTCTCAGTGGTGAAGTGAACAACCGTTGAGCCTGACCAAATGTAGTAGGTTATGTCGTCCAGCACCCCTACATTCGCCTCGCCGTAGAGGCGCATCAGCATCTCGCCCAATTTCTTGTGGGCGGCCTCGTGCTCTTTGTTCACATAGGGCATAATGCCTCCGATTACAGGGCAAATGATAATGGATTTGTGGGTGGCGCAACAAGCTATTTACGGTGAGCACATGCCCCCTGTTTCCCTACTGGCCGCCGAATATGATTGTCCCGAGGACATAGTCAGCGGCAAGGATAAGGAGGCTTGAAGCCACTACCGCCTGGGTTGTTGCCTTGCCTACCCCTACCGCGCCGCCCTTAGCGTTGTAGCCGCAATATATTCCCATGAGCGAGACTATGGCTCCGAACACAACCGACTTTGCCAGGCCGCCGAAAAGGTCCTTTGCTACGAAATATATCCTCATGCCGTGGGTGAAGGTCTCTACCGGGACGAAAAGCACATACCTGGCGACGAACAAGGCGCCAATAAGAGCGACGCACTCGCCCAGGATCGTGAGAAGCGGCACGGATATGAGGCCTCCGAGAAACCTGGGCAGGGCGAGGTATCGGTATGGGTCTATGGCCATGAGCTCCAGGGCGTCTATCTGCTCCGTAACGCGCATTGTCCCCAGTTCAGCCGCGATCCCAGCGCCAACCCTCCCCGCGAAAACAAGCGCTACCAGCACGGGTCCCAGCTCTATCATCACGGCTTTTGCAACGCCTACCCCCAGATACATCATTGGCACGAAGTCCCTTATTTGGTAAGCGGTCTGGACCGCGGCCACCATCCCCACAAAAGCGGATGTCACGAGCACAATGGGCAGTGAGCCGGCGGCCATGTAGGAGAGCTGGTCCCATAGTAGCCTCGGCACCTTTTTTATCTCCCTGAGGGCCAGGAGGGTTCCCCAGAGGAGCTCTCCCACCCCACCTAGGTGGTAGAAGAAGGCCAAAATCGGCCTAAGTAGCAAGAGCCAAGGGTTCATCAGGCCAAAATTATAGCCCTTGGTGGCGCTTGGGGTCAAATAGTTATAGAGATTGCTTGGTTGGTGTCCGGTCCATTATACTCTAAGCCAGGCTTCACTAACGGGAGGTCTGAGATGCATCTAAGTGTCATAATAGTTCTCCTGTCAGCAGGAGACAACAGCATCCTGATAAGCCCCTGCGATGGGGGCGAGGTAGTGAAAGTTGTCGTGGGCGATGACAAGGGCGGAACTGTGCTTGCCTACTCCGATGATTGGGAGAGGACCTGGAATCAAACCCACCTGTATAGGGCCCTGGAATGGCTCAGCGCGAACCTGGGTTACACTTTCACTTATTACTGGTCTAACTGTTCTGGTCAATACGCTGACTTCCTGAATAGCCTCTGGAATTCTGGGCCGTGGGAAGTGGTTGCGGTTGATCATCCTTCCTGCTCCGAATTCGGAAACGCCTGGGATGACCTGTATAACTGGACAATGGCTGGAGGGAAGCTGGCGATAAGCGAATACGACCTGGATGGGGATCAGATATACCCATACGATCAGCTCTGGAACCTTCTCGGCGCTCAGCGCCCATACACCGACCTGGGCTACGCCCACGATATTTACCTCTGGGACTACAACCATCCCCTCACTAACTACACTGGCCCCGGAGGCCCCAATCCCCTGCCCCTTGTCTACACCGGCTACTGGGATGACTGGGCTGACGATGGCGATGCCACATGGAAATACTCCCAGCCCGGCGACACGGTAACGCTCCTTGGCGGCCTCACCCCAACATACCAGAACGGTCAGGCATTGATAACAGTGAAAGGCCCAGCCGGTTCATGGCCCTGCAAAACTGTCCTTTTCTCCATACTCCTGGCAGAGTGGCAGGACGGGGCCGACACCGATGGCGATGGCATGAACGACGCTGTTGAGCTCTGGCGCAACGCGATATGGGCACTGAGGGAGGGGTGCCAGAGCCTTGTTAAGAATGAGGATAACACGGTTCCCGAACCCGGCGAGCTTATCGTTAGGGCCGGAGAGGTCTTCTGGACCGGCCGAGCGCCCGTTGGGTGCGCGGCATATGACCCAACCGGTAGGCTCGGCTGGCAGGGAACCCTTGAGCCCGGGAAGGGACTCAGGCTTCCAGCCGGGCTTTGGTTCTTAAGGGCCGGGGACCAGATCGTGAAGGTGTTTGCCCGGTAGCCACTAGAAACCGTATAATCTGTTTCTTATGGTTACAAAAGATGCGGTTTATGCCGTTCTGAAAAGCATATACGATCCGGAGATACCGGTCAATATCGTTGACCTTGGCCTAATTTACGGGCTGAAGATAGACGGCGACCAGGTTGAGATCCTGATGACCCTTACGGTGCCAGGTTGTCCGATGGGCACCTACATAGCCAAGGAGGTTGAGGAGAAGGTAAAAGGAATTGAGGGCGTCAATAGCGTGAAAGTGGATATAACCTTTGACCCTCCGTGGTCAGTGGACAGGATAAGCGAGGAGGGAAAGAACATTCTCAGGGGGATGGGGGTGAACATCTAATAAAATAAAAAAGGCGGGGCTTTTGGCCCCGCCAGATGTTCGCGGGACACTTCTCAGTCGCCTATGACGAGCTTCCTGTTCATGGTGGTCTCGCCGGATTCAACCCTCAGGAAATAGACCCCTGCAGGTCCCTCAGCCCTGACCCTGAAGGTGTGGGTTCCCGCGGCCAGCTTGCCCCTGTGAACCTCCTGGACCAGCCTTCCGGTTGCGTCATAAAGAGCTATCCTAACATGCTCATCAGATGGAAGGCTCAGCGAGAGAACGAAATACTCCCTGGTCACCGAGGGCGAGGGTCCCTTAAGGATCATGGCCGAAGGCTTATCCTTTTCGCCCGCCGCTAGCTCGGCCTCGGGGCAATAGAAGCTCCCTTGTTTCCTTATCTCATTCGTGGAGTAATACCAGGTGCTTGTGGAACCGTAGATCACATAGTAGGCGCTGTCCGCGGGGTCGTAGTCCATTCCCATGGGCGTTGCTTCAACCTCCGCTATCTTTGCAGAGTCCAGCTTTACGCCGTTCTTTGAGAACTCGTAGAACCACTTCGTTGAGGACTTATCCACCATCAGGATGAGGGTTCCATTGGAGCCACCGTGGGGCTCGTATGCTATTCCCCTGACCGTTCCGGAGACCGAGCAGGTTATTGAACCGAGGTTGGAGCCGTCCGCGGCCCTGACCTTGTAGACCGTGGTCCCGGATGTCACCCAGAGAACATCCTCGGCTTGGTCGTAGGCGATGTCTGCCCTCGTGGAAGCGGGCGAGGAGAAGGATGCCTGCTGGTTGCCCAGGGTATCAAGCCTATATATGGTTCCTGCGTTTGATTGAACCCAAAGAGCGTTTCTGGTAGGGTCATAGGTTATGCCGGTTAGGTTGGTTGCCGGGCCGGTTATGGTGCGGACGCTGTCCCCGGTCTGGGCGTTCAGAACATAGATGCGGTTATTTGACTGGGTTGTGAAGTAGATGCTGGTCATGGAGGATGTAACGGACTGGGGCCCATACTGGTTGTAATACACGGAGTTCGGAACCCTGTAGACATCCACGATCATGCCCGGGCCGTAGTCCACATTCACATCCGCTATGAGGGTATCGGTGTAGTTGCCGCCGTCGGTGACCACTATGTTGAACCTGACATACTCTCCGCAAGGGGTAAGGGTATCGCTCATGACCCAGACGGGATCCGCGGAGTTGTCTGCGAAGCCGCCGTGGGCAACGGTTCCGAAACTGGTGGAGCCGTCTATTATATTCACATAAGGGTTCGTTGTGGTTACGGTCGCGGTTATGTTCCCGGAGGCTCCGGAGTTGTGCACGGTGAAAACTATGCCCACGAGCTCGCCCCTTTGCCACCAGTGGTCGTTGTTGCCGCCCGGGTCAGTTATCTCGTATGAGAATACAGTTATGAAGGGCTTGGTCTTTATGGCCATAGCGGCCTCAACAGCCCTCAGCGCGTCTATCCGGCCCCAGCCGTAGTCATTGTTGGGGAAGGTGCCGGAGGGCCGGTAGCATGTGGATGTGAGGATCTCCCAAACGGTCTGGTAGTCCAGGTCAGGGTTTGCCTCCTTCATCAGGGCTATGGTGCCAGCGACATGCGGCCCTGCCATTGATGTGCCGTCCCAGCTCTCGTAGCCTCCTCCGGGGACGCACGACCTCACGCTCACGCCCGGCGCGGAGACATAGGGCCCGTAGAAAGGATATGTATATGTGTTCCAGATGGGATCAGACCAGTATTTCGGCTCGTTCCACGGCGGGGAGTTCGGGGCTGGCCCGCGCGACGAGAATGAGGCTACGAGGTCGCTCGCGTCAGTCGCTCCAACCGAGATCAGGTCCGGGTAAGATGATGGGGTTCTCGGGCCGCCCGTGGATTCGTTTCCGTAAGAGAAAGTCGGTATTATGTTCACGGCGCGCCAGGTAAGGATATCGTTCCAGAATTCCAAGGACTCCTCGTTTACGGGCCAACCCCATGAGTTCTGAACAGCGTCCGGCTGAATCTGGGTTCCGGCGAGGGATGCCACCCACTGAAACCCTCTGTGAAAATCGGTGTAGTAATAATTGCCGCCTATGACCAGGGCGTGGATGAACCGCGCTCCCGGCGCGACGCCTATGTCATATTGGAACGGGCCCGGGCCGTCGCCGCCCACCTCTGTTCCCGTTACATGGGTTCCGTGCGAGCCAGTGTAATAGGGGTTTGGGTTACCGGAGACGGCATCATACCATCCGCCGGGGGCCATCTTTGAGCCGCCCGATGTCCACTTCAGGGCTGGGTGAGTGGTGTCAACGCCCGTGTCCATAGCGCCGATTATCCTGCCAGCGCCCGTGATTCCATATTTGAGCCAGACCGAGTCAGCCTTTATCCTGGAGATATTCCACTCCGGCTCCGGCACGGCCGCGTCGGAAGGAGTAGGCTCTATGAGCGGGTTATACGGCATCTTGTTCGGCACGATATAGTCAACCCTGGGGTCCGCGGCCAGCTCCCTTATCTGAGCGGGCGTTGCCTCGCAGTAGAAGCCGTTGAATACCCAAAATTGCTCAACTGCGGCGAGTCCTGGATGGGCTGATAGAACCTCAGACTGGCTCCTGGCAGTCGCGGCCTGCAGGTAAGCGAGGAGCTCGCGCTTCTGCTGATCGGTTTTAGCGGGCGCAACATTCGCCAGAGGGTTTTCGGCCAGGTGGACTATCACTCCGATTTTCTCGTCAGGGTTTGCTGTCTTCAGGGTCTCGGCAAGACGAGGCATGATCCTCCCGGCGAGCAGCAGGGAGACAGCCGTGCATGTTGTTATGATATAGCGCATCTTCATCCTCCTTTAGGTTCATGCCAAATTATAAACCAGCGGCCGCGGCCCTTCAAGTTGACGCGCTAATCCCTTATAATGGGATATATCGCTATGTTTTTCCCAACGAGAACCGGCTCCCCGGCCCTCGCTGGCCGCGGGAGATCCGGAGGGAGCGCTAGGTATCTAACATTCATGGCCGAAAGCAGGGAATCCGGTATCTCCTCAAGCGAGGCCCATGTCCTATTAAGCGGCTCATAATCCAGGACAGCCTTGCCGTAGATCTGGCTAGGATAGTGAGGGATTCCCGCGCCAGCGAGGATCCTCCTGATGAAAAGGACCTTTTTGCCCTCGTAGACGCAGGGTGCGCTTTGAGCTGAGACAGTGCCATAAGATTCTATTCCGTGGCCTAGCACCCCCGGCGGCGAGACTATCAGAACCCCTCCTTGTCCTCTTAGGGCATCGTTAACCGCCGCGATGTCCGCCCTCAGCTTTTCCCATCCGATTATCTGCCTTGTTCGCACTGAGAAGAACCCTAATCCAAGGGTATACGAAACAAGCCCCGGAGGCAAAGAGAGAACAATCGCCCACCTCCAAGCCCTCCTCTTCCAGAGCTCGCTCACGCTCAATAAGACCAAAGGCATTCCGAACACTCCCCAGAGCATAAAGAACTTGAAGAAGTCCTCTGTGTGGACATATCTGATGAAGTGTGGAGCAACAAAAGATGTTGCTGTTATCAGAACCAGCGGCAATAACGAGCGCCTCACGCCCTTGTTTCTCAAGGAAACCCAGACCCCGTGAACATAGAAGGGCAGGAGAGGGAAGAAAAAGAGGATATACGCCAAAGGAAATGTCGCGGGATAGGGCTCCCAGGCTCTCATGAGCCAGAGGATAGGCAAGCCGAATCTGAATTCCGTTGTGTTTGAAAAACCCCTCGCTGTCAAGTGCGGGAGGAAGGGTATTGCGAGGACGATGCCGATTATCAGAAACCTCAGATACCCCCTTTCTCTTATAAGGCCAGCAAGAGCAGAGTATCCTGCCCAGAACACGAAAAGGGCCTGATTCGCGAGGAGCAGAGGCCCGGCAACGGCCCCGGCCCTCCAGAACCTCCTTTCCTCGGCTAGGCAGAGAGCGGCCAAAAGCAAGGGCAGGCCGAATGACATCGGGGGTTGAAAGAAGTATCCGAAAAACGAGGTATTGTAGAGATTCAGGTCAAGCGCGGCTAGGCTTTGCTGATGGGCGATCATATCCCAAAACCCATAAACCGAATACCACGCGCCCAACCAGAAGCCCAGGAAGGGCATGAGGCTCGCCCAGGGCTCAGAAAGAGCGCTCTTGGCAAACTTGTGGAAAAGGGCGTATGCTGATATGGCGCTCCAGAAACAAATTACATTCAGAGCTGCCCACGGCCTCCAGGGCAAGGCTAGTTTAACCCAAAACGAGGCCAGGAAATCAACCCCGAAGTGATAGGCCCCGAGGAACCCCCTTGTTCCCCCAGGGACGAAATAGGGATGATCCCCATTGAGTATGCTGGCTATTTTTGAAAAATGATAGACATCATCCCACACAACACCTAGGATGGTCAGGGGCAACAGAAGGGCCGCCGTGAAGGCTAAACCCCAGAGAAGAGCTTTCGGTTCGGATAATCTCGGAGGGTTTTTGATCCAGAGGTAAGCCCCCCATATCCAGATCGGTAGGCTAATTAATGCTACCGGAAACACAAGAGCCGGAAACCGCAGGCCGCATATATATAGAAGGTAGGTTGTTGCAGAGATGAGGGTCTGTCCAACAGCCAGAGACCCAGCCAGAACCCAAAGTCCGGTTTCCCGTTTCTCTTTTCCGGCTAGGAAAAAAGGCGCGCCCAGAGGAATATGCGCTACTGGCCAGAGGAGGAGGGCCATCAGGATATATGGGAGCAGATTGAGGAACACGGCTATGTTCACTTTGGCCTCCGGTAAAGATACATAACCTCATTGTCTACAACTAGCGTATCCTCTCTCCAGCCAGAGGAGATGAAATCGGGCGATTGAGAGTAGGAGACGAAAGCGTCCATTCCGATCTTGTCCCTGAGGGTTATGAAATCGGGATCAGAAGTGGCTTCGTAATACAGGACCGCATAGTCATTCGGCCTCTTAATCAGGTGAAGCGGATAGTCCGCATAAACGGACCAGCCGATGACCGCCGGCTCAGAACCGAGGATTTGGTTCAGGTCCTGGGCGAGTTGAGCGCCAACGCGCTCAGAGCTAACCAGGCTGTTCCAGTAGTCCCTATACATCCCAAGACCCAAAACGACCTCCGATAACATGAACAGGGCGTATAGGGGCCACCTTGTGAGCGATTTCTTCAGCCAGATTATCAGGAAAACGACGGCTACTGTGGCAGAGGCCATAGTGATCCTCATGAATGTATCAAACTGATGTCCATGATATAAGGTAACCACCCCCACGAGTATCAGGGCGCTTACGGCGAGCCCGATTTTATGAGATCTCGGCTTTACAACGAGCGGAGCGAGGATCATTGGGATTACGAGGCAAAGTCGTATAATAATATAATACCTTTCCCTCTTCAATATTACGCTGAGAATCATGAGCGGTTTTATGATGAGGACATTCCAGAGGATCTCGCCGGGCGAGGGGTGCGGGACATCTCCCCATGTTACGATGCTTGTTATGGGAGATTTGATGGGAGGAAGCTTCGTCTTGGTGAAAAGATCATACCAGGCGAGGATTTCCCTCACATCCCTGAAACCCGGGTAAGACGAGTAATAGATGTAGGATGATAGGAAGCATCCTAAGAGAAGGGCTGAGGCGAAGAGGGCCAGCCTCCAGAACGACAGGCCCCTCGTTCTCAGGAGGGCAATGACCAATGGGAGGAAAAAGAGGGCCGATTCCCGAACGAGATACGCTACAAGAAGGGCAAAACCGGAACCAAGAACGCTTGCCCAGATATACCTTGGGTTTGGGATGGAGGCAAAGAACAGCGAGAGCAATACCCAGAAAACAAGGGCGATCTCCGCCAAGCCGGTGAACTCGTAGCTTATTATCCATGGAAGGAGCAGGAAGATGAGGGAAGAGGCGAGGGCTTTCCTTTCATCCGACCAGAACAGGACGATAAAGTAAACGAGAACGGACGAGAGAAGCGTAAGCAGGATATCCAGGATGTTGGGGCTATAGGGGCCTGTCCTCGTCAGCCACATGAAGCCCGCAATGAGGAGGGGCCAGCCAGGCATGTGAAGGTCAGGGCAGGGCAGGCCCATGATAAAGGCGTTAGTGGCACCGGGATAAGAGGAGACAAGCCCCTTGCCCATAAGCAGGTTCCTGGCGATAGTAAAGTATCCAATGGAGTCCGAAATAATGGGGATCTTCGGAAACAGAATCCAGCCAGCGAGGCCGACGGCCAGCCCCAGACCCGTGATTATTCCGAGGTGAATGAGGGTTGTTTTCTTGTTCATCTTGGTTTCAGGTAGATAAAAAGGGTATCTGAGCCCACAACGAGCGTATCCTCTCTCCAGCCCCAAAGGACAATCCCTTGTTCGTGTAATGATAGGACAACCGCGTCAAGTTTGACCCTCCGCTCAATGAGCGTGAGGTCCTCCATGCTAGCCGGCATCGTGACCACCGAGATGTCAGGCCTGTAAAGGACCATCGTGGTAGGCCAGCTCGCGGCAACCTTGGCTCTCTCTGGCAGTAGCCCCGCGGCAACCCTTGCTGATTTCGCCTCAAAATTATAAACTGCTGAGCGCCCTTTTGCACCTCCAGAGTGTAGAATACACTGCTGATTGACATGGTTAAAAACAGGAAGACGATCAATGTTTTCTTGGGGACACTCTTAGCTAGCGCAAATATAAAAGCCATGTTGACGACTGATACCGCGAAAAACTGCCTCGCCTCAAACTTATATAGCCACAGCGCCATCGGGATCAGAAGAAGGAAAAGCAGAAGCCCCCACCTTATCCTTTTGAGCCGAACGAGGAACGGCCCTGCCACCATTATTGCAATTACAAGCGCTTTTATCAGGGTCTCAGCCTGCCAGATCCTATCCGGACTAATGCAAGATGTGAGCATCCTGACCGGCTTTTTCGCCAGTATGGCCCAGAGTAATTCGGGCAATGGGACGGATGGGCTAAGATCTGCTCTCGTGAGAATCTCCCGGTAAAAACTGCCCCTGAGAAGTCCAGTGTGTAAGAGCAGGTCGTATCTGAACAAAAGGTTCTGAGCCTCGTGCAGTGAATCAACGCTGGAATACGCAAAGTGTGCTATGGCTGAAACAACCGCTAATCCTATCCCGAAAAGAATACTGTTGAACCTGGAGAATCCCCTCTCGGCAAGTATCATAGAGATGAGCGGCACCAGAAAAATGGCCGTCTGCCTTATGCAAAACCCGGCCGTGTATGCCAGGCCAATCACCACGAGCCATATAAGTGTTTTTTTCGGTTTGGCGATAGAGGCCAGGAACACCGCGAGGGCTGACCAGAAAACTAGACTGATCTCCGCTAGGCCCGTGAACTCGTAAGCGAGAACCAGGGGGAAAAATAGAAAGAAGAACGAACCCACGAGGGCTCTCCTCCTGTCCGACCACGCGCCTACGGTGAGATAGAAAAGAACTGCTGAAAAGATGGTTAGAACTATGTTTAGAATAATAGGCGCATAAAGCCCTACATGGGTGAGCCACATGAACCCGGCAATGAGAAGGGGCCAGCCAGGCATGTGAATATCGGGAGAAGGCAGGCCCATTATGAAGGCTTCATTCGGACCCACATAGGATGAGACCAGCCCCTTGCCCGAAAGCAGATTCTGGGCAACCGTGAAATAGCTTATGGAATCTGACAGGACTGGTATCCTGGGGAACAATGCGAACCCCGCAATACCGATTGCTATTCCTGTGAAAATAATTATTCCAATGTGTCTGAGGGCGTCGGCCCTCATTCCCCCCTCCTCGTGTAAATGAAAACTGAGTCGCTACCTGATACGAGGACTTTTTCCCACCAACCTCCTTCAGCCATCCCGTGGTATGGTTGAATTCCTGTGGAACCAGAGCTAATAAAGATCAGCGCCTCCGTTCCAAGCCGTTCGTTCAGGAGCGCGGCGTGCTCACGCTTTTCCGGATAAAGGACCGCCGTGATCCCCGGGCTGTAGACCGGAATCTGTTCCAGGCCGTAACCCCTTACCCCCAATACCCTCACATCCGGCGGAAGCGCCTCTCTTATGGCCGGATAAAGCCTTTCCATCCTTTCAGAGCAAGCGCGCCCGGCCTTTATGTAGCTCCAGGAGCACAGGGCGCCGATCCCGAGTTCGCAGATCAGCATAGCCGATAAGAGAAACTTAGATTTTATCCGGGTCCCGACGAAAAGGGCTCCAATAGCGCCAAAAGGCAAGCAGATTCTGGTGAGATAGTCGCTTTTTGGATAATAGAGGATAAAAATGAGAGGGATTATTAGCGCCAGACATGCTAGGCCTAGCTTCATCCGCCACCCTTTAGCGAGCGAGGGCGCGAGGACGAGCACGCCGACCGTCCAGATATCCGAGGCTATCATTTCCCAGGATTTGCTCCTTGGCAAAGCGAAGAGAAGCCTGAAGGGCTTTTTGAGGAGAAGCAGAAAGGTTTTCGCTGGCGATAGCGTGGGGAAATCCTCCGGCCTTACGACCTGATCCATGGGGTTCTGATCGGGGGTGATGACCCCGGTTTTGAAGAGAAGTGAGTATTTGGTGAATATAACCTGTGCTTTTGCGAAGCCAGGCCACCATTTTTGGTATAAATAAGAGCTTGTGAGGCAAACAACTGTTAGAACCCCTGCCATTATTAACAAACTTCTCCAACCGATGCCTTTCCTATTGAGCATAACGAGGATCAGCGGAATTAAAAGTAAACTGGTTTCCCGGGTTAGGTATGAGACGACAAGGCTTATCCCAGCCGCACAGAGAGCGAGCCAGGCCTTCATTTTCGTCAGAGAGGCAAAGAACAGCGCGAGCGAGAACCAGAACACAATTGCTAATTCGGCAAGGCCGGTGAATTGGTAGATCAGGATGCCCGGATAAAACGCGAACGCTAGCGCTCCTGAGAGGGCTTTTTGCCCGCCAAACCACTCCATCGCTGTGAAGTAAGCTAATATTGAGGAGCCTATTGCGAGAAGGATGCCGAGGATGAGAGGAGCGAGCGCGCCCGTTCTCGTTAGCCAAAGGAAACCAGCAAGCAGTATGGTCCAGCCCGGCATGTGGAGATCTGGGTGTAAGACCCCCATTATATAAGCGGATGTTGGATCTGAGAGGGAAGTCAATAGTCCCTTGCCCGTTATCAGGTTTCTGGCGACAGTAAAGTAGCTAATGGCATCGGAGTTCACCGGGATCTTTGAGGATAGGAGAAACCCTATGAGGCCGATCAAAAGGCTGGCAATCGCAACAATTGCCAAACCGCAAAATTCTTTTCTGGACACAGGCGCATATCATAACCGGACAGGGTGATTCGTTGCAAGGGTTTGGGTTGTTGCTTCAAAATGTCGGAGATGTTAAGGGACAGGCATTTTCAGGTCCTCCTCGTTTTCCTGGGGTTGTGGGCCGTGTTTCAGATCCTGGTGATGGGGTTCTGGCCCGTGCCGGATCTTGACGGCGACGAGGCCTGGTTTGCTTCCCTGGCATTAGGTCTCATGAAACACAGCTACTGCGCAAGCGGGCTTTTGGCTGGTTCATCCCTGGAATCCGCGGGCATGGGCGCCACATCGTTCTGGGCTTATACCGGTATCCTTGCCGGCTTCATCAAGCTGGCAGGGACAAATCTCATAGCGGTCAGGTTACCCACCCTTATGGCCAGTCTTCTCGCGGTTTTCGCGGTTTTCGGGCTCGGCAAAAGCCTTTTTGGCGTGAAGACCGGTCTCCTCGCCGGGTGCGCGCTTATGCTCTCAGTTCCATTCACGGGTCTGTCCCATTACGGTAGGCCGGAGATGATGGTTGCTCTAGGTTTTCTCCTGGTCGCCTATTTATCTCTCTCACAACCCGAAAGGGCTTGGAAGGCCTTTCTGGCTGGATTCGCCGGCACCTCGCTTTTTCTCGTTTATCCAGTAGGCTTTGCCGTAGGCATTGTGGCTCTGGTTTTTCCTCTGGTCACCTGGAGGCCGAGGATGCTTCTCTGGACTGCGGTCGGTTTCTCGGCCGGCTGTATCCTCTTGTTTTTCACTAATATCCTGCCGTTTCTCGGCCAGAAAGCCTTTACGGATCTTCACGCCCACTACGAGGCCCAGTTTCTCCCGGCCCTTATTCTCAGAAACCCCCCAGCCTTTTTCTTCAAACTTCTGAAGAGAATCGCCCTGGACATCCCCTGGCAGGTTATCCCGATGTATGGGTTCTGGAGCCCGTGTGTGGCCGCGTTTGGATTGGCCGGGCTTTTTCTCCCTCGCGACAAGAGGCTCGGGATTTTCTTCGCCCTCTTGCTTTTGGCCGCGGCCTTCTGGATCCCCAGGTTCAGATACTCATACTTCGTGATGTTCCTTCCTTTCCTGGCCGTGGGTTTCGGTGCGTTCGTTTCCCAGCACGGGCCCAGGATCAGGTGGGTTTTGATAGCTGTGCTCCTGGTCCCGGAAATCTACTATGCCCAGCGTGAACTCCGCCTCGCGCGCGCGGAGGCCTCCGCGCAAGCAAGGGTATATCGCGAAGTAGCCGAGAGCATTCCAGACAGCTCAAAAGCCCTCGGTTCCAGCACGCGTTTTTTCTGGCCCCTTGGCGAACGCTACGGGTTCCCCGCTTCGCCGGACTATGTTTCGGGCAGGATTTCCCTTCCCGAGTTCATGAGGCTGAGAGGGGCGCAATACCTTGTGGTTGAGGAGCACGATTACGCCGGCCTGCCTATAGAAGAAAAGGAGCGCCAGAACCCGAGCGCTAATCAGAACTTCGCGAAGTCCATGGATGTATTTGAGGCAGATGTTCTTTCGGATACCTCGCTATTTGTCCTTCTCAAAGAGGTTCAGGCCGGCTATCTTAATGTGAAGAAGGTCAGGATATACAGGCTAAAATAAAGCCCGGCCACCTGGTGGCGAGGTGCCGCATAAAGGCAAAGGCTCAAAAGTCAAGGCCTCTTTTTCCTGAGATCTCACACTTCCTCAAATCCTGATCCTCGGCTCGGAATCGCTTTGGGCCGGCGTTGGATGAAAATATCTCCCCAAGATGAAGAGCTGGCTCACCTCAGCTGGGCTCAGAGCTCTCATGTTGTGTATCAGGTATGCGATAGAGTGCAATCGCCCTTCGCCGGATACAGACCCAGCGGGTAAGGGTTCTGGTGGAGGCAATACCCCTGCGCGCGGGGCTCCTCACATCAAGCGGGCAGGATTGAAAATTGAATGTTTTCCCAGGTCGGACTTTCCAGTCCGACAGGTGCGAGAGCGTATACACCAAAGCCCCCGTCTGTCTTGAGCGATTACGAGGGGAAAGCTCAAACCTCTTGTGCCCCAATAACTTACTGGCAAGAGAGGTGTGAGATATCAGCCCTTTTTCTCACTCCTATACCGAAGCCTGCCAGGCAAAGAGCCGCCAGAAGCAATGGCCAAACCAATGCGGCCATCATGAAGCCCTACTTCTCATCCACCCATAGGTTTTCAACAGTATATCCCTCAGGACCGGATATAACAAGGGCCTTCACCCGAACATCCCCCCCGTGAACCGAAAGGAGGGCCTCAGGATCGTGGGTGTTGTATCTTGAAAGCAGGTTTGATACATCCCTGGCTGTGCCTTTCACGAGAAACCTTATCTCAACCCCTAGCTTGCCAAGGTGTTCCGCGCTGTCCATAAGCTCGGTGGCCTCATTATCAGAGGCTTCTATGATTATCTCAGCCCCGCGGGACTCGTCAAAGACCCCTTTGCCTGAAGTAAAGTAATACTCCACCTCCTCTGCCAGAGAGGGAAGATACTCGGCCTCCATGGTGAAACCCGCGGCAAGCTTGTGGCCCCCGTAATCCGAAAGGAGGTGGGATATGTTGGAAAGGAGGTCCATCATATCGTAGCCCCAGGGAGCCCTTATCTCAGCTATGATTCGTCCGTCTGGTTTGTGGCCCATTACTATTGCCGGAACATCGTATTTGTTTTTGAGCTTGCTGGATATATACGAGAGATAGCCCGGCTCCGTGTCCCCCGCGTCCAGGAGGATGTATCCTCTCACCCTCTTCACCTTCTGGACGAACTCCGCGTATATCTTCTCGGCCCTCGCAAACCAACGATCAGCCTCGCTCAGCAATTCAGCCAGGATCTCCTCTGCCACAACCTGGTCCTGGGTTATCAAGAGATCAACCCCAGGGTGCTGGCCGCCGGATGACTTGCCAGCTGATATCGCTGTTATAATGGCCTCCGGCGATGGCCTTGCTCCCCTTATCCTCTCGTATGCCCTTATGAACGGAAACGAAAGCCTGGCCATGAGCTCTCGGCCCCTGTCAACTATGGCCTTGTTCTCCGCGAAAAGCGGAACCTTGTCCGCGAGCGTTCCTATCATCGCGTAGATAATTAGCTCCGGAAACTCCCTTTCTAGGTCAGCGAGAGAGTAGCTGTTTCTCAGAGCCAGTATAGCCCATGCGGTCTTGAGCGCCACCCCAACTCCAGCCAAGTGCTTGAAGCTTCCCCCCATCTTCGGGTTCACGACTGTTATGCCGGATGTAGAGGATGTTAGCTCGTGGTGGTCCGTTATGAGTATGTCCATCCCCAGGCTCCTGGCATATTCCACCATCTCCAGGTCTCCTGAGCCGGTGTCAACCGTGAGTATCAATCCGTAGCCCTGATTCTTTGCCCAGTCTATGCCCTCTGCAGTGAGACCGTGTCCTTCGTTTGCCTTTGACGGGATGTAGTATCCGAGGGAGGCTCCTATGTGGCGAAGCGTCCTAAGCATCACTGCAACCGAGGTTATGCCATCTGCGTCCTCGTGGCCCCAGATGAGGATCTTCTCCTGCCTTCCAGCAGAACGCAGGAGGCTTTTTACCAGGCTGGACATGTTGGGAAGGTTCTCGGGCTCTATGAGCTTATCAAAGGAAGGATTCAGCGTCATGTCCAGGAGGACTTCGTTGTCCGCCCCCTTCTCAGCGAGAACGGACATCAGTCTTACGGGAATCTCAAACTGAACCTCTGGGTCCCCAAACTCCATGATGTTCATATTACACCTTCTCTATGTTCAGGGGCACTGGCCCCAGGAATCTGGATACGAGCGTCTCGTATCCGGGCGGGAAGTCAGTGAGAAAAACCCTCACCCTTCCCTGACCTTTTGTTCTGGCTATGTTGTTTTCCTCCAAACGCTCCTTCAAAACCCTGGCCGTCTCCTCAGAGGGGTCAACCATGACCGTTTTCGGCCCCATGTATTCGGAGAGGAGGGGTTTAAGCAGTGGGTAATGGGTGCAGCCCAGGACGAGCGCGTCGGCGTCGCGTATGTCGTGCAGGTAATACTCAACCACTGCCGTAGGTATGGGGCCGGCAACCATGCCTTCCTCCACCAGCGGAACTAAGAGCGGGCAAGCCCTTGCAACAATACGAGCGCTTGGCTGACGCTCCCTTATTAGCCTTTGGTATTCGCCTTTGTTTATGGTTGTCGTTGTTCCGATTATGCCTATTTTCCTGAAGCTCCTCTCTGAAAACACAACAGCGTTTGCGCCAGCCTCAACCACGCTGATCGCGGGGACAAGGCTTTTCTCCCTGATGCGGTCCATGGCAACAGATGCTGATGTGGAGCACGCTACTACCACAAGCTTTACCTCCTTTTCTATGAGGAATGCAAGGTTCTCAAGGGAGAACCTTATTACGGATTCGGCCGATTTCGTGCCATACGGTAGCCTTGCGGTATCTCCGAGGTAGATGATGTCCTCCGAGGGGGCAAGCTTCACAAACTCCCTTACTACCGTTAGTCCGCCCAGACCAGAATCAAAGAAACCGATAGGCCTATCTCTCATAGCGCCTTATAAACTCCTTTATTCCCTGGGCTATGCCCTTTACGATATCCTCTTGAACCTCCTTCTTCTGAAGATTCTTGGCGTCAAGCTTGTTGGAAACAAAGCCCATCTCCACCAGCACGGCCGGCATGTAGCAACCTCTCAGAACATAGAAGCCTGCCTGTTTTACGCCCCTGTTCTCAAAATTCGTCGTAGCAACGATACCCTCCTGGATGAACGCGGCCAGGTCCTGGGATTCCTTCAGGTATTCGTTCTGGATCATGTCCGAGAGTATGTAGCCCACCGTGTCGGATTTATCCACGCTCTCGCCCTCATATTCTATTGCCTTGTTCTCAAAAGCCGCAACTGAGCGCTCCCAATCGGTTCTCGCGGCCGCCAGGAAATAGGTTTCTACCCCGCAGGCGTCCTTGTTCTTGGACCAGTTGCAGTGGAGGCTGATGAAGAGGTCAGCGCCGGCCCTGTTGGCTATCCTCGCCCTGTCTCCAAGGGTCACGAACCTGTCATCGTTCCTGGTCAGTATAACCTTCGCTCCGAGCTCCTTCTCCAACTTCCTCTTCAGGGCAAGCGCCACGGGCAGTGTGATGTCCTTCTCCTGGAGGTCATTGTGGCCCACCGCTCCCGGATCCTTGCCTCCGTGCCCAGCGTCTATTACTATGAGGTCTATCTTCCTCCTTTTCTGTTGGGGTTCCCTGAGCTTCTTGGCCTTGTAGACCGAAACCACGAACAGGTCCGACCTGTCCTGGATGCCGAAGCCAGCCGCCCCTTCGTTCAGGGGTATCCGAAGGGTAAGCCCTGACTCGGTATGAGCAATCACCACCTCTTTAACTGGCCCACTGCCCTCAAGCCTGAAGGCCTTCCAGTAAAATCCGCCCGGAACCCCAACCGTGAGCAAGCTCGGGCTTGAGGGGTCAGCCTGGGGTTTGAGATGAACCCCATGAGCGTATTTGACCGTCAGGCAGACCGAATCCCCTATGTCCTCAAGGGATATGCTCGTTATTGTCGGGTCATCCCCCGTCACGAAGAACCGTTTTTTATTCCTGTCCCAGTAAGCGTATCCTTTTATCACCTTGCAGAGGATAAAGGAGAGGAATTCGGCCGACATGTAGAGAACATCGTCCTTCCAGAATGAATCTGGCGCTCTGTAATAGTTATCGTTAAGTTTAATACCCCCGTCGTCCACCTTTATCCTCACCTCCTTGAGCTGGGTCGCGAGCCACCCGCTTTCGGACCTCTCCATGCCGAAAGCCGAAAACACGCTGTCCGGCGGCACGAAATCCCCCCTCTCCATTGAAAGGCAGGGCACACTTACATATGTCAGGCCCGCAAGCAGAAAAAATATCATGTCCGGCATCACCCCTTCAATTCCCTTCGGATATCCCTCTCAATTTCCCTTTTCTTTATGGTATCGCGCTTTTCGTATTTTCTCTTCCCCCGGGCCAGGCCGAGCTCCAGCTTAACAAGACCCCTTTTCAGGTATAGGCTGAGAGGAACAAGCGTATAGCCTCTCCGTGAAACCTTACCGATGAGGCGTTTTATCTCATCCTTCCTCAGGAGAAGCTTCCTCGGTCTCGTTGGCTCGTGGCTAAAATAGCCTGCGTGCGGATACGCGGCAACATGCATGTCCTTGAGCCATATCTCGTTCCCTATGGGTTCCGCGTAGGCCTCTGCTATGGAAACCATTCCTGATTTTATGGACTTTACCTCAGATCCCAGGAGCACTATGCCACACTCAACAGTCTCTATTATTTCGTAGTCTCTCCTGGCCCTTCGGTTGGAGACGATTACCTTTACCGGGGGCATCCCAAGTCAATTTGAATCCTGTGCACATCGCCCAGAAGTCCCAGGGGTGTCCAGGAATAGGCCAACCTTGTGGGGCCCAGCTTGAAAAAGGCCCCCGCGCTCGCTCCGGTCAAAATATCACCCTCAGAAGCGAGTTTTCTCGTTTTTGAATTGAATGAGGCCGCGATGCCAATTGGGTATCCGTAGACCCACCAGACCCCGCCGGCTGTCTCATAGATAGGGAGACCCAACGGCCCATTTAAGTCCCTTTGGAAGCCCGCGCCCAAGGATAGCTCCCAGCTTTTTCCCGGAGAGACCCACTTCGCGCCCAGCTCGGCCCCTGCCGGGAGCCTTGACCTGACGGATTCAAATGGCATAAACTCAAAACCTATGTGCCTCGCCTGAACCGCCCAGAGGATTTCAGAGGCCATGAAAGGAACCCTGCCGCCTATTCCGATGTTAAAAGCTCCCGCAAACGCCGATTGTCCTACGGCTGATTGGAAAAGGAGCTCTGCGCCTACCAAAAGCGTGTATCTTCTCCAGAGGAATTTCCTGGCGCCGGAGAGGGCGCCGGCATGATATGCGAAATCCCCGGTGTAGTTTCCGGAGGTGTCGTAACCCTCTATTGAACCTGAGTTCAGATACAATCCCTCCAGGTAGAACCCCCTCAGAAGGCCGGCAATCTTGCCCGACTTTATGCCCGCTACATAGGATGTTCCAGAGAATGTCCCGCGCGGGGACCCGGCAACGAACCTGGGTTCACCGGAGGAGAAGATGACCTCGTCCACGCTGTAAGGGAGCAAAAGATACTGATACCCGATATCTCCGGGCGAGATTGCCATCAGAACCAGCGCGAGCATGGCGAAATTATAACCCAAAACCCCGGGGATTTGCAAAGAACCCCCGGGGGATAATCTCGGCTCTTTAGCCTTTATTCAGTGAATACGACCCTTATGGTCTTCGCTGATTCGCCCTCGGTAAGCCTGAGGAAATAGGCTCCGGGCGCTGGCGCGCTCCAGACGAGCTCGTGATCCCCGGCCCTTGTTCCAGAGTAAAGGATGGCAATCTCCCTTCCGGATATGTCATAGGCTCTCAGCGTCGCTGAAAAGCGGCCTGTCGTGTAGAAGGCTATTTTAGCCTCATTGTGGACAGGGTTGGAGACCGGCGCCAGCGCTATGCCGTCCGGAGGGACCCAGTCCCTTTCTTCCTCGCCCACGCTGGGTTCGCCCGTGGCTATGATATTGAAGCTTGTGGTATTGGTGTAGCTTGTCCCCGATACGGCCAGGAAGAAGGTTATCCTGTGGCCACGAGGCACTGATGGTGAGACATTGACAGTGTAGAATGACTGGGATGTTGCCGTGGCCTCGGAGGCTATGTTGCCGTAGGTTGAGGAGGGTTGGGTTATCGTCACATAAGGGTCTAAGGTTGAAAGGGTTGCTGAGATGTTGTTCGCGGTTCCGCCGCCGGAGTTGAGAAGGTCAATCTTGAACTGGATGCCGTTGCCGTAATCTATGCTGTCGCCGAGGGAGTTGTAATAGTAAGTCACCCTCGGTTGGTTCGGCAGGGAACTGGAGCCGTTGATGAACCAATACCAAGCCGAATTCGTAACCCAATAAAGGTTGGTGTATCCGCTTGATGGAGTGCCAGTTGGTCCATATATGGTTATGCCGTGGGCGTTTGAGTAGCTCTTCTGGAAATTGCCGAGAAGGGTTGTGTCCCCGATCACCCCTGAGCCCTGAAGGTCCATGACGCGCTGGGCCGCGTTCCTGAGCGATGCCGGAAGGCTCGCCTGCGCGGCTATGCGCTGTGCAAAGTGATAGAGGTCCTTGTAGCTGGAATAGGTGAAGTATTGGGTTCCCGAGAGAGCTGTGTTTATCGTGCTATTGCTCTTTCCGCCGGCCTTTATGAGCTCCCGCGCGAACTTGTCAACAGCGAGGTAATACCTGGTATACCAGGGCCCCATGTCAACCGCGGAGTGGGTTATTCCACTGCTGTAGGATTGGGTATAGAGGTAAGCGGATTGCCTCGCGAGCTCGCGAGGGCTGGCCTGAGGGTTGGAGTTGAGCCAGGTCAGGATATCATCATAGGGATAACCGTCCGCCGGCTCGGTCTCCTGCGAATGCATGGTAACATCCGCGTAGTCCTTTGTCTCATATTCAACCTCAAGCATACCCATCAAACAAGCATCGTATGATATTATTGAGAGGTTCTTCCCGAGCTTCTTGAAGACCTCCCTGCAGGCGTATTCAAGCTCTCCGCCGGAAACCGATATCTCATCCCCGTTGGTGTCATCGTAGCACACATCCTTGCCCTCATGGATAGGCTTCCAGCCGTCCCCGTGATTCCAGAGGATGAGCCAGTAGCACTCTGTCTGCGAAAGCAGGCGGACCGTGTCCATGAACCATATTATGTTGGCTGGGTCGCCCATGTTCAGCTCGCCGCAATCCTTGAGGAGCTGGGAGTTTATGGTGGACATGTCGGCGTCATGGGTTACCCTGAAGAGCCTTGTGTCCGTCCAGTTTCCGTTGGAGTTGTCGTATCCTGATATCCTGTCCATCAGCACGAAAACCCTGTATTTGCTTGTGTCTATGGCGTATTCCATCTCGTTGAGATCAGTGATGCCCGCTCCTTCCAGATCGTTGTCCGCGCAGAGGTAGACCGCTATGGTCCACTTCTTTGTCTGGGCCTGCAAAAGGCCCGCTATCGCCAATAACGCTATGAAGATGAACCTTTTCATTGGCACCTCCACCTCCAAATTATAATACTTTAGGTGTGGAGGATCAACTCGCGCGGTTATAATTTGTTTATGAACGAAGGCGATTGGTTCTCCGAGACCCACACGGATGACCTCCTTTATTCATACCGGATAGAGGAAAGGGTTTTCTCCGGCAGGACCCGTTTCCAGAAGGTGGATATCCTCCGGATAAAACCCTTTGGCCTGACCCTTTTCCTAGATGGAAAACTGCAATCCGCGCAGGTTGATGAGGCGGTCTATCACGAGTGCCTAGTTCACCCTGCCATGCAGATTCACCCTAACCCGGTGAGGGTTTTCATAGCCGGGGGAGGGGAGGGAGCGACCCTTCGTGAGGTCCTGCGCTACCCCGTTGAGGAGTGCATAATGTGCGATATAGATCGCGAGCTTGTTGAGCTTTGCCGAGAGCATCTCCCTTCCTGGAGCGCCGGGGCCTTTGAGGACCCTCGGGCGAGGTTCGTTTTCGCCGACGCTCGGGCAACCCTCGCCGATAGCCCTGACAAATATTATGATGTGATAGTATCCGACCTTCCGGAGCCTCTTGAGGCGGGCCCGGCGCAGATGCTCTACACCAAAGAATTCTATGAGATAGTCCGTGAAAAACTTTCGGACGATGGGGTTTTCGTGGCGCAGGTAGGCTCAGCTGACCCAGTCTACCCTGACCTTTCGGCCTGCGTTCGCGCGACCCTGGCCCAGGTTTTCCCAGTTGTCGGGGTCTACACTGCCTACATCTTCTCTTTCCAGCTCCTCTGGGCCTTTGCCATAGCTACGATGGGGCCGGACCTCATCCCCACGGTTTTCAAAGGGGTTTCCGGACTCTCTCACTACAATCCGGAAATTCACAAGGCCATGTTGGTTCTGCCTGGACACATGAGGCGCGCCTTATCGGAAAAGGGGAGGATCCTTACCGATGAAAACCCGTTTTCCTGGACTGCCTAGAAGGTTCTGCATGGGGGCCGGGGTGGGCCGTGGGGAGACCGAATTGCTCGCTTTTGACAAAGCGCTCGCCGCGGCCGGCTTCTCCAATTACAACCTCGTGAAGGTCTCCTCCATAATCCCTCCGGGCGCGGTAGCCTGCGAGGTACCTGGGCTCCCCCCGGGCTCCCTTTTGCCGATAGCCTACGCCAGCCTCGTCTCCTGCGAGGAAGGCCTGGTCATATCAGCGGCCGTAGCGGCAGGCATTCCGGCTTCCAAGGATGATGTTGGAGTTATCATGGAGTTCTCGGGGGCGGTTTCACCTGAGGAGGCCGAAAGGCAGGTTCGTTTCATGGCCGAGAGGGCTTTGTCCTCAAGGGGCTCAAGGGTAAAGGAGGTCCTCGTAAAAGTAGCCTCTGCAAAGGTTCACGCCATAACGGCGGTCTTCGCCGGTGTCGGACTGTTGCCCTGAGTGGGCTTGATCCTCCCCGACTTTTTCCGTATAATATAACCACTAGCTAATGGTGAATAAAGGAGGTCCCTATGATGTTAAGTATAGCGCTTTTATCGCTGATATGGGAGCCGGGAGCTAGTGTGCCCGCGGGCCGGGCCTACCCCGCCGGGTTCGCAGGGTTTTTCGCGACGGACTCCACTTATTGGGGTTGGCTACCGGTGGCCTACGGCGCGACCCCATCCGGGGTAACCAGGACCAATTACTGGTATAACATATCCGCCAATGCCTGGTATACGAGGGCCCAAGCCCCCACCCCCGCGAGATACGACTGTGCTGGGACATTCGCTACCTTCTCCGGTGAGAAACACCTTTTTGTGTTTGCGGGTTCTGGGGGGAGTTATCCCGCTGGGAACACCGCGTTTCGCTATCGCTACAGCACCGATACCTGGACAGCCATAGCCAATTTCCCCTATCAGGCAGAGGGGGTTATGGCCGCTGGTGAAATAGGAGGGATGATCTATACCTTTGGAGGACACAATGCGCCGAATCAATGGACTCCCCCCACTGTCACCACCAACACATATCGCTACAGCCCGTCGGGCAACAGCTATACTGCGAGGGCGGCCATGCCCCTGCCCAGGTCAGAGGCCGGGTGTGCCATTGCAAGAAACGAGAACGGGGATTCCTGCATTTATATCATATCCGGCATTTACGATTTTGATGATCTCGGAGAACCTTATTATACTAGCAGAACAGACGAATATAATCCTCGTTTAAACTCCTGGCGTAACCGAGCGGACTTCCCGGGGACGCCAGTTAACGGCCTCTCGGCCGCAACCCTGAGAAACGAGATATATGTAATGGGGGGCTACAACTACGGGTCGGGTGCAAACCCAACCACCGTCTACATCTATAACCCGGTTACCAATTCCTGGGTTTCCGGAGCGGCGCACAGCCCCTCCGTGCCGGATCTTCCGGCCGGCAGGGACGGCGGCGTCGCTACCGCGCCAGACTTCCCCCTTCTGAGAGTTACCCTTATCCGGCCTCTGAAGGAGGACACCTGTTGCAACGACACCCTTTACTGGCACAAGGGAACCGGAGCAGTAAAGATAGTTTTTGCAACCGGCGGGGACGCGGGCAACAATGTGTATACTACTACATGGCGACTCAGGAGCGTGGTCCAGGGCTACATCCTCAAATACGATACCCTTCCCAACTTCGCGACCGCTTCCGTGGTCTGGAACGATATGAGCGGTCCGGGGACGGACGACATTGACACATCCCAGCCCATCCTGAGCCTTCCCCTGGTTGAGGATCACTGGTATTACTGGACTGTTGGGGTTGTTGACGATATGCCGGACACGACCTGGTCACCGGACACATTCCGTTTCTACTACGATTGCATCCCAGCGCACGAGGGCGCGGGGGAATCCGCGGCTGACTTGAAGCCTTCCCTGGGGGACGCGCTCGCTCGCGCGCCAGAAGTTCTTGTGAGATTTACCACTCCCTTACCCGGCCTTTATAGCCTGAGGATCTATGATTCCGGAGGAAGGCTGGCCCTCGCCAGGGAATTCAGCGCGGAGCGGGGCAGGAACTGGCTACCGGTTCGGCTCCCTGGTTCAGGGGTCTACATAGCGATAATAGAGGGCCAGGGGATAAACGAGAAAGCCAGGATAGTCTTGATGGACAAATAAACCTCGGTTATTCGGGACAGGTTGTTGATCAGCCCCCGGGCAGTGGTTCATAATTTCGCTCTATTAACGGGGAGGTGTTATATATGAGGCAGCTTCTCAAGGGAGTGAGCTTTCATATGCTTAGGGACTTCGTCCGCGAGGTCCTGGGCGAAGGGGTGTTTGGGGAGCTTTTGGATGAGTTGAGCCCTGAGGCGCGGGAGACCTTCAGCGGTGAGATATCTAAAGCATCCTGGTATCCGCTTGACCATTACAGCGAGATGGAGGGAGCCATAGTAAAAAGGTTCTTCAGGGGAGACATCACATACGCTAGGAAGATAGCCTCCTTCACCATGGAAAGGGCTTACGAGAACATATACAGGCTGGCCTTCATCACGATAAAGAACCCGAAGGACGCTATCGCGACAATAACGCAGATTTGGAGCCTGTATAACACTCCCGGCCGCGTTGAGGTTGAAGAGCTAGGAGAGGGACGGGCAAGGTGCAGGCTCTCAGGGACCTCTAACATACCGGATATTTACAAGGAGCACCTTTGCGGATGGGTGGAGAAGCTTTTGGAAAAGGTCGGGGCCAAAGACCCCCATGTCACTTGGAAACAGGACGGGGCTGATGTTGTTTTCGGTTGCCGGTGGGAGGAGCCTGAGGATTAGAACCTGTAGATAAATTTCCCTTCTTCAAACGAGAGGCCGCGGGACCTTTTCCTGTGCCTTTGGGCTATTGAGTATCCTACAGCGGTTCCGAGCGCCGCGCCCCAAAACACATCCGAAGCCCAGTGCGCATCCTGATAAACCCTCGCCCAAGCCACGCAGGACGCGAGCCCGAGACAACCCGCTAGGATCCAGGGGTTTCCTGTCCTGAAAGCGAACCCCGAGAGTCCAGCGAAGGCAACGGTCGCGTGGCCTGAGGGAAAGGAGTGATGATCCTCATCCCACGCCACAATATTAAAGGACAGGGGGCCCTCGTCGGTGAAGGGCCTTGCCCGGCCGAGCGCGTATTTGCCTACCTGGGAGATTACGCCAGCTAAAACCCACGATTCCATTCCCACAAGCCCAGCGTCCGCCAGCGCGCTGTTCCTCGTGGCGAGCCCTAGGCCGGAGGCCGCGAGAAGCCCCCCCGATAACCAGAGGCCGTCCCCAAGATGATCAAACCCGTCAGCGAGGGAAATGAGTCCTTCTCGCTGGTTATCAAGCGTGAGCGTCCTTATTTCCTTATCGGCCAGAAAAAGCCCAGCGCCCACCGAGGCCGTTGCCCCGGCAACGAGCAGCGCTTTGCTGTCCCATCTGAGTGGAGCGGAAATGGCGTAGGCCGCGTCGCTCAGAAAGAATGCCGCGCAGGTCAAAACGAGGATCATTCAGGAGATTATAGTCCATTTTCGCGGTGCGAATCACCTCACCGCCACCTTTGCCCTCTGCCTCCCGGCAACCACGAAATAAACCCCAGGCTTCAAAGGGCCTATCAGCGCCTTGCTTTTTATTTCCCTAGTGAGAATCAGCCGGCCCGCTGGGTCATAGACCTGAGCCTCGCCCTCGTAGCCTGAGATGAGGAAGCCGGAGGGAGCCATGGCAATCCTGATCCCCTGTCCCTGGCCCGGATTCTCAGCGATGGCCTGGCCCTCAGTTAGGTGGACAACAGAGGTGATGTTCGTGTAATAAGGCGGATCAGGAATTGAGGTTGTGAACCACTCCTGGACATAGACCCCGCCCTGGCCATCGGGAACCAAACCGGAAACAGTTGAGGCATCATAGTCAGTTATCGTATCTCTCCAGCCCCAGATCAGGTTGCCGAGGGTGTCAAGCTTGTAGGCCGCGTTGAATTCTCCATCCCATCCGCCCGCGAAGAGATTTCCCGTGGTATCCATGACGAGACAGAGCATTCCGCAGCTATTATTGGCATCGGGTTCGGCATAAAACCTCCATTTTTCATTCCCCAGAGTGTCCAAGCACATGATTTCCCAACAGCCCTGGCCTCCCCCGCCCCCAAGATAAATGTTATTGTTCTTGTCCATGATCATGCTGGAAAGTTCCTGCGACGAGGAGCTTGTGTATTCCTTTAACCAGTCTATAGACCCGCTGGCTGTGTCAAGCCTGGCAAGGAAGACCCCGTAAGCCCCGATAGACCACTCCGTCCACCCGACCACATATAGCCATTTGCCAGAAAGGTTTAATTTTACGGCCGCATAACCTTTAAGGGCGGTTAACACACTTATCCAGAGAAGATTTCCCGCGCTGTCCAGCTTGATTACCAAGGGCTTTATCTCCGTACATGAGATAGTGGAATCTTCCCTCACTCCTGCCAGGTAAATGTTTCCATTCGGATCTGCGCCTATATCGCGAGCCTGGTCCATCTCGTGATAAGGGCCATCGTATTCAAAATAGCATCTTAGATTCCCCGCTGTATCAAGAGAAAGCACCAGTATATTTTCACTAATTGAATCCAGTATGCTACCCAGAACCCATAGATTCCCGTGGGGGTCTATGATGGGTTTACTGCAGGTATTTGTGGCCTCAACTGGGAACCGATAACTCCAAACTGGATAACCGGACAGCGGATCAAGCCGGATAATAAAAGAAGAATATAAGGTTATGTCGTATCCTGGAAGAACAGCTCGGCCGGCCGCATACAGCTGGCCGGAGCGATTAGCGCAACATCCCAAGAGGGCGCTAAAATCATATGAGAGCGTATCCTGGTGAAACTGCCAAAGGGTATAGCCATCAGGGGTTAGCGCCCAGGCTACCGCGTGGATGTCCGGATAAGGCCTTGAGTGGCCAACCCCCAATAGAAAACCCTCATGGGTCATGATGAAACTCTCCTCGGTGCGAGGAACCAGAGTCTTTCCTGGCCTCATGCCGTAGAGCCATGCCCGCCAATCAACCTGAACCTGCACGATAATGGCAAGCAAAATCATCCTAAAACCTCCTTCACGATCATATTATACGAGAAAACAACCGGACGCGCAAGCTCAGGGGCCCGCGCGTCCGGCAGGGTTCTCATTCGCAGGGATTGGGGTGCAATCATTCCCAGCCCATTCATCGGGATTGCCAGAAAAAGCCCAGCGCCCACCGAGGCCGTTGCCCCGGCAACGAGCAGCGCTTTGCTGTCCCATCTGAGTGGAGCGGAAATGGCGTAGGCCGCGTCGCTCAGAAAGAATGCCGCGCAGG
>Ga0078972_1003657_pt1 | contig 45124 bp, 42 predicted proteins | sample YelNatPaOPGAMG01_FD_67568 | JGI IMG/M metagenome (GOLD analysis project Ga0078972, IMG submission 67568) | Hot spring thermophilic microbial communities from Obsidian Pool, Yellowstone National Park, USA - OP-RAMG-01 (SPADES assembly) (version 2) | ecosystem: Environmental > Aquatic > Thermal...
TGATAGGGGATACACGGAGACACGGGCATTATGTTCCAATATCAGTTAGAGTTTTAAAATCCTTTTTGAATGTTGGTTTTATTTTGAAAGAAGATGTAATAAAATTACAGCATAAAATGTTCGGAACAATTAAATGGAGAAGAAAAACAAACAATTTTTTATTAATAGCGCATGAACATTTATTTGTTTTTAGAAAACCAGAAAAAGATGAAAGGCTGGACCAATTTAAAGATAGTATGAAACTGGACGCTTAACATACTCTGTTGCATAACTCCTTCTCTCAGTCGCTAAAACTGCAAAAGTTTACCATCCTCTTGGCCAATCAGTAATCGTATTGTAAGCCATGACCTTCAGTTTTGCCTCTTTTGCCATGTTTTCAATTTCTTGCTCATCAAACAAGTAGCCTCCTTGGCCTTTATACAGTAGACTTTTAAAAGAATTATTCAACAGAGTTTCGAGAAAGATTATTCCTTTGTTATCTCTATACTACACCTGCCTTCTTCGTAATAACTTACTATCTTGAATCTCGCCCAACCGTACGAGGTTTCACCGGGCCTCACAAATTCTGATGGATTTCTTATTGGATATCTTACTACCTCTGAGATTTCGCTCTCACCATTCGGTGTTTGCACCTTCATTGTTATCTCTCCGCCATTTCCTACTCTCGAAGTGCTAAGAGAGATAACATTCTTTGGTATGTAAACGTCTGTGTATATCGTACTATTTGTTCCAAGACTGCCGATAGAATTTGAAAGATACGCAAGTCGAAATACAAGTAGTTCGGCTTGATGCGCTGCTATCTCTTCATTAGTCTCTGCCGCCTTAAAATATACGAGCGCAAGCAATGGTATGAAAATCAATAGCACAAGCCCTACAATGATAAGGAGTTCTGTGCTTATCTGCCCTCTTTTCATAACAGTCCACCTCTCCTCAAAGATTTTCTGCTTTTTTCCTTTCCTTTTCTCCTAGAAAGTCTCTTCTTAAGTTCTGCGGCCGCTATATTGGCAGTGTCTTCTACTGTCGGTCCTTCTGCCTTGATTGTGAAATTCTCTTTATCGCCTTGCAGCATTATACTGATGGTGTATACAGATTTTCCTTTCTTAACATGAACTGAAAGATGTCTTATTCCGAAACTCTCTACGAATTTTGATGCTGCCTTTTCCACAGCATTCTTTATAGAATCGCGATAGATGATCGTATCGTCATCAAGCCCGCTTATCTCCACTTCCAACCTTTCTTCCGCTGCCTCCCTCACCGCCTTAAAGATGTCCACTGCAGAGAGAACTCCAACGGGTTTGTTGTTGGAGAGCACGACGACGGATGAAACCGATTTTTTAATCATTGCGACAGCGGCCTCTTCTACTGTCGAATTCTCTGAAACTACTGTTAAGTCTGGCCTGTAAACATCCGCAATCTGTTTATCGTCATAACTTTTTTTCATAGGCACAACAACCCTCATCTTTTGCTTTTCGGTTGGTTTTATGCTTTCGGCAACTAAATCGAGCGTAGAGAATATGCCTTTTGGTATTCCTTTACTCGTCACAATAAGTCGCTTTGCATTGTTCTTTTTCATCTCCAATTTTGCCTCCGCAACTGTTTTTTTCTCGTCTATGAGATAAACGGGAGAGTTCATCAGCATCTTTACTCCAACCTTTGGGATGAGACCGGCTGCGAGCATATCCTTGAGCAGTTCAACTCTCGTCGTTATACCAAGCGGTCTTCCCCTTTCGTCCACTACAGGAAGAGCCTTGAAGCGCCCTTGCAGAAAGGCATCCATCCTTTCGAGGATTGATGTATTTGGAGTGAGAACCGGCGGCCGAGCAATTACTGTCCTGCACCTTGTCTTTGCAGGGTTTTCAACGTTGAGCAACCAAAGATTTCTATCGTCTATTATCCCAGCATATTTTCCGTCTTTAGTTACTATTACTGCCGTGCCGCTATCTAATACCCCTGCCAAGGCCTTCGAAAGCGGATCGTTTTCGTCCACCACTAAGGCTTCCTTTATCTCCATATTAACTACCCCTATTCATATTATTCTAAATTCATATTACATATTATTCTAAATTTCTAAGGATAACTTGCAACATCAGATATATAAACATATTCTGCATATTTAGGTTGTATGCCCTCCCAAATCAATATCGAAAAGATAGTCGAAAAACCTACATGGAAACAGATACTGCTCGAGCTGATAGAGCAAAATAAGATAGACCCCTGGGACGTTGATATAATACTGATAGCTGACAGTTTCATGAAGAGAGTCAGAGAGATGAAACAACTCGACCTTACTATACAGGCGAATGTCATACTCGCTGCGGCAATTCTTCTGAAATACAAAAGTGAATATCTTCGTTATCTAACAATGGAGGAACAGACTCTCATAACAGATTATTCAACAGAGATGCCGCTTCCGGGCGAAGTCGAAGAAATACCGCAACTTACGTTGGTCTCCAGAATACCGCCAAAAAGACAGATAACTCTCGATGAGTTAGTGGAGGAGATGGAAAGAGTAATGAAATATGATAGCGAAGAGAGGAGAAAGATTCCACGCGGCGGTATAACAGAAACGATGGATTTCATGATTGCTGAGTGGGATGTAGAAAAAAAAATAAATGATGTTCTTGAGAGGATAAGGGCAAATACTGATGAAACGGGATGGTCTCTCTTCTCCTCACTTATAAAAGGGGTGGACAATCTAGAAATTGTACGAACGCTCGTTTCTGTTCTCCACCTTACGCAAAATGGAACAATTGATATAAAACAAGAACGCATATTTGGCGAAATTCTAATCCATCTTCTTGAGGACAGAAAGGAGAAAGAAGAGATGGTTGTAAGAACATAACGCCAGAGTTTTTTTATCTAGAATTCAAATATTTTTCTCAACTCCTTGAGCTGGAGCGTATTAAGGATATCCGTCCTCTCGCACCATCCCCGCCTTGCCTGCGCAACTCCAAACTCCATGAACCTCATCTGACTTTTCTCATGAGCATCTGTTCCGAGAGTGAATTTTATTTTCCCTCGCGACTTGTAGATATGAAAATAATCCAGGTCAAGCCTCTCTGGATGAGAATTTATCTCAAGGAATGTTCCAGTGCGCTTTGCCGCGTCCAGCACCTCATCAAAATCGAAATCTAACGGTTGCCTCGAACCTATCAACCTTCCTGTCGGATGCGCTATTATATCTACGTACTCGTTCTCCATCGCTGTTATGATTCGCTTTGTCATCTCCTTTTTTGGCATTTTGAATTTTGTGTGTATCGCTGTGGTCACTATATCAAGGCTTTTCAGCGTGGCATTGCTGACATCAATCGAACCATCGTCCTTTATATTAGTCTCGCATCCCTTTAGGAGTGTTATTCCATCGAGTTTTTTATTTAACTCGTCTATCTTTTTCCCCTGCTCCAGTATCTTTTTTTCGTTCATGCATTTTGCGATTGGCACAAGCGAACCGCCGTGGTCTGAAATAAGAATGTACTCATAACCAAGGGACTTCCCCATCTCCGCAACTTCCTCAAGGGTATTACGCCCCTCGCTCCAGTTTGTGTGAACGTGCAGGTCTCCTCTTATATCATTCAATTCAACGAGTTTCGGAAGCGTTCCTTTAAGCGCAGCTTCTATCTCCCCCATGTTCTCACGAAGTTCTGGTGGAATCCACTCCTTAAGCCCAAGCTTTTGATAAACCTCCATCTCCGTCCGCCCAGCAATCCTCTTTTCTCCCTTGAAAAGACCGTACTCAGATAGCTTCATTCCCTTTGAAATCGCATGCGTGCGGAGTGCTATGTTGTGCTCCTTCGAGCCTGTGAAATATAGAAGTGCAGAACCATAGGAAGAGGCGTCTACTACACGAAGGTCGACGTGAAGCCCGCTGCTGAGAAGGACCGATGATTTTGTAGGGCCCTTTGCGAGAACTGTTATCGGACTGTCTATTTTCGTGAAGAAGTCCATGACCTTTTTCGGGTCATTTGAGACAACGAGTATGTCAAGGTCGCCGATTGTCTCCTTTCTTCTTCTGTATGAACCTACGATGTCGAGCTGTTCGACCTCCTTAAGCGAACGAAGTTTTTTCTCAAGTTCCTTTGCTATCGGTGTAATCTGAGAGAGAAGCATTCTCTTTCCGCTTTCTGCAGCGAGCCCTATCCCCTCTGCTATCTTCTGCTCGCTTTTCTCGCCAAAACCAGACAGGTTTCTTATCTTGTGCTCCTCGACTGCCCTCTTTAAATCCTCGAGATTTCTTACACCGAGTTGTTTATATAGGACTATCGCCCTTTTTGGCCCGAGCCCCTCGACCCGCCCGAGCGATTCAAAATCTATCGGAAACTCCTTCTTCAGGTCTTCGTAGTACTTCATCCTACCTGTCTTTAGGTATTCTGCTATTCTCATCGCAATGTGCGAACCTACGCCAGGAATCTTCTCCAGCTCGTTGCGTTTCCAAACATCCGTTATATCTTCTGATAATTCCTCTATAGAGCGTGCGGCCTTTCTGTAGGCAGTCGGCTTGAACTGGACGCCCTGCGCCTCAAGCATGTCAGCTATTTCATAAAGTATCTTCGCAACCTCTATGTTCTTCACGAATTTGATAGAGTATTGCAAATTTAAAACCTTAACTCAACTAATTGTATTCTGAACAACGGGCCGGTTTTGAGATTATCCTCTGCCGCTTCCAAAGACAAAGCAGTATTTTATCCCATCTAGTTTTTGCAGTCGAGTAAAACTCGCGCAAGATTAGATTTTTTAATATGCATTGCGTATCTACTATATGCTACTTAAAAATCGAAAATATATCGTCGTAGTCGGCTCCATTATGTCGGGGCTGGGAAAGGGGATAGTAACTGCTTCTATCGGAAAGCTTCTTCAGGCTAGGGGATACACTGTCGTTCCTATAAAATTCGATGGATACCTAAATGTTGACTGCGGAACGATGAACCCATTCCGCCACGGCGAGGTCTTTGTCCTCGATGATGGCACAGAGGTAGACATGGATTTCGGAACGTACGAACGATTTTTGAACATCTCGCTCTCCAGCATATCTTCCATAACAGGAGGAAAGCTCTTTCAGAAAATAATAACAAAGGAGAGAAAGGGGGAGTATCTCGGTCGCGATGTTCAGTTCGTGCCGCATCTTACTGACGAGATAAAAAATTGGGTAAGGGAGGTTGGAGAGAAGAACAAGGCAGATATTGTAATGATAGAGGTTGGCGGAACAGTCGGAGACCTTGAGAATGGTTATTTCCTGGAGGCGATGAGACAGCTTCACTTAGAAGAAAACGACAACCTCCTCTTCATTCAACTTACCTACATCCCAAGCCTTACTGTTGGAGAGCAGAAGACAAAACCAACCCAACACGCAACGAGGCTCCTTCAGAGCATGGGAATCCAGCCAAGGATAATCATATGCAGGGAGATGGAACCTCTCAGCGAGGAGGCAAAGAAGAAGATTGCGATGTACTGCAACGTTCCAGAGGACGCAGTTTTCGATGACCCTGTCGTGAAAACAGTTTATGAGCTTCCTCTTGTGCTCGAAAAGCAGGGCATTATAGACGTTGTTGCGCGCTATCTTGGAATCCAGCCAAAGGAGGCGGACCTAAAGCAGTGGAAACGGGCTGTCGAACGGATAACCTCTCCGAAAGAGGAGGTTGACATAGCGATTGTTGGTAAGTATACGGCAGTAAAGGACGCGTACGCAAGCGTGAAGGAGGCGCTTGTTCATGGAGGGGTAGCGAACGATGCCAGCGTGAATATCCATTGGGTAGAATCGAGCGATATCGAGAAGGAAGGGACGGGGCTTCTGAAAGGATACGACGGGATATTGGTTCCAGGTGGATATGGCGCGCGCGGGATAGAAGGAAAGATAGCAGCGATAAAATATGCAAGGGAAAGGAAGATACCCTATCTCGGTCTTTGCCTCGGAATGCAGCTTATGGTCGTAGAGTATGCGAGGAATGTGTGCGGGATGGAAAACGCGAATTCAACAGAGTTTGATAAGAAAAGCCCTTATCCTGTTATTGATTTGCTTCCAGAGCAAAGGCAGATTGTATCCATGGGGGGAACGAATAGGCTCGGAGCGTATGAGTGCAGACTGAAGAGGGGAACCCGTGCCTACGATGCGTACAAGAGCGATGTAGTCTATGAGAGACACAGGCACAGATACGAGGTTAACCCTGATTTTGTTAAGCGGCTTGAGGATGGCGGACTTGTTATTTCAGGAACGCATCCGAGCGGCATTGTTGAAATTGTTGAATGGAAAGACAGCTTTGGCATCGGCACGCAACCGCATATAGAACTAAAGTCGCGTCTTGAGAGCCCAGCCCCACTATTCGTCTCATTTATAAAGGCTGCCCTCGAGAAACGAAAGGAAAGATGAAAGGCGGGCATTAAAATGGTTGGAAAACAAATTGTGAAGGGCATCGAGAATAATGTTCTTGTCCTAGGTGTTGTAAGCTTCTTGACGGATGTTTCGAGCGAGATGATATTCCCGCTGATTTCTGTTTTTCTCACAGCAATCCTCGGCGCTGGAAAGGAGATTGTAGGAATAATAGAGGGAATAGCGGACAGCATAACTAGTATAGTAGAAATCCTTTCGGGATATTTTTCTGATAAAAAGGGAAAGAGAAAGCAGTTTGTGACCTTTGGATATGGGCTGTCCTCATTTGCAAAGGCCGGAATTGCTATATCAACTGCTTGGTGGCATGTTCTAATAGCAAGGGCGCTCGAGCGGGTTGGAAAGGGAATAAGAACCGCACCTCGGGACGCTATTATAGCAGCATCTGCCGAGAGTTCTGTTAGAGGAAAGGCATATGGATTGCATAGAGCGATGGACACCCTTGGGGCTATAGTCGGCCCTGCCATCGCATATTTTCTTCTTTCACAATTTGGCTCTACAGAAACTGGTTATCGAACTGTTTTTACAGCAGCCATCCTCCCTGCATTCCTTGCTGTTGTTGTGCTCCTATTATTCGTTAGAGAACCTGAAAAGGCAAAGACAACTAGAGAAAAATTCTCCTTTTGGCAGACATTAAGAGAGATGAGCCCTCAGTACAAGACATTTCTGAAAATTTCTCTTTTCTTTTCCCTTGCCTACTTCAGCTTCGCGTTCTTTATCCTTCGAGCCTATGAATCTGGAATAAGAGCAGAGGATGTTTTGCTTCTTTATATTGTATATAATATCGCATATGCGAGCGCAGCGATACCGGTAGGCTCCCTCTCAGACATCATAGGAAGAAAGCCTGTGATAGCAGGGGCCTTTGCACTCTATGCATTAATCTGCGCTGGCTTTGTTTTCGCAAGCGAATGGCTTCATTTTGCCGCACTCTTCGCGATTTATGGGGTCTTTGTCGCTGCGGATGAATCCGTTAATAAGGCATTCATCGCAGACCTTTCAACAGAGGAAAAAAGAGGGACTGCAATGGGCGCATACAACACTGCTATAGGGGCTGCCTACCTCCCGGCAAGCGCAATCGCAGGGACGCTTTGGGCTATGTACGGTGTCTCTGTTCCTTTCTTCCTAGCTGCTGGGATAGGACTTCTATCAGCTGCCGCCATGATAATTTTGCTCTGATAGTAATGTCGAAAAGGTTAAAAAAACAATCAACATACCATTAACCACTTTAGCTCCGGTGGTGTAGGGTTTGACTTGAAATCAGGTCAGGCGTACATTGGTCTAGCATTAGGGACTGTCACTCCCTCGACTCGGGTTCGAAAGAAGGAACAACAAAAATAAGGCTTAAAACGAAAATCCCGACCGGGGCGATTTTTACTTATTCCGCTTTTTTCTCTTCCTCCTCAGCCTTAATCTCTTCAGGAGTTTTTATTGCTCCTTTGACATCTGATTTTGTAGAAGGAACTTCTATTTCTTCTGCCTCTTTTGCTACCTCCTCCTCTGTTGTTTTTTCTGAGCGCACAACTGCAAACCCGGCAACCTTCTCTCCTTCATTAAGACGTATTATGCGCACACCTTGGGTATTTCTACCTATAACAGATATGTCTGCAGTTGGAATTCGAATACTTTGGCCACCAGTGCTCATAATTATTACGTCATCGTTATTGTCTACCGCAGCTATACCAACCACATTGCCGTTCCGTCCCTCTGTTTTTATGTTAATCACACCGTGGCCTCCCCTTGCTTGAGTTCTGTATTCCTCAATAGGCGTCCTTTTTCCATAGCCGTTTTCCGTAATTGTAAGCAAGGTAGGCTTCCTACAGGAGGTAGCGCCTATTACGCTATCCCCTTCGTAAAGTCTTATTCCTATAACGCCTTGCGCCGTGCGGCCTGTTTCTCGCGCATCCCCCTCATTAAATCTTATTGCTTGGCCATTCTTCGTTGCGATGATAACGTCCTCATTACCGCTCGTTCTGATAACATCAATAAGTTCGTCGCTTTCCTTCAGTGTTATTGCTATTATGCCTCCCTTTCTTGGCTTATCGAAATTCGAGAGGGATGTACGCTTAACAATGCCGTTTTTTGTAACCATGAGGAGGTATTCTGATTCCTTAAATTCTCCAGGAACGCTTATCCATGAGCTTATCCTTTCATCTTTAAGATCTAGCAGGCTGATTATCGCCTTTCCTGAAGCGTATCTTCCAGTCTCAGGGATTTGATATGCCTTAAGCCAATGGACGCGACCTTTGTCTGTAAAGAAGAGGATATGACTATGATTCTTGGTGACTATGACATCCTTGACAAAATCCTCTTCCTTCGTTTCCGCTCCTATCACTCCCTTTCCGCCGCGATGTTGTACCTTATATTCAGAAAGCGGAACGCGCTTGATGTATCCTCTGTTTGTTATTACAACTACGACCCCTGTATTTGGCACGAGCTCCTCAGTCGTTATCTCCCCTTCCAACTCTATTATTTCTGTTCGTCTATCATCTCCGTATCTCTCTTTTATCTCTTTCAATTCCTCCTTTATTATTCCAAGGATCTTATTGACATCCGCCAAAACCTCTTTCAGCCATGCAATTTTCTTTTGAAGTTCCTGATACTCGTTTTCTATCTTCTCGCGCTCTAACGAAATGAGGCGCTGGAGTTTCATATCGAGAATTGCATTCGCCTGCTTCTCACTTAACGAATAATTTTTAATCAATCCTGCGCGCGCTTCGTTCACATCTTTAGAGCCTTTTAGAAATGCAACAACGGAATCTATATTCTGGAGCGCTATTCTAAGTCCTTCTAAGATATGCGCTCTCTCCTCCGCTTCCTTCAGTTCAAAGAGACTCCTTCTCCTTACAACCTCTTTTCGAAATTCTATAAATTCCTTTATCATCGAATAAAGAGAGAGGAGCCTTGGCTTTTTGCCGACAAGAGCGAGGTTGATTATGCCGAATGTACTTTCAAGCGGAGTATGAACATAGAGCTGATTTAGCACAACGTCCGGGTTTACGCCCCTCTTGAGGTCTATTGTAATCGCAATGCCATTCTTATCTGAATAATCGTTTATTCCAGATATTCCTTCTATTCGTTTCGCCTTAACTGCCTCTGCTATTCCCTCTATAAGTGCTGTCTTCGTAAGTTGATATGGTATTTCTGTTATTACTATCTTGTTCTTTTCTTTATCTATTTCAACCCTTCCGCGCAGACGGATTATTCCCTTCCCGTTTTTGTATGCCTGTGCAATCCCCGCCCTGCCAACTATAATTCCTCCTGTTGGAAAGTCAGGTCCCTTCACAATACTCAGCACAGCATCCTCATCAGCCCCGTCTATAACAGCTACAGTCGCATCTATAATCTCAGTAATATTGTGAGGGGGAATATTGGTAGCCATCCCAACCGCTATGCCAGATGAACCATTTATGAGCAGATTTGGTATTCTAGATGGAAGAAGGGTTGGCTCGTTAAGAGTGCCATCAAAATTTGGTGTAAAATCCACAGTCTCCTTTTCTATATCTGCAAGTAATTCATTAGCCAGTTTGGAGAGACGAACTTCAGTATAACGCATTGCTGCCGGAGCGTCTCCATCTATGCTTCCAACGTTTCCATGTCCGTCAACCAAAACATATCTAAGGGAAAATGGCTGTGCCATGCGAATGAGAGAATCGTAGATAGCCGCATCTCCGTGTGGATGAAATTTTCCGAGTATTTCTCCCACAATTCTTGCACTTTTTTTGTATGGCTTGTCGTGATGGTTTCCGAGTTGGTGCATTCCATACAGGATTCTTCTATGGACAGGCTTTAGACCATCTCTTACATCAGGTAATGCCCTTCCGACTATTACGCTCATTGAATAATCGACATAGGATTCCTTCATGTCATCTTCGATTGCTCTTGGAAGTATCTTTTCTGTCATGAAAACACCATCATATGTCCAGGTTCTTAACCTCTGCTGCATGCGCTTCTATGAACTCCCTCCTTGGTCCTACTTCTGTTCCCATAAGTATCGTAAACAACTCGTCTGCCATCATCGCATCCTTTATTGTCACCTGTTTTAGGGTTCTGGTCTCTGGATTCATGGTTGTCTCCCAAAGCTGCTCCGGGTTCATCTCACCGAGACCCTTGTACCTCTGTATCTCCGCACCTTCAAATCCTTTTTTAAGGAGGGAGTTAAGCTCCTCGTCGCTATACGCATAAACAACCTCTTTTCCTTTTTTTAATCTGTACAAAGGCGGTTGAGCGATGTATAGATATCCCTTTTCAATTATGGGTCTAAAGTAGCGATAGAAAAGCGTCAGTAAAAGCGTCCTTATATGACTTCCATCAACATCAGCATCGGTCATAATAATTATTTTATGATATCTCACCTTCGAAAGGTCGAATTCATCCTTAATGCCAGAACCGATGGCAAGCGCAATTGACTTTATCTCTTCGTTTGTAAGGGCGCGATGGAGTGGTGCCTTTTCTATATTAAGTATCTTACCCCTCAGCGGAAGGATCGCTTGATGGCGCCTGTCGCGTGCCTGCTTGCTTGAGCCGCCTGCTGAATCCCCTTCCACTAAGAAAAGCTCTGCCTTGGTTGGGTCTGCTTCTGTACAGTCTGCAAGCTTTCCAGGTAGTATGCTCGATTCGAATACGCTCTTTCTTCTTATGAGGTCCTTTGCCTTTTGTGCCGCCTCCCTTGCCTGCATAGAACGCAAAACCTTCTCTGCTATGACGCGTGCATCGCTCGGGTGCTCTTCCAGGAATGTTTTAAGAGAATCGTAGACCATACTATCCACAAATCCCTTCACTTCACTGTTCCCGAGCTTTGTTTTTGTTTGGCCTTCGAACTGCGGTTCAGGAACCTTCAGGCTAATCACAGCGGTAAGACCCTCGAGAATATCGCTGCCTGAAAGCCTCTGCTCCCCCTTTAGATAATTCGATGCTTTGAGGAACTCGTTGAGAGCGCGCGTAATAGCGGTTTTAAATCCAGTTACATGCGTTCCTCCCTCTACGGTGTTTATGTTATTTACAAAGGAGTATATCGTTTCATTATAGGTATCGGTATACTGGAGTGCATACTCCATTTCAGTATTATCCATCTTCTTGGAGGAGTAGATTATTTGATGGAGCTTTGTTTTTGCCTTATTTAGATGTTCGACAAATTGCTTTATCCCGCCCTCGTAGCAGAATTTCTCTGATTTGCCGTCTCTCTCGTCCTTTATTGATATGGCTAGGCCTGGATTCAAGAAGGCAAGTTCCATCAAATGTTCCCTCAGATAATCGTAATCAAATTCCAATTCTCCGAATATCTCCGGGTCTGGTTTGAAACGAACAACTGTTCCTCTCTTAGTTGTTGTTCCAACCTCCCTCACCGGAGAGATAGGAACCCCCCTTTTATATCCTTGAAGATAAATCTTTCCGCCGCGATGAACCTCAACCTCCATCCTCTCGCTTAGCGCGTTTACTACCGATATACCAACTCCGTGAAGCCCGCCGCTTACCTTGTAGGCTTTTTTCTCAAACTTTCCTCCCGCGTGCAGTATGGTTGTAACAACCTCTAAAGCAGATTTTCCGCTCGAATGCATCTCCGTAGGAATACCCCTGCCGTCGTCAGCCACAGAGACAGAACCGTCTTTGTTTAACATCACTTCTATATTCTTGCAGTATCCTGCGAGCGCTTCATCGATGCTGTTGTCTACCACCTCCCAGAGCAGGTGGTGGAAGCCCCTTTTTCCAGTATCCCCTATATACATCGCAGGCCTTTTTCGTACTGCCTCTAGGCCTTCTAGAATCTGAATCTGTTCTGCCGTGTACTCTTCTTCCGGTGTCATAGAATGACCACTAAAACCATGCTGTTTTTGGGTTGCTCTTTACGTCGATAGATACGCCAAAAATATATTGGTTCAAAGCCTTTAAATTAGTATGTTTTTTTGAGGGCGAAATCAGCTTTCCTCGCTAAGCATCCTTACCTTTTTCTTCCACGCTTCTATAGCATCCTTGAATTTCTCCTTGTTTACAAAAATTGCCGTATCGTAGGAATCAACCCTCATCGTAACGTAAACAAGTTGATCCCCAACCGATACGAAGCTTGCAAGTTCTCCAAATTTCATCTCTTTTGCTAGAGAGGCTAGATAAAGCCTTAACTTTAGGGTAAGCGCTGTTGCTACTGTGGGGCTCTGGTCACCTTCAAACCACGCACCGATAATATTCTCCTTCTTTAATATTATTCCTCCCTTTATCAGACCTGCAGACACCATCTCTTTTATCAGCATGATCGGAGAAACCTTTCTTCGTTTTATAGCCATTCCTTCTAGTACGAGCCCTTCCTCAATATTTTCCTTCATATATCTTGTAAGCGCCCATGCACGAAGGCTCTCCGGTATAGCAAGCAGGGCAGATGCATGAACTTCATTGTGCTCTGTAAGCATTTTCACGATGGCTTCCTTCCATGCGGGCCAATTTTCATCTGCGAGTTTCTTTTTCTGTTCAAGCTTTTCTATTGCTATATTTATTCTAGATAGGTAATCGTCGAGCATTGCTCTTGAATAAACGGTCATCTTTTTTTCCAGCTCTTTGATCTTTTCTGCAGGTATGGAAGAAATAGCATCATATCCTTCGCTTACATCGAAATCCTCGGCAGCGTAATCCTTCACCATCTTTTTCAAGAGATTTATTTTTTCTTTAAGCGTTGCTATATCCTTCAGGTATGCACCCCTCTCGGCTCTTACGGAAACTCCATATATCCTTTCTAATATTGTTATCTTAACGAGATTTTCAACAGCCGAATATCCGATAATACTACCTAAAAGGATGAGCGCAAACCCTGCGAACGCCAACGGTTCTGAGATAATGAAATAGAAGGAACTGATAAGGGTAAGGGATTGGAGCGAAGGAGGCGCAAGGAACATCGAGATATAAAAACCTGCAATGAGCAGGAAGAGAGCTGCGGCTCCATCTATCTGCCACCTTACGCGGACCTTGCCAAACGCTGCCTTTATGCCGTGCGCAACTCCAGCCCCGGAAATAGAAGCAGTTACTATATTTATAGCAAGAACTAATATCGTATATACGAAAAATATGAAAACAAAGGTAAGACCAACGGCAAAACCAAGAGAAAGAGGATAGTTGTTTGTAATTCCATAGAATAAAACAAAGAGAGAGTTTGTTGGTCCAAGCGCAGAAAGGTCTAAGGTTTTTATAGTTACTGTAGGAGCGACAAAACTGTCTGCAACCTCTTCTGGCGGTTTATCAGATGAGAATTTGTAATATAGGATATAACCTGCATCGGATGCTTTTGATGAAGACCACCCGACCATTATCTTGCTACCGTTTGCCGCGGACGTTATACTTTGATGGGATGAGAGAGCGTTCGGGTCAGAAACAACATCAACAGGAATAGCATCCTCTACAGTTATACCATTCATGTTGCTTCCTAAATCTTCTTTGATTAACGGTTCGACTTCTAAAGTGACTATGTAATTATATCCGGTTACCTCTGTACTGAAATTACCTATCTCCTTGCTTGCATTTACTATGTTTCCTATACCATAGTTCGCATGCGGGCACAAGTTAAGTTTTGGATGGAAGATTAAGGGGTTTGCATTTATTGATGCGATCTTTGCTGTTATGTCTCTTAGTTTTCCAAGATAAACGTTTTTCTCATCATCTGATGCGGTTCGCAATTTTAAAACAAGATTTCTCGCTTCAAAAACAGCGTTATCAATCTCATGTGTGTCCTGTACAAAGTATAACATGCTTCCTCCGAGGAGGTCTGGATACTCGGAAGCTATTTTTTTGCAGGTCATAGAATTTGCGGAACATAAATTCGCGCATGTTCTTACATCTATGCAACTGATGCTAGGTATTCCTATTCTGTTCGCGCAGAAATTTTCATCTATCTTTTTCTCGCGTGAGAATGTTTCCAGATAACCATCGGTTTTAAGCAGGGATAAGTCTGTCAGAAATTCATATGAGGTATAGTGTGCTGAAGTAACTGTGCTAACCGAAAGCCTTCTCTTTATCTTTACATTCTGTTCGTTTATCTCGGAAAATTCGTAAACGCCGTAATCAAATATTCCATCGCCGTCTAGGTCTACGAGTTCTCTTGACTGAATGGTTTCTTTCTTTATTGGCGCTATTCTATTTTCCGTAATACAGCCGAAAGATGTAAATAATAAAATTGCAAGAAAGATTGGAAGCATTGAACGCGTCATGCTGAGTAATGGGGAACGAAGTTTAAAATATTTAGCGTTTCAATAATTTGAAATTGAAATAAAGTTAAAGCGAATGGGAGGAAAAATATGTACGAACACACGAAGGAAGAGTACGAACGATTTAAGGCGTGGGGGATGCTCGCAAGTTTGGACCTCGTTGGATGCGACACAAAAAAGGTTGAGAGTAAAGAAACGATAGAAAAATGGATAGTGGACCTCTGCGAGCTTATCGATATGAAGAGATATGGCAAACCGCATATCGTCTATTTCGGAGAAGACCCAAGGGTAAGCGGATATTCAGCATTTCAGCTTATAGAAACCTCTGCTATAACAGGACATTTTGGTACCGGCCCGACAGGTAAGGAAGGTTATGCATACATAGATATATTCAGCTGCAAGCACTTCGACCCATACAAGGCTGCGGAATTTACAAAGAAGTGCTTTGGCGCAAAGGACTACAAGATAAACATAGTGTACCGAAAGGCTTCTTTCCAAGAGGAAGGCGAGACAGAAAAGGGGAGAGCGATATCTATTGGAATAAAGAAGCTGTTGGAAGATGTCAAAACGCCATATCAACATCTTCAGATTTTTGATACGATTTATTTCGGGAAGATGCTCGTCCTTGATGGCGCTGTAATGATAACTGATTATGATGAATTTGTCTACCATGAGATGATAGCACATGTTCCACTGCTCGTTCACCCAAATCCAAAACGTGTGCTCATAATAGGCGGTGGGGACGGTGGAGTTGTTCGAGAAGTGGCTAAGCACAAAACTGTTGAAGAAATCCACTTGTGCGAGATAGACAAGGTAGTAGTTGATATGTGCAAAAAGCACTTCCCAAAGGTAAGCTCCGCACTTTCAGATAAACGGGTGAAGATATTTTACGAAGACGGTTCGAAGTTTATTAAAGAGAAGAAGAACTATTATGATGTAATAATAGTAGATTCTTCAGACCCGGTAGGTCCTGCCGTTCCTCTATTTAAGGAAAATTTCTACAGGGATCTGAAGGACGCGACAACAGACGATGGCATAATAGTAACACAATCGGAATCTATGTTTTATCATAGGGAACTGCTGAAAGATATGGCAGAATTCAACAAACGACTTTTCCCAATCTACAAATACTATCATGCAAATGTACCGACTTATCCAAGCGGAGTGATAGGATTTTCGTTCTGTTCCAAGAAACATGACCCAATGAAATTTGATGAAAAAAGGGCTGCCGAACTTAAGGGACTGCAGTACTACACTCCAGAGGTTCATCGCGCAGCATTCGCACTTCCAAAATTCTTCAAGGACCTTACCGGAATATAATGACGGGCATCTCTTTGAGACGGAAACTTTGAGATGGAAGAAATTTCGCTATCTGAACGGTCGTGCATCCCTTCTGAGCGGTCTCAGGGAACTGCCAAGCAGGATTGAAAGTTTACTCTTTATATTTTCCATTTCTTTTGGGTCCATGGCTGCGCAAAGGTCTGCTTCTATCAGCGCCGCCGGATAAGCATAACTCTCGCTTATGGAAGAAAGAGAACGTATAATCCCCGGTATCCTTTTAGCGTTGTTGTCGTTCACAAACTCTATACGAAGTGGAAGGTCTCGTTCTGAAGGCTTTATGTAAAAGCAATACACCTCGCCATATCTTTTTAGCTCAGTAATTGCAGGGGTATCCTCCTCTGCATATGGAAAGATGCACGTTCGCTCTCCTTTTTTAAGAAGGAAGTTTGTAAAGCGACTATCGGATAGGTCTGGCTCGTTTATGCCAAGAGCGCTCACAAGCCTTTTACTTCTCGTATCCTTTATCACTCCCATAAGAGCGCACTTATTTTTGCACCCTTCGTAGAGCTTTGCGTAGAGAGCGAGCACCTCAGTGTACTCTGGATAGATTATGCTATCCCTTTTTGGGATGTCGTTTGGTAGTGGTAGCAGCGAGCCGTCGAAGAGAAGGACGTCGGGCGAGAAATTTTTAACTGCGTCTATGGCTGTTTTTATCTCCATCTTAAGTCGAAAAAGAGAGGAATGCGCCTGAGACTCATGCTCGTCTAACCCAAACCTTGCATCTAAGGTTGAGGGCGGAAATTTCTGCGGAAAATAAGAGCATGACAAGAGCTTCGAATTCGAATACTTAAAATTTACTGCAAGCGCCTTGCCGATTAGTATATCAACACCATGAAGCCTCTCGGCGAGAAGACCGCCATCTACGGCGCATACAGAGTAGTTTATCTCATCTGCGCTGGTAACGATGCAAAGCTCTTCTTCAAATGCACCGCTTATAGAATGCTTATTAGATTCTCTGAGCCTTCTTGCTATGTTTTTTATCTTCTCTTCGCTGGATTTAATCGCATAAGCGATCTCTGAGAGCTCTGCCATAGAAAAAATTTTGTTGTATGTTTTTAAATATCTATTTTCAAGAACATAGCATGGCTGTGCTCTCAAATGTTGATATAGAACAGTTCATTAGGGATGGTAGGATAAGGGTAAGACCATTGAAAAAGGATCAGATAGGCCCGGCAAGCATCGACCTAACACTCAGTGATGAATGGTACGTCTTCAAAAATAAATACCGCAGAGAAATCGTTGATTTGAAAGAAATTGATTACAAAAAGGTGCATAAAAAAATCAAGACAGAGAGCATCGCCCTCGAGCCCGGGGAGATATGCTTAGGAAAAACGGTAGAGAGAATAACACTTCCTCCGAATATCATCGGAAAACTTGAAGGAAGAAGTAGATATGCGAGAATGGGCCTCTCTATACATATTACATCATCTATAGTGCAGCCAGGAAGCGACAACCGACAAGTTCTTGAGATTGTCAATCTTGCACCCTTTACTGTAACCCTCCATAGCGGTATGAGGATATCGCAGATAGTATTCGAGGAATTAAAGACTCCAACTTCAAAACCGTATGCAAAATATGGTAAGATAGCAAGGGTGCAGTGATGAAAAAAGAAACGATCTCCGCATTACTCCTTGCGCTTGCGATTGTTTTAATCATTTTTATGGCTGCGTCTTTCTATCTTCCGGTAAATTTGTATAGCCCATACGAAAATGAAGAAACTCATTTCGAGCAGAAGGAATCTCCCTTATATAAGAATAAGAATCTAACACTCGAAGACGGAGAATACTATGTCTATAATTTTTCTAATGGTTATGAGACCGGTAATATAACATTTCTTGTAGAGAAGAAAAAAACATGCATTAGCATAACCCCGAAAGAGATAAGCGGGGCTAGGGCATGCCTTGGGTTGGATGGCACTGATGAGAAGGGCTCAAACGTAAGTGTAGGAAACGGATATATATTTATGTTTAAACCTTGGATGTTGGCGCTCAACGATACCTGGAAATGGAATGTTGCTGTTTATACGGTTATAAACAAAACTAAGATGCATGCCTTTGATATAACATACAGGACAGTTAGAACGGATATAATAAACGGAAGGAAGACTTATGTTGTTGAGATAAAAATTGGCGATGAATTATCTTCATATGAATGGGTTGACGCAGAAAAGAGGGTGCTTGTTAAGGAAATGGCTGTTGGAGAGACGAACATAGAATTGATTGAAGGACTTACTTAGATTCCTTCCTAAGAACAACGAGTGGTATTACCTTTTTCTCAAGCTCTTGCTCAGCTATTGTCATTACATCTGCGTCTTTCTCTACCTTTATGAGCGGGGGAGCGCCATGCGCAAGCTGAAGCGCCCTAGCGCCTATTATCCGAGCAAGTTCATATTTTGTAAGCTCCATAAAATTACCCTATATTGCTGAACAATCAGAAAAATATAATCTCCTATAAAACAATATAAACATTTCCTTTCTTTCCAACCGTCAATCCTGTTTCACCTGAGAAATTGAATGTCTTTGCATATCCCTTTACTATCTTTATCTTCATCTGAGGTTTCAACCATTGGCCCCTACCATCGAATAGATAAACAACGCCCTCATTCCCTCTTTCGTCTGATACAATCGCTCTTGTAGCGGTAGCCATCTGTTTTGCAGTCTTTTTATATTGGATAGATTCGACTTCTTTTACAAGCAATACATCTGTATTTATGTTTCTCATGCCGTCAGTGATCTTTGTTATATCAGTTATTTTTCTTTCTCTGAATCTTTCGCGGGCTATCATGAATGCAAGTTTTATGTCCTTTTCAGCCTGGATAAGCATTCTTCTCATCTCGCTGCGCATTATGTCTTCATCCCCGTTTGAGAGCATCATTGTCTCGTACGCTCTCTTAAAGAAAGAGTCAGGAAGGTTCTTCTCCGCTACATCATCCTCTTTTATTTCGATAAGGTCATGCTCTTCTATTTCTTTTATTTCCGCCGATACTGTGTCTGTCTTCCTCTCCTTGCCTACTTCATCCAAAAAGATGACCTCTTCTCTTTTTTGCGGTTGGGCGTCGATAAACTCTGCTTCACGCACTATCGGTTTTTTATCTTCCTCCTCAACATGCTGGTCTACTATTTTCGCATCATTATCGACGATTGGTCCTGAGGACGGTGCTTCTTCCTCGTTTATTCCAGAAACAGCCTCAAGGTAGCTTGTAAGGAACTCCTGTATAACCTCTTTGCCGTGCTGCTCGTCAACTATTCTGCCCCGGCTGCTCGCGTTCTTGTAAATCTTCTCAATAGTCGGCATCATCTTTGCCTTGACCTTCTCTGCCTTTTCTTTACCAAGTCTTTTTTCAAAAAGGCTCGTAATGGGCGAGAGTATTTTTTCCTTTTTGTCGAGCACGCGGGCCTTTTCATCCTTTTCTTTATCTTTTTTCATTCCTCTCCCAAAAAGCTCTGCGAACGACATCACATCTGCTTCTTCTTTTTTCTTTCTCTCAAGTATCTCTTGCACCTTCTTTCTTACCTCCGCCTGTTTATCATAACTGAGTTCTATAAGAGCAAAGATTGCTGCCGGGTCGTCGAGTTCTGCAAGAGACTCTGCTGCTTTTAATCTCACTTGAGGGTCCTCGTCAAAGGTGAGGGAAACAAGTTTGTTGATATCGTTTTGAGTCGTATCCATTAAAATCCCCTTGCACCAGATGAATTTACTGCGATAAATATTTAAAACAGCCCTACGAGCGCGCATTCGCGCTTTCGGCAGGTTTTTAAATTATTTGCTTAAATCTTTATGTTGGTGAACATAATGTTTACAAACATAATAAGAAAAAGCGAGGATGAGAAATTTAAAAATGCCGGTGACTGGATATTTGTTTTTGGGAGGAGAAAAACAGGAAAGACATTTTATCTAAAAAATTTTACAAAGTGGGACGAGTACTTCTTTGTAACGCGTGAGGGTTCTTTAATACGCGATGGTGAAGTTCTCACCTTTAACGAATTTTTTCCTCTTTTTAAATCACTTCTCGAGAGTAAAAAAATAATTATTGTAGATGAGTTTCACCGCCTTCCACCAATTTTTTTTGATTACCTTCACTCGAGTGGTGGTAAGGGTAGGTTAAGGGTTGTTTCATCCACGTTATGGTTGTCTAAGCAGATGATGGAGAAAAGATCCCCTATCCTGGGTTTGTTTTATAGTATTCCTTTTTCAATAATAGACGAAAGAGACATATTAAGCAGCATCAAGCTTAGTGATAAAAAGGAAAAAGTAGAGGCGGCCGTCTACCTCAGAGAACCGATCTTAGTTCAGTTTTATAAGCCACCTGTTAGAGAATTCTTGGCGCGGTATTTGACTGATAACAAAATGACAGTACAGGGTTTGGTTGGGGAAATATTCAGAGAAGAAGAAAAACAACTTTCAAATGTTTATGAAGGCATTATGCATGCAGTTGCTTCAGGCAGGAACACGAGTTCAGAAATTTCTTCGTTTCTTTTTTCAAGGGGTTTGATTTCAAAGGATAATCCTGGTTTGATACAGGGTTATTTAAATAACCTAGTCTCGATGGGTATTTTTCAAAAAGAGAAAGTATTTGACAAGAAAAAATTTGTTTATCATCATGTTTCACCTCTTTTAGATTTATTTTTTTACGCGAACGAAAAATATGGTTTGCTTGAAACGCAGTTGCCAGCAGAATTTATCAAAAAGGTTATCGATGAGAAGCTTCCAATCCATGTAGAACGTTTCGTTTCTTCTCTTGCGTCCAAGGTCTACAGCATGGAGAAAGTAAAGATAGAAGAACCAGAAATAGATATTGCGCTGGTCTTATTCAAGAAACTGAAGATAGTAGGCGAAGTAAAATGGAGCAGAATTACAATGGAAGACGTAAGGGCAGTAGAGAAAAAGCTCGAAGCTTTTGATGCTGAAAGGCTTCTTATTGTCCCAGATAAAAGCGGCTTACGCTCCAAGATTTTGAAAATAATCGAACCGGCAGATTTGTTAATAAAGAAAATTACTTCGTAATCGTCTCGATTGCATCAAGGCAGGCATCAAGCCATTCCATCTCGAAATTTCCCATGTGCGCTATCCGCAGCCCGTTATCCTTGTAAATGCCGCGACAGCTTACTATCTTTATTCCGAATTCGTTCTCCAGCCGCTCCTTTATGCTCTTTGCCTGTTCTGGACTCTCGCAGATAAAGCCCGTAACAGTGTTCGATTCGAAGCCCTTTTCCGCAACAAGTTTGAAGCCAATTTGCGTAAGCCTTTTTCTCACGTGGGCTGCTGCATCGGCATGTCTTTTCACGCATGCCTTCAGCCCTCCCTTCCTATCAAGGACGTTGAACGCAGCCTGCAGCGCCCAGTAAAGCGAGATTGCGGGGGTGTTAGGTGTTTGCCTGTCCTTCTCGAACCGCTTCTTATGCCTTCTCAAGTCAAAGCAGTAGCTTGGAATGAAATCGCGCGACATGAAGCGCTCCACAGCCTCCTTGCTCAAACCGATGAGCGCCATTCCCGGAGGCGCAGCTATTCCTTTCTGGCTTCCTGTAACAAATCCGTCAACGCAAAATTCCTTCATGTCAAATTCCGTTCCTGGCCACGCCGATATCCCGTCTATAATTGTTATCATTCCTTTCGATTTCGCATACCTGCAAATCTCCCTTACATGGTTTCTTATTCCGTATCCGGTCTCGTTATAAACCATTGCGAGGACATCTGCGTTGCTCTCATCGATTGCCGCCTTCGCTCGTTCTAAATTCCATCCTCGTGCTCCCTCTGCCGAATGAGCTTCCACGTTTGTGTACACCCTAAATGTCTCAGCGAGTTTTTCCCCAAATTCTCCATTCGGAAAACAGACAGCCTTCTCCTCTTTAATGGTGAGATTCGCAGCTAGGGTTTCAAGTCCAACAGCGCCAGAACCTGTGAGGACGTATGCCTCCTCAGAGTTGAAATATCTCTTCAACCGCGTGCAGAGATCCTCGTAAAGTTCGCTAAACTCCTTGCTCCTGTGCGTTATCATCTCCCTTGTCTGTGCCATCCTTATCTCTTCAAGGACAGGGACAGGACCAGGTGTTAAAAGAATTTTCTTCATGCGGAGCATATGAAAGTAACAAGATAATAAATATTACGCTCAAATAACAAGAGCAACAAGATTTTTAAACACATGCATGCACATATAACAACATAGCATAGGTGGGATATGTGCAGAAATTCGCAATAGGAAAAGACAATCTAGTACAAAGAGCAAATGAATGGCACGGAAAGCTAAAGGTCGAACCGCTAGTTGAAATTCCAAAGCAATTAGCACAGTTGCAGCGACCATGGTTTGAAGGTAGAGGGATAGATAAAGAGATAGAAAGGCAAATTAGGTTTGGTAGCCGCATTTTTTGTTGGAATGGAAGATGGTATCTTCAGAAATGGCGAAGCGGTGCCGATGGAACGATAGAGGCAATACCAATCGATGAAAAAACTGCGCAGCTCTTTAATGCCGCAAGCCGCGGTGAATACTTCCCTGATGTAGATGACCGTGCTGCGGCTGAGAGTGCGTGCGAGAGACTTAGGTCGTTTCTTTCTGAGAGAGGCGTTGAGTTGAAGACGAGCTATCATGGAATTCCTCATGAAGAACTTTTCGAACTGAGTCTTTCAATACTGCGCGTACTTCCTGAGGAACATTTCGGCCATGAACACTTTAAGGTGCTGGAGCTTGGTGGTTGGGGTAGCGGAGGGTACAAAGGTGCGCAATGCTCTGCATACAGAGACCCGGTAGTTCATCTGTTCACATTTGCGATTATCGGTCCAAAGAGAAATTATATGGCGCTTCTCCTCCATGAGATAGGCCACTCATTCATAAAGCTAATCGGTGAAACCGATCGTGAAAGGCTCGGTGCACTTCGCCGTGAAATACCTAAGATAGGGGTTGACTATCTCCATGGCGAGGAAGATCGTATAATCCGTCAACGAGATTCATTCGAAGAATTCGTCGCAGAGAACTATATGCACTATGTAACGCAGGGTAAAAGACTCCTGGATTTTATAAGCTCGCTTGAACCGCAACAGCATGATATGTGGGTAGAGCTGCTCTCGATTTATAGGAAATACTTTAATGGAAGGACCTACTTATAAGGCCCTCTTCTAAAAAAAATGAAGGAAGCAGAATATACTTTATTTTAATGCCATCAACTTCCTCTGTTCCTTCGTATTCATTCGTGACGATCAATCCCTCATTAAGTTTCAATTCTTTTGCCGCCTTTACTAGTGCGGCAATCTCTCTTCTCTTTGTTCTTTCATCTTCGAAAGACCAGCAAACCTGGATAGCGCTTTTTGGAACGATTCCCTCCTTAACGATAAAGTCCACCTCTCGATGTTCCTTGTCCTTCCAATAAAATAATTCCTTTCCATTTCTGAGAAGATGCAGAAATACGAGGTTTTCGGCCAATCTGCCATCGTCTTTTGAAAATCTAGATGCAACTGCATTTCTCAGACCCACATCTATTGCATACACCTTCCTTGGGCTTTTCTCCTGGTCTTTTAGCGAATATGAAAATCTTCTTAAAAGGAAAATTAGGTAAGCCTCTTGGAGATAGGAAGAAAATCGTTCTACTGTTTCTACAGATATACCAAGGAATTTTCTTATTTTATTGAACGTTATCTGCGATGAGATGTTTGTCAGGTAGTACTTTGCAAGCGCATTGACTTTATCAACCTCTCTAACTTTGTGCCGGCGTACAACATCCTTGAAGATTATATCCCTAAAGTAATCGACGTTTAGTTGGGTATTGTTTGTTAATACCACTAATGGAAAACCACCTTTTTGCATGTAATCTTTTAGCATCCCGCCTATTCTCATTCTGTTTGCAGCCACGTTCAGCCTATCTTTTGGATTAATTCCCATAAACGAAATATATTCAGAAAAACTAAGCGGAAAAACTTCTAAGTCGAGATGCCTGCCCGTTAGTAGCGTAGAGAATTCAGAGCTTAGAAGGCTTGACGAAGAACCTGAAACTATTATATGGGCGTCCTTTCTTTCATGGAGCGATACTGCGAATTTTTCCCAACCTTTTATTTCCTGTACTTCATCCAGGAATATATATGGCCTTTTATTTGGCCGCAAATTTTCAATATAAGTCTCATATATCTTAGTAAGTAGTGCTAGATTTAGTTCGCCTTCAAATCTCGGGTCTTCAAAATTCACATACAATATGTCTTTCTTTTCTACCCCGCTTTGCGTCAGTATCTTCATATACTGTTTCATAATGGTTGATTTGCCAGCTCGCCTTACACCGACTATTGAGACAATTTGCCCACTTTCAAGAAATTGCCTCATCCGCGAGATATAATCTTCTCTTAGTATACCTGTCTCTTGCTCTTTCTCCCATATATTCCAATCAACTAATATCCTAAATATTTCGTCTTTACTGATCATGCTATTTTACTAATTAGAAATATTTTAAAGTATATCGATTATTTTTCCAGAATTTTAATCGATATATCTGAAATATTTTTATATTTTCTCTCAAAAATGCCGAAAATTGTAACTAGTCCTTAATATCTTATGGAAGCAGTTATTCTATTTGAAGCTTTGAAACATAGATGCCATTTTCCTGCTCGAAATAGATGTCAGCAACCGGAATATTTCTAGAATTAACATATAATATTTCCGTACAGCCATATAAGAGATTAAAGATATCGCCAGCAAGGTCTGCAGTTTCTCGGTTTGTTGCAGTAGGCAGGACTACTTTAAGCAGGTAATCCGCTCCCTTTTCCTTCCATTCTTCTGCGATTACAGTCAGTGGCGTTTTCTTGCCATCGCGTATAAATAGAGATAGCTTGGGCACCAATTCGCCAAGATTATATAGGGAAAACCGGACACGCTGAGGGATGTTGAGATCTGGGTCTGCCTTCATGCGCGCCAACGCTTGTCTAATTCTTTCCTTGGCTGGTTCGATTCCCTTCTTGGAAATCTCTTCGGCTGATTTGAAGAAGCAATATGCCTTTCCTGCAGTTGTCATGTAATTATTAAGCATAAAACAGTTTTTAAGTCCGTGCTCTCCTTAATATATTACAATCACAGGCTCATAATATTTTCTTACGTTGCCTGCGTAAACCCTCTTGCTGAGCATTTCCTGGAGTTCTTTCATAGCACTTTCCTTATCAAGATGAAGCCAACCAAGCCTCATATTCAGCCTTATTATTCTATTCGGGATTATATGCCGGGTAGATTTTGGTGGGAATGGAGTATGGTCATGCGCTGCTTTTATTATCTCCTCCTTTGTGTACGCCTTGCGGTATAGGATGCTCTTACCGAATGCTCGTGTAGCCTCTATCTCCTCATCCGGTATATAATCTACTTCGTTTTTTTCAAGCATTGTTATTATGTAGTTCTGTTCTTCTATCATTTCTCTTAATTTATAGTTCCCTGGATTTAGGAGATATGTCTGGCCATCATTCGAGATAACCATGAAGGGCGCGCGGAGATTTTTCACAGCATCCTCGCCAACTTCTCTATCAACCTTCTCATATTTTATGGAATCTAACTTCGCAAGCTCCTCTATGCTTTTTGAAACTGCTAGATGCCAAGTACCAACTCGGATGTCGTTGCTCTGATAGTCCACTGTCTGGCAGACAGCGTATGGACATTCTATTATATCAAGAACCTTCAGACGATGGTTTCCGTCCAGCACAACCCCTGTCTTTTTATCTATTATTATAGGGTCTACGAGTTGGCCTATATTCAGCATGGCTTCCTTAAGCCTCTTTAGATTACGAGAGATTGTTTGCTCATGGCCATAGAGTGTTTTAACTTCTCTTATTTCCAGATTATTCAGCATCTCTTCCAAAACAGAAGATATTTTTTCAGCCATAAACTCAGACCTTCCTTAATATATTTTGAAAATGTGCGACCGCCGGGGTTATCGGCTTCTATGACGTTTTCAGTCACTCAAACTCTCGAACCCGGGCCGCGAGATTGGCAATCTCGTATCCTAACCATTGTCCGTAATATCTAGACTACGGTCGCAGCAGTGACTAAACACCATAACATCATAGAAAGTTTTTAAAAAATGATAAGGTGATTCAACACATGGAAAAAATCTATCATCTTCTCTATCCGATGCGGGTGGTGTTGATAAGCGCGAGGGACGGCGGTAAAGAGAGCATAATGCCTGCTGCTTGGTGCTTTCCCCTCTCCTTTGACCCTCCCATGTTCGGCGTTGCGATTGCAAAAAAGAGATTTACCTACTCCCTCATCCACAAATCAAAGGCGTTCGCTATAAATCTCGCTTCTCCGGATATGCGGGGTGGCGTTGCCCTCTGCGGCTCGAAATCAGGAAAGGATACTGATAAGTTTGCGGCAACTGGATGGAAACGCGAAGAGGGAAAAAGGACTGTTATGATTGCAGACGCCCCTGCGAGCATAGAATGCGAGGTTGAGCGGGAGATGGAAACCGGGGACCATGTCGTTTTTATTGGTAAGGCGATTAACGTTGTGAGGAGGAGAGAGGCAAAGGGACTGTATCACACGGGCGGAACGGAATTCGTAGAGATATAGATGGTAAGATGGATAAGAAGATAAAAAGCGTATTGGAGATACTATTTGGAATTTTTATTGGCCTACTGGTTCTCCTGTTCCAGAAAGAGATTGCTGCGCTCGGCGACCTTGGTTATGTTGGCGTGTTTCTTGCGTTGTTCCTAAGTGCTGCGACCATAATCTTCCCTGCTCCTGGTTGGATTGCTGTAATAACCGCTGTAACCATCTTAGGACTCAATCCCTACCTTGTCGGAATCGTGGCTGGAATAGGAAGCGGACTTGGGGAGATAACTGGTTATATGGTGGGAAATGGGGCGACAGAACTAAGTGGTAAGAGATTCGATAGGTACAGGGAATTGATTAAAAGATACGGTTCTGCAGGGATATTTCTGCTTGCATTTCTTCCAAATCCATTTTTCGATGTTGCCGGGCTTCTCGCCGGTGCTCTAAAAATACCTCTATGGAAGTTCCTGCTCGCATGCGTTGCTGGGAGAACGCTTAGGTACGTCCTTCTTGCACATCTCGGATTGCTGGCAGTCCAGGGTTTCCTATCCCAATGGTAATTCCGTCGGCATGAAGAAAATATCGTTTTTTATATTAACGATATATTTTTAAATAATCGTTTTTATTAAAAAAGATAATGGAAAGCGAATATTTGCCCCTGCTCGCAAAGCAGAATGTCTGGTGGGAAGGAAAGATAGAAAACGACGTCCATCTCACTCAATGGAGGGAGCATGAAAGGAGATGGATTCCTCTAAATCTTGAGGAGCTTCCCCTCACACCATTCTCTCTCAACATTGTTATAGGGCCGAGGCAGGCAGGAAAAACAACACTAATGAAATTTGCAGTAGAAAAGCTGCTTAAGAAGGGCGTACCGCCAAAATCAATCCTTTACGTAAGATGTGATGAGGTTCTTGATGCAAAGGAACTCAGGCAGATAATAGAGACATTTTTGACCTACTCTCCCTCCGGAGAGGTATTCCTATTCCTAGACGAGATAACAGATATAGAAGGATGGGAAAGAGTAATCAAGGGATTTATAGATGATGGCGACTTCAAAAAGGCTGTCGTCACAGTAAGCGGGTCCAATTCCTTTCAGCTTCAGAAAGGAAGCGAGCTCTTTCCTGGGAGGAGGGGTCTCGGGAAAGATATCTTTGTCCTCCCCTTAAGCTTCCGCGAATACATTAAGATAGTCGATCCAGGACTGGCTGAACGCATTCCCGCGCTTAAGAAACTGAGCGATGCCCATTTAGAGGTTAAAGAGTACCTCATTCTCCTCAGGCAGCTTCAGAAACACCTGCGTGATTATCTTACATGCGGTGGTTTTCCACTCGCAGTACTCTCCTATCTAAAACACGGCACTGTCTCGGAAGCCGCAAAGGAAACATACAAAAGCTGGATCATCGGTGATATCCTGAAAAACGGAAAAAGCGATATGCTTGGAAGGGAGGTACTCAAGGTTGTACTATCAAAGGCTCCATCTGCTGTAAGCTGGGAAGGCATTGCGCAGGAAACATCTATAAAGTCCCCGCCAACAGTGGCATCTTATATAGAACTTTTTGAACGCCTTTTCGTGGTTCTTCCCCTTTATGCCTCAAACCCGAACACCGGGACGAAGGAATTTGCAAAGAATAAAAAACTTCATCTTCAGGACCCGTTTATCTGGCATCTCTGCGAAGAGTGGTGCATGCAACCGGTGGAACACAAAACAGAAGTCATAGTTGAGGGGCTCCTTGCGTGCCATCTTGCGAGATTTTTAATAAGAAAATATGGCGGAAGGAGGCTGAATGATTACGTATCCTACTGGAAAGATGGATATGAGATAGACGTGATTGCACATACGCGGGATGGTTTGTTTGGCTTTGAGATGAAATGGACCGATAGAGAGGATGCATTTTCCCTGAAGGTTGGCCCAATAAAGAACCTTGTTTACGTCTCAAAAGATTTTTACAGGGAAAGAAAACCGTCGGTTATTCCGTTGGCGTTGTTTCTCGCAATGCTGTAGACCCTATTCCAGCTTATATTGTCTTACCTTCACGCCTGCTTCCTTTAGCAACCCCATAGCGCTTTCTGCTATCGGATATTTCTCGTTATAAACAACCTCTACTATCCCGGCGTTGATTATCATTTTCGTGCAAAGAAGACAAGGAGAAAATGTAGTGTATATAGTGGCTCCCTTTGTGCTTACACCGTTGTAGGCCGCCTGGACGATCGCGTTCTCCTCGCCATGAGAGCAAAAGCATTCCCCGAGATCCTTTCCTGATTCTACAAATGCGTTGCATCTTGGACATCCTCCCTCGTTGCAATTTCGCGTTCCACGCGGGGTGCCGTTATAGCCTGTGGATATTATCTGCTTATCGCGAACGATAACGGCCGCAACCTTTCTCTTTATGCAATTACTCCTCGTTGCCACCTGCTTTGCTATGCTCATGAAGTATGCGTCCCAACTTGGTCTTTCAAACTTAAATTCTGCCGAAAGTCCTGCCAATGCGGCATCCACCTGTTCATAAAGAAGGGAGAGGCTGCCTATGTTTTCTATCTTCTTATCCGCAAGGGCGAACGTTGCCTTTAGATTCTGCTTTGTTTTTTCAGCATTTTCCATCTCTAATTTTTCAATCTCCAGAAAGGCTTCGAATGTTTTTGGGTCCTCCTCCCTATCCCTCCTCTTTATCCTTTCGAATCTAACATCTGGGGGGGCTGTTATGTAGAGAAGGAAAAAGTTCGGGAGTTTTTTTAGTTCCTCAACCTCTCCAGGAGTCCTAATCGAATCGATGACATAGTTCCTGTCCTTTGCCTTTTCTATCTTTGCAATCGTTTTCTTTGCGAGAATAGCCGGCCCGAATTTGGCGCGAAGGTCGTTCCCCTTGTTTATGAGATTTTCTCTCGTGAGCGCCTTTCCCTCCGCCTTAAGTTCCTCTCTAAGAATATCTGAAAGGGAAAGAAAGTAGAACCCCTTCTTCTTCAGATAATCTGCTACCGTACTCTTTCCCGCGCAGTTTTCCCCAGTCAATCCTATAACTAGCATGGAGATAGTTAGGTGTTGCAAATTTAAATTATTATGTTTCTCTCGATACTGTTGTATTATCCCGAAATAAGTTCCTCTCGATAACTCGGATTTCGATGGAAAGGTTCTTAAGCATTTTATAAGGAAGGATTTTTATGAAAGAAATTTATGCTACGCTTAATCAGACATCTTATGAGTTTATGGAGAGATACGAAAACATAGAGCTATTCGTTTATTCGCTTGTTGCGTTTACAATCCCGCTTCTTTTTCCTCACCCTCAACTGCTTACAGGCACCCTCGTTAATGCGTTTCTTATCATGGCAGCACTTCATTTTCGTGGATGGAAGGTCCTTCCCCTGGTCATGCTGCCATCCATAGCTGCTGTCCTCAACGGAGTTTTATTCGGGCCATTTACCATCTTCCTGCTCTACATGATGCCGTTTATATGGCTAGGTAATTTTGTCCTTGTTTATTTGTTCAAGAAACTGCACTTGGCAAAAGGAACAAACTACTTCATCACGCTAGGGATTTCAGCGCTTGCAAAGGCAGCCTTCTTGTTTGCAGTTGCATACATCTTGGTAGGAGCAAACATCCTGCCAGCGATGTTCCTCACAGCAATGGGAGCGGTACAGCTCGCAACAGCAATCGCAGGAGGACTGGTTGCATTTGGAATGCGTTTTGCTTATGCTCGTCTCGCGTCTTAATAAAGATGTTTATAAGCATTTCTTCGGAATCTAATCTTATGATAATCCCAAGCAAGGAGGAAATAATTTTCATAAATAGAAAGCTCGGTTATAACATTGTCAATATCGGAAATATTGAATTTCTGATTTCGAAATTAAAATCAACTCGGCTTGGAGAAGACGAAAAAAGAAACATCGCAAAGGCTGCTGCGAACATCTGGTTCGATCTCGTCTCCCTGCATCCCTTCTCTGATGGAAACAAGCGAACAGCAACAGAAGTCGTAAGATATTTTTTGGAGTTAAACAATTATAGATTAGAGATGCCATCAAACGGGATAGTTTATATCTCTCTAAAGATTGCAAACGGAGATATCACATTAAATAACTTGGTAGATGTTATTTACAGTAAATTAGTTAAGGTGGAGTAATGGAATACTTCAAGAGATATAAATTAAGAAAAGACGGAACTGTTGAAGAGCTAAAAGTGCCAAAATCAGAAGCAATTAAGTTAATTACAAAATTGTTAAGAGAAGACCGTGAAATGCTTAAGATATTGGCAAAATTATAAAATGTTGAAGATGGGTTACTTGCTTAACACATTAAGAACCGCAACCGCGGCCTCTCGCACATAATCGTCTTTTGAGTTGAGATATTCAGTTAGTTTTTTATAAATCTCCTTTTTGACTGCAGGGTTCTCCATGTAGTTTCTCCTTCTCTCTATCTCGTTTATAGCCCATTCCCTAACATCAGAATATGGATGCTCCAGAAGACGAACAGAGGCATACAGCACAAGCGGATGGTCTATCTTTTCCAATTTCTTTGTTGCGGATAGAATGCTCTCCGAGTCCCCTTCAAGGAGTTTGTGATAGAGTTCCTTAACCCTCTCCTTCTTGCGTTGCTCTGAGCCTATCAGATTTTTCAAGAACATCAATTTCATGTAATATTAAGTGTATAAAAGTGTTTAAATACCTTTCTGGCATTAAATAACGCATTCCTTAGGCTCCTTATCATTCCTCATACGTAGAAATACTGGGGCACGGAGTTTCCCATCCTGTGTAAGCTGTTGGTATTTTACCTCACATACCAGTTGTGGTTTTAGCCACGTTATAATAAGCCCTGGTTCTGGGTTGATAGCAAAAGGACAGCGTGGCGTTTCATAATGTTTCATCATCGTCCTTATGTTTTTTAGTGCTGCTCTGTCAAAACCGCTTCCGACACGCCCAACGTAGGTAAGCCCTTTCTTACTATAGCAGCCAAGCAGCAGTGCGCCAAAGTAACCAGCCCTTGCACCCTCCCCTAACGTATAGCCACAGACAACACAGTCCTGTGTTTTGACAGCCTTTATCTTCAGCCAGCTTTCAGAGCGCTTTCCCTGCTCATAGCGCGAATCGATCCTTTTTGCCATCACTCCTTCAAGCCCTGCCTTCTTCACTGCAGCAAAGAATGCCCCTCCCTTTCCTCTCACAAATTCTGAATAGATAATGTTTGGACTTTCTCTGAGCACTTTCCTCAGTGCCTTTTTTCTTTCTATGAGAGGCCTTTTCGTAAGGTCCTTTCTGTCAAGCCTTAGGATGTCAAATGCGATGTATGTTGCAGGATACCTTTTTGAGAGCAGCGATATGCGCAGGGGGTCTTGTTGGTGCTCTCTTGTCTGGAGTAGTTGGAAATCTGGTTTTGAACCTCGGAACACAACAATCTCACCGTCAAGCACCGCATCTTTCGCCTTTATGCTATCTCTCATTGCTGCTATTTCCGGATAACGATAGGTGATATCGCTAAGCCTTCTGTTCTGCAGCAGAATTCCCTTGCCCGCAAATAGTATTGCACGCGTACCATCGTACTTTATCTCGAATAACCAGTCGGAAGAATCAAACGGCTGCCCGGAGCGAGCAAGCATGGGCTTAATCGGACTGACCTTCATCAATTTTCTCAACACTCCTCTTAAGCGCTTCCATTAGCGATTTCACTTTTTTTACTTCTGGTGGCTTTGCGATTTCCTTTCCTGCAACCTTATGCTCTATCAATTGCCTGAATGCTTCGAGATACTCATCCTTGTAGTTTGATAGGTCGAATTCCTTTGTCAGTCCATCGACCAGCTCCCTTGCAAGCCTCCTCTCTTCCTTCTCGATTTTTACAGTCCGCGCTAGCTCTGGGATTTTTTCTATGTTCACAATCTCTTCTGGATAGTGCAACACGGTTAGGATGAGACCGCCCTTGTGCGGCCGTAGCAGCACAAGTTCTTCTCTGTTTCTAAACGTAAACTTCCCGATCGCTGCCCTTTCCATCTCTTCCATCACTTCAAGAAAGATGAAGAAAGCGCGCTCTCCACCTTTCTCAGGCAGGAGATAGTAGGACTTATCAAAGTAAATTGGGTCGAGAGTATACGAGGCAACAAACTGCAGAATTTCTATGCTCTTAGCACTCTTGAGCGGAAGCTTTTCAAGGTCTTCCTTCTTTATCACAACATATTCGTTCCGTGCTATTCTGTATCCTTTCACTACCTCCTCCCACGGCACCTCTCGCTCACATTTCTCGCACCATCTTTTATTCCTGAGCGGCGTGAGGCATTTTCCACACAGCAGGTTAAAATGAATGCCACGCTCGATATAGAGCGGATAGAGGGAAACAGGAATAGAAACGAATGCAATTGTGACAAAGCCCTTCCACAATGCCTTTCTTGCACGCCTCTGGCTCTCCTGCCTTTCTTCCATCTCCAGCGTTTCTGCTCTGGCCATGTTGCATATTCAGAAAAAGGATTTATAACATTATTTCCCGTCCCCTATATTTTTTGAGACCAAATTTCGCAGAGCAGTTTGCTGGTTTTACTCTAACTCTCGCTTTATGCTGTTTTGAAAAAATCGATAACCGAGATATTTTATCTCATGTTCAATCCTACATTAGTCTTATTCTAACATTGTAAAAGATAACATCTACTAACGCAGAGAAAAGTTTCAATCCTACATTAGTCTTATTCTAACGCTAACTCTTACGTTGCACTCAAACTCAAAAGGTCTTGTTTCAATCCTACATTAGTCTTATTCTAACAATTTTTTTCGTAGAATTTGTTCTTTGGTATACGAAAGTTTCAATCCTACATTAGTCTTATTCTAACATTTTATGATAATAAAACAATTTGTATCAATAAAACGTTTCAATCCTACATTAGTCTTATTCTAACCGTTTATAGTGTTCTCTGTTCTGATGTTGATTTTGTTGTTTCAATCCTACATTAGTCTTATTCTAACATATTCTTGATAACACTCCTTCGGTATTGCGAAAGTTAGTTTCAATCCTACATTAGTCTTATTCTAACCAGCGTATTTATCTGCCTCATCACAAACGATTGAAAGTTTCAATCCTACATTAGTCTTATTCTAACTCGGAAGAGATATAACAAGAAAAGTGGATTATAGTGGAGTTTCAATCCTACATTAGTCTTATTCTAACAAAGGAATTGTAACTGCTGTCTCGTAATTATCATCCCAGTTTCAATCCTACATTAGTCTTATTCTAACATTTATAGTGTTCTCTGTTCTGATGTTGATTTTGTTGTTTCAATCCTACATTAGTCTTATTCTAACTATTGGGCGCTCCGAGATTATGGTGTTGAAGGACAATGTTTCAATCCTACATTAGTCTTATTCTAACACCGCCACCAAACCCGCCGCTGTGTAGCGGAACAAAGTTTCAATCCTACATTAGTCTTATTCTAACATTTTATGATAATAAAACAATTTGTATCAATAAAACGTTTCAATCCTACATTAGTCTTATTCTAACTTCACCAGCCCTGTTTGTTCGTGCAGGATTGAATATGTTTCAATCCTACATTAGTCTTATTCTAACATAAAATTTACAGGGTATATTTCACCGCTACCTGAGGTTTCAATCCTACATTAGTCTTATTCTAACTTTTACCATGGGCAAGGTAGGATGTGGTGTTGAAGAGTTTCAATCCTACATTAGTCTTATTCTAACCGTCGTTTGCCGTCCAAAACTTCGAACCAAACCTTGTTTCAATCCTACATTAGTCTTATTCTAACATCCATCTGAAATGAGGGATTTTTGGGCAGCACATGTTTCAATCCTACATTAGTCTTATTCTAACCCAAAAAATATTGAAAGATTATTATAATTATTAAACGAGTTTCAATCCTACATTAGTCTTATTCTAACTCGGTGAGAGTTTAAGACACTCTATTGCTGTTAAAAAGTTTCAATCCTACATTAGTCTTATTCTAACGAACCGCAAGCATTCGCTGGTTTAACAGGCAATTCAAGTTTCAATCCTACATTAGTCTTATTCTAACCGTGCGTGAATTTTGGAGAGGACACGCTGACGCTTATGTTTCAATCCTACATTAGTCTTATTCTAACTTTGGTTTCTACAGTTGTGTGGAGTAAAGGGAAAAGTTTCAATCCTACATTAGTCTTATTCTAACGAAAGTTGCGGCAGGAACATTTGGTTTGGCTTCAATGTTTCAATCCTACATTAGTCTTATTCTAACCCCCGTCGAGGTCGTTCCACTTTCAGCCACAGTGGTGTTTCAATCCTACATTAGTCTTATTCTAACCCTCTTCAAATTCAGGCTCTTCTGTTTCTTCAGTTTCGTTTCAATCCTACATTAGTCTTATTCTAACCATCATGTAAGCCCCGTTAGCCCAACTGCCAATTATGTTTCAATCCTACATTAGTCTTATTCTAACCGAGTGCAATTCCGCCCACTACTGCGAGAGCCAAAACGTTTCAATCCTACATTAGTCTTATTCTAACAGGTAAATTTTGTTAAACATATACGACGTACGAAAATAAAAATTTTTTGTATTTTTGTCGCGAAATGGTGATCTTGCAAAAGAGGCCTGTGATTCGCGACTTTTATAATACAAGCTCATCTGGATCTCCTTTCTTCACACCAAAATTTTCCCTTTCAAATATTTTAGGGCTAGAAAATTTATAAATGACAACGCTGTCATTTTCTGTATTTATTATATCTAAAAGATTTTTCTTAATTTCCATGTAACGACTTTCAGTTATCTCTCCTTCAAAAAGTGAATTCTGAACCCAAGTAAGTTGAGTACGCAAATAGCTTTTGACCTTGTTTACTCGGTCCACTGATACATCATACGCAACTATAACGTACAAACTACCACCATATCACAAATGGTCTGTATTCTTTGATATTCATAATGTGTTTTATTAGTTTATAAGCTTCAAGACGTATAAGTTTCTGGTAAGATACATTCCTCCTAAGAGATCTGTGCTTAATTGTGGTTGCAAGTTTTTCTTCATAATATTCCAAGAATTTCTTTTTTCCTCCGTCTGTTAGCAGAATACCATTAAGCTCCTTTCTGAAATCATCTTTTTGTATTACTTTCTTGTTTATCAAATAAAAGATCAAACGATCTATAATTAAAGGTTTGAATATTTCACTTATGTCTAAGCAAAGTGAAAAACGTCTTTCACCAGGTTCATGAAGATAAGAGATGACAGGATTTAACTGTGTATTGTAAAGTTCGCTTAATGTTGTGGTATAAAGAAGAGAGTTTCCAAAACTTATCAAAGCATTTATTTCATTTTCTGGTGGTTGTCTTGTTCTTCTTTCGTACTTTAGATCTCCTGTAAGTATGTGGTCAAAACAATCATAATATTCAATCCTTGCTCTTGCTTCTATATTCATTAGTTCGGTGACCGTATTTGCGCTGTCTATCTCTGCAACAAGTTCTGATAATGTTTCAACTTTTCCTTCTATTTTGTATTCTGTAATGGTCTTACGCATGTTTTCTATAGCACCATAAACAAATTTCTTAGCTAGTGTTATTCTCTTAATCGGATCAAGATAGTGCTCAACTTGTTTTACTAATAATTCGCCTGAAATCAACTTTTCTCTTGGATAAAAGCTTCCATCATAAAAACCGTAATAATTGAAAAAATGAATCGGAATTCCTTTTTGTGCAAAATAGTGCATTACGCCGGAGCTTATTGTTAGAGGTCCATGCGCATAGAGCTGGTGAATACTTTCGATGGGTAAAGGCCTCTTTCCATTTCTGTTTATGAAATAAATTGTATTCTCCTGTCTTTCCAGTATTCCTTCTGAAATTATGTGAAAATTCTTTTTCATACAAACACCTATTCAATCCAGCATAGTTCATAATAGGAACATCTCTTACAATAAGGCTTTCTTATGGGTTCTGGAGGGACTGGTTTAGATATGATCTCTTTAATTTTCATTAGGGCATTTTCGATCTCCTGTTCGTATCCCTCTGTGAGAACAACTTCTTTTATTTTCCTTATTAGCGGGTAATTGATTATGGCTTTTGCATTTACAATTCCTTTTTTCTTCAAAAAATAGAGATAATACAGAACCTGCATTTCATGTGCCTTCTCTACCTTTGGTGATTTCTTAATTTCGTGAATTTCTATGCTATCTCCTTTTCTTATGAAATCTATTGCGATGCTGTCTATTTGGATATCTTTTTTCTCCCTCCCGTGGCTATTTCTATGGACAAATCTGCCGGTTGCAACTAAATCCGAAGAATGCTCCATATGAAGATGGTGAGAGAAACACCAGAGCTTTGTTAGACAGATGAAAAAGTAGTTGATCTGAACTCCAGTAAAGAGTATTCTACGTGTCAAAGGACCCATACAAAAACCTAAAGTATATTTGTGTCCTGTGCGGGGCCAAGAACTCCTTTCTCAAAATTGTAATCAATATCTACAATATAACGGTACTCAGATCTTTGTAGCTGGTTGTGAAACTTATAGATTGGAATACGAACAATATATTGTAAGATTTTGACTGGATCGCTAAGCTTTTTTATTTCCTCTTCAAATATTTTTGGTACCACATCGATTGTTGGAAGATTTTCCTCTCTAGAACCAATGAGGCGCCGCAACGCTATATCTTCGGATCCTAGTTGAATAGTTTGGATATACCATAGTTTGTCCCTTACTTCGTTTATGTTAACGGAAATTTTCTCCAACTCGTTTTCAAGATTTTCACCACTTTCTTCTGGAGGATATTGAGTATCCAATAACTTCTTTACATCCTCTTCCTTCAAGCGGAGTTCATTAAACTTTTCACACACATCAACCGCTCGTTGAATATTTTTTTTACCGTAGACCTTTTCAGAATTCTTACTCGGCTTTGCAAGAATTACTTTAGCTGGGTTTTTCAAACCCTTGCGGTTTACTCTTCCCATTCGCTGAACTAGTGCGTCCAGTGGTGCCGTTTCGGTATAAAGAACGTCATAATCGATATCAAGACTTACTTCTACTACTTGTGTGGTTATTGCGATAAAACCTTTCTTTGATTTCTCCTTCTTGATCAGAATTTTTTCTTTTTCTCTTCTATCCTTCTCTATAAACTGAGAGTGGTACAACAAAATATCCTGTTTATTTAAAGGGAATTTGTTTGATATTAGGTCAAACATTTTCATAGCATTTCCTACAGTATTCATTATTACTAAGATTTTCTTTCCCTTCTTGTAATCCTTTATTACATCGTCTATGAGATCTTCCATCTCTGCGTCAACAAAAGTCACCATATGCCTATTGAGTTTATCGTAACGTGGGTCAAACACGTAAATTATTTCCCCGAGGATTTGTTCTAATTTTTTTCTAAGAAATGTTGGTAAAGTAGCACTGAGAAAGGCAAATTTTACCCCCATAGCTTTGTACTCTTCCGCTGTCTTAAGGATTAGAGCGGCGGTGTAAGGTGAGTATGAATGTATCTCGTCAAATATCATCACAGAATTTTGTGCATTCTGATGTAAAAGTTCCCAATGCCGCCAGTTAAATTGTGCCAGAAGGAGCTGATCGACAGTAGCAACCGTAACCGGTTGCATGAATGCCGAAGAAAGCAACTGCTTTGACCGGTAACTCTCCAATTCCCATCCTGATTCTTCAGCTAGGAGCAGCACAGAAGTCCCATGAGATACACCTACATTTTCTTTTGAAAATAAATTTTTCAATCTAAAATACATAGCATTCGTCGTAACTCGAGTTGGAAGAAGGTAAAGAAGTTTATTAGATTGTGAGTTATTACTTGCCCATAGAAGAGCAGCTTCAGTTTTTCCTTTGCCGCAGGGTGCTTGGAGTACTACATTTCCTTTTGCTTTTAACATATTCTGTTGGATATGGTTTGGGCCCCAATTTTTCTTTTTAAAAAATCTTAGAACGTATCTAGACATATCTGTAACACTATAGTCATATCCAAATTTTCCACCGCTAGAAAGCCAGTCCGCGTAGTGCAAACATGCAGTAAATAGAGAAAAAACTTCGCGTAATTCAGGAGGGGGAGAGTAAAACTGATCTTTATTCGCAATTTTATCAAGAAGGTCTTCGGCTTTCAAACTTAGTTTTGGTTCTTTAAGTTCAAACGGAAATTCTCTATTCATAAATCTTCTATGTTCAGAAACTAGCATTTTGTAGAATTCGATAGTTCCTTGTGCGTATCTCTCTCGAGAAAAAGAGAGATCTTGATGTCTCTCTCTATAAAGATTGTAATAAAAAGGTGTATGATGTGACATCACTGTCAATGCCTCTACGTAGTAATCTTTTTTCTTTAATTTCAATGGTGGTAGGCATGCTAAAACAAAGGGCAATGAAAAAAGTGCATGCGGCAGTTTAGGTTTCTCTTTGTTTCTGAGAGCTTGCTGGATCGAGTTTTCTGCTTTGCCGATATCATGGAGATAAACAGTCGCGAAGATCCTAGAACGAAGTTCATCTTTATTTATTTTTGTTTGTTGCGATGTTCTTTCAAAATTTGGTTCCATCCACACAAAGCACTTTTTAAGTAGCTCAAGGGCTTCTCTTGTATGTTGTTCTAAGCACTTCTTATTGTCTTTTGCAAGCAGATTACCACAAGAAGAAGTTGTTGGCCCCATCGGTTAACCCCCGGACATCTTTAAATTTTATACCAATGTTTTCTACAAATGTTATTTCTCTGTAGTCGGTTGGGTCTCTGCAGATCCCTTCATCGTCGATTAAAAAACTGGATGGTACACACAAAACATGTGGTGGCTTTACAGCAACTCCTCTGTATTGGTCTATACTTTCGAGTTGGAAATGCTTTGTCCTGTAGTTAAAAGGTAGGATTGTGTTCCTATAAACAGCGTCTCTATTAGCATCTTTCAATTCTACTATCTCATTTTCTTTGATACAAATTAGCTCATCGTTTTTTCCTAGTACAAGAGGGTACTTTGGATCTGAATATGCTCTTGACAAATTCTCAAGTTCTGCTGGATTTTCTGAAACAAAATAAATTCGGTATACGGGCAGGAAAAGCATTTCGCGTAGATAGACAGCTCTTTCAGTTTTTGTACTCTCCTTCGGTTTCACCAAAGACCATAAATCTTGAGTAAAACCTCCGATACTTTCTCGTACTACTCCAATTTTGTACTTCTTGAAAAGTTCCTCAAGAGATTTTCCACGAACTCCTAGCGCTGCACCGACTAGCCCTATAATTGTTGTTTTGGTTGGTATAGGATAACTCCGCTGATAACGCATATATTTTACTTCTCTAAAAGAACTGAATGAACCTTTTACAAGTATTCTAAGAGCGTCCATACTAATCGCTTATACTTTCTTAAGCATCTTATCAAATATTTCTCCAACAGAGCCTATCTTGGTTTTAGGAATCGTCTCTGCTATTTCTTCTTCTATCTCATTTTCATTTTTAAGAAAGCCTTGTCTTAACCCCACATATAGATCCTTGATGTTGTCTTTGTAATCTTTTAAGACTTCTTTAAGAAGCTCTAAATCAAGCACATAACCATCATCGTATTTCAGTTCTAATGCATGCAGGAAAATTGGCAGTTTCTTTGTCATGCGCGCACATATAAAAAACTGTGGAGAGATATCTATTAGAAATCTTGATTTACGACCACCACCCCAGAGATACTTAAGCGAATTTAAGAAAGCTTTGATCCTTTCCTTTTTAGATTTCTTGATCTCCCCTTTTTTATTTTTTGTTGTCTCATAATTTTCCCACTTACCAACTCGGTCTAACTCCAGTAGAATTGCTGTGCGGAATACATTATTGGTTATTTCAGTTTCGAAAATAGAACCGCCAGCTTCAGCTTTTTCCATCGCTTCTTTTGCACTTCGCGTCCCTAAATCTTTGTCTCCCCTAAAAGAAAAGAGACCATAAGCCGGAGCTACTCTTAATGGGGCGGCTCTGGCAAATGTCTTTTTTCTTTCTGCGCGCATAAATCCGAATAAATCGTCATCGTAATATTTATCTGGTCTACCTGCCGTAACTACTGGAGCCTTTGGGTCTTCTGTTTTTGTTTCCGGTGATACTTTTTTTTCATACAACTCTGCCATGGTATCGCGCAGATAACGCCTAAGTGCCTGGCCTGATATGTATGGGTGGGTTTTTCCATCAGGAAGTTCAACCTTTTTTATAACGGTTACCGTACCTTCTGTCCACCCTGCGTTCGGATTTCCTACATCTACGCGCAAAAGCGCACCAATCACCAATGCCTTTGGTTCGTCTTTCATTTTTTTCACCTTTTTGGAGATCGTTGGAATTTTAGTATAGCGTATATTCCTATCAGGGATTTATATTTCTTAAAATTCTTTTCATTTATATTCGAGAACAACGTATCTGCATCGAATTGTGATAGTACTTTGTCAGGATACCTTGTGAGCGTGTGGTGGATAACAGCAAGAAGGTCTTCACATACTCTCGCACTTCTCAGAGAGTATAGGATACCTTTATCTTCCTTTTCCGATGCTAGTTCTCCCAAAAATTCGCCAATCTTCTTAGCATTTCTTATTATATCTTCTTCCATTCTCATCACCATACATTCATAACTCTCAACAAACTTTCGAATGTTAATAGAATAAAATCCTTTTTCTTTCTCCTCGCCTTGCAAAAATTTGTTATAAACAAGTTCTTCAATGATCGAGGCGATTTCACTACCCTGAATAATACGTCTGCACAATTCTTCTCGTAAAATAGTGTCTATTCTTTTCTTTTTCCCCGAAAGATACTTTTGCGGCATGAAATCAAGAAGTTCTTCAAAAGCATAGTAAGTTTTTCCGGTTTTTTCGACTACCCATTTGGTGGCGGCTATCAGCCCGAGAATCCGTTTTGGTTCTGGTACTGCATAGAATTTTTGAAATCTAACAACATTTCCTCTTTTAGTTCCTTCGCAAATGTAGAATCGATTTCTCTCAAATTGCTTAGAAAAATTCTCCCTCATTTTTGCATTTTTCCAACAATTGAATACAAAATCGATGAAACTTTCTGAGGCATGTTGTACATGCAATAAAGAATGCTTAAATTCTCCGTATTCTTGATTTAAGAATAGTGAAGAAATGCCATGCAATGCTTTAGATAGTGAAATCAGATCATCACTATTCAACACAAAAAAGTTTAACGTTCTGTCAGCGCCCGAAATATAATAACTACACCCTATCCCAAACGGTGCTATCCTCCCAGCTAGAGAGCAGGAAGCACAGATGTTTAGCTTTCTTTTGTGGCCTGAATAAAAGGTTTGCATCTTTTCTTGTGTAACTACGAATGGCAATTCTGTTGAACCGAATTTTTTCGCAGCTGGAACATCTTTTTGACCACAGATATCGCATGTTATGTTTTTCTGCTGAGGGTTGTAAACAAATATAGTGTCTATATCTTTTCGAGTCCATGGTGGGCTAAAAAAGAATTCAGCAGGTCTAGTGAACCATTTCTTTCTTTTCTTCGTTTCACCCCATGCTTTTTCCTTAAATCGTGTGGCTATTTTTTTCAAAACTTCTTCTACCATCTCTTTATCTCCTTCGATAGTAAGTTTGTCCAAATCCAAATATATCGAGACGTCTTTCTTTCCGAATGGATTTTTTACAATCAGGTGGTCGTCTTTCTCTTCAAATTTCCCCTGTGGCTTTATAGTGTTAAAAAGAGTTGCTATACCAAGGTCTATCCAGAAATTCTCGCTTCTATAAAAATTAATGGTAGTCTTCATCCCATCACATTCACAAATCCAAACCCAAACGTATTCCTCTCACCAAAGCCGCAATCAATTGCGAATTCGAGTATTTCCATTCTTTTTCTATCATACTTCAGACCGTTAAAAATAAATTCCCATATGCTGCCGAAGAACCTATATTCTCTACCATCTAAAATGACATGACTGACGGTAGATTTCTTAAAATTGAAAATCTCAAAAATTGGGAATTCATCTATTTTTTGGCCATAAAATTCGTTGTATTTCTTGAATATGTTCTCTTCAAGCTGTTTTATGAAAGCCTCAAAGGAATACTCTGGCTGCCAAAATACATATTCCTTGTCTGACTTTATACCATATTTCTCATAATTTGCTTTTGGGATTCTTAAAATAATTGGAGTCGCAGTGATAAGTCTTGTGTTGTTCCTCAGTTTGGGTTGTAGCAACCTGACAGACTCAACCTTAAAACTTAAATCACCAATGTGTATGTCTTCCTTGAGATCAGCAAGGTTTTCCTGAAGTGTTCTTATAAAACCAATATCGGGCGAGGATATAAGCAAATGCCTCTTATCTCCTTCTTTGAAATCCCCTATTGGAAAAATGTTTGAGAAACAGAAAAACTTGTACCCTTTCTTATCGTGGAGGACACGATATGGGCTTTTTCTGAAGAGATTGTATACAAATCCTTGAAGTTTTGTATAATATGACGGCTCGTAAGCAGAGTTGCATTGCGATGATAATTCTAACAAAAGCCTCATTAAGAGGAGTATCACGCGAAATGATTAAAAATAGGGCTTGCAACCTAAGTCAAAAAAATCATCTATTGAAATAGATCAACTCCTCAAGTTTTTCACGGGGCATTTTATCGAAGAATTCCCTCTTAAGCCTCTGCACGGTAGGGTTATCTATCGGGGTTCTTTCGTTTATTCCGTCAGCAAGAGCTCTTAGAGCATTCCCTCTTGCTATGATTGTTTTTTTATCTGCAACCGGCTGGCCAGGACCTCCAACGCAACCAAACTGGCACATCATGACCTCAACGAGATGGAATTTCTCCCCTGCCTTTATCTCATTGTAGAGTTTTTCAAAATTTGGAAGACCATGAACAATTGCAATATTCAGCTCATGCTTGCCTATTCTCACCTTCTTCTTTCTTATCTCAGCATCATCCCTAAAATCAAGTATCTCTTTTTTCTCTCCATAAAGCTGTGCAATGGTTGTTATCACCGCCTCTGTCATTCCTCCTGTAACTCCAAATATGACACCGTCCTTTGAACTTGTGGGCATAAGCTGATCAAGAGGTTCATCCTGAAGCGCCTTTAAATCAAATCCCCTTTTCTTAGCCCACTCCCCAAGTTCAACAGTAGTAACCACGTAATCTATGTATCTATTGCCATTCCTCATTACCTCTAAGGTCTCGTATTTTTTAAGTGCGCAGGGCATTATTCCAACAACTACAACATTTGAGGGGTCCATACCGGATTTCTGGGCTATGTAATACTTTGATACCGCACCGATTGTCATTTGAGGGGAGGCTATTATTGTTATGTTGTTTAATAGCTCAGGGTGGGTACGGGATGCATATATCCTCCATCCTATACAACAAGAATTGAATATCGGAAACCTCCCCTTTCCGCTGTCCAGCATCTTCTTTATGTCCTCTGCCTCATAATAGGTAGCAATATCTGCACCAAGAGGGGTATCCACAACATGGCGAAAGCCAAGCTTCTTCAGAAGGGAAACTGTCTTGCCAAGAACATTTGTGCCAACAGGAAAACCGAAAAGCTCGCCAAGGCTTACACGAACTGCTGGAGCAATCTCTGCAATAACAACCTTGCCTGATTTCATCTCCTCTTCGAGCTTTTCAAAAAGTTCCTCTCCTGAGAGCATGCCTCCGTTCATAGAAACACTTTTTATTTTTTTCATCAACTACTAATGGCGTAAGCCAAAAGATTGTCCGTGATTAGATAGCGTCTTTCTTTTTGAGTTATAAACCCATAGTCTTTAAGTGTAGATAGGTAATTGGTGAAACGATTATTGGATATTTTTCCCAGCTTTGCTTCGAACCCTCTTTTTATCTCGGCCCAGGTAAGCGATTGCTTTGCGAGTAGTCTCAATATAAGCATATAACGCGCTCTTGCTTCTTTTCTATTTTCAAAGAAACGATCTAATTCTGATAAAATTATGCTTCTTGCGATTTCTTCTGTTTTCTTCAAGCCCTTTTCCAAATTTCTATATTTAGATACGTAATACCCTGCTAATGTAAGCCATCCCATTACACCGTCTGTTTTTTTGATTATTTTTTCCAAATCATCTGCAGTTACTCTATAACCAGTCTCTCTAAATCCGGCAGCTAAAAATTGCATTGCTTTTTCATCAGATACTGGTGATATTTCTATTTCTAAATATGGCCTTCCAAACAGCGCGCTTTTCTCTTCATTCAGCATCTTATCCAGAATCCCCACCTCTGAACCTGCAAAGACTATTTTTACATTTTCCAAGTAATCGTAGATAAAAGCAAACAAATTATCTGCCTGAATCTGTTTTGCCAGCTGTGCCTCATCGACAAAAATTACCATCTTTTTTCGTTTTTTTCTCAGTTCTTCGTTTATCATTTTTAACAAAATTGAAATAGTGCTTTCTTCATTCCTTATGCTTATCTTTATGCCCACATCAATAGATTTTACTTTCCCCAATATTGCTCTAAGATAATCTACCTGGCTCATCGCTTCATTAATCGAAAGATAAAAATGCTTTGCAAAATTTTCTTGATTTAACGGGGCCATCTCTCTCATGTCAATAAATATTTTTGGCTGATCCAGTTCGTTGTAAACAACATTCATAAGGCTTGTCTTGCCAGTTCTTCTTAATCCCTTTATTACAATCAACCTCTCTCTTTCGTGCAGTGCTTCTTTAAGCATTTTATACTCGTTCTCAAAATCGAACATGTCCTCGCGACTTTTTTTTGGAGTTGGATCAAAGTACATGATTATTTGTATCAAAGAAAAGGCTTTAATAGGTTACCCCCCGTAACTTAGTTACTGGGCGTAACTTAATTCTCCTCACAGTAAGGTAAATTTTTGATTA
>Ga0078972_1003658_pt1 | contig 45118 bp, 53 predicted proteins | sample YelNatPaOPGAMG01_FD_67568 | JGI IMG/M metagenome (GOLD analysis project Ga0078972, IMG submission 67568) | Hot spring thermophilic microbial communities from Obsidian Pool, Yellowstone National Park, USA - OP-RAMG-01 (SPADES assembly) (version 2) | ecosystem: Environmental > Aquatic > Thermal...
TATCTTTTCTTCTCTATCATCTTTAGTTATTTTCAGTAATTTTACAACTATAGTTTACTAAATACTTAATTTTTTGTCAACTAATATTTATTATTTTCCTCAGCCGTCCCCATTTATCGTTAATTTCGTTAAGTTCCTTATTATCGTTATTTTTTACTTCCTAACTTTACCTAACTTCCCTAACTTCCTAACTTACCTAACTCCCTAACTCACCTAACTCCCTAACTTCCTAACTCCCTAACTCACCTAACTTCCTAACTCCCTAACTCACCTAACTTCCTAACTCCCATTACTCCCATTACTCCTTTAAAAAATTAGGATAATTTTCCTTAAGCCAACTAATAACTGTTCCTAAAAACTTTTCTGCTTCCTTAATCAACTCTTCTGTTTCTTGTTTTGAAATTCCTCCTGCATAATCATAATCTGTTATATTTCTCTTTGCTCGACAGGAGTCAAAATAATCCGCTAATTTATAATAATCTTTCCCTAAAATTGCCCTCATTGCCTGAAATGTCGTAAAATGGTGTCCTAATCCTTCTGCCTTATATCCTTTACAATAAAGAAGAATTGTAGCTAATTGTAAAACGGCATTATAAGCACAGGCAAACTTTCTATCTAAAGAAAGGCCCTCTATCTTTGCATCTTTTATATCCCTTTCTACAAGCGCTAAGATATTTTTGATTTCTTCTTTAGATGTTTTATGTTTTCTTAATTTCCCTTGATTTAATAAATCTTTTAAGTTCATTTTCGTCTCCTAAAATAAATATCTTTTTCTCTTTTAAAACAGAAAGTAAAAAGTGGTCTTTATGTTTAAAGCGATCTATAAATTCCTGAGGAGAAAATACTACATAATTAATTTCTCGCTTAAGTTCTTCTTTGGGTTTAGAAAGGATACTGGAAATTTCTTTTAGAGAAACATCGCCGATAATCATTAAATCGATATCGCTTAAAAGATCCTCCTCTCCTTTAGCATAAGAACCATAAATAAAAGCAACTTTAATATCTTTTTTTTTAAGGTTATTCTTTAGAGCCTCTTGAATTCCTACGGTTTTAAATAAAATATTTTTTAACTCTTCTATAATAGGACATCTTCTGTTTACCTTATAATATACGCGGTTGCCCTGCATTGATTTCTCAAGAATACCGATCCTTAAAAGTTTATCTACTTCTCGCTGAATACCCCTTATCGGAAGATGGGTAAGATGAGAAATTTGACGTTGATAAAAACTATTATCAGGATTAAATAAAAATAATTTTAAAACCTCAACCCTTGTTTTTGAAGAAAAAAGGATATCTAACATATTCCTCATTCATATACATTTTGTAGTCAATTATATACATTTAGTAGTCAATTGTCAAATATCTAATTTTCATTTTTTACTTCCTAACTTACCTAACTCACCTAACTTCCTAACTACTCACTATTCCCTACTGGCTACTATTAATAAAAAATCTAGGAGGCAGTTTTTACTTTATAGATAATGAATTAGAAGGAAGGTTTTAATTTCTCTTACTTCCATACATTTAATTTTTCAAACTTAACTTTAAATTTCTTGAAAAATTTTTCCACATTTTCTTTTTGGCTAAAAGGAACCATTACGCAACCTGAGGAAAGTTTCTGACCGCCAAGCTTACGAAGCAAGCCTTCATATTCGTATCCTTTCTTTATCTCTCCATAAAGTTTGCGATTAAATTTTGCTTTATCTTTTTGAGAAAGGTTATTTATCTGAAAAGTATAAATAAGATAGGGCTTCTGTTTAAGCAGTAAAGTAGAAGGAATATCTAATGGCTCTTTTAAATAAAGAATCCCTCCCTCCTGAAAAATATTCTGAAGTAAGCCAGTATCTGTTTTCTTTAGTTCAGCAACGGTTCTTATAGTAGGCTGGATATTTCTTCCGATTTTAGATTCAAGTTCTATTACCTTTTCCTGGAGTTCTTTTTGGGTTTTAGTCCCTTCAGTAACTATAAATAAATCGATATCTGAGCGGGAAGTAAATTCTCCTCTGGCTAAACTGCCATAAAGGATAACAGCCTTTACATCTTTTATTTGAGAAAATTCTTTTGCTATTCTTTTAAGTATTCTTTTCATAGATTTTTATCCCAAATCTTTTTTCAAAAAAATCAATTATTATTTTAAGATTCTCTATTACCTGCTTTGCTCTTTTGCCATTAATCCCATCATAACCCAAATCACCATAGGCAAACCAAATTTTTCTCATCGCCTTATTGATTTCCAAAGGAAAGTTTTTATTTGAATATTCGTGTCTGCTTTGGTGGTCGCCAAAATGCTCTCCTGGCGGCATCTGCTTCTATCAGTTGCTCTACAACTTTTATACCCAAGTCTCCTACTACTGTGGCTTGTTTTTTCTGATAAGCTTTAAATGTTGCATCTAATTTTTCTTTTGCCAATTCTAAATGTTTTTGAAAATCACCCATTTTTTAACCTTTCATCTTTCGTTATCGTAATGGAAAATAGCCACTTTGTCAAGCTTTTTCGTTATTGTAACAGATAGATTATGGCAAAGGTTGGTCTCTTATTTACTCATTTTTCTTTTCACAAATTCCTTCGCTGGTAAACTATCTTTTCTATCTATCCATTAAGTCATTCTCAATCTTCTAAAAAAATTCGGGGCGGACGGATTTGAACCGTCGACCTCTTGAACCCCATTCAAGCGCGCTAATCCAAACTGCGCCACGCCCCGTTAAAGACAAAAAAATTATAGCAAATTTTTTTGATTGTGTATAGATTTTTTTTGGTAATTTGACTTCGAAAATTTAGGGATTAACTTTTTTCTGAAGATTTAAATCCGTAAGGGTTAATTTAAAAGTGTGCTTGAAAGCAATTACATAGATTTCTGTTCCTATTACTACATAGAATCTTCCAATGAGACAATAGCCAAATTCTTTCTGATGATTTAAAGTATCAATCCGCCTACGAATAAATAATTGCCGGGGATGAATTTCATTATTTTGTAATTTCTCTAATTCTCCCTCTAAATTTAATGGATCTTCAATAGTTACTTTATCCTTTATTATGTAAATACTTCGACGTTCACTGTGACAAACAATCCCCTCTCTCTCTAATGTCTCTGCTACAAAAACATTCTTTTGCCCCTTTTCTACATTCTGCAGATTTTTAAAAATTATTTTTCTCATTTTATTTATTTTTAAAAAGTAGTCATTTTTTAATTTTTGCCAAATATCCAAATTCCCAGCAATGCTCGGCAATTGTCTTAATATGTTCTATGTCTCCTGGCTGATAAGTTTTTCTTTCTATAATTAAAGAGCCTTTCTCTCCTCTTTTTCTTATGCGGACAGTATAAGGTTGATTAAGAATATTTTTTAATTCTTTATCTTTTACTTTGATATATAATTTTCCTCCTTTTACCTTCACTACACCTTTAGGCTCTCCTTTTATTTCCACTCTTCCTTTCATTAAACCTTCGGTAAGGTCAATTTGCTTAATCTCAAAAAATCTTATTTCCATCTTAAATCTCCTATTTCTCTTCAGGAAAAAGTTTCTCCAGATTAATAAAAACTCCCAACCTATTTAATTCATGGGCAAAGTTTAATACCTGAAATTTATATTTTTCTTCCTTGGATTTAAGCCAAGAAGAATAGGCATCTAAAAGAAGATTTTCTTTTTCGGCAATTAGGGAGCGTCTTTCATATTCTCTTAACTCTGTCAGGAATTCTGCCCATCCTTCTTCTACTACATTTTTATATTTTTCCACCTTTATCCTTTCTTTTATAATTTTTTCTTAAAGTTTCAATTTAGTTTAAGCAAATTAGATGCCAGGATCTTCTAAGGATTAAACTAAAAGATTAAGCATTGTAATTTATTGAATATGAATAAGTTAGAATAGAAAAATAGAAGGATTGGAGGAGAAAGGTTAAATATTAGAGAATCTTATTTAGGAAAAAGTGTAAACTTTTTTGTTTAAAATATCCTAAAATTCTTTTCATAGAAATATCCATCTCTAATATATTCAAAAATAAAGACTTACATACAAAATTAAAACGGAAAGTGTAAAAATAAGATACAAGGGGAGGAAAATTTATTTACTTTTCAGCCTCTCACAGATTAAAACTGCCCCTAAAATTTTTATAAGATCGGGAAGGAGAAAGGGAAGAATTCCTAATTGAAAAAGAGTAAATAAGTCCTTTTTTATGAATAAGTTAAGCTGAAGTAAACCAAAAAGATAAATTAATAGAATTCCACACCCGAAAAAGATAAAAAGTAAGAATTTGTTTCTTTTTTTCTTATGGGTGAGTTTTCCTACTATCCAAGAAGAAAGTAAAAAACCCCAGAGATAGCCTCCGGTAGGACCAATTAAGTGGATTATTCCTCCCCTACATCCGGAAAAAACCGGTAAACCTAAGGCTCCTAAGCTAAGATAACCTAACTGACTTAAAAATCCTTCATGAGGTCCTAAGATTGCTCCGGAAAGAATGACAAAGAATGTTTGTAGAGTAATCGGAACAGGAGTAAAAGGGAGGGGGATATAAATGTATGCTCCTAATATAGTAAGAAGGATAAAAATTATTATCCCTACTAATTTTGTTAAAATTTGAGACTTAACTATTTCTTGTTTCAGAGCTATCCCCATAGAATTCTTCCTTAATTATTTTCTTACTGGCTTTGTAGTTAAATAAATAGCCAAAGGACCGAAAAGAAAAGAAGCAATATAGATAGAAAGAACAAAACATATTATACCCGAAAAAATCTTAAAAATACAAGCTAAAAGTAAGATTATTCCTATAAAGGTAGAAAGTTTTAAGGCACGATAGAAATCCCACAATCTCATCTTTGCGGTTTCTAATTCTCCCATCGCACCTGTCTTCCAAACAAATGGCCGATTTCTTATCTGCGCAAGAAAGTTTTTTACCTGTGCGGGAGGTCTATAGATTAAATCTAATTTGTGAATCAGATTAGAAACAAAAGTCTCAATTATTCCTTCTTTGATAATCCTTAACCAGGATTTGTTAATATTCATCAAGGGATCTTGATAAAGTTTTCCTTTCTTTTTTACCACCCAAGGAGCAATAAATTTGGGAATAATTATACTAATTAAAGGAATTCCTATAAATAGAGGAATAAGTACATAAGGTTTTTCTAAAACCATAAGTGAGTATATTTTTCTTCTATGGAGCTCCCAGGCTAAAATCATTCCGATAAGCCAAAGCTCATATACGGGAATACCGATAAGGCGTCTTAAAAGGACAAAGAGATGGGTTTTTCTCCCTGGTTCAAATTTTTTAAATAAAAACCTCCTTACCGTCTCTAAATCTCCCCAGTCCCATTGGACTACCCGCATAAGTTCCGCTAACTTATTGGAAAAACTCTTTTCATAAATATATACATCCTCACATAAAACAGTCCATGCTTTTAAAGCCTCCTGAAAATCGTGACTGGCAGATTTTCCGGGATGAAGCCATTCCGTCTTAACTATTTCTCTTACATAACCCTCCACCTGCATTGCTCCTTTTCCATAGAAGGGGCTAAAAACAAAAAGTCTCCACTTTGCCACCGGGTCAAATTCATACATCCTTCTCGCCCAAGAACATAGTTGGATAAACCTATCTTCTTCCGGATTGGTAAGCTCAATGGAAGGTTGCCAGATAATAAAATCTTTGTTTTCCGGATGAACTATCTTGGCTACCAACTTTCTAACCTCTCCTTTGGGCCAATAATTATCCGCATCAGAAATAATCGCAATTTTAATCCTTTCATTCTTATCCACTTCTATTTCTCTACCATTCAGAATATCAGAAACAGAGCCTTTTAATCCTAAAGCCCTCACATCTCCTAAGATTTCATCCCAGATAGGTATTTCTGGATTACGCGTGCCTTTTGTCCAATTTTCCCAGATTTTATCCTGATAATTATAGGGTTTGGTTTTCCCTTCATAGAGGAGCATTAAAGCATCATGGTAAATCCCTACTTTCTTAAAGAAATCACAGGTATGGTTACGATGAAAATAGAATACCGTTTTTTCTCCGAATTCTTTCTGTAATTTCTTAATCTCATTCCTTGTCCATTCCCTTACATGGAGATCTCTTGTATTATCAATCACAATAAATTTTAGATTTCCCCGATTGTCTTCCAGAGTATTTAGAATATCCTTACGCATATTTGTCAACAATGTCTCCATTTCATAAGTGGTTTTGGCAAAAATTGGCCTGAAGAAGAATACTTTTATATTAGGAGGTATGCCATTTTTAATTATCTCCGGATCCCCTTTTAATAGAAGAGGAGAAGTAAAAGCATAGATAAAGAAATGAAGGATGAGGCTTACTATCCCTGCTACACAATAGGCAAACAATATAAGCATAAGGGTAGCAAAATATAAATTGTTCCATTTAAAACTGATGTAGTAGAACCAGGTAAGTATAAATACTAAAAGCCATTTTATCAATCGATAGATAAGAATTCTTCGGGAAGCCTTTTTGACTAAATCCATACTCCCCTCCTTATTAAAACTGTTAAATTGCTATACTGATATATTGGTATTGGCTAATTTCCTTATTTTACTCCCTAACTTACCTCACCCTTAACTACTTTCACTACTTCTCTAACTTCCCAACTGCTGAGAAGTCCTTATTTTATTATTCTCCTGGCTACCGTAATAAATCCTGTATGACCTACAATACGATGCTCTGGTCTTACTGATAATCCCTCTATATTCCATGGTCTAATTATTGTCTCCATAGTTTCAATAAGAGAAAAATCATTCTCCTCCTTCTGGAGTGCCTTTACAAATTTTTCCGACTGAATTATCGTAGGCAAATAAGCTAAAACTATTCCTCCGGGTTTTAAAGATTCTTTTAAAGTATTTATCGCCTCCCACGGACAGGGTAAATCTAAGATTATTCTATCTACATCCCGCTCATCTATCCCTTTATAGATATCTTTAATCTTAAATTTGAGGTTAGGAATCTCTCCTAAGAAATTTCTTATGTTCTCCTTAGCTACCTCCTGAAGATCTTCCCTTATGTCATAAGAAATAACCTCCCCTTTTTCTCCTACCGCCCTTACCAGAGCAATAAGCAATGCTCCCGAACCACTCCCAGCTTCCACTACTTTTAATCCTGGATAAATATCTGCCCAGATAAGGATTATCCCTAAATCTTTAGGATGAATTATCGCTGATTTACGCGTCATCTTTTTAACAAAGTCATTAAGCGTAGGGCGAAAGATAAAGAATTCTTTTCCTATATTAGTTAAAACCCTTTCCCCTTCCCTTCTATGGATAATCTCTTTATGCTCAATTATCCCTTTGTGAGTCATAAACTTCCCATTTTTTACCAGCCTCTGAAGATAAGGCTTTTCTTTACTTGGGTCATAAAAAACAACCAACTCTCCTTCTTTAAATCCATTCTCGCTCATATATTCTTAAATCTAAAAATATATTCTCTAAAGAGAGGGTCTAAAAGCATATAAGTATTGTCCTTCCTTTTCAATAATCCTTTATCGTGCAGACGATAGACAAAATTTTTAATATTCGCGATGGGGAAATTCTTCCCTTTTCTTTCTAAAATCATAATTGAACGCAAATCCTGCAGGCTTAATGGACAATTTTTTTCACTAAATATAAAAAGGAGTTCTTTCTCCCGCTCACTTGCTTTATTGTAAATAACTTCAAAATATTCCCTACCTAAGTCGCGTAAAGTATTGCGTAAGGCAAGCTCCCAAGCTCTTTCATCCACAACCCCATTTAACTGCGCATCAAAAAGATAACTGGAGAGTAACTGAACCTCATAGGGATGTCCTTGGGTGTATAAGAAAATCTTTTCTTTTATTTCAGGGGTAAAACTTACTCCCGTTCCCTCTAAACTCTTTTCTATAAATTCTAATGTCTCTTCTTTAGTAAAAGGCTCAAGGACAATTTTTTTGCGAAAAAATCTACCTATGGGATCATGTTTATCTAAGAAACTATTCCAACCTTCCGGAGTCGAAGAGAGGAAAAAACAGAATTTCGTATTCTCGAGGATATCTTCGCGACTAAGGGTTGCACGTAAAATGTCTAATGTCTCTATATGGGGGAGGAAATTTTGAATATCGTCTAAAAAAATGAAAGCTATGGGAGATTCTATCTTCTCCCAAATTTTTAAAAGAAATTTAGCAAATACGATCTGCAGAGAAAGTACTTTTTTCTCTCTTAACCTAAATTCTTTTCTTAATAAAAAAATTTCCTCATCCTTTAAAGGGAGCCCCAGTATGATTTCTTCAATTATTAAACCCAACTGATTTATCAACCCTTCGGTTTTATTTATTCCACAGTAGGAAGCCCAAAAACCCTTTCTCTGAGCTATTTTCTTAAATTGTTTTAAAAGGGAGGTCTTCCCAATCCCCCATTCTCCTAAGATGAGAAAGTGCTCTGGCTTTAATACAGAGACATCTGCCTCAATTAAACTTATAAATTCTTTTAATGCACTCTCCCTCCCACCAAAAAATTTTGGCTCAAGCCCCGATTGGGGGGTAAAGGGATTGGTTTGAATCATCTCAAAAAGAAATTTATAAGAAAAATAATTATCCCAATGATGATAAATATAATACCGGTAGTTACATTATGTTTTAAAGCACCTTCATCATTAAAAAGAATTTTTTTGCCTAGCTCATTTATTTTCTTAATCAAGCGCGGGAAAAAGATAAAGAATATGCCAAAAATAATGAGAATAACTCCCAAAAACATGATTATCGACCTTATCCCAATCAAAAAATTTCTAATCTCTCCCTCCATATCCCCTCCTTTCCCTAATAACGCAAATTAAAGATCAACTCATCTATCACAAAAGGACGCTGAAGATAGACATAAGGATAAGATAATATAGAGTTAATCTCTTCTAAATTTGAGGATTGAGGATCAACAATTAAAATAAATTTTACCTCTTTTTTAAATCTCATCTGATTCTTCTGAAGAAACTGTTTAAAATCGATTTTTTTGACTGCAAGGTCTAAGACAACAATATCAAAAATACTCAAATCGGTTATTTTCTCAAATTCCTCCTCTTTCTCTATAAATAGAGGCTTCATCAGATCTAAAATGTTTTCTTCAATTGCTCTCTTTAAAATAAGATCCTGGGTAAAAACAATTATTTGCTTCTTCCATTTTCTTTTTTCTAATTCTAAAGGATTTTCTAAAGCTTTATTTACTATCTCTAATAAAAAATCTGGATCATAAGGTTTGGTAATAAAATATATCCCTCCACTCTCGTAACCTTTAGAGATATCCTTGGGTTCTGCTTTTGCCGAAAGAAAAATTACCGGTATCCCACCTGTACCGGAAAGGGATTTTAATTTTTGGCATAAAGCATAACCATCTTCTCCAGGCATCATAATATCTAAAATAATAAGATGAGGCTTTTCCTTTATTGCTAATTCCAATCCTTTCATACCATCTAAAGCTGTAACCGTCTCAAAACCTGCCTTCTCAAGCCTAAACTTTAACAATCTTAAAATATCTGGGTCATCATCTATGACTAAGATTTTCTTCATAAGTAATTTATTCTCCTAATACTTTCTTTACTTTCTCTATCAATTCTTCACTATCAAAAGGTTTTTCGATATAATCGGAAATATTTTGGAAATAAAAGATGTCCTCCATTTTATCCTTCTCTTTTACCGAAAGGATAATCACAGGAGTATTCCCTATCTCTTTATCTTTACGCAACTCCCTTAAAGTAGTATAACCATCCATATTGGGCATCATAATATCCAGGATAATCAAATCTGGTTTCTCTCGCTTAGCCATGGCTAAGGCAGTAGAACCATCTTCAGCAGTAAGGACTTCGTATCCTTGAAAAATAAGTCTTGCCTTAACTATCTCTCTAACATCTTCTTCATCATCTACTACTAAAATTTTTTTCGCCATCATTCCTCCTTTTTAACTAAATTTTTCTCTAAGCACTCCTCTTCAGCTTTAAGAATCAGATCCTCTTTCTTATCTGCCTCCTCTGGGTAAACTCCTATGCCAAAATCTAAAGATAAACTACAGATCCTATTTATAGTTTCGTCTTTTTCTATTGCTTCTTTTATACGCTCGACAATTTTCATTGCTCCATTTCTATTTGTCTCGGCAATTATTGCCCAGAATTCTTCTTCTTTATAATGAGATATTCTATCTTTAGGTCCGCGTACTGTGCGTTTCATTATCTCCTCCATGCGCATATTTAACTGCTTCCACTCTTCTTCAGACAAAGTACGTTTTAATATCTCGTATTGCTTTATTCTAAGGAAGAGGAGAGAAAAACTAATGTGATGAGTTTTATATTTGCTAATCTCCTCATCAAGGATAAAATTCAATTCCACATCTTTCTTATAAACGGGGAGGCGAAAATAAAATTCACTCCCTTTACCCAATTCCGATTCTACCCCAATACTTCCTCCATGGAGTTCAACAATATTTTTTGAAATAGCCAAACCCAATCCTGTCCCTCCAGTCTTTCTGGTCAAAGGAGACTCAAGTTGAGAAAAGGGAGTAAAGAGCTTAGGAATGTCTTCTTGAGCAATACCCGGTCCCGTATCTCTTATAGAGACCTCTATTTCTTCTTTACCTTCAGAAAGCAAAGACCTTGTTCTTATCCAAATGGTTCCCCCCACAGGAGTAAATTTTATGGCATTATTTAAAATATTTGTGACCACCTGACTTATCTTTTCTGAATCTCCCCATATCTGAGGCAAATCTCCACTTAGTTCCATTTTTATTTCTAAAGCCTTATCCTGAATAGCGGGATATAATGTCTCATATACATTGTTTATTATATCGTTTATATTTATCTTGCGGGGAACTATGCTAATACTACCTGATTCCAATTTAGAAAAATCAAGAATATCGTTTATCAAACTAGTCAAGCGTTCCACATTTTTCTCCGCAATCCTTAAGAATTTCATCTGTTCAGAATTCAATTCTCCTGTCTCTCCATCTAAGATTAAAGAAATACTTTCTTTAATAGAAGTTAAGGGAGTACGCAATTCATGAGAAACTACCGAGACAAAATCACTCTTTATCTTGGAGAGTGTCTTTAAATACTCATTTGCCCTTTGTAACTCTGTGGTTGTTTGCAAGAGATTTTCTCTCTGGATGCGCAATTCTGTATTTATTCTTTCTATCTCATTTTGCTTTTCTCTTAAGGACTCATATGCACGCATAAGTTCACGCTTTATCTTTAATGCTTCTTTATTAAGAAAATGAGCAAAAAAACTTACAAAACCTAAACCCATAATTTTTATAAAACAGATCCTTAAGACAGGAGGAGAAAAATATCTATTTACCCAAAAAATGTCCAGGATGATAAAGAGGTATATAAGAAAGAGAAGGGAGATCGAGCTGGATAGACTTTCGAAAACAGTTGCGGAAACAATTAAAGGAATAGAATAAAAAAACCAGAAAGGACTTTCGGCACCGCCAGTAAAATGTTCGAAGACAAGTATTACCGTGGAGAATATTAAACACCAGATATAAATCTTTCTCTCTTGAGGAACCTGGGGAGGAAGTAAACGAAAAAAAAGCAGACCAGACATCACTAAACTGAGGACAATTAGATAAAGGAAAGGTAATTCCCTATTGGCTTCGGAATAGAATAACTTTATTATCCAGGAGATAAATAAAAGACCCCACCATGAGGCAACTTCAAGGATTGTTTCATACTTTAAATATTCTTTCCCTTTTCGGGATGCCCTTTTTGTTCCCATAAAAACTAAGGTTTCTTTGCCCGATGCGGTTTACCCGAGCGCCTCTTTCTCCAACGGCGAGTTCTAAGTTTTCTAGGAAGTCCCATGTTTTATTCCTCAATACTAATCGCCTCTACCGGACAATCTTCTTTTGCTTGCCGACATGTTTCCATGGCTTCTTTAGGAACTGGATTTACTTTTACCTTTGCTTTGTCTTTATCCATGAAAAAAACTTCTGGACAAGTCTGAGTACAGAGTTCACATCCGATACACAAATCAGGATTCACCTTTGCAATCATCTTACCCTCCTCCTTTTTACCATTTTATTCCATGTTTTTTCAAAAATTCTTTATCTTTGGCAGTCAATTTGAAAACCATCTTTTTCCCCTTCTCCAATTCTTCCTTAATACCTTCTCTTGCCATAATCATTAAAAGGACCTGCATTTCCAAACCTTTTTCCTCTATTTTTTTCTTCAACTCTTTAAATTCTTTCGAGTTTAAAATTGTCTTTCTGAGAAGTTTTTCCAATCTCGATAACCCTTCGCTCAACTCTTTGTCTTCTTTATTACACATTATCTCTCCCCCTTTCTTTTAAAAAATACTCTATCAAAAATTATGCCTGTCGACAAGAATTTTTTTATATTTTAAGTAATCTTGAATAATTTTTTTATGATCAAAAGCATATTCGAGGTTTTCTAATTCTGCATATTTAAAAACCCTTGCTTCTGAAGCATCGGTATCTGCATGGGGAACACCCTTAGCCTGAACAATATAGACCGTAGAAACGGTATGAAAACGGGGATCACGTTTTGGGTCAGAGTAAGTATGAAACTGAGTGAGTTTATCTATATCAAGCCCAGTCTCTTCTTTTACTTCTCGAATGACCGCCTCTTCTAAACTCTCTCCGTAATCTACAAATCCTCCTGGTAGAGCCCAACCAAAAGGAGGATTCTTCCTCTTTATTAAAACTATTCCTCCCTCTACTTCAATAATTGCATCTACAGTTACTAAGGGACTATTCTTAACTTTCTTTTCTATATTATGAAGAGACTCCTCTACTACTCTTTTAAAAATTTCGTAAGCTTCTCTATCGTATAAACAAAAAATAACTTTCTCAATTTTTGAATCTCTCTCCATCAGATGTTTGTATACAGTTTCACTCATAATTTTACCTGCACCTTCGTAAGAAAAACCTCCCACTCCACAACCCAAAGCAGGAAAAGCGATTGTTTTTACCTTTAATTCTTCAGCTAATTTTAAGGCATTCGCACAAGCAGAGCGAATTTTTCCCTCATCGGTTTTAAAATCCATTCCCATAGTGGCAGTATGGATTACAAATCGCGAAGGCAAATTCCCCGCAGAAGTATAGATAGCTTCTCCTACTTTAATCGGTCCTTTACTTTTAGCCTCTTTTTCAATAATTTCTCCGCCCTTTTTCTTAATTGCTCCCGCTACCCCTCCCCCCATTATCAACTTATTGTTTGCTGGATTCACGATAGCATCTACTTTAAGCTCGGTAATATCTGCTTGAATTATCTCTATTTCACAATTTTTTATCTTCATCTTTCTATTTTAGGAAGTTTTTCCAAAGCTTCCTTTATCTTTTCTTCTGGATACATATAATCTTGTAGTTTTCCTTCCAAATATGCATCATAAGCAGAGAGGTCAAAGAAGCCGTGACCACTATAGTTAAAAACAATACATTTATCTTCGTTTTTCCTCGCTTCATCAATCACATACCTTATTGCATGAGCTGTTTCAGGAGCAGGAACAAGCCCTTCCGTAGAGGCAAATAATACTCCCGCCTCAAAGACTGCATTTTGAGAGTAAGCAACAGCCTCGATAATTCCCTTCTTAGCCAACAGAGAAAGTATGGGAGCCATTCCGTGATAACGCAAACCTCCTGCATGGATTCCGGGAGGGATAAAATTGTGTCCTAACGTATACATTTTTAAAAGAGGAGTTAGTTCTGCGGTGTCTCCGAAATCGTAAGTATAAATCCCTTTAGTAAGTGAAGGACAAGCAGTAGGTTCTACAGCAACCATGCGAATATCTTCCCCCTTCAGCTTATCTGGAACAAAAGGGAGACAAAGACCAGCAAAATTACTTCCTCCTCCTACACATCCTACTAAAACATCTGGTTCTTCTCCGATCAACTCTAACTGCTTTTTTACCTCTAATCCTACAATTGTCTGGTGTAAAAGAACATGATTTAAAACACTACCCAAAGAATATTTTGCATCTTTATGTTTTACCGCGTCTTCTATAGCTTCTGAAATAGCTATACCCAGACTTCCTAAAGAATCCGGATCTTGCTCCAAAACTTTTTTACCCACCTCGGTAAATTCTGTAGGAGAAGGGAAAACATCCGCTCCCCAAATGTGCATAAGGGATTTTCGATAAGGTTTCTGGTAATAACTCACCTTTACCATATAAACTGTACATTTTAATCCAAATAACTTACAAGCAAAAGCCAAAGCACTACCCCATTGGCCTGCACCTGTCTCCGTACATAGTCTTTTTATTCCTTCTTTTTTATTATAGTATGCCTGAGCTACTGCAGTATTTGGCTTATGACTACCTGGTGGGCTGACACTTTCATTTTTGAAATATATCCTCGTCTTTGTCTTAAGGAACTTTTCTAATCTTATCGCTCGTTGCAAAGGAGTCGGTCGCCAAATTTTATAAATATCTAAAACCTCATAAGGAATGTCTATCCAGCGTTTTTGAGAAACCTCTTGTTCTATTAATCCCATAGGGAAAATAGGAGCTAAATCCTCCGGCTTCAATGGTGTTCCTGTTTGAGGATTAATCGGTAAAGGTAATTCTTCAGGTAAATCCGGTAAAACATTATACCAAGCCTGAGGAATCTCCTGGGTACTGAGCATTATTTTTTCTTTGTCCAATCCGTTCTCCTTTTAAGAAATAATTTGTACTCTCCAAGATTTATCTCTTCTGCCGTAAGTTTACTTGGTTCAGTAACAAAAAATATAGGAGGCTTACCCTTACCATCAGTGGTTACTTCACTATGAACAGTATCTTTAAGTAAAGTAAATACCGATAAGTCAGAATGGTTATATTTTAATTCTAAAGCAATAAAATCTTTACTGCTTAAATTCTTTTCTTTAATCTTTTTCTCTAAATTCTTATATTTATCTAAAGCTAATATAAGATACAAGGGTTTAAAAATATGGTGATTAGATTTTATTAGAATAAAATCTTCGTTATCGGGGTGAAAATTTAAATTTATTTCTTGAGTATTTAGGGTAACACAGATAAGTTTATGCGTACCAAAAGAAGGATTCGTTTCGTATATTTTCTCTACTAAACATCCATTGTCTCGGTATGTAAAAGATTTTTTCGTAGGCTTAAGCAATCTGATTAAACCACATTCCTCTAAAAAAGAAAAAGTCTTTAAATCTGCCTTTAAGGGGGATAATTCGATTTTTTGCATTTTATTAGAATTATTCTAATCCCATCTTTTTCAAAGCATCCTCTCCAGTCACTCTTCTTCCTTCAGCAACATCTTCGGGAAGATAGAGCATAACCCCACCCTTAACCGGTCGGATTATCAATTTACCTTCTTTGGCTAACTGATTAGTTACTTTAACTGGATCTTCTCCATCGTAATATTTTCTAAAGGCTTCGTTAAATCCAGAATAGACAGAATGAATCCCTCGATATCCTGGAGTACGTAAGGTCGAGATCGCCTTTCTTATAAACTCTTCATAACTCAATTTTTCTCCCATCTTTCACCCCCTTTTATTTTTAAAAATTTTATCATAAAAAAAATTAAATTTCATTTATTATTTTCAGCATATTCTCATGGATTTTACCATTAGAGGCAACGATGAAATATTTCTTATCTAAAGGAATTTCTTCTCCATAACGTCCGGTAACTTTACCTCCTGCCTCTTCCACAATCAATTTACCACCAAGATAATCCCAGGGACTTAATTCAAACTCCCAAAAACCACTTGCTCTTCCGCAGGCAACATAACATAAATCCAGAGCAGCTGCTCCCAATCTTCTTATCCCAAGAACCTGAGCAAAATTAAATCTCTTGATCGCTTCTAAAGCTTCTACCATCTCCTTCCCTCTATTGTAATAGAAGCCAGTAATAAGGAGAGCCTTTTTAAGCTCTTCCACATTGTTTACATGGATTCTTCTTCCATTAAGCCATGCCCCTTTATTTTTCTCTGCATAAAATAATTCGCTGCGATTCATATCATAAACTGCCGAAACAAAGATTTCTTTTTTATGAACCAGAGCAATAGAGGCACAGAAAATGGGAAGTCCACAAACAAAATTGGTCGTTCCGTCTAAGGGATCAATTACCCAAACAAAATCAGAACTTTTTTCTTCGTATCTATATTCTTCACAAAGAAAATTGTGCTGGGGAAAATATTTTTTTATGTAGTTAACCATAATCTTTTCTGCCTCTTTATCTACAATAGTCAATAGATCATAAGTTTCTCCCTTTGTTTCCACGGGAATTTTCTTTCGGAAATATTTTCTATGTATTCTTCCGGCAAGTAAAACTGCTTTCTTGGCTACAGAAAGATAATCCATAAATTATTAGAACTTAATCAGCCAAATACCCAAAATGATAAACCCAATCGCTATGGCTTTGGAAATAGTGAGAGGCTCTTTTAGAAGGAAAATTCCCAGAATAAAAGAAATCAAAGGATAACTTCCTGCAATGGGTACTACTTTAGAGACTTCTCCTTTCTGTAAACTAAGGTAAAAGAATATTTGTCCTATAACGCTGGCTAAGAGTCCACCAGTCAGGAGAAAAAGTAATTGTCTTATTCCCGTTGTTTTGAATAATCCATTTTTAAAAAGAAAAATACCTAATATTACCATCCCTATACCCACTCCTAAACAACGGAAAAAAAGTCCTAATAGGGGATTAATCTCCTTCAATCCCATTTTTTCCAATAGAGGAACTACACCCCAAATAAATGCGGTTAGGATAGCTAAACTAATTGCGCTCATTATTCCTCCTTTTTAATTTTTTTATTTTTTCCTGTACAAACCAAGAGAAGAAATTACGGTATTTTTTATGGAGCCTGGGAAGCTTCCAGTCTTCAGAGGTAATTATTTTTCGACAACTTCTCTTCCCACAATTACATTTAAAACGATACTTCAACCCCACATCAGTCATCGCATAATCGTAAGTAATCTCTTCGCCAGGCATTATGTCTTTCATAGCTACCATAACTAAATGTCCTTTTATTCCTGCATTCGGTTCACAACTATGGTTAAAATAATCGTCGTCCTCCAGGAATTTTCCATTTCGATCAGAGATGAGATAGAAACCATCAGCTATTTGAGTAGCATAATGATAAATATTCTTAAAACCTTTTTTATAAAGGCCGTCCAATTCCTTCTTAGTGATAATATCTCCTCCCCAAACAGCAATTATTTCTCCTTTTTTAATTAACTCTTTAGCAAAAACTCCTTTACCAGAGATAGGAGAATTACGCACTTCTGCTTTTTTAATTACATAAGAGTGTCTTAACATGATTTACCTGTCCTCCTTTCTAAAGATATCCCCTTCTCTTTTATATTTTCCCACATCTGTTCAAATAAAATTTCATTTTTTGCTAACTCCTCCATAAAAATAAGTCCTTTAAGAGGAATTTTTTTCATAAAAATAATCCTGTATAAACTTGCGGGAACAATCGCCGTGATCTTCTGCATAGAATTAAGTAAAGATTCCTTTTTACTAAAGGAAACTATCTCCCAGACTATTTTTCTCCTTCCCCTTCTTAATTCAATGATTGCAATTGTATAATTATCTTTCTTAACTTTCTCTACTACTTTCCTAGTATACTCAAAATTCTCCTTGTTAAGGAATCCGTAGTTCTCTAAAAAATAAAAGAAATCTCTAAAACCTACCGGTCTAATTACTCGAAAATGGAAATTTAAAAATCTTTTCTTCTCAAGGATGTTTTCAAATCCACTTACCGAAAAATAGCTCTCCGCAGAAATCCCTAAAAGTTTCTCCTTTTTATATCCGGAGAAGGGAGACAACTTTATTTTCCTACCCGAAATAATCTGAAATGAAGGAAGTCTATGTTCCAAAATTAGGTCTTCAAAACACCATAGGAAAGGGAAAAAGAAACTCTCTTTAGAAAGTGAACCCACTTTTATAAATACATTATCAATTTTAGGTTCAAGATAAATTTCTCTTCCAATAATAAAATTAACCAGTCCCGGGCAAAAGCCACAACCCGGTACAACAAAGATCCCTCTTTTTTCTATATCTCTTTTTCTTTTCGAGTAAAATGGAGGATCTAAATCCGAAACATCTAATAGGTTCTTTCTAAATTTTAAAGCCAATTCTAAACCTAAAGGGGCTTCCTTCCCTGGAAGACATGAGATTATTAGAGAATATTTCTCTACTCTTTTATCTGAAGAATAAAATTCTATCCTTTCAAGCCAGGGATATTTCTTCAGATAATACAAAACTGCTTGAGCAATTCTTCCTTCTCCCAGAATCAGAATAGACTCACCTTCTCCCATGCTTTCACCTACACCTGCCAAATAGAAGGAATAATAAAACTGGCGAGATGAACGGAAGGACTATAATATTTTAAAGAGAGGGGTTCTTTTAAACGGGATTTAACCCTCAAATCTAATGTTTTTTTACTAATTTGGGAAGGATTATATTTTTTCGAAGCAAGAATAAAACAATATTCACAACCACAACTATAAGAAGGCATAGAGAACCTTATAAGAGAAACATATTTAAAAAGTCTCTTTAGACAATTTGCAGATTTCTTTATTACGGTATTTAAATCCAAGAATGGTCCTACTTGAAAAATTGCCACACCTTCTTTCTCTAACGCATTAAAAACATCCTTATAAAAAGCAAATTCAAAAAGAACCTTTCCTGGACCAACCGGATCAGTGGAATCAACCATAATCACATCGTAGAATAATTTACTACTCTTTACAAATTTTGCTCCATCCTCAAAAAATATTTTTAGGCGTCTATCTTTGAAAGCCCCTTGGGAAACAAAGGGAAGATATTTTTGGCAAATCCAAGGGATTTCCTCATCTATCTCTACAAGATGAATTGTTTCTAAATCCTTATGACGACAAACCTCTCGCAAAACCCCTCCATCTCCTCCTCCTACAATGAGAACTTTCTTGGGAGAAGGATGGGTAAATAAAGCGGTGTGAGCCATCGTCTCATGATAGTTGGCTTCATCCAATTTAGAGAATTGGATAATCCCATCTAAAGTAAGCATCTTTCCAAAACCAGGTGTAGAAAAGATAAAAACTTCTTGGAATCTTGTCTTTTTACGAAAAATCTCTTTTTGTATATAGAAAAGGTCTCTCTTACACCTTCTCACTCCCGGAAAAGGAGTTTCTAAAAACCATTCTTTCTTATTAAAGGAAATTCTCTGCACAGAGTTCTCAACCTCTTTTTATCAACTTAATCTTTACTTTCTTGGGAGAGAAAATTTTTCTAAGGTATTCGAGGGCAGCATGGGGACGGGTATTCTTTCCACAGGTAAATATATCTATGGCTAAATAACCATACTCTGGCCAGGTATGGATAGCGATATGCGACTCTGCTAAAATTACTACTCCGGTTATTCCCTGACGAGGAAATTTATGTACTGCTACTTTTAAAGGAGTATTATTAGCAACCTTTGCTGCTTTCCAGAGTATCTCCTTGATCTTTACTGGATCCTCAATAAATTTAGGCGATTTAAAATCTCCTATGAGATGAAAAGAATAAAAATTATTTTTTTTCATCTCATCCCTCTTTTTTTATTAAATATATATACAAAAACAAATAAATTGTCAAGAATTTTCTACAATTTTAGCCCAAAATTAGTCATTTGACAAAAAAATATTTTTAGGATATTATTTTTTATATATAAATGCGGAAGTGGCGGAATTGGAATACGCGCTACGTTCAGGGCGTAGTGACCTAATTGGTCTTGGGGGTTCAAATCCCCCCTTCCGCACAAGTATAAAGCAAAATGAATAGAGTAAATCTTTATAATCAATTAAAAAAATTAATCCAGGAGGAAATTCCCTTAGAATTAGAGTTCCCTCAGGTTTTTGTTCAACCAAAACTCGAAACCTGTTGTCAAGGGAAGAGCAACATTCCTAAATTATTAAAGAAAATTAAAAAAAGTCGTGAAAAAAATGATGGAGAAAGCTTCACCCATGCCTATAACGAATTGGTAACCGAATTCCGTCCAATTTTAAAATGGGCTTATTCTTGCTGGGATTATCTTTTAACTACCCAAGGTATCCGTTACCTGAGACGTTCAGAAGGAGAAAAACTCTATTGCCACGGAGATTATCGAGCTTTTACTGATAAGGATTTTAATCATTTAATCTATAAGGTATTTAAAGAATGTACCATAAACTATGCGGAAAAAAGCAATGGTAAAAATTTCATCTTTTATCTAAAGAAAAATTTCTGGAAGAGGATTTCTGAAGAATATAAAAAATTGGAAGACCCTCCCAATCCCAGAGAAAGAAAGCTTACTGCCTACAGTTATCTAAGATGCATCCCTTATGAATTTTTAAACAGTTACCATCAAGAAATCGTTGACTCTACCTTAGAGAAATTGGAAAAAGAAGAAAAGGAATTGATAGAATTGTATTTTTTAAATTTTCTAAAAGAGGAGGAAATCATTAAAGAAAAAAAACTATCTTTAGAAGAATTTTATCGTTTGAAAGAGAAAATATTGGATAAAATTTATTTTATCAATCCCTTAGTATGTGCTCTCCTTTTGCAGATTGAAAGGTACTAACTTAACTTTTCGAAAATCAACTCTCCTTTTTTCCTATCTAAATCTACTTTAATTTTATCACCTTCTTTAAACTCCCCATTTAAAATTTTCAAAGAAAGAACATCTTGAATTTTTTTCTGAATTACCCTCTTCAATGGACGGGCTCCAAAATCCGGAGAGAAACCTTCCTTAGCTAAATAATCTTTTGCTTCTTCGGTTACTTCCAAATGAATATTTTTTTCGGCTAATCTTTTATTCAGATAACCCAATTGAATATCTACAATCTTTCTAATATCTTTAGGTGTAAGTTTATTGAAAATAATTATTTCATCAATGCGATTTAGAAATTCTGGACGGAAATATGCTTTCAACTCTTGATTAATCTTTTCCTTCAATTCTTCTTTATCATCTATTTCTTGGAAGTAATTGCTTCCGATATTGGAAGTAAGGATGATAACTGTATTTTTAAAATTTACTGTTCTACCCTGTCCATCAGTAAGTCTCCCCTCATCGAGAACCTGAAGTAAAATATTGAAAACCTCTCGATGGGCTTTTTCTATCTCATCAAATAAAACTACCTGATAAGGGCGCCGACGCACTGCTTCGGTAAGCTGTCCTCCCTCTTCATAACCAACATATCCCGGAGGAGCTCCAATCAATCTACTTATGGAATGCTTTTCCATATATTCAGACATGTCTATACGCAAAAGGGCACTTTCACTATCAAATAGAAACCAGGCAAGACTACGGGCAAGTTCAGTCTTTCCTACTCCTGTAGGTCCTAAAAACATAAATGAGCCAATAGGACGATTGGGATCACTTAAACCCGAACGTGCTCTTCTTATCGCATTAGAAATTAAGGAAATTGCTTCATCCTGTCCAACAACCCTTGTCTTCAGTCGTTCTTCCATATGGATAAGCTTTTCTGTCTCTCCTTCCATAAGCTTAGATAAGGGAATACCTGTCCATTTAGCCACTACTTCCGCTATGTCTTCTTCATCTACCTCTTCTTTAAGCATCTTCTTCTCCTTTTGTAACTTAAGTAATTCTTCATTAAGGGCTTTCATCTTTTTATCCAATTCAATAAGCCTTCCGTAACGAATTTCGGCAACTTTATCCAAATTCCCTTGACGCGCATATCTCTCTTCTTCCAAACGCGCATTTTCTATCTCCTCTTTTACTTTACGAATCTCCAAAAGAAACCCCTTCTCCTTTTCCCAATGCTTCTTCATCTCGTTAACTTCTTTCCTCAAATCTTCAAGCTCCTTTTCAATCTTTTTCAATCTTTCTTGAGCTTGGGGATCTTTTTCTTTTTTCAGAGCCTGTCTTTCAATCTCTAACTGAATAATTTTCCTCTCTTTCTCATCTATCTCTGTAGGGAGACTGTCTATTTCGATACGCAGTTTAGAAGCAGCTTCATCGATCAGGTCAATAGCTTTATCGGGAAGAAATCTTTCTGTGATATAACGGTCAGACAATACCGCTGCCGCTACCAAGGCACTATCCTTAATCCGCACACCGTGATGGAGTTCATAACGTTCTTTTAACCCCCTCAATATGGCAATAGTTTCTTCCACATTGGGCTGTCGGACAAAGATCGGTTGGAAACGTCTTTCTAAGGCAGGGTCTTTTTCAATATATTTGCGATACTCATCCAAAGTAGTTGCTCCTATACAGCGTAATTCTCCTTTAGCTAAAGCCGGTTTAAGCATATTGGAGGCATCTACTGCTCCTTCTGCTTGCCCTGCTCCTACAATCGTATGCAATTCATCGATGAACAAAATGATTTTACCCTCTTTTGCCTGAATCTCTTTTAAAACTGCCTTCATCCTTTCTTCAAATTCTCCTCTAAATTTTGTTCCCGCAATCAAGGAGCCAATATCTAAGGCAATTACTTCCTTATCCTTAAGACTATCGGGAACATCTCCTTTGGCAATCCTCTGGGCGAGCCCTTCTGCAATAGCCGTCTTTCCTACTCCTGGTTCTCCAATCAGAACAGGATTATTCTTTGTTCTTCGCGAAAGGACCTGAATCACTCTTCTTATCTCTTCATCCCTTCCAATCACGGGATCAAGCTTACCCAATTTAGCCAATTCCGTGAGATTTCTTCCATATTTTTCTAATGCCTGATATTTCTCTTCTGGATTTTGGTCGGTTATTCGATGGGCACCTCTCAATTCTGCCAGAGCTTTTAATATCTTTTCTCTATCTATTCCAAAATGGCGGGCAATTTTTTCTTTTATTTCTTTATCTTCTATAATGGCCATTAAAAGGTGTTCGGTACTTATATATTCATCTTTTAAATTTTTTGCCTCTTTTACTGCCTCATTAAATACTTTATTTAAACGTGTAGAGATATATAAAGACAATGTATCGGTATCGACCTGTGCTCTTTTATCTAACTCATTTTTTATTCGATCTTTAAGCAATGTAATGTCTATTCCTATCTTGGCTAATAAAGAATTAACAAAACTTTCTTCATCTTCTAAAAGAGATAAAAAAAGATGCTCTACATCGACTTGCTGATGATGCATCTCTTGGGCAAGTTGGGTTGCCTTTTCCATTGCCTCTTGTGCCTTTATAGTAAATTTATCTAAACGCATATTTCACCTCTCTTTTATTAATTTAAGTTTAGGTTCAAAGGAGAGGGGTACATTGTTTTTTATTCTATTTCTACTTTAATTCCTTTTGCTTTACCTTCCTCAGTCTTAGGAAGGGTTATTTCTAATACCCCTTCCTTATAAGAAGCTTTTATCTTAGAGGTATCCACATAGGAGGGAAGATTTATGGAACGCTGGAATGTCCCATAGAATCTTTCCACCCTGTGGATGTGTTTATCCTTAACCTCCTCTTCTTTTTTCTTCTCACCACTTATGGTGAGTATATCTCCCTGGACTGAAACATTGATCTCATTCTTCTTCATTCCCGGGAGATCCGCCTTTATCACTACAGCATCTTTGGTCTCATAAATGTCTAGAGGAACTGACCAGACTCTTTCTCTCAGAGGATGCTTCTCTAAATGCCAGCGAAGAAGAGGAAAGTCAAAGAATCTGCTCAGTTCCTCTTCCAACTCTCGGAGATCCTTTAAAGGATCCCATTCTTCTTTAGGTCTCCATTTGATCAAGGACATATCCATCACCTCCTTTCTTTAAAACCCCTCTCCTTTAAACCTAAACTTCTTTTTCAGCTCTAAAATGAATTTTACTCCTTTTATATTTATCTTTTTTTCCTCCATAAGGTAACGTATATAGGTCAATTTCTCTAAATCTTTAAGGCAATAGAGCCGAATTTTCCCGCTTGTTTTCTTCGGACAAACAATCCCTTCACGGTCTAATATCCGGAGTGTCCACTCCGGAAGTTTCACCAATTTGCTTACCACACTGATCACAAAGACCGGCTCATCTGAAGGGATCTCAAAATCTCTTCTTTTCATGCCATTATACTTATAGCACAATTTTTCAAATTTGTCAAGAAAAATTTTTAGATTTTCTAATTTTTTTTCTTAATTTTTCTAATTAAAAAAATGAATTTTTTTATAGGAAACCCAACCACATTATAATAGTCTCCTCGGATCTCCTTGACTAATTCTTTCCCCTCTTTCTCTATATCAATCCCTCCTGCACGATCTAAACTTACATATTGGGATACGTATCTATCGATCTCCCTCTTACTTAATCTGCGAAATAATAATTTTGTTTTTTCGTAATCAAGATAATACCTTTTTCTTTTAATATCTACTACCGCAATTCCTGTATAAACCCAGTGCGGATAAGTAGAGAAAATCCTTAAAAATTTCTTCGCCTCCCGATAATTTTTAGGCTTACCGATTATCTTTTTCTTTACATAAACTATCGTATCCATACCGATCACTATTCCCTCTTTAAATTTTTTAGCTACCACTTTTGCCTTTTTAAGGGCATTTAGTTTTACTAAGTAAGCAGGTCCTTTCTTAAGAACTCTCTCTTCTTTTATATCTGCGGGACAGACAATAAATTTAAAACCCAATTCTCTTAAAATTTTTGCTCGGCGAGGAGAACGGGAAGCTAAAATGATCTTTTCTTTAATGTGCATACTTAAGTAAGCTTAAAGAGGAGCTCTTTAGGAAAGATATTGTCTAATCCTAAGATAAGGTAAGGGTCAAACTGTTTCTTAAGATAAGCCATTTCGGTAATTGCCTTCTTACCAAACATGATTTCTAAATAATTATGTTTAAGTTTTCCTATCCCATGCTCTGCAGAAATTGTTCCTCCCAAACTTACCACCTTTTTAGCCATCTCTGTATAAATCTCCTTTGTCTTTATCAACTCTTCCTCATTTTTAGGGAGAATATTAACATGAAGGTGATTGTCTCCAATGTGTCCAAAAATTACATATTCGAGTTTAGATTCTTTAAGTATCGCTTTGTAGAATCTGTAGAGAGAATTAAATTGTTCATCAGGAACTGCCATATCTGTCCCTATCTTAGGGAAACCTCTCTTTCTAACTATCTCATTAACCAGTTCGGGAAGGGCATGGCGGAATTCTTGGAAAAATTCCTTTTCCTTATCTGTCTGAGAAAACCAACTATTTTCTAAAAGTATACCTTTTTTATCTAAAAAATTTACCCATTCATTTAAAACCTCATTCTGATTCTCTTGATTGTATTCCTGCTCTACAAGTAAAGCACATTCTACTTCCAAAGGAATCTGGGAAAATTTCTTACGGAGAAGTTCTAAAGAAAAATAATCAAAAAATTCTAAGGAGACCGCATCAATATTGGTATCGATTTTTCCCCTTCGAGTAAGCGAAGAGAGTTCTTTGATCTTGTGAACAATCTCTAAGGCTTTACTCTCTTCTTTAAAAAAAAGGATTATCCCAAATATACTTTTATCTTTTTTAGCCAAGGAAAGTTCAATTTCACCGAATAATCCCAAGGTACCTTCTTGTCCAATAAATAAATCAATTAGATCCATATTGTCTTTTATAAAATATCCCGCAGATGTCTTTATGGGAGGAACAGTGTAAGAAGGAAGGATAATCTTTTTTTCTTTATCGCCTATCTTTACAACAAAAGACCTATTCTGAGAAAAATTCTCTCCCCTTTTTATCTCTAATATATCTCCCGAAGAAAGAATTAATTTTATTCTTCGCACATAGTTACGCGTCGAACCATATTTAAATCCCCTTGCTCCGGAAGCATTTGTGGAAAGAGTCCCTCCTATGAAAGCATTTTCTTCTGTAGGTTGAGGAAGATAGACTAAACCAAACCGTTTTGCCTCTTCTTCCAACTCAGCAATCCTTACTCCTGGCTCTAAGATTACATAACCTCCTTTCTCATTTGTCCCTATTTCCAAAATTTTATTCAATCTATCGGTAGCAAGAATTACTCCTCCGTAGGGAAGAGAAGCACCAGTCACACCTGTTCTTCCTCCACTGATAGTTACCGGAATTTTTTTAGGTGCAGTCTCTCTTAAGAATTCTCTTGCCTCTTCAAAACTTTCGGGGAAAATTACCTCTTCACAAAAAGCATCTCTTATTCCTGAGCTATCTTCTAAATAAGCCTTAATAACCTCTTTATCTTCTTTACGAATCATTTTTCTATGGAAACTAATTTATTATCTTCAAAAATTAAAACTATCTCTTTTTTAAGTACATATTCTTCATATTTGGAAGGGATCTTATAAATCCATTTTTCTCTTCTCCTTATCCCATCCTGAGTGAAAAGTTCACGGGTTGCTTTGTTGAATTCAGAATCATTGATCCATCGGTTATACCATTCAGGTTGAACAACCTCTTTATCTCTTTTGACTACTCTTTTTTGATAGGGCTCTCCGTAGAGGAAGATTATTCCTTGAGGAGATAATTCAAAGAGATATCTCCTCATTTCCGGACGAGAAATATCTCTTTCCAAACGCAGGTAATTCTCTATCTCTTTACTCAAAACCATTTCTGGTTCCTTTTCTATCCCCAATTTCTCTTCTTTTGTAATCGGTGGAGAAGGTTTGAGCTTTTCCTCCAAAACTTGATACATAAGATTCTTTGCCTCTTCCTTCTGAGAGATCTCCTTGTAAAGTTCAGGAGCATATTGGGAAAGTAAATCTTTTGCCTTCAAAACCCAGGGATCCTGAGGAGGGCCAAGCTCAACTCTTTTCTGTAAATAAGGAATCGCCTTATCCTTTAAACCCTTAGAAAGATAAAGGAGGGCTAAATTGATCATCGCTTCCCCATAATTTGGGTCTATAGAAATTGCTCTTAAATATTCTCCTTCTGCTCGCTCTAACCACCCTTTCAGTTCATAAATTACTCCCAAATCATTATGGGGAGGAGCATAGCAGGGATCAAGTAAACAGGATTTTTGTAGATATTTTATTGCTTCATCGTAATCCTTATTCTGCCAGGCAAGGTATCCCTTCATCCGGTATTCTACCGCCTCCTTAGAAAACAGCTTTGCCTCAACTACACTGATGCCTAAGTAAAAAATTATAGAAATTACCCATAACTTTTTCATATCTAATTAAACCTCTTTGCCTCTATATGGGCTATTCTCAATGGTTCAGGAATACGATAATTTTTACATAGACTAATTATTATTTTTAAAGCAGTAGATAAATCAATCTTATATCCACAAGATATAAAAATAGGTTTTACCCCTTCACGACTCCTTAAAACTGCTCCTACAATTTTTTTATTTTTATCTTTCCATAAAAGATAACTTCCCTTTTCTTTCCCTAAATTATTTAGGTCATAATTTCCTACAAGGGGTTTCTTGGCACAACCGATGGTAGGCTTATCTAAAATTATTCCCAGATGGGTAGCCAATCCCATATAACGTGGATGAGCAATCCCCTGTCCATCGAAAATAATTAAATCGGGATTGATCTTTAAAGATTTAAAACAGGAAATAAAAACCGGCCCTTCTCTAAAAGAAAGGAGTCCCGGAATATAAGGGAAACTCTCTTTAATGTTTTTCTTTACTATCTCCAATAAATTCAATTGGGGATAACTGAATATACAGACTGCTCCATAAATCCTACCTTCTTTACTCCAGGCATCACATCCCGCAACCGTTTCTATCTTCTTTATTTTTTCAATCTTCAATCTTTTAACCAATTCTTTCTGTATCCTTATCGCCTCTTCTGGAGAAACTTTCCAGGGATGCAAATTCAAAATCTTCAATTATCCTTTCTCCTTCTTCTCACCAACAGATTTACCGCATCCTAAACAACGATAATCGTAGAGGTTCCCATCGGGAAGAATAAGCAAAAGCACTTCCTCTACAGGCATCGACCTTCCACAGTTGTCGCAGTAAAGATGAGTGGCTACAAATTTCTCAAATTGCGGTTCGTTATTCTTCATCAAAAATCACTTTCTTCCTAAGGGTTTTTATCTCTGAGCGTATATGCTTTTCTTTTAGTATCTTTTCTTTCGCCCAATCACTTCTCTTTCTTTTCTCCCTTCTTATTTGGGCAATCTTTCTTTTTTCCTCAGCTTCCTTTTCCTTTAAAAGATTTTCTATCTTATTTACCAGTATCCTTCTCGCTAAAAATCTATTGATTGCCTGATAGCGCTCCTGACTGCATTTAACCTCTATCCCCGTGGGGATGTGTTTTAAATAAACACAACTCGATACCTTATTTACATTTTGTCCTCCCTTTCCTGAAGAACGGATAAATTTCTCCAGAATATCCTTCTCATAAATACCCAACGAATTCATTTTATCATAAAGAGCCTTAACTTTTTCTTTTCTTACTCCAAAATCCTCCATAAACTCATTCTTTTTCCAAATCCTTTAATTCATCTATTTCCCTTACAATAAGTAAAATTGCGGAATGGGGAACAACCAGATATTTTTTCTTCTCAAACTCAATCTCAATTGCGGAATTACGTAAAAATATACAGTAGTCTCCTTCTTTAACCTCTAAAGGAAAATATTTTTTATCTTTTCGATGAACAGCCCAAGGCTCTTCTTCTAAGACTGTGGGATCAGGAACAGGATAACCTGGACCTACCTTCACTACCCTTCCTCCCTGAATCTTTTCCTTTTCTTTGACTCCCTCGGGAAGATAAAGACCACTATCTGTTTTCCCTTCACCGGTATCCGGTTCTATAAGAACCCTATCTCCCACTAAAATCAATTCTTTCATCTTCCTCCTTCCTATTCTTTCGTAAGTATTTTCACTTCGCACTTACACAATTTCTTAAACTCCTCAGCATCTTTTTGAGAACCTACGATACTTCCCCAATGCATAGGTATGGCTATCTTAGGATTGAGCAATTTTACTGCTTCCGCTGCCTCTTTAGCATTCATTGTATAAGTCCCTCCTACAGGAAGAAGAACTATATCTGCCTTTATATTCTTCATCTCCGGAATTAAATCTGTATCACCAGCATGATATATCCTTGTTCCCTCTATAGTGATTAAAAAACCAAGGTATTCATTCTTCTTAGGATGAAAATTCTTATTCACATTATAAGCATAAACTCCTTCTATTTCTATATTTTTAAGCTTGAGTTTTTCTCCAGGACTCATTACCTTTGTGGAATAATTAGTTTTACCTAAGATTGTCCTCGGACCTACAAGAATTGTGTCACTCTTAGCTATTTTTTTAATATCCTCAGGTGAAAAATGGTCAAAGTGCTCATGGGTAATGAGAATTATATCTGCCTGAGGAGATGTTTTTTTAATCTGATAAGGGTCGATGTATATTTTGGCTAAATCTGAATCGATAAAGAAGCTTGCATGGCCTAACCAATGAATTTTCTCTACCATCTTTCCCCCCTTTCTTTAAAGATTCTGATAAATCCCTTTATACCCTTCTTTTACTTCCTCTATTTCTAAAAAAATCAATTGTACTATCCGAGCATTCTGTTTTATCTCTATTCCTCGAGGATTGTTCACCACTAATACAAATTCACTTTTCCCTCTAAATCCCGCATCCCAAACCCCTGTCTGGGTAAAAGCTCCCATACGTAAAAGGGAACTGCGGGGAAAAGAGATGGCAATTAAATTCTTAGGAAGATTACAAATCTCATTACTTACTATTTTATATATCCCCTTCTTAAGGATCCACCACCCATATTTATCCTGAGGGGATTTTTTAATTGGTCTTATCTCTTTTACCTCCGATAATAATCTCTCTTTATTAGAAAAATCTATCGCCCCTCTATTTTTAAATAAAAAGATTTTTTCTACCGTAAGGTCAAATCCATTGGGAGTAATCTGTTTTTCTAAATCGATATAACCTTCGATCAACTTATTCTCTTTTATTAATCTTTCTATCTCAATTCCATTTAGAACCATAAATGGCTCTCCATACATCTCTATTTTCCATGCATAAGTAGATAGGAATATCTTTACTTTCCTTCCTAAGCCAGGAATAAATCTTCTTATATATCATTATACGCAAATTTGGATGGTATCTCAACTTATTATCAAAATCTAAGAAAAGCTCCTCATCCAGAATCTTGTTTTCTGGAAAACGGTTTTCGATAACTTTTTTCAATTCTGGATTAAATCTCAAAGTACCTAAACTGATCCAAACAATCTCTCTTTTGGGAACATTCTTAAAAATTAGATTTATTAGCTCCCTATACTCATTTTCCCAATTTTTATAATAAATAATTGGGTCAAGATGAAATCCTATTTTATAACCATATTCAGCACAAACTTTAGCCGAAAAGATACGCTCATCTAAAGAAGCAGTGTAAAATTCTAAAGAATCAATAACTGTTGGAGGATTCAGTGACCAAGAGATAACAATATTTTTTTCTGGCTTTGTTTTAAGGAGATTATCGATATTTTTTGACTTTGTTTTAAATTCAAAGAAAATTTTTCTCTTCTTGCGAAAAAAATCTATCAACTCCAAGGACCAATTGGTTATATTATCTAAAGCAAGGGAATCACTAAACTCTCCATTTCCTAAACGGGGATATTTAAAAATTGTGGATTTATAAAAATCCTGAGGAAATCTTCTAAAAAAATCCTCTATATTTGCGGGAAGGATTATCCCGGGAGAATTTTTCAAATATAATTGCAAATAACAATAAACACATTCATAGACACAGCCTAATCCCAGATTTAGAATATTATACCCACAGGAGATTGCCCCTTTTGTGCAGGGACAATTTTTATAAAAATCGTAATTTTCTTCTACAACAAAAACATTCTCACTCCTTCTATTATAATTACCTATATCAAACTTTTTATTTTTCAAATAATTCTTAAGTGAATCTATTTTTATAACCTTCGCCTTCGGAAACAAAGTGATGAGTCTCTTTGCCAGATATTTTTCCTTTATATTTTCTTCTATATAGATATTTTTAGGTGAAAAAATAAATTTGTCTGGGGGATGAAATTGAAAACGAGGATTTATCTCTAACTCGGGAAGATATAATTTTAAGTTATCAATTTTTTTAAAATTGGGGAATCTTTTTTCTACTAAAAATTTCTTAACTTTCTTATAATTTTTATCTTTTATTTCGGAGAGCAACTTAATTAAAGAAATTTTTTCTCTTTTGGCTATTTCAAAAATTAGACGACTTATTTCTCTTTTTTTATTTATTCCAAAGGTGGGGAATTTCTTTTCTACACATCTTTCTATTTCTTTAGGATTAAGCATATAGAAAGATTATCTTACTATCTCAAACATCGACTTTTTCTCCGCGTGAACAAACTTACCTGTCCAGCAGTAAAGACAGAGTTTATCCTCAGCCAATCCGATAGCCTTTACCATATCCTCAAGTATTTGATACCTTAAAGTAGTAACTCCCAATTCCTGAGCAATCCAATCTACCATTTTCTTATACTTATAAGAATTGTGATCGAGATATTCGGAAATATCTTCTATATCCTTACCTTCTATATATCTAATTGCCCTTCTTGCCGCAAGTTCTTCGATAGTGCGGGTAGAAAAATTGAATTTACAAGGAAACATAAGGGGAGGACAGGCAACTCTTATATGGACTTCTTTTGCTCCATTATCCCAAAGTTTCTTAATTGTGAAATTCTTTAGCTGTGTTCCTCTTACAATAGAATCTTCACAAACCACAATACTTTTACCTTGAATTATTTCCCTTATCGGAATAAGTTTCATTCTGGCTACCAGATCTCTTGTCTCCTGAGAGGGAGGGGTATAACTCCTTCCATAACCAGGAGTATATTTCACTAAAGGTCTACGGTAAGGTTTCCCCGATTCCATCGCATATCCTAAGGCATGTCCAATCCCTGAATCGGGAACGCCGGTGACAAGGTCTATATTTATATCTTTGTCTCTTCTGGCTAAAAATCTTCCACACCTTTCCCTTACCATCTCTACATTTATACCCTCATAAGTAGAGGCAGGAAAACCCGTATATATCCACAAGAAAGCACAAACCTGTTTCCTGTGACTCCCCATCTTTTTCTCTACTAAGCCATCTTCATTTATTAAAACTATTTCCCCTGGCTCAAGATATTTAACAATTTCAAAATCTAAATTGGGAAAGGCAGAGGTCTCGGTAGTAACTGCCCAAGCATCTCTGCGTTTGCCAACTATAAGGGGGAAGTATCCCAATCTATCCCTTGCTGCATAAATACCTTCTTTAGTTAAGATAAGCAGAGAGCAAGAACCTTCTATTAGACTAAATATCTTTTCTATTCCATCGATAAGGTCTTCTCCTTGAGTAATCAGTTTAGCAACCAATTCTGTTTCATTAATCATATCGCGGGTTGTCTCACTAAAAGATATTCCCCTCTCCATCAATTGTGAAGCAAGTTCTTCTTTATTTTCTATAAATCCATTGGTAACGATACAGAATGAACCAAGCTGAGATTTAATATATACTGGCTGTTCATCTAAGGAACTTATTGCTCCTATCCCCTTATTCCCTTTCAATTCTTTTAGGTCTTCATAAAATTTCGATTTGAATTGCGAATAGCTTATATTATGAATCCTTCGGATGAATTCTTTTCCTAAAATAGCTATACCTCCATACTCTGTCCCTAAATGTGAATGATAATCAGTTCCATAGTAGAGGATTTCTCCACAATCATTTTTAGAAACAACTCCAAAAATTCCACTCATCGATTACCTCCCCATTTTTTTACGTATCTATTTATCGTTTCATGTAAAACTGTCTCAGGTTCTATCTTTAAAAGATAAGAAAGACTGACTATATCAAAAAGTAAATTACCCAAAATTTTCTCAAGATAAGATTTTTTCTCTCTTCCTATCTTCTTTTTAATATCCTCTAAATCTTTATCTATCTTCTTCAAAATATCTAAAAGACTTCCCCAATTGTGTCCTAAAAGAGAAAGTTTACGTTGTATCTTCTCAGCCTTATGTAATGCGGGTAGAGCCTTAGGTATATTATCGAATACAGAATTTTCTGACTCCTTCATCTTCCTTCTATGCCAAGCATCAATAACCTTCTCTGCCCCTCTTATCCTTTCATTCCCAAACACATGGGGATGCCTCTTTACCAATTTTTTATAAGCAGAATCTATCACATCATTGATATCAAATTTTTTCCTTTCTTTAGCAATACGACTATGAAAAATTATCTGATAGAGAAGATCACCCAATTCTTCTTTTAACTTTTTGGGATTTTTTCTATCAATAGCATCTAAAACTTCGTAAGTCTCCTCAATCAAACATATTTTCAAAGAACGGTGATTCTGTTTCCTATCCCAAGGACAGCCCTTAGCGGAGCGTAAAATATCCATCAATTTCACCAAACGGGAAAAAAGAATATCTGTCTTTTTCATCATATTTAAGGGGATGAACACACGTATCTGTGTTAATCCAAGCCTTTTTATCTGTATGAATCAGAGTTAAAATCAGACTTTTTCGTCAGTTCTCTAAGGAGTTACTTTAAAAACACGATCGTTGGGATGGACTTTTTGTTCTACTTTTAAACCCACCAAATCTCCTGCCTTTGCCTCTTGAACATTCTGATGCTCTATCTGCATAGAAGAGACAGTTTGAGTAAAATCAGTGGCGTGTCCCTTGATGTGGATAGTATCACCCACTTTGAGTGTATCGGAAAGCTGAATTATCCCTACACCGATTTTCCCATAATAATGGGTAATTACACCAATTTCCTTCTCTGGCATACTTCACCCCCTTTCCTTAGAATTTCTTCTGGTCCTCTTCTTTTATAATACTTAAAATCTTCTTTTCATCCTCCGCCTTAATAAGAGAATCGCGCAAATATTTGTCTCTTAGAAGTCGAGAAATTCGTGCTAAAGCTTTAAGGTGTGGACCTGCAGAATCTTCAGGAGCAATAAGTAAAAAGAAGATATAGACAGGCTCACCATCTAAGGCATCAAAATTTATTCCCCTCTTAGAAATTCCTATAGCTCCGGTAAGCTCTTTTACACAATCACATTTTCCATGTGGGATAGCGATTCCTTGTCCAATTCCTGTACTTCCCAAAGATTCGCGATTTAAAATAATCTCAATTATCTTCTGCTTATCCTTATCCTTTATTTTACCTGCCTTAACTAACAAATCCACCAATTCATCAATCACTCCCTTTTTATCCATAGATTTTAAATCTGCACTTACTGCCTTTTCGCATAAAAAATCCATTATTTTCATCTTCTCTCCTTTCTTTTAATCTCCTTACGGAGTAAACAGTGCCAATTATTTCATTAAATACTCATTATACTCCATCTGTGTTCATCTGTGGCTTTTTATCTGTGCTCATCTGTGTATAAGAGCGGGAGACGGGCTTTGAACCCGCGACAACAGCGTTGGCAACGCTGCGCTCTACCAACTGAGCTACTCCCGCGTCTTTCTATATTGTTATATTGTCAAATTAGTAATTTCAAAGAGCAAGTTAATAACAGAACAATTTTTGCGGACGGAGGGATTTGAACCCCCATGGTACTTTTAATACCACAAGGTTCTAAGCCTTGCGTGTCTGCCCATTCCACCACGTCCGCTCTAATCTATGGCTAAAATTTATTCTGGGCCGTGCAGGAATCGAACCTGCGACCTTGGGATTAAGAGTCCCCTGCTCCACCAAATTGAGCTAACGGCCCTATTTTAACAAAAAAACTTTAAAAAATCAATCGCCCCGAGCAGGACTTGAACCTGCAACCTTTGGGTTCGAAGCCCATCACTCTATCCAAATTGAGCTATCGGGGCACTTTGACAGGATCTCAGTTAAATTTTATTCAAATAAATTTTGTTACAGAAAACTACATCATTATATCTTAAAAATAATCCTCTTTTCAATAATCTCGTAAAAACTCTTCGAACTTTAAAAATTTAGCTTTCCCTTTTTTTCTCTATCTAAATCCAATAGCCATTTCCATAACGATCTATAGATTATCTCTTTATCTTTTATTTTCTCTTTCCCTTCAAAGTCCTCAGTAATTATCAATCCCTTTTTAAGCTTAAATTCCTCCATAGATTTAAGAAGACCTTTCAATTCTCTATCTTTTGTTTCCGGATTAGACACATCCCAACATACCTGTATTGCCTGGGATACTTTTAAACCCTCTTTTATTAAAAAATCTGTCTCTTTATCCCCATATTGATTTTTCCAATAATAAATTTCCATAAGAGGATTATAACCTTGAATTTTTTTCAATTTTAAAGCCACAATATTCTCAGCAAGATTTCCATAATTTTCCGAAAACCTAAAACCAACAGCATTGGATAATCCCACATCTATGGAATAAACTTTCCTGGGACTATTTTCTTGCTCTTTAACTGAGTAAGAAAATCTTTTTATGAAAAATATGAGGTTTGAGGCTTCAATACAGAAAGTGAATCTCCTTATCGTCTCTACAGGAAGCTGAATAAATTTTGCAATTCGGTTAAAACTCACATAATTAGAAATATTTGTGAGATAAAAACGCACAAGGGACTTTAATTTATCGATTTTTTTTATCTTAAATCTCTGAACGAGGTCTCGATTTATTATGTCTTCATAATAACTTATAAGTATTCTCTTTTTAAATTCTTCATTTTTCCCCAAAGTTACTTCAGGAAAACCTCCAAAACGGAGATAATCTCTTAAAAGCCGTTTAATTTTTAAGGAGTTTAAAATAGCTGTTTTTTGAGAATCTATATCTAAACCGTTAAAATTTAAAAATTCTGAAAAAGATAAGGGCAATACCTCAAAGTATAATTGCCTTCCCGTAAGCACGGTGGCTAATTCTTCACTTAAAAGTTTGGAGGAAGAACCTGAAATTACCAGAAAGGCTTCTTTTTTCTCATTTAAACTTCGCACAAATCTTTCCCATTTAGCTACATTCTGAATTTCATCTAAAAATACATAAGGTTTATTTTTGGGCTTTATTATCTCATTGTAGGCTTGATAGAGCTGTATAAGGAATTTCACATCTAAACCTTCGAACTCCGGCTCTTCAAAATTTACAATCAAAATATTTGACCTATCCAGCCCTTTCTCTATCAAATTCTTAGCCATCTGCCTAATCAAGGTAGATTTACCACTCCTTCTTACTCCTATAATAGAAATAATTTTATCAGTTTTAATAAATTCCAATAATTTATCCAAATATCCCTTTCTCAGAATCCCTACTTCAAGATCCTTATTCCAAAAATTCCAGGTATTTAATATCTCAATTATTCTTTCCTTATCCATATGACAAATTTATCTATTTTTATCATTTGTATATGACAAATTTACAAGGAAGGTAGTGGTAAAAAATCTTATCTTGAAATATAATCAACTATGTATTTACAAAATTTCTCTAAATCTGAAAGATTATTTTGAATGATATCAAAAAGTTCTACCCGAGTAATTTCATGATAGAGGTGGATCAATCTATTTCTATAACCCGCCATTTTTGTAAGTACATCTTTAGCAAATTCTTTCGGTACTACTTTTAACTCTCCTAATAATAAAACAGCTTCTTTATACCCTGTAGGTTTTGGACCAGTTGACCTTGATAATATGTGAGTAGTGATATCTATAAATGCCTGCAAGGCTCTTCTCAAATAATGTTCAGCGATAGCAAAGTTCTGTCCTTTACTGAATTCTTCTAAGCTCATACCTTGAAATATACTTAACTCTTTAATATCATTCCTTATCTCTCTCAGTCTATCCTCTATAAGAGTGGTATTTATAGGAACATCTTTCATCTGAATACCTCCCTTATTACTTCCGAAAAGATTTTATCTATATATTTAAAATCAAAATACATTTTCATTACATATTCCTCATAGTCCATCCTAAAGATAGGAGATTCTTCAAAAATTACCTCCCCCTCGTATACCACTTGATATTGGAATGAAAATGATGTCTGTTGTAACAACACTATATCTAAGTCATAAGGTAATCTAAGTAGATCGGTAAAGAGTTGATACATTTCGTTATAAATCTTGAGACTATTTTCTAAGACCTTAGTATCTGTAAAAACTATTCCCAAATCTATGTCTGAAAATTTCAATGCATATCCGCTGGCAGTTGAGCCAAAGTGATAAATAAGCCCAACTTTATATTCCCTTAATTTCTCTCGAGGAAGCTTTTTAAAAATATTATTGATTTTCATTTCTTTTTAAAGTATACCATACTAATAAACTTATTCAATATAATTTTATCTCTTCTCCTCTACTTTTTCTATCCCTAAGAATTATCCCTTCATTTTTTCTCTTTTAAAATATTGCACATTTTAAACATCATCTACAAAACCTGCATTATTCTTAAACAAAATTTCTCCCCCTGTATCCTCCCAACTTCACCTTTCTTTCTTCTTGCTGAATATTTAATCCGAAAAAACATCGATATTTTTGCGATGAATCTAATTTATCTAAGGTTATCCTTCTGCTTTAGACCATCGAAAATATATTTTATCAGAAAACTCATTTTAGTAAACATATTTTATTGAGATTTCTAAAAAACATCTAAATCTACAGATGAGCACAGATATTCTTATTGGTATCTGTGTTAATCCAAGTTTTTCATCTGTGTGCATCATGGTTAAAAACAGACTTTTTAGCTCTCTAATAAAATGCCTTGACAGAGAAAATGGTTTAGGTTAAGATTAATTGGCGATTTTGCAAAAATTGTTTTAGCAGGATTTTTCGCGGGAGAATTTTTTGTTAAGTTAACTTTTGCACAGAAATTTGTTTTTTGGTCAGTATTTGCACTCTTAGTAATTTTGTATCTAATTCTGTCTATGGGAGAAGAAGAAAAATGATTATTATGCTTTTTATCATTGCTGCTTTTTGTCTTATCTTACTGGCAATTTTGATTCGCGACCGGATGGCTTCGCATCCCAAAAAGAAATCGGCTTAAAACTATCTAAAAATAGCAGAAGAGGAACAGATTTATTTTTCTTAAGGAAATTATTTCTCATGTAACTTTTCTATCCTATCTCCTTCTCTTATTATTTCCATCAACCCTTCGGTTATCGGCTCAGCAACGGATAAATCTGCGTAGACTTTAGTGACCTGAATCCTACCTAAAAAATCATTTTTCTGAAAAACTTCAAACACATCTCCCAGAGCTATACCTTCATTTTTACCTATCCCAATAATCAAAAACTTTAATTCTCTATCTACAAGAAGAACAGACCAAGCCTTACCCGTAATTTTTTCCTCTTCTGTTTTTTTCTCTAACTCTTCCACCTTCGCTTTTAATTCCTCTATCCTCTCTTTCAATTCTTTATTACTAATCCTTAACTCTTCATTCTCAGTTCTTAGCTCTTCGTTTTGAGCATAAAGATTATATAATTCAGTAAGAATCCGATATTGCTGGGCAAACTCTTCTGTTATATCTATCTCTTTAAATCCCGATGGAATTTCTAAACTAAACTCCTTATCGTCTATTTCTGGATTTATCTCCACCTCAGTAACCTCCAAAGAAAAAATCGGCTCCTCTTTTTCATTGTAAATAACAAATTTATGGACAAAATTATCATCCTTACCCAACCAAATTTTACATTTATTTCCTAAGAACGGATATTTGGACATTATTGCTGAGATAATCCTATATTCCTTATCTTCTATTTTTTCTTCCTTCTCTAATTGAATCGAGTCCGCTTCTAAAATTCCCTCATTAAAAGGCATTAAAATATCATAAGGACTAAAAGTTAGAAATCGACAATCAGAGATATCAAACTCAGGAATTTTATTATAGTCGACCTTATAAATCTCGTGGGTTAATTCATTGATTGTAAGATCAAACCTTTCTGGGAAATTAACGATTTTTTTAATCTTAACTCCTTTCCTATCTTGATAATTCGCTAAATAACCTAAATTTTTTTTAAAAAAAATGCTTCCTCTTCTTCGCATTAATTCAAATCTTTGAATTTCTAACTCAATATATTGAGCCTGAAAAGAATTGATATACTCCATTGAAGAATTCAATTTATCTAAAGTAATCTCCTGAGCCATAATCAACGAAGAATAAAAACAAAAAAATATAAAAAATAATTGTTCTCTGAGAAATATTTTCCTCATCGATTTATCCTTTATAATCTTAACTTCAAAAATATTTTGAGTCAATAAAAATAAATTGACTTTGGGATGACAATAAAATATAATTTAAAAAAGTAAAATGAAGAAAAGAATCATTTTAAGACTTGGGTTTCTTATTCTATTATTAATAATTCTATCTTCCATTAAAACCTTAGCAATAGATAAATATAAATATGTAGAAAATGGAGAAAAATTTCTTGAAGAAGGAAATTATGCGTCCGCTGAGGAAGAATTTCAAAAAGCGATAGCTTTGGCTCCCCAGGATTATTATCTTATTCTTCAAATTGCAAAAGCGTATTACGACCGAGCGATTTATGATAAGGCAACAAACTATATATTAAAAGCAATAGAATCAGACCCTAAAAATGCCAAAGTTTACGAATACCTAACAAAAATAGCATTTGATATGTCTGAAAGTTTTCCAGAGGTGGCTATAGAAGCCTTAAAACAAGCAATTCAGAAATGTCCTATTCCAGAAGTTTCTGCTTCTTTATATAAACGTATGGGAACAGTATATTTCGTACAAGGAAAATATAATGAAGCAATCGAGGCATATAAAACTATCTTAGAAAAATACAAAGATTTAGAAAAAGAGTGCGCCAAAGTACAGAATGCCATTGCTTTATTATATTATGAAACTGGCCAGTTTGAAGAAGCTATCAATAATTTCAATATAACATTAGATAAATATAAATCAATGCCCAATTATTGTGTTGAAGCTCTAATCTATTTAGGCTGTATATACTTTGAAAAGGGAGATTCCAAAAAAGCTATAGAATTATGGGAAAAAGGAGCAGAATTAAATAAAAAATCTCCTGAACCTAAGAAATCTATTGAATATCTTACCAATAAAATCACATTAAATGAATTTCTTAAAATTATTCAATCAATGCCTTGGGTATGGGCTGACGACGCATATTTTCTCATCGGGATTAGTTACGAAGTAAAAGGAGAATTTAATAAAGCAAAAGAATATTATGAAAAAAGTCTACACAACAGACAAATAACTAAAGATTTCCCATATTATCCTATCAAAAGAAGATTAGAAAAAATTACGAAATAATTGCATAATTTTTATATAACTATCTTTATTCCTCTAATACACTGTACTAAAATAAGAATATAAGAATAGTCATAGCACGAAATATATTTCTTCTCATTTGTTATTCTAACATTATAAATCTAATGCTAATATAAAATTTTTAGTTGCTTTGGAATAACTGTTTGCAAAGATTCTTTAGAAAGTTGCAATGTACTCCAACATAAATTCTGAATAGAGGAATTAATCTTTTCGGCATAAAGGATGTGGTAATTTAAAAGAACATATTTGATCTTATCATAAGGGAAGAGGGTTTTATCTAATTCTTTATACGAAATCCCCAAAGAGGGTTGATTTATCTCAACTAAGAATTTCAGTATCTTAGGGTGAGAAATTATACCTATAAAAGGTATTTTTAATATTGATGCTATTATGAGAGGGTGTAATCGCATACTTATTACCAAGTTAAAATTACAAAATAATTCCCATAACTTTTCTAAAGAGATCTTCTCTAAAAGAGTAACTTTTTGATAAGTTTGGATTGTTTTATAAATATTCTCCAAAATAACACGATCGTCTTCAATATTCATAGGAAGTAAATATACATGTGCATTAAATTCATCAATTAATTTATCCAAAATCTCTGCTATACTTCTGTTAAGTTGTTTCTGCCGATCAGAAAGATAACATGTGCCATCCCTCCAGGGATATTGTATAGGACGAATTGAAAAGCATATAGATAAACAAGCCGTTCTATGATTCGCTCTTTTATATCTCAAAAATTCTGATCTTAAGAAAAAAACTGGATCACCTACAATTCCAATTTTATTAAACGGAATTCCTAGTTTTAATAAATTTTCTTTAGAAATTCTATCTCGTACTAAGATAACTCTAGCTTTTCTAAATATAAATTTCAATAATAATTTCGATAATATTTTCTTATTCCATATTGGCTCAACTCCTACTGCATAGATTATGGTCGGCTTTTTAAACAATTGTGCTATTAAGACTTTGCTAGTCCAGAAAAATACTCCTGGATATTCATGTTCAAACAACCCCCCACCGCCTAATAAAAAAATATCGCAATTTTTAATAATTTTTACAATTTGATAAAGATGTTTCCAAAAAATTGGTTTCCAAAATACTTTAAAATAATTAATCTTAAGAAATTCAGGCCATTGAGAGTAGGAAGAAACTTTATAATATTCCATAGTATGCAATGGATTAAATGAAAAAATCATTATCTCTGAATTAGGGATATATTCCTTTATCATTTTAAGTAAAGAAACCAGAATTAGCTCGTCTCCTAAATTTCTATTACCGTAAGCTCCTGAAATAATAATTTTAACTTTTCTAATATTAGCCAAGTTTAAATAAGCAAAGTATGTTATTTTACTTCCTGATAAAAGGCAGCCAGGGATAATAACTAAAAGTTAATATGAAATCTACTAAAGATTGCTTGCTCCTCAACAAAAAATTTAAAACTTCTTCATTTGAATAAGATTTTATTTTACCAAAATATTTTTCTATAAATTTTAATGAATGATAAAAATTTTCATTACCCATAAAATAATCTCTAAGACTAAAATGTAAACTCAAAAGCAGAGAGGTAATAAAAGCATTTTTTCTAAAAATAAAGGGATACATTAATCTTATGTCGTAATTTCTAAGTGAAATTAAATTTCTAAAAAGAGAAATAAAGCTTAGCATTCTTGCTTTCAACATACAGTCATTAAATAAAAGAGAAGCATTATTCATTAAATATTCTACAATATTCTCTGAATCTGCTTCTAAGGATGTTTCTCGATATATTAAATACTTTAACGCATTAAAAATATAATTAACGAATTTATCGTACAGTTCTCTTGTCCCGATGTTAAATTCTAAATGGAAATAGCCTTCATTAAATAGCTCTAACTGTGTAAGAAATTCTTTCCCTATAAAATTAAAGAAATATAATTTATGGTATTCTCTTTTTATAAATTCTACTCCTTTTGAAACATCTATACTGTTAATCAAATTGCCTTCTAACAGCAAAAACCAAGGCACAATCTGTAGAGCATATTTACAGATAATAAACTTAAATCCTTTCATTAAGCTTTCTGTTTTAGAGTTATTATAGAATAAGGATGAAGGCATATAATATAAAACATACCAAAGGACTTTAATTATATCTTCGTTCTCTTTCTTCATATCTATATTATATAACCTAACATCAGGGATGCTATTTCTTATATCTTTGCCCCATATTACAAGACTTCTATTTTTTAGACTATATGTGTAAGTATCTTTTGGTAAACTAAAAAGTTGATTCATAGTTATTAACTTAAAATCAAGATTAAACATTATGGATTTCTTCATCTCATAATTTAACTTTAAAAGAGAATCTTTTAACTTTTTTGCATATTTATAGTTATTTACAACTATCAAAATATCATAGTCACTATAAATTTTTATTCCATTTTTTTTAATTTCGTAAATTAATTCCCCTCTTGCTCCACTTCCTAATAGTATTACCGAAATTACATTGTAAGATTTAAGTAAGTCAATAATCTTATTGAAATGTTCTTTAATTTCGTGCGGATAATTGAAGTAGTCACAAAATTTTAGATTAGATCCCATTTATTAATATTTATCAATTTAACATGTATTCTTCAAAAATTTATTATTCTATCTAAGGTTTAGGTAAAAACAATTTTGATTTTCTTTATTTATAAGTTTAAGATTTTTAAAACTATATCAAAAACTTCATCAGGCACTATATTTTCTTTATTTAAATTGATTTTCTCAGAACATATAAAAATGCCTTCGCGGATATCAGAGATATTCTTTACCAAATCAATGCCTATACCATGGTCTGAAACAATAATTATTTTCGTATTTTTATTGAGATTTTTTATTAAACGACCTATAGTGTCATCAACAAATCTATAGTAGTTAAAAATTAATTGTAAATTTTTTTTATAGAAACCGTTTAATCTCCCATCAGGTAAAAGGTATTCTTGAAAGATATCTAGACCGGGCATATATAATGCTACTACTTCTAGTTGTGAATCCTCTTTTACAATTTTTATTGCTATATCTATACTTAATTTATCAGAAATATATGATAGAAGGGGTAATTTTTTAGAATCTATTAAACTAAAAATGGTAGTATACGGAAGCACTATCGGTTTTTTTATATTATAAACATGCATTATCCTCTGTAACTCCTTTTTATACCACCCTCTCACTATCTTTTTTTCTATCATTACATTAGTAAAGGGGAATTCAACAGGTATATTTAAAGAATTCATTTCTCCTATTAATGCCTCAATAGGAGGAATCATGGTTAAAATATCCCATTTAAAGGAATTTGATACACAGTTCCTAGTATAGTAGGAGAAAAATTTTTGAGATAATGACTTCTTAACCATATTGGGATTTTTATAAAAGAATGCCTTAGGAATAGCAATTTGCGATACCATATATCCATGGATGCTTTCTACAGGCCAAGTACATGGAAATGAAATGAATAAAGATTTTATATTTTTCTTAGTCAATATATCCCATAATGCTTCTGTTTTCCTCATATAACTTGGCGGTGATAATACAATTTGAGCGTATTTATTAACACTGACAAAAGAAATAATCCCATGCTGATTAGACTTTTTTCCAGTAAGCATACTTGTCCATATGCTAGTAGACCATCTATCTTCAGGTTTTAATCCATAGAACTCTCCCTTCGCTATCAACGAAGAGATATTTGGCAAGTCATTACTATTAATCAATCTCTCAATAATCTCCTTATCTGCTCCGTCTATCCCTATTATTAAGATCTTTAATGAAGTACCAGAAGCTTCGAATCTTCTAAATTCTAAACAATATAATTGAAAAGACATAAGAAAAAATAAGATCATTAACCATTCACTTCTTTTTTTGATTAAAACTGCAATAATCTTTTTCTTCGATTTTCTTATAAATTTCTGTAAAATTCCCATTGGCAAAATATCTTTGATAAAAATCTTTTGTTTAACAACTAAGATATAATTTATTATAAAAGAATTTTCTTAATCTTTTTATACCCATAGCTGAATATATTTTTACGCAAAATTTGTCTTAAATTCAGAATAGTAATGTATAATAAAGCCAAAATAATATCGTTTTTCTTTATATTCTTTGTAAAGTTACATCCCTCAAATTTGCCATTTGATATCTTGTTATAGAGATATCCCCAACCAACAAATGAAGACGGAGGATGCCATCCAGATGCAACAAGTCTTTTAGTAACTGGCGTATTAGGTACAGGACGAAAAATGTTTGGATAAAAAGTCAGATTCATTAATCTCTCTGAACTACCAAAATTTACTTTAGAAATTTTTTTACATAACCTTAGAGTATCAAATAATTCTTTTCTACTTTCTCCTGGAAGTAATAACATAATCTGGAAAGTAGTTGAAATTCCTATTTTTTTAACTCGATTAATAAAATTTTCAATATTTTCAATAGTCTTAATTTTTGCCATTTTAAAATTACTCAAACATCCGGTTTCAATCCCTGTATAAATAAAAGAAACACCGGCTTTCTTCATCAATAGAAGAGTCTCCTCATCTATATTTACATCAACAGCTGTCCAAAACGAAATTTTTAATTTTCTTTTAATAATTTCTTTAAGAATTGGCTTTAATTCCTCATTATTCCCAGAAAAATTGGCATCTACGAAATAAATCCTTTTATCCTGGAGATTTGTTAACTTATTTAATAATTCTATCTCTAATAAAACCGATTCAACCGGTCTGCTTCGCCAGTAAAGATGTTTTTCGTATCCAGAGAGATAACAAAAAGAACATCTATTAGGACAACCTCTGGATAATTCCACTCCTATAGATTTATATTTATTCAAATCTACCAAATTATGGTCAGGGACGGGTAACTTAGAAAGATCATCTACTATTGCTAGAGGTGTAATAATTATCTTCCCATCCTTTCTATAACCTATGCCTTTTCCTGGTAGAAAATTAGTTTTTCCCTCTATGTAATCAGCCACTTGAGAAATTATCAAATCCGATTCGCCTATAAATACATAATCTGCTACCGTAGTCATTAGAGTTTCCTTAGGAGTTAAAGTGACATGGGGGCCTCCTAAAAATATAATACAATTTAAATCTTCTTTTAACTTGCGAGATATCCTATCAACCCAAATTAAATTCCCTCCGCCTGAACAGCTTATGCCTAC
>Ga0078972_1003659_pt1 | contig 45111 bp, 31 predicted proteins | sample YelNatPaOPGAMG01_FD_67568 | JGI IMG/M metagenome (GOLD analysis project Ga0078972, IMG submission 67568) | Hot spring thermophilic microbial communities from Obsidian Pool, Yellowstone National Park, USA - OP-RAMG-01 (SPADES assembly) (version 2) | ecosystem: Environmental > Aquatic > Thermal...
TCTATCAAATCCCCTTTATTCATTGGACCTATACCAGGTGGTGTACCGGTTGATATAACATCACCTGGCAGAAGAGTCATAACTTTTGATATGAAGCTTATAATCTGATACACAGAGAATTGCATATCCGATGTATTACCATTTTGTTTCATGATACCATTCAAATATGTTTTTATATAAAGGTTATCTGGCTTGATATCTGTTTCTATCCATGGACCAATGGGGGCAAATGTGTCAAATCCCTTTGCCCTGGTGTATTGTCCATCTTTAGCCTGCAGATCACGGGCGGTAACATCATTCATTATAGTATAGCCCAGAATAAATTCCTGTGCCTGTTCAACACCAATATTTTTTGCCTTCCTGCCTATAACAACTGCAAGTTCTCCTTCGTAATCAACTCGTTTTGACATTTCAGGATATACAATATTATCACCATCGCCTATTACTGAGGTTGGTGGTTTGATAAAGATAAGTGGTTCATCTGGCATGGGTTTACCAAATTCTCTTGCATGTGCTTTATAGTTCAGCCCGATAGCCACTATCTTAGATGGTTGAACTGGTGCTAACAGCCTTGTTTCATCCGCTTGTATAATCTCACCGCTATACACAATTCCATCAAATGGTGGTAATGAAAGCAGGCGTAATTTTTTTTCCTCCACAACACAGTAATATTCCTTATTCCGGAACAGACATCTACCTATTTTCATATCAATCCAACCCTATAGAAAACATTGCCTCAAGATTATGCCTTGAGTATACCTTAAATCCAACTGAGGTATTAGCCTTTAATATTCCATCTTTTTTAAGGATATTGTTTGTTACTGTATTCGGTAAATCATCTATATTAGAAACCCTAACAATTGCGAGTAGATCATAATCACCTGTAATAGAATATACTTCTGTAACACCGTTAATCTGAGAAATGTCTTCTGCGAGAGATTCTAATTTCTCAGGCTTGCATACTATATGCACAAATGCTGTAATCATACTTTAACCTCCTTTAACAGAGTTGATCATATAACAGGTTATCTTCAGATTTACAATCATTCAATAACTGAGCTATATTAGATCGCACACAATATTGACTTTTCAAACATCACCATTGTAAAGATACATTATATGTTAAAGAGAATATTAGGAAAAAGTCTTGCATATAAATTAAGTGCTATAATGACGCTTGTGGTTATTATTACCCTTATTATTTTGATCATTTTATATATATCCTTTGAAAAGGATTTTGTGCTAACAACAGCCGAGTATCGCTTTTCTTTAATAAACAGGACATTTACTGAACTTATTTCTTACACTAATGAAAAGGATCATAGCATCAAGCCAACCCAGATAATAGAAAGTTTAGGGGATATTCCAAATATAGATTACATAACGATTTATGACGCAAATGGCGAGGCTATTATATCAAGTATAGCCAATAATATAAAAAAACCATTAACCAGAAATGAGTTAGAAAGATTATCCGCGCTATCACATGAACGGTATATAATAAATTGGTCATCTAAAACGCTGGATTATATAGCTCCGATACGAAATGATATAAGCTGCGAACAATGTCATAACAATAATACAATTGGTTTTATAGGGATCAGCGCATACTATACGACCATGTATAAACACACATACGACATGGCAAAGAAACTCGGTTTAATTCTATTGTTGTTGATTCTGACATTCGGGGTTTCTTCAATTTTTATATCACAGATGGTTGTAGTAAAACCATTGAAAGAATTTGTCTCCCTCATACATAAGGCAGAAATAAATAACTTTCTTCCACGAACAAAGGTAACAAGGGAGGATGAGATCGGGGAAATAGAAGATAACTTTAATCAAATGCTATCAAAGATAACCAATCTTATGGCTATAAGTGTAGAAAAAGAGCGGGAACTGATTTTTGTAAAGGAAGAGTTAAAATACAAAGAACTGCTTGAAAAAAGATCAGAACAAATAGAAAAGGTAAATAAGGAACTTGAAGATAGCATAAAAGAGTTAACCATGCTTTACAACTTCAGCCAGTATATTATATCAACAGTAGATCTAAATGAGCTGTTGAGACTGATAACTACAGGTATAGTCAACACCTTAAAATATAAAGAGTGTGCCATCTTACTAAAAGAAGATAATATATTAAGGATTGTTTCAGCATTTGGTTTTGAGGATAATGATAAACTTATAGGTATTGAATTTAACATGCAGGAAGGTATAAGTGGTAATGTCGCTTCAACAGGCGAACCAGTATTGATCCATGACACAAGTAAAGAATCACAATATCTACACTATAAGGGACAGGTAAGAAGGGAAGGTTCATTTTTAAGTTTACCATTGAAATACAAAAATACTGTCATAGGGGTACTGAATGTGAGTAATGACATACCCAATAGCTTAACCAAAAAAGATGTGGATTTTTTAACAGCTATAAGTGCCCAGATTGCTATAGCCATAGAAAATGCAAGGCTTTATGAACAAACAAAAGAACTATCCATCACAGATGATCTAACGGGGCTATTTAACAGAAGACACATGCGGACAGTACTTGAAAGAGAATGGGAACGAGCAAAAAGATATTCTCAACCACTTTCATTACTCATGATGGATCTGGATTTGTTTAAAGATTATAATGATAAATTCGGGCATCTAAAAGGTGATGAGGCACTTCAAATCCTCTCACAAATAATAAAGATGAATATAAGAGGTATTGATGTCCCTGTTCGCTATGGAGGAGAAGAGTTTTTGATTATATTGCCGGACACAAATATCAATGGTGCTTTAGCCACAGCTGAAAAACTAAGAAAGGCAATAGCTAATGCATTTATAGAAAATGATATTCCTACTTTAACTATCAGTGTTGGTGTGGTTTCATATCCGGATGAGGTGTTTGATAATATACATGAATTTCTGTACGCCTCTGACATAGCTCTATACGAGGCTAAAAAGCGAGGAAGGAATACAATAGTAAAATATGATCGTAACTTAATGCATGGAGAAAATACATGATAAATAATTACATAAGCAACTTAAGAAAGCAGATTGATATAATTGATGATAAACTTCTCGAACTTTTAAATCAGAGAATAAAGATTGCCATAGATATAAATAAAGAAAAAAAGAAGACATCAGTACCTGTTTATTATCCATCCAGAGAGGCATTTATTATAAACAGACTCATAAGAAAAAATAAGGGTCCTTTAAAAAATGAGCATATAAAATATATATTCAAAGAGATATTTTCCGCATCCAGAGCCTCTGTAACACCACCTAAAATAGCCTACCTTGGACCTGAGGGCTCATGGGCTCATCAGGCAGCTATTATTGAGTTTGGTAGCTTATCACCTCTTGTTCCTACAAAAAATATCCCTGAAATCTTCAATGAGGTAGAGTATAATACCTGTGATTTTGGTGTCGTACCAATAGAAAATTCCATGGAAGGAACTGTGCCACAAACCCTTGATCGTTTTATAGACTCCAATCTTTTAATAGCACGAGAGATCTTTATTCCTATAACATATGTTTTAGCAGGAAAAGAGAAAAGTAATCTAAACAATATAAAAAAGGTATATTCACATCCACAAGCCATAGCACAATGTAGAAAATGGATAAGAGAAAGACTGCCAAATGCTATCACCGTTGATACAGATAGCACCAGTCAGGCTGCTAAAATAGTACAGCGCGCTGGTTCATCTGTCGCTATTGTAAGTGAAATGGCTGCCAGGCTCTACAAGCTAAAAATACTTGCCAACAGGCTTGAAGAAAATCCAAACAATGTTACAAGATTTGTTGTGATAGGTAAGACTCTGCCGGACATGACAGGTGAAGATAAGACCTCTATAATATTTGCAGTAAAACACAAAGCGGGTGCGTTATATTCTGCTCTGAAGCCCTTCTCTGATTACAGAGTAAACCTAACAAAAATAGAATCAAGACCCTTGAAAAAAAAGGCATGGGAATATCTCTTTTTTGTAGACATTGATGGACATATAGAAGACCAAAAGGTAAAAAGGGCAATCTCGGTATTAAAATTACACACGGTATTTTTTAAATTCCTTGGTTCGTATCCAAAAACAAAACAGGAGAGTGTATGAGCTATAAATTTGTTCCACAGTATATCAAAGAGATAATTCCATATCCACCAGGAAAACCTATTGAAGAGGTTGAAAGGGAATTGGGTATTAAAAATTCGGTTAAGATAGCTTCAAATGAAAACCCCTTAGGGACATCACCTCTTGCGATACAGGCAATAAAAAGATCCCTGAAGAGTTTGAACAGATATCCTGATGGCAGTGCATTCTATCTTAAAAATAAACTTTCCAGAATATACAGGGTTTCTACTGATAGTATAGTTATAGGTAATGGCTCCAACGAACTCATAGAATTAACTATACGAACATTTATGCAGCCAGGTGATGAGGCTATTATATCGGATCCAAGTTTTCTTATTTATTCCATAACTGTAAAGGCATCCGGCGGAAGATCCAGAATTATAAAACTTTTAGATAACTATAGCTATAACATCAAAGGAATAATAAAAGCAATTAATAAACGAACAAGATTGATATTTGTATCCAACCCAAACAATCCTACAGGAACTATTATCACAAAAAAGGACTATGAATGGTTAATAAAAAATGTACCTGAACATGTTATTATAGTTGATGATGCAGCGTACAGAGAATTTGTCCAATCAAATGATTACCCGGATGGTATTGATTATGTTAGAAAAAATAATGCAAACATCATTGTTCTGCGTACATTCTCAAAGATCTATGGGCTTGCTGGCTTAAGGATAGGATATGGTATAACAACACCAGAACTTGCAGGATATATAGAACGTGTAAGACAGCCTTTTAATGTAAATAGTCTGGCGCAAACCGCAGCACTTGCAGCCCTTGATGATAAGGCTTTTATAAAGAAAACACTGGAAAACAACAAAAACGGGCTTGATTATCTATACAAAAAACTTGATGAGATGAATATACTATATATACCTACTCAGGCTAATTTCTTTCTCATTAAAGTATCACCTTACATGTCAGCCAGGCAGGCATTTGAAATCCTTTTGAGAAAAGGGGTTATAGTAAGAGATATGACAAGCTATGGCTTAAGTGACTATATAAGAATAAATGTGGGAACACCATCTGAAAATAAAAAATTTATCAAGGAGTTTGCTGAAATAATAAAAAGCAAATTATGAATAAACCTTACTACGAACAAATAGCTATAATAGGAACCGGCATGATGGGAACATCTCTGGGGCTTGCCATAAAAAAGGCTGGATTATGCAACAAGATCATCGGGATTGATAGAAACTTTGACAATCTTAAAATAGCCAGGAACCTATCAGCGATAGATAGCTACACGGACTGTTTAAAAGATGGAATAGCAGATGCAGTACTTATCATCTTTGCAATACCCACATTATCAATATACGAGGTCGCTAAAAGGATAGTTTATGCGGTCAGAAAAGACGCTATCATCACAGATATTGGAAGCACAAAAGGTGAACTTACTTACAAGATGACCGAGCTTTTTTATGGACATAGTAATTATGTGGGAAGTCATCCTATAACAGGCACAGAAAAATCTGGAGCAATAAATGCTGTACATGATCTATACAACGGCAAAAAGTGCATACTGACACCTATAGATAAAACAGAACAGTTTGCAGTGGATGCAATAAGGATGTTCTGGGAATCAATAGGCAGTGATATAACAATTATGGATCCATATGAACACGATAGGATTATGGCGATGGTTTCTCATCTACCCCACTTTGTCGCTTATTCATTGGTTGGTAGTATCATAGAAAGAGAAAAAGCAGGTGATAATCTCCTTACATACGCCGGGGGAGGTTTGAAAGATTACACCCGTATCGCAAGCAGTGATCCTGTTATGTGGAAAGACATCTTCTTATCTAACTCAAAAGAAATACTTGCCGCAATTGATCAGTTTACTAAAACAATGATGAGATTAAAGCAACTTATAAAAGAGAAAGATGGTAAGGGAATACATAACTTCCTGGAACAGGTAAGAGAGGTAAGGAGGCAAATCGTAGATAAATGAGTAACAATGACAGTGTGTCTTTTTCACCGGTAGAAAGGCTTGAAGGCAAAATAACTGTTCCGGGTGACAAGTCAATATCTCACAGGGCATTATTTATTTCAGCAATTGCTTCTGGCATCAGTAAAATCACAAATTTACTGATCGCCGATGATATTATGAGTACAATTAAATGTTTAGCAAGCCTTGGTACTAATATAGAAATACAGGATAAAACAGCAACAATAAATGGCAACACCATCCATGGATTTAAAGAGCCTGCTGATATATTAAATGCAGGAAATTCTGGAACAACAGCACGGATCCTGCTGGGACTTTTAAGTACACAAGATTTCTTTTCTGTGGTAACAGGGGATAGTTCCTTAAAAAATAGACCTATGAAAAGGGTTACAGCTCCGTTAACTGTAATGGGAGCTTCTATTGACGGACGTGAATATGCAAATTATCTTCCTATAGGTGTACGAGGAGCGAGGCTAAAAGGTATTAACTACAATATGCCAGCAGCATCAGCACAGGTAAAAACAAGCCTTTTGATGGCATCAATGGGGGCACGGGGAACCATGATTATAACAGAACCTGTGAGTACCCGCGATCATACAGAACGTATGTTACGGGCAAGCGGAGTGGATCTAAAGATTTCAAACAATACTATTCAAATTGCATGTTCACAAAAGGTTTTACCTTTAAGCATAAACATCCCTGGAGACTTTTCTTCTGCTGCATTCTTTATTGGCGCAGGCATTATAGCCAAATCCTCTGATATAACCATAACAAATGTAGGTATTAATCCAGGCAGGACTGGTTTTATAGATATTTTAAAAAGCATGGGTGCCAACATCAGCGTGGATAATACACGGTTTGAAGCTGGTGAACCAGTAGCGGACATTCATGTTAAACCATCAAAACTGCGTGGTATAACAATTGATAATAAAGAACTAATAGTTAGATCAATAGATGAGCTTCCATTACTTGCCGTAATCTCTGCTTATGCAGAAGGTGAAACCATTATAAGAAACGCAGGAGAACTTAGAATAAAAGAAACAGATAGAATAAAAGCTGTTGTTCAGGGATTGATGAATATCGGGATAAAGGCAAGAGAACTTCAGGATGGGCTTATTGTGCAGGGAGGAAAAATAAAAGGAGGCAGGGTATCAAGCTTTGGAGATCACCGTATAGCAATGTCTTTTGCAATTGCTTCAGTATCAAGTGAAAAGGATATTACTATAGATAATTTCAATGTGGTTAGCATTTCATTTCCTGAATTTTTAGATACATTTAATACATTGAGGCATGCATGAAGAAACCCGTGATCATAGCCATAGATGGACCATCAGGAAGTGGAAAAAGTACAGCATCTGCTGGACTGGCAAAAAGTCTTGGTTATAATTACATAAACAGCGGCAGTCTCTATAGAGCTATTGCACTCAAATCTATACTACAAAAAATTCCTCTCAACGAAGAGGCTCAAATCAAAGATATGGCTCACAATACCATATTTGAGATAGAAAAAATTGATGGAGATTGGCACATATTGATGGATAAACTGGATATTACGGATGAGATAAAGCGCACAGATGTTGCCCAGGCTTCGTCACAGATATCTGTTTTTCCGAGTATCAGAGATACAGTGAATTCAATTCTACACAATCTTGTAAGGTCCAACACTGTAATAGAGGGTAGAGATATCAGTACTGTTGTATTTCCATCTGCCGATGTAAAATTTTTTATAACAGCATCCCCTGAAGTAAGAGCCAGAAGGAGATATGAAGAACTCAAAGGCTTATTGAACAATATAACCTATGAGCAGGTATTAAAAGAGATCCAAATACGAGATTCAAGGGATGCAGAACGAAAGATAGCGCCTTTAAGACCAGCTGAAGATGCCATAATAATTGATACAACAAACATGCCTTTAAATGCTGTGATTGCCTTATTGTACAATGAAGTAAAAACTCGTTTATCTCAAAAATATATTGATACTGTAAACGGTATTAAATTTTATACCACCATTTCTGCAGGATTTTGTTTTGGTGTAAAAAGGGCTGTTGACATAGCAATAAAAATAAGCAAGCAATACAGGGATGTTTATACACTTGGTCCTTTGATACATAATCCTCAGGAGGTAAAACGGCTTGAGGAAATGGGGATAAAACCTGTTGAGGATATAAATGCTATATCATCCGGCACACTGATCTACCGCTCCCATGGTGTAACAGTTGAAGAGGCTAAAAAAGCACAAATTAAGGGACTTAAAACAATAGATGCCACCTGCCCATTTGTTACACGATCCCAGAAACTTGTAAAAATGCTAACCAAAAAGGGATTCTATGTTGTAATAGTGGGAGATGTAAAACATCCTGAGGTCCAAAGCCTTTTAAGCTACGCTGAGACACCAGATGTTACTGTGATAAAAAGCCCTGAGGAGCTACCTCCTGCATGGAATAAAAAAAAGATTGCTCTGCTTGCCCAGACTACTCAATCTATGGAGACCTTCAAAAAGATCATTGTACAACTGGTTGATGGTACTTATGAACTTGCTGTTTATAATACCATCTGTGACGCTACAAAGATAAGACAGGATGAATCAGCCACACTTGCTAAAATGGTGGATGTTATGTTCGTTATAGGTGGATTTAATAGCTCTAATACAAATAAACTTGCAAACATATGTAAAATGATCAATCCTAATACTTATCATATAGAACATGAGGACCAAATAAAACAAGAAATGTTGATCAATGCAAAAAAGGTTGGTATTACAGCTGGTGCATCAACACCCACTTGGTTGATAAAGAATGTGCTAAAAAGATTAAAGGAAATAGCAAAATCTTTATGACAATCAGCAAAATAAAAGGTTTGATTATTATCTTATGAAGATATAATATATTAAAAATTGGGAGGACAAACATAAATGGCGGTTGGTAATCAAGAAAATGAAAACACTGCTGAGTTTAGAGAACTCATGCGTGAGAGTGTCAAGACTTTCAAAATCGGAGACATAGTAAGAGGTAAGGTTATAGAGATAAGAAGCGATGGTGCCACTGTAGATATCGGTTATAAAGCAGATGGTTTTATCCCTGCAAATGAATTTCTGGATTCAAAAGGTAAGCCTAAATTCAATGTTGGCGATGATATTGAAGTACTCATTCAAAGCGCTGATCACAAAAATAATGTCATTTACCTATCCAGACAAAAGGTGGAAAGGATAAGGGCATTAGAGAATGTTGCAAGAGCCATGGCTAACTCAACCCCTATACATGGTGAGGTAGTCTCTAAAACAAAGGGCGGATTAATGGTAAACATAGGTGTGCAAGCCTTTATGCCATGGTCACAGATAGATATAAAACCAGTTAAATCTCTTGATAGTTATATAGGAAAACATATTAAGGCGCTTGTTATTAATTATGAAGAAAAAACTGAGAACATTATTCTTTCAAGGAAACAACTCCTTGAACGAGAAAAAGAAGCCCAGGAAAAGAGACGCAATGAGCTAATCAAGGAAGGTAATACAGTTGAGGGCGTTGTAAGAACTATAACTGATTACGGTGCTTTTGTTAATGTTGAAGGCATAGATGGATTGTTGCATATATCAGATATGAGCTGGGGAAGGATTAAACACCCTTCAGAGATAATTCATACAGGGATGAAATTAAAACTTAAAGTCCTAAAATATGAGCCTGAATCCAATAAGCTTTCTTTGGGGCTGAAACAACTTGAAGAGGATCCATGGTCAAAGGTAAAGGATGAATTCAAAGAAGGCAGCAAGGTAAAAGGGAAGGTTGTAAATATCACAGATTTTGGAGTATTTGTTGAACTAAAGCCTGGTGTAGATGGGCTAATACACAAAACAGATCTGTCATGGGATAGAAGACCAAAGCATCCAAGCAAATACCTTACCGTGGACAGTATTGTAGAGGCGATTATCCTGAATGTGGATCCGGAGGCAAAAAAGATAGCACTTGGCTATAAGCAACTAATTAAAAACCCATGGGAGGAGATCGCAGAAAAATACTCTACTGGAACAAAGATCAGCGGGACCATTACAAGTATAACAGATTTCGGCTTGTTTGTTGAAGTAGAAAAAGATATAGAAGGACTTGTTCATGTAGATGATCTCACCTGGAGCAAAAAAGTAAAAAACCCGTTATCAATGTATAAAAAAGGTCAGAAGATTGAAGCTATAGTATTAAGTGTAGATAAAAATAATCAAAAACTATCACTTGGTATAAAACAACTAACACCTGACCCATGGCGAAATATATCAAAACGTTACAAAAAGGGTGACATCGTAAAAGGTGTCATAACAGGAAAAGTAGATTTCGGCATGTTTGTAGAAGTTGAAGATGGGGTAGAAGGCTTAATTCATATCTCCGAGATTGAGGGAAGAAAAGAACTGAATGAAGAAACACCTGCCACATATAATGTTGGAGATGAAATAGAAGCAGCTGTGTTAAATGTAGACGAAATAAACAGGAAATTGTCTCTTGGTTTAAAGATGCTTCACAAACAAAAAGAAAAGATGGTGATAAAGGAATACCTAAAAACAAATGAAAAAGGCGTTTCCAATATTGGAGAGCTTCTCAAGCTAAAAAATAATGGGAAATAAAAAATAACCATGAATAAAAAAACGGCAAATATCCTTGCCATAATATTGATAAGTGTGGTTGTACTCTCTTTCTTAACATCTGTCATATTCAAGATCCATGCGAATAGACTATCAACGATTGCTCCTGAAACTATATTCCAATCATCAAACAGAATAGGCGTCGTAGAGATAAAAGGTGTTATAGCAGAACCACAACCTGTTATACGAGAGCTTGATAACTTCTATAAAGACAACAGTATACGGGCTATAATAGTTAGAATAGATTCACCAGGTGGGGGAGTTGCCGCTGCCCAAGAGATATATGATACACTTGTGAGAATAAGAAAAAAGAAGGTTGTTGTTGCTTCAATAGGTACAGTGGGTGCTTCAGGCGGATATTATGTTGCCTGCGGTGCGGACAAAATAGTTGCAGAACCAGGTTCTATTACAGGTAGCATAGGTGTTATAATGGACTTTTTTGATGTTGCTGATTTACTGAAATGGGCTAAAATTAAGAATGAAGTAATAAAGAGTGGTAAGTTTAAAGATATTGGTTCGCCGTTCAGGCCCATGAAACCTGATGAAAAGGCGTATCTCCAATCAGTAATAGATGATGTTTTGCTTCAGTTTAAAACAGTTGTTTCAGAAAATAGACACCTTTCTATGAACGAGGTAAATAAAATAGCTGATGGCAGGATTTTTGCAGGTGATCAAGCATTAAAATTAGGATTGATAGATAAACTTGGCGGGTTACACACTGCAAAAGAACTTGCAGCAAAGCTAAGTGGTATAAAGGGAGAAGCTAAACTTGTTTATCCAACCCCTGAAAGAAAAGACCTGATCAGCATATTGACCGAGAGTATTGCTAACAGCGTTGCAAATGTACTAAAAGAAAAACTATTTGAAGATAACATTTTTAAGTTTAATTATATGTTGAGTATGCCCAGGTAGGAGGTTCAAACATGAAAAAGAGCGATTTAATTTTAAGGCTTACAGAAAAATTTCCCCATATAGCAAAATCAGACATAGAAAAAATAGTAAATAGTATTGTAGATAAAATGATAGAAGCCTTAAAACAGAATGATAGAATTGAGATCAGGGGGTTTGGTAGTCTTTTTGTAAAACTTAGAAGAGGAAGAGAGGCAAGAAATCCTAAAACCGGGGCACGGGTTAACCTAAATTCTAAATATGTACCATTTTTTAAAGCCGGGAAAGAATTAAAAGAACTCGTCAATAAAGGTAATCAGATAAAATGAATAGGCTGTGGGCTCCATGGCGTCTGAAATACATTCTTGAAGACAGTGTTGAGGGACAGGAAAAGGTGTGTATATTTTGTTATTATCCATCAAGGAATAGCTGGGAAGACAAAGAAAATCTTATACTCTACAGAGGCAAGCTGTCCTTTATAATAATGAACAGATACCCTTACAACACAGGACACATTATGGTTGCACCATACAGACATACAGCTTGTTTTCAGGATCTCACCAAGGAAGAGCTTGAGGATATTTCCATTCTAATGAAAACAGGTATAAATGCTATAATGGCTGCTTTCTCCCCTGATGGGCTAAATATAGGAATAAACCAGGGAAAGATCGCTGGTGCTGGTTATGAAGAGCATATACATGTACACATAGTACCAAGGTGGAATGGAGATACCAATTTTATGCCTGTTATAGGAGATACAAAGGTGTTACCAGAATCCTTATATGATACTTATGACAGATTAAAGGAAAAATTACATGAAGCTTATTAAACGCATACTAACTGTTATAATCCTGCTAATCCTGTTTGTTGTAGTGTATCAAAACTATGATGCCCTGCAACATTCATTTACATTCCGATTTAATCTCCACTTTATTGGCTGGTATACATCAAAAATACCTGTATGGCTCATCATCGTTATTTCATTTATATGCGGGTACGCTATTGCCTATATATCAGGATTATTACAAAAGCTATCCTATAAAAAAAAGATTAAGCAGATGGAACTTGAGCTTCAGTCTACCAATACCCCTCCTTCCGGGATACAACAAAAATAATAAACTAAGTATTGAAAAAAGATAAACATTACGGTATACTTTATTTGTCTATGAAAAGGCAATCCCAAAATATGTATTTAAAAATTAGGAAACTAATATTAGGGTTAAAGACCAAAGGCAATAAGACCAAACTTGAATTTAATACCTTTTATTATCAACCTTTTATTTTTTGCGTTCACAGTTTGGACCATGGCTTGAGGAAGCCTATAAACATTTTCACCGCGTTTTCGGGGTTAATAATAACCATGTTATTCTTAACACTGACCTGCGCTCCAACTGCAACAAATGTAAAAACATTGTTTGAACAAGCTGAAACAGCTTATAATAAGCTATTAACAACACATCCAGAACCAGAGGATACTCAGGGATACAGAATATACATGGCAAAGGCTAAATCAGCATACGATAACAATGATTTTGAGAATGCTGAACGATATGCTAAACAGGCACTGGAACAGGCAAACAATGCTTATAGCACAAGATTACAACTCCAATCAGAGGCAAAAACTCAAATAGAGTTAACCAGAACAAAAATGAATAATCTTCTTGTGCCAAGTCATGAGGCTATACACGGCTTTTTTGAGGCACTGAAAAGTTATAACGATGGCAGGTACAGGAAATGTATCTCAATACTTTCAGATGTATCAAAACGACTTGATATAGATGCACAAACTGCGTTTTTGAATAAACTAACACTATATGTGCCAGATTATCTAAAAAATAAGTTCGGTGATAATATCCCTATATTTTCATTTCTTGGCAACGATCTAAAATTGCATAATCAGATTACAAGTGTAAAAGGGCCGGTGGAGGTAGAGTTTGTCAATCAATTTTTTATTACTGAGGACTTCTCGTACTTTCATATAAAAATTGACAAGCTACATCTGGATGGTTGGGTATATCCACAGTTTGTTATAATAGGCAAATTAAAAGGATAAATGAGGAGGTAATATGAAAAAAAATGCATTAGGGCTCGCGTACGGGCTTGTTTTTGGTTTAGGGCTATTTCTTCTAACAAATTATCTCGTGCTGATCCATCATGGTGGTGCAACACTAATAAAGTTAAACCAGATATACTGGGGCTATTCTATCACATTTGGAGGCTCACTTTTAGGACTTATTTATGGTTTTGTTACAGGATACATTGTTGGCTGGCTTGTTGCATTGTTTTATAACATCTTTGCTTAAAATTTATTGCACCAACATATTCTATCTGGATCATACAGGGTGGACAACCTTACCTATTATCTTGAAATATTAAAGCTTGAACCAGATAATATCTCTGCGCTAAAAGGGTTAGCGGAGATATATAATGCCAATGAACAATGGGATAAGCTGATAGAGGTATATGAAAAATTATTCAGTCTTTCAGAAGAGAATGATGAGCGTATAGGATATATAACCAGTGTAGCAGACATTTATTATTCCAGGCTAAACGATGCTGATAAATCTATAGAATTTTATCTTGATGCACTTGAGCTTAATCCATACGAATTATCCGTTATAGACAAACTCAAAAAAATAACAAGAAGCTCTAATGCCCTTATAGAACTAAACCTATTACTTGAAGGCGAAAGTCTTATATTAAAAGACCCAGAGCAGATTTATCAAAACAAGCTTGAGCAAATTAACAATAGTATTACCCTTGGTAGATATGATGATGCACTAAACTTATTATCCACATTAGAACCACCTCCTTATGAACTGGTAAAACAAATTTATGATAAGCTGATCCAAAACAAGATTCTATCCCTGATTATTGAGCATCAAGGGCTATTCACAAAAACATTTGATAAGCCAGAAGAGCGTGCTGAGCTATACATCACACTCGCAAAAATACATGAAGAAATAACAGGAGATATTTATGAAGTAGCCTACAATTATGAAATGGCTTTGGGCTCAAATCCAGCGGAAAGAGAATCTATAATCCAGAAATTAAATACTATATACGCTTCTTTAAATGAACCACTATTATCACTTTCTATTATGTTAATATTAAAGGATACCGTATCTAACGAACAGGTGCCAGATTTAACTAAAAATATAGGGCTAACCTATCTAAAACTCGGAGATAAAAAATCTGCTATATCGTTTCTAACAGAGGCAATGTCCTCCCATCCCGATGATAAGTCTTTACTTTACACGATGCTTGATGTGTTTACAGAAACAGGTGATATAAGCAAAACAGTTGATACACTGAAAAGGCTTATTCAGATAGAAGATGACAATGAGAAAAAAATTGCCCTCTATAAAAGGGCTATCCCTGTGTTAATAGAATATAAAGATTATGATACAGCAGTACAATTGATAAACACCTTAATGGAAACCACAGGGGATCAAAGTTATTATCCTTATCTTGAAAAGATCTATATTGATACACAGGATTACAATAGCCTGGTAAGTTTATATTTAGAAAGGATCAGCGGCAAAGAAGAAGAGCCTGAATCTGCGTCTTTGTGGGCATCCCTTGGAGATGTTTACTTAAAAGGATTTGCCCACTATGAATATGCCATAGACAGCTATTCAAGGGCTTCAAGCCTTGATCCTGAAAACATAAGCTACCTTGAGAAACTTATAACACTTTATATCTCTTCCGAAAGATGGCAGGATGCTGAACAAACTATTTTAAAACTCCTCCCCCTTCTTACCGATAACGAGAAGATCCATAACCTTCAACTAACACTCGGGGATATATACATTTCACACCTAAATGATTACAACAAGGCTGTCCTTATCTACAAACAAATTTTATCTAACAATCCAGAAGATGCATCTGCATTATCTGCTATGGAGATAATTTATAGAAATACACAGAACTATAAAGAGCTCTCAAATATACTTGAGGGCAAACTAAAAACTGTAGAAAACAAATTTCCTCTCCTTTTAGAGCTGGGCACCTTAATGCTGGATAATAATATAAACATCAAAAAAGCTGAGGATTATCTCTGGCAGGCATTGGAACTCAATCCTTCAGAGCAAAGGGTAACTAATACATTAAATAGGTTATACGAGACAACTGGTAATTATGAAGGATTTGAAAAACTGTATTCTTTTCTTATAAATAAGGTAAGCTTCACTGAGGAAGAAAAGGTAAAGTTGCTAATCAAGCTTGGTCATATTCAGTATGAAAAACTGGCTGTTCCAGCTAAAGCAACACAAACCTTTGAACAGATTCTATTGTTAGAGCCACAAAATAAGGAAGCCCATCTTATGCTTGCAATGTTATATTTTAATGCAAGTATGTGGGAAAAGGCTGAACCACACTTTAGATTTTCTATAGAAAACTCACTTATAGAAAGTAAACAACTGCCGGAGTTTCTTTTCAAGTATGCAAGAGTACTTGATAAATTAGAAAAACAGCAAAACGCATTAATCTTTTATAAAAAGGCGTTTGAGCAAAAAAGTGATGAACAAAAATATGCTGTAGCATATGGATACTCTGCTTACGCAAGCCATAAATACGATGAAGTTATAAATGCTTTTGAAGCATTGCTAAAGTTATCAACCCACATAGACAACATAGATGATATATATATAAAGCTTGCATCTGCATATGAGGAAGTTCAGGAGTTTAAATCTGCTATTGTATATCTTATTAAGCTTGTTGAAAAAGAACCGAGCAATCAAGAATATATAAGATGGCTTGAAAAATTATGTGAGAAGGCTAAAGATTACCCCTTGCTTGTAAGCGTGTTAAAGAAAGAAGCGGAATTACTCAAAACAGATGATGACATTATAAATATATATCTGAAACGGGCTTCCATACAGGAGGAACAACTTAATGACCCTGTAGCAGCAACCAAAACCCTTGAAGAACTTATAAAAACGGGCAAAAAAAGGCTCAATATTTATCTTAAACTCATATCTTTATATAAAAAGCTTGATAACAAAAAGAACCTATTATCAACAATTCAGGAAGCTCTTAACTTTGAAATCCCAAATGAATTAAAGATTACTCTTTTACTTGATCTCGCAGAACTTTCATCAGATAACATAGAGAAAACAATTGCATTATACAAACAGGTACTCACCCTGGATCCAGGAAACAACACAGCATTTAAATCCCTTGTAAAGATTTATGAAATATCCAGCAACTATCCTGCATTAGCGACAATCTACGAGGAAATGCTAAAGCATATTCAAGCTACAGAGGATAAAATATCATTACTAAAACAACTTGCACTAATAAAATCAGAAAAATTAGATGACAGCAATGGAGCCATAAATATTTATAAAGATATATTGAGTATGACACCAGCTGACCATGAAGTCTACAGTCTATCAGAGTCATTATTATTAAAACAAAGCAGGTTTCAGGACTTAAGCGAGCTTTACAAGGCTGCTGCAAAAAATATAGAGAAAAAAGATTTAAAACTTGCTTATCTTATTAAACTGGCAGAGTTGCTTGCAGATAAAATAAAAGATGAAAAAGGTGCAATACTGGCTTACGAAGCAGCCTTAAGTATAGATAAAGCCAATAGTGATATACTCATAAAATCAGCAAGGCTTGCAGTACATCAGCAAATGTACGATAAAGCTATTACCTTCTATAAAGAGGTAATCGGGCTTAACAACATATCCGATGAAATAAAGGCTGAAATAAACTTTGAGTATGGAAATGTACTCACAAAAAAGGGCTTCAACGACGAAGCATATCAAGCCTATAAAAATGCCTACAATTTAAACCCATCAAATATAGATTATAGGCTCAGCTATGGTGAATCTGCTTATTCTGTTGGATTATATAAGGAAGCATATGATACACTGAAAAATATTGCCTATGCCCATGAACACGAATTACAGCCAGAACAGCTATTCCCTATCTATAAAATATTATCGGATACATCTAAAAGATTGGGCAACATACAACAGGCTGTTGAATACATGTTAAGGGCAATAGATATTAATGACAAGGATATAGAGAGCCTTGTGACACTTGATGAATTAACAGCCTCCCTTGGCAACTACGAACTTGAAATAGAGGTTCTTACCAAGCTTTCAAAAATACTTACAAATCCAATTGATAGGGCACAGGTATTGATAAAAATAGCTAAACTAAAACACGATAAAACCTATGAACTAAATGGCGCAATTTCTCTCTTAAGAGAGGTTATGACAGTAATGCCGAATAATCTCCAGATATACAATGAACTTATCCAGATCTACCGTGAGCAATCCAATATAGATGGAGAGATAGAAATGCTCCTGAAGATTCTTGAAATTGAAAAAGATGTAAATAACCTTGTTGCAACAGCAATAAGATTAGGCCAGATATACATTGAGTTCAAAAATGATTTAGATACAGCAAAAAGGTATTATCTTGAAGCCTTAAAGCTACAACCTTCATCAATTCACGCTCTGATGGGATTAGGTAAGATATTTGAGCTTCAGGGCAACCTGAGTGGAAAAGCTGATTTATATCAAAAATTTATAAAGGTGTTACTACCCAAAGAACCTAAATCTGTAATTCCTTTAATAAAAGAACTTGGAGAGCTTTATGCCACTAAACTTAATAATATTGAACTTGCAATACAGCAATACCAGACCTTAACAAATATAGATTCTTCTGATGTCAATGCCCATCTTATTTTGGCAGAACTTCTATCAAAAAATAAAACTACATTTTCAGATGCTGCCAGAGAATATAGCATTGTGCTAAAATACAATCCACAAAACATATCAGCGTTAAGGACACTTGCTAAGTTTTATGAACAAAAAAAAGATTATGATAGGGTATTCTTATATTTTAGTACACTTAAATTGCTCGGTGAAGAAAAGGACCTGGAACGAATCTTTGTAGAAGCAAACAAAAACAAACAACCTCAACAACCCAAATTACCTCTAAATGATGAATTGTTTGTTTCGCATATTATGCACATAAAGACAAGGGGTCCTCTCAAGGATATTATTAATATATTTCAGGACCATGCTGCTTATATATTTAAACCTGATGTCAAAGCTTATGGTGCGGGCAAACAGGAAAGGGTATCAACAAAATCTACATCCTGGCAGGATTATGCATCTTTATTACAACTGCTGAACATAAAAGATATTGACATATATCAAACAACGAAAGGGGATTTCAAGTTAATAATAGAAAATACAAATCCTCCTTCATTAATAATAAATACCCCTACCCTATCCAATCTTTCGGTAAAAGAAAAGATGTTTGTAATAACCGAATACCTTACTTACATAAAATCAGGTTTTGTATTACCTATAAAACTTGGAAAACAAAATTTTAAATCATTTATAAATGCCCTGGTAAAGACGATAAATCCATCAGCAAATATACCAGACAGCAAAGAACTCGCCATACAAAATATGATTGATATTTTAAACAATACGCTTAATAAAAAACAGCGCACAGCCCTTGAGGAACCAATAAAAAAATATCTCATGATGCCATACAATTATATTGATGAGTGGTTTAAAGGCATTGAGATGACTGGAATAAGAACCGCTGTATTTATGGTTGGGGATATTGAATCTATATTTTCAATACTCGTAAAATGGTATATTGGTGATGTCTCTTTACTTTCAAATAAAGAAAAGAGAAAGGATATCTTTAATACATCTGAGCTTATGCAAGATGCACTACAGTTCTTTTTATCGGATAGCCATTTTCTTTTAAGAAACAAACTTGGCATGTCTATACTTTCTGTATAATATGGACAAATTTCTTATTGTACGGTTTGGCTCAATTGGTAATACACTTGTAAGTCTCCCTGCTGTTAGAGCAATAAAAAACACATACCCATACGCATCCATATCCATGATAGTTTCACCACATATAGATGAGCTATTGAGTGATATAAAATGGATTGATGAACTGATAGTATATGATATGTATGAAAGACATAAAAGCTTGTATGCATACTTTAATTTTATACAACAACTTAGAAAACGACACTTTGATGTTGCCATTATGTTCAAAAGATTCTTGCGTAGCGAGCTTATAGGCTTTCTTTCAGGTGCAAAAAAAAGGATAGGATTTGAAACAAATGGCAAATCCAATTTTCTAACAAATAGTGTACCATATATTGAAGGAATTAACATAGTTAAACTTAATATGATGCTCTTAAAGCCACTTGGCATCAGCAGTGATGATCTGTCCATCAATCTCAGTATAAGTAACTGCAATAAAAGTGATATTCCTTCTTTTATACCTGAACTGAAGCCCGGTAGTTATAAATCATATGCTGTATTACATCCTGGTGGTAAAACAGTTAAAGGTATAGGTTTAAATGTCTATCAGTATTCAAAAATTATTGGTATACTTGAAAACCAGTATGATCTTTTATGTTTTATTATAGGCGATAGCTCAGAATATAACACCATAAAAGAGATAATTAAGTTAACCAATCAAGCCCTTACATTCCCTGTCATAGATATTTCCTTAAAAAAATTAAGTTGCTTGATAAAACATGCCTCTATTTTTATTGGCAATGATAGTGGGCCATGTCATATAGCAGATGCAGTTGGTACTCCCGGTATAATAATATATCCCCCTATGTACAATCTTGAGGAACATATAAAAAAATGGAAGCCATTGGGTGACAACTATATAGCTATACTACCTCCTAAGAACTGTAAAACATGCGAAAGATACCCGTGCAATGACAATTTAAAAGCCAGATGCATGGAAGATATTGATATTACATCTATTTTACATTATACAGAACAAATCCTGATAAGAGGAAAACATGGAAGAGAATAAAAGATTATTAGAATTGATAAAAAGATTTAAAAGGGGAAAGGTACTGGTAATAGGAGATATTATCCTGGATGAATTCGTATGGGGAAAGGTGTCGCGGATTTCTCCAGAGGCACCTGTACCGGTGGTAGAGGTTACAAGAGAGAACATCATGTTAGGAGGCGCTGCCAATGTACTTAAAAACATACATGCCCTTGGTGGACAGGCTTTGTTAATAGGGGTGATTGGGAATGATTACAACGGGGAAAGGCTATTGAACATTTTAAAGAAAGAGGGTTATAGTACAGATGGAATAATAATAGACCAGACAAGACAAACCTCTATTAAAACAAGGGTGATAGCCCAGCATCAACAGGTTGTCAGGTTTGATAAAGAATCAAGGGAGGAGCTTACAAATAAAACATACAAGATGGTTGTAGAATTGCTATTATCTCAATTATCTAAATTTGATGCTGTTATAGTATCCGATTATGGTAAAGGTTTGATCAACAGGGGCATTGTTACTAATATTGTTAAATTTAAAAAACGCAATGGGATTATAGTCTCTGTTGATCCAAAGATAAGAAATTTCAAATTCTACAAAGGTGTTACAGTTATAACCCCCAATCAAAAAGAGGCAGAAGAGGCATGTGGTTTTGAAATTAATTCAGATAAAGCACTTATTAAAGCAGGAACATACCTTCTTAAAAGGTATGAAACAGATGCGATTTTGATAACCCGTGGTGAACATGGAATGAGCCTATTCCTGAAAGATGGCACGATAAAGCACATACCCACCATTGCAAAAGAGGTTTATGATGTTACAGGTGCAGGCGACACAGTAATATCAGCACTTTCTTTATCACTTGCGGTTAAGTCTCATTGGATAGACGCATGTATAATATCCAATCATGCTGCTGGTATTGTGGTAGGCAAGCTGGGAACAGCGACTGCCTCTGCAAAAGAGCTTACAGAATCAATACTACATAATTCAGAAAAGGCTTTATAATAACTTATACTTTCTCAATTTGTAATAAAATGTCCTCCGTGAAAGTCCTAATAATTTAATAGCCTCTGACTTATTATTCGTTTTTTTTATTGTTTTATGGATAAGTTCTTTCTCAAGGTTATTTAAAAATTCTTTTAATTTTAAACCATCGTTATTCATTTTTATCAGGGAGATTTGGAGATAATCCTCAAGTTCAAGTTTAGATAATGATTCTGTCTTAACTTTTGTTTTTGTCCTTTGTAACTTCTTATTCAGCATCACAACTATACCGCCAACATATATATTCCCCTTTGTCAGCAACGATATATGCAGTACCCTTTGATCTTTATATCTCAACACAGATATTATTTCCCTATTCAACCTTTCCTTTTTAAACTTACCTTTAAACCCATTAATTTTAAGCATTTTTCTTGCATTTATCTTTGCGATATCAAGCTTTGATTGCTTTATAAGGTCTGCTAATGCACCATTGACTTTTATTATTCTTTCTTCTGAATCAAAGATAAATGTAGGATAGCTCAAGCTCTCTATTAAACAGAAAGAATTTTCAAATACTTCTTTGTAATTATTATAACTATCCATAATTAATTATTATCTAAAGTGATTAAAAATTTATTTAGCTGACATAAAATATATCAATAGCGATAAATTTTCAACAACTTTCTTTGATCATTATAAAAACCCGTATAAACTGTTGCTATTTCAACAGTGAGCTTCCTAAAAGACATAAACCCTGTATTTACCCTGGATTTAATTTTTCTTGAAAAAAGTTTATATCAAAAATATACTTCAATCATGGAACAATTTATAATACAAGAAACCGACCAAAATATATTAATCCTAAAGATTAATAGGGCTCCGCATAATTTTATTAAACTTGCTGTATTAGAACAGCTTGGTAAGGCAATTGCCGATGCGGAGAAGAACCATTCATATGAAGGGCTTATTTTAACAAGTGCTATTGATAATATATTTATTTCTGGTCATGAGATCATAGACCTATGTGAAGAAGACAACAATAGAAAATTAACAAAAAACTTAAGATTTATTGCTGAGATTCTTTTATCAATACAAAGATTGCACATACCAACACTTACAATCATCAACGGGAACTGTGTTGGATTTGGACTTGAACTTGCCCTGTGTACTGATTTTCGTTTTATCTATGATGCTGACATAAATGTAGGTTTTCCTGAGGTAAAACTTGGTACCTTTCCACCTTTCGGAGGTATTTATAGACTTGTAAAACTGATAGGAGAAACAAGGGCACGGGAGTTGTTAATGAAGGGTAAACTCCTAAAACCCCAAGCTGCTCTGGAATGGGGAGTGGTAGATGCTATTTCAAATAAAGAAGATAGTATGTCTGATGCCATAAAGCTACTAAAGGGCATGTCAAGACATGCTCCTCTGGCTCTTACAGCAATAAAAAGGTCCCTTGTAGATGCTACTTTGAAAGATTTTATTACAGTTATACAGGATGATATTGAAGATTATACAACCATAGTTCGTTCTTATGATTATGCAGAGGGCAAAAAAGCACTTGAAGATGGAAGAACACCTGTCTTCAAAAAGGGGTAATAGTTTACTGCATGCCTCTAAAAATTTTTTATATTATAGCCCTTCTATCTTTCTAAAAATAAATGGCTTGACATTTGCCCATTTTTTACCTCTATAATTCAGCAAATAGGGCATAAAAGACACCATATACCACAGGCTAAAATAAATTTAGGGGGTAAAAATATGAAAGATCCTGAAAAAAACAAATTATGCAATAAACTTTATGAAGGATTACTACCCAATGTAGCTGATTATGTTGCATTACACGCCAGAGAGAATCCGAAAGAACTTGCAATCATAGAACACAATACAGGCGAATCTGTTACATGGAAACAATTCAATACCTCTGTATCTGCCTTTGCTGCAAAGTTATTGTCCATAGGTATAAAAAAGGGAGACATAATAGCTACAAGCCTTCCATTGCTTAAAGAACATGTTTACCTGATGTATGCGTGCTATCGTATAGGGGCAATAATTGCACCTCTTGATTTAAGGCTCAAGCCCAAGGAGATCCAGTACTGTATGGATAAAATTAAACCAAAGGCTTATTTCTTTCTTGGCAAAACACCACTGGTTGATTTCAGACCAATGATTGAGGAGGTGATGAAAGGTTCACCATACATAAAATGGTGGATCCAGTTTCAAAAAGAACCTGAACTAATAATGAAAGGGGCTACAGGGATAACTGAATTTGTCAAGGATATCAAAAAGGTTTTTATAAAAAGCCTTATTACAGGAAGTGTAAAAAAGGCACGCAGGCTTGTTGGAAAGAGGGATCCATGCTTGATAATATTTACAACTGGTTCTACTGGTTCTCCAAAACCAGCACTTATATGCCATGAAAATATACTTATTCAGAATATTGGATTATCAGTTGGATTTGAAATGAAAAAATCTGATAGAATGCTAATAAACCTGCCTCCATCCCATGTTGGTTGTACAACAGAACAACTCGGGACAACTATTTTTACTGGTGCAACATCTGTACTTCTACATATATTTGATCCAAAATTGAGTCTTGAGGCAATCCAAAAACATAAAGTAACCATACTTGGTCAAATCCCTGCCTTATTCAACATGGAATGGAGACTACCAGAATACAAAAGCTATGATCTTTCAAGCCTTCGTTTTGCAATATATGGGGGCCAAACAGTATCAAGGGAATTCCTTGTTAAAATGAAAGAAATGGCTCCCAGGATTGGTACTGGAGATGGACTCACAGAACTCGCTGGTTTTTGTACCTACACAGATGTGAATGCAGATGTAGATGAACTTGCACAAGGCATTGGATATGATAGTCCATTATGTCCGATAAGTATAAGAGAGCCAATGAATCCGGATGGTACAGCTGGTAAAGAAAAACCAGAAGGTGAAATTGGCGAAATTTGTTTTTCTGGACCGCAGGTATTTTTGGGATACCTGGATGATCCTGTAAACACAGCAAAAACCATATCAAAGGAAGGAATATGTTATACAGGTGATTTGGGTTCTTACGATGATAAAGGGCTACACTTTGCTGGCAGAGCAAAGTTTGTAATCAAACCTAAGGGCTATCAGGTATACCCAGAAGATGTAGAAAATCATATTGCTCAAAAACTAAAAGGTAAAGTTTCAATGGTAGCAATAGTTGGTGTAGAACATTCAGTTTACGGCGAAGGAGTAATGGCTTTTGTTGAGGCTATAGAAGGACAAAATGTAACACCAGAGGATGTAATTAATGCATGTCAAGATATCTCATCATATTCAAGGCCTTCTCATGCAGTTATATTAAAACCTGGCGAACTACCATTAAACAGGGTAGCTAAAACAGATTATGTAACATTAAAAGAAATGGCAAAAGGAATAGTAGACCAATTACGTAAACAAGGAAAATGGGATAAATAAAAAGCCCCCTACCTCAGGCAGGGGGCATAAAAGCCTGGCAGCTACCTACTCTCCCACACAGTCGCCCGTGTAGTACCATCGGCCTTGAAGAGCTTAACTTCCGTGTTCGGAATGGGAACGGGTGTTTCCTCTTCAGCATTGCCACCAGAACAAATATTATAACAATTGAATATATAAAATCCAGTCAAGTCATTCGACCTATTAGTATCGGTTAGCTCAATGCCTTACGGCACTTACACACCCGACCTATCAACCTTGTAATCTCCAAGGGGTCTTATTTCCAGTCTTGCGACTGAAAGGGATACCTTATCTTGAGGTGGGTTTCTCGCTTAGATGCTTTCAGCGATTATCCCGTCCGAACTTAGCTACCCAGCTATGCCACTGGCGTGACAACTGGATCACCAGAGGTTCGTCCATCCCGGTCCTCTCGTACTAGGGACAGCGCCTCTCAAGTATCCTACGCCTACGACCGATAAGGACCGAACTGTCTCACGACGTTCTGAACCCAGCTCACGTACCGCTTTAATTGGCGAACAGCCAAACCCTTGGGACCTGCTTCAGCCCCAGGATGCGATGAGCCGACATCGAGGTGCCAAACCTCCCCGTCGATGTGAACTCTTGGGGGAGATCAGCCTGTTATCCCCGGCGTACCTTTTATCCGTTGAGCGATGGCCCTTCCATACAGAACCACCGGATCACTAAAGCCTGCTTTCGCACCTGCTCGACTTGTCAGTCTCACAGTCAAGCTCCCTTATGCTTTTGCACTCCACGGCTGATTTCCAAACAGCCTGAGGGAACCTTTGCACGCCTCCGTTACTCTTTAGGAGGCGACCGCCCCAGTCAAACTACCCGCCAGACACTGTCCTTTCCCAGGATTACTGGGATAAGTTAGAACCTAAGTTCAACAAGGGTGGTATTTCATTGTTGGCTCCATCCCAGCTGGCGCCGGGACTTCATAGCCTCCCACCTATGCTACACATGCTAAACCAAGATTCAATGCCAAGGTATAGTAAAGGTGCACGGGGTCTTTCTGTCTAGTCGTAGGTAGGCGGCATCTTCACCGCCACTACAATTTCGCCGAGCTACTGGCTGAGACACCGGAGCAGTCGTTACGCCATTCATGCAGGTCGGAACTTACCCGACAAGGTATTTCGCTACCTTAGGACCGTTATAGTTACGGCCGCCGTTTACTGGGGCTTCAGTTCAATGCTTCGCCTATCTTGCGATAGGTTGACATCTCACTTTAACCTTCCAGCACTGGGCAGGCGTCAGACCACATACTTCCTCTTACGAGTTTGCGTAGTCCTGTGTTTTTGTTAAACAGTCGCTGCTCCCATTTCACTGCGATCCCAAAAGGCTTCGATCGTAAAGACCTACACCTTTCAAGACACCCCTTCTCCCGAAGTTACGGGGTTAAGTTGCCGAGTTCCTTAGCCAGCTTTCACTCGAGCGCCTTAGAATTTTCATCCTGTCTACCTGTGTCGGTTTGCGGTACGGTCAGTCATAAGACTCACTACGAGGTTTTTTTAAGAAGCATAGGATCGGTTAGTTTGTTGCCGGTAAACCGGCATCCCCATCTCCCTCAAGGTTAACGCCCTACCGGATTTGCCTGGCAGGACCCTCTAAAGATCTGGACCAGCACAACCGTTCGCTGGATAACCTACCTTTCTCCGTCACCCCTTCGTTGATAACGCCTTATAACTGGTGCAGGAATATTAACCTGCTCTCCATCACCTACGCCTTTCGGCCTCGGCTTAGGTACCGACTAACCCTGGGAGGATTAACCTTGCCCAGGAACCCTTAGACTTTCGGCGTGTCGATTTCTTATCGACATTATCGCTACTTATGTCAGCATACTCACTTCTAAAACATCCACCGGTCCTCACGGTCCGGCTTCGCTTGTTTTAGAACGCTCCCCTACCATCTTGATTTACATCAAGATCTACAGCTTCGGTAAGAAACTTAAGCCCCGGTATATTTTTGGTGCAAATATGCTCGACCAGTGAGCTGTTACGCTATCTTTAAAGGATGGCTGCTTCTAAGCCCACCTCCTGGCTGTTTAAGCATATCTACTTCCTTTCACACTTAGTTTCTATTTAGGGACCTTAGCTGGTAGTCTGGGCTGTTTCCCTCTCGACCATGGAGCTTATCCCCCACAGTCTGACTCCCAAAAAACATATCACGGCATTCGGAGTTTGATTGGATTTGGTAGGGCATACGCCCCCCTAGTCCATTCAGTGCTCTACCTCCATGATACTATTTTTGAGGCTATACCTCAATATATTTCGGGGAGAACCAGCTATCACCAAACTCGATTAGCTTTTCACTCCTACCCACAGTTCATCCGAGCTATTTTCAACTAACACCGGTTCGGGCCTCCATCTCGATTTCTCGGGATTTCACCCTGACCATGGGTAGATCGTCTGGCTTCGGGTCTATTCCCTGTAACTAACGCCATTTTAAGACTCGCTTTCGCTACGGCTCCTCCATATACAACTGGATTAACCTTGCTACAGAGAAATAACTCGCTGACTCATTAAGCAAAAGGCACGCGGTCAGCCATTTCCCACCAAAGGTGGGACATAGGCCTTCCACTGATTGTAGGTATATAGTTTCAGATTCTATTTCACTCCCCTAATAGGGGTTCTTTTCACCTTTCCCTCACGGTACTTGTGCACTATCGGTCACCAATGAGTATTTAGCCTTGGAGGATGGTCCCCCCAGATTCACACAAGGTTTCTCGTGCCTCGTGTTACTCAGGATTATATACATGAAGTTTTTCTTATTTTGCATACAGGGCTATCACCTTCTATGGCTTCGCTTTCCAGCGAATTCTGCTATAAGAAAAATTTTTAACTTCACGAGACAGGTATGGCTGTCTCCTATATAATCCTACAACTTTAACTGTACAACGCCCATACGCTATTACGTACAGTTAATTTAGGCTATTTCCATTTCGCTCGCCACTACTTTGGAAATCTCGGTTGATTTCTTTTCCTGAAGGTACTGAGATGTTTCACTTCCCTTCGTTAGCCTTCATTACCTATGGATTCAGTAATGAATAGTAGAGGTTTTCTCTACTGGGTTTTCCCATTCGGAGATCCCCGGATCAAAGCTTGTTAGCAGCTCCCCGAGGCTTATCGCAGCTAACTACGTCCTTCATCGCCTATTGGTGCCAAGGCATCCACTATATACCCTTAAAAACTTGACTAGATTTTTATATATTCAATTTTCAAAGAACAACTTTCTTATGGAGGTAACCGGGTTCGAACCGGTGACCTTCTGGTTGCAAACCAGACGCTCTCCCAAACTGAGCTATACCCCCGTATATCAGTATAAAGCTTTGTGCTCTAAGTATAAGGTAAAACCTGAAGCTTAGAGCCTCAACCCTTCACTGAAAAATGGTGGGCCTAAGTGGAATTGAACCACTGACCTCACGCTTATCAGGCGTGCGCTCTTACCACCTGAGCTATAGGCCCATTTTTCCAGGGCCTCGCAAAAAAGTATTCCAAAAAAGTGGATAGTATATATTTCTTTGTTTTTAATATCATCTCTTAGAAAGGAGGTGATCCAGCCGCAGGTTCTCCTACGGCTACCTTGTTACGACTTCACCCCAATCACCGCTCATACCGTGGGCACCTACCTCCCCTCCTTGCGAAGGGGTTGGAACAGTGACTTCGGGTATAAACAGCTTTCGTGGTGTGACGGGCGGTGTGTACAAGGCCCGGGAACGTATTCACCGCATCGTGCTGATATGCGATTACTAGCGATTCCACGTTCACGGAGTCGAATTGCAGACTCCGATCCCAACTGGGGCTGGTTTTTTGGGATTAGCTCCACCTCGCGGTTTGGCAACCCTTTGTACCAGCCATTGTAGCACGTGTGTCGCCCTGGACATAAAGGCCATGATGACTTGACGTCGTCCCCACCTTCCTCCCATTTAACACGGGCAGTTCCCTCAGAGTCCCCGGCATTACCCGTTGGTAACAGAGGGTAAGGGTTGCGCTCGTTGCGGGACTTAACCCAACATCTCACGACACGAGCTGACGACAGCCATGCAGCACCTGTGTTGGCTTCCTGATTGCTCAGGATCGTCCCCCTTTCAGGTTCCTACTACCAACATGTCAAGCCCAGGTAAGGTTCCTCGCGTTGCGTCGAATTGAACCACATGCTCCACCGCTTGTGCGGGCCCCCGTCAATTCCTTTGAGTTTTAGCCTTGCGGCCGTACTCCCCAGGCGGGTCACTTAATGTGTTAACTGCGGCACCCCAGCAAAAGCCGGGACACCTAGTGACCATCGTTTACGGCGTGGACTACCAGGGTATCTAATCCTGTTTGCTCCCCACGCTTTCGCGCCTCAGCGTCAGTATTGTTCCAGGAGGTCGCCTTCGCCAAGGATGTTCTTCCCGATATCTACGAATTTCACCTCTACACCGGGAATTCCACCTCCCTCTCCCATACTCTAGCTTAGCAGTATTCAGTGCATTTCCTTATTTAAGTTAAGGGATTTCACACTGAACTTACTAAACCGCCTACACGCCCTTTACGCCCAATACTTCCGGACAACGCTCGCATCCTACGTTTTACCGCGGCTGCTGGCACGTAGTTGGCCGATGCTTCCTTTAGCAGTACAGTCAATGCTATTCCCTGTTAGGAAATAACATCATCTTCCTGCTCGACAGAGCTTTACAACCCGAAGGCCTTCATCGCTCACGTGGTATCGCTGGGTCAGGCTTTCGCCCATTGCCCAAAATTCCTCACTGCTGCCTCCCGTAGGAGTCTGGACCGTGTTTAAGTTCCAGTGTGGCTGGCCGTCCTTCCAGACCAGCTACCGGTCATCGCCTTGGTGGGCCATTACCTCACCAACAAGCTGATCGGACACAGGCTCATCTTCAGATGTAAGCTTGCAAGCAGAGGCTTACTTTGCTGATTAATATCTCAATTAATCAGATTATCCGGTATTAGCTCCACTTTCGCGGAGTTATCCCGGTTCTGAAGGTAGATTACCCATGCGTTACTCACCCGCTCGCCGCTTTACTCCTCTGATTGCTCAGAGTTTCTCGCTCGACTTGCATGTGTTATGCGTACCACCAGCGTTAGTCCTGAGCCAGGATCAAACTCTTAACAAATAATCTCTAACTCAAAGAAATATAACTATCCACTATTAAATTCTCAAAGAACAATTCCCTCAATGGGGATCATTATAATAGCCACAGACAAAAATATATGTCAAGTAGAATTTAAATCAAGTGGATTACTGAATATGATTCACAGTTATTGTCAGCCCAATTACAATCATCATCAATAACCAAGCGATCATAAGATAAACGCTCCATGCCCTTAATTTCAACGATGAGAGATCCACAGGTTTTGAGGATCTTCCCATCTTGAAAACCACGGTAGTCATGTATCCTACAATAATAATTCCCATCACAAAGCTTACAAGAAAAAGGGCTGTACTGCCGTAACTAATATTTAATTTGTAATTGTATAGCGAGTAGTTGTATCTTCCAACATAAAGCATACGCAATACCTCTCTTAATGACGACATTGCAAGCACATTAATCATCGCTATCATAGCAAGAGGTAATGCATATCTTTCTGGATCACTCTGTGCCTTTATAAGTACTAATAGCAGTATAACGGCAACAGACACGCTGATCAAAAATATATAATTTGTATAAAAATGAAAATTGACAGGTAAGCTCAGTAACCACCACACGCCGTCAATCATTTGAAGAAGAGTAAAGATAAGAGCGATTTTGGCACCTGTTTTACCCACCCACACAATATAGCTATTATCTATGTCTTCCCTTTTCCAAAAATACCATGAATACAGCATCATAAAAATACCGGTAAGTGCAAAAGACGCAACGACAAAGTGAAAAAATCTTGGCAGTTGAAATGCGTGTAACTGCGCTCCGTATAAATTTACTTTGTTATTATTCACATACCAGCCAAACCATTTTTCAGGGAGTAATGCCTGATATGAAATAGTATGCATAATGATCGCAGCAAGAATGATAAGAGAAAATGAAAGTATACCCCATATTGCTATACGCTGTTTTTCTTTGTAAGACTTCAGATAAAATACATAAGCAAACGAGAAGGCTAACATCAGAACAAACAAAATACCTATCATCCATGAAGCTGAAAGCACATTAGAGGTATACCAGAACGGATCATATACAACCTGCACAAAGAGTAAGGGTGCAACGCCGAGGACGATGGTAAGTGACAGGTTTATTGTTGTAGCCCTTGCAAATGTTTTTGATAGTGACCTGTAATATTTACCAGTTCGGAAGTAGGAATATACAGCCATAAATGAACCACCAATAACAAGATTAACAAAAATAATATGAAGTGCAAATGTCAACACAAGAAGTATCTGGAATACAAATGGATAAAATGGGACACCCATTGGATCCTGCAGTGATTTCAACATTTCTGAAACACTCATATCAACCTCCGTTTATTTATAAAGGCTTGCAAGGTATACTGCCAGTGCTTTTTTCTCCATGTCTGTTCCTGCAAATGGAGGCATGAATGGGAATGCATTCAAAAACCCGATAAACGCCTGAGCATCATCAACATTGCCCAGTCCAGCTTTTTTAACCATTTTCGGCAACGGTCGTAACCATCCGTTTGCCTGAAGTGTATGACAGGCAGAACATTCTATTTGTGCGATTATCCGTCCTGCCTGCAACATGTTTTGATTGTTCACATCCCTTAGATTTTCAGGTACAAAGTATGAATAATGGAGTATACCCTGTGTGTTGATATCGGCTATATTACTCTTTACCTGCTTTGCTGGCATATCGTTTGATATAATCTGGTTTGAATACATATAATGGTCTATGACATAAGGCTTCCTTATGCGTTCCCTCATACTTTCTGCGGAGAATATACCGCCAAGCAATACCATGATGGCAACAATACCGGGCACCAACCTTGCCCAATCGGGTTTTATAATGGTAAAAATAAACCATATCATCAATACAATAAGGCTTCCAATAACAATATGCGGTATAATCTTTGGTATAAGCGGCGTCATATCTGCCATTTCTTTTGCTGCATCTGGAAGTGACTTATAATACCATAGAAAAAATAATGAACCCAATAAGGTACCTGCAATCCCCCAGAGAGAAGCCCTTCTTATGATAAAAGATTTTACCTCCCTGTTCTTCAATGTAGCTGCAACAACAATGGCATACAGCGCTGCCACTGCAAACATAAAAGATGTTCTCATGAACAATTGTGGTGTATATGTTGGATTAAAGAAGCCATCAAAGAACCCTCCTGTCTTAAGCCATTTACCGGGTGAAAGCATAAAGGCAATAATGCCTGTTATAGTAATCATACTGATCCATGAGCCGAGTGCATAGATCAAGCCTATGGTAAGATGGGTTTTCTTATCAACCTTGCCGAAGGTATAGTAATAAACATATATGGCTACAACCTCAATAACAAAAAACACCCATTCTGTAGCCCAGCCCCAAACATAATTATGGATCAATGCAGATATACCCTTCGGGTTGGAAACTGTTGTGCTGTACCATATTCCAACACCTGAAAGCGAGCCGAAAACAAATGAGAAGATCAGGATAGTGAGAACATACCTTTTTATAAATTCAAGCAGTTCAGGTCTATTTTGTCTATATGCTTTATCCTCAATATAAACATTGAACCAGAATGCGGATGTTGCAAGGTGTGATGGAAGTATATGGAATGACGCTATAAATGCAATTACAAGTGCAGAGCCCGTAACAGGCAACTGCCATACTGGATACATAATCAAAACCTCCTTTTAATTCTACACAAACTACAATAATTACAAATAATGTCAAGCTATTATAAAATAAATATAAATAGCGTAGACTTGAACAATCCCTAAATAAAACTATAATACTGATTATGGATATTATTTATATAACAGATGTTCATGGTGCTAGAGCACATATAGAAAAGCTTCTTGAGGTAACCTTTGCTGATCTTTACATTATAAGCGGTGATTTAATCTACTCTCCTTTCTATTCTCCGAATACAGGGCTACGATTCCTTGAGCTACAAGAAACATTTCATCTTATGAGACAGCAAGAAGCCCCTGAGATGCTGTTAGAAGACTATGTAGTTCTGCTCTTAAAAAAAGAGCTACCAACCGATCTCAGAAGTAAAGCAGAAGAATATCTTAAACTGGCTGAAAGAGGACTGAATGTAATGAAGGAAAAGTATAAAAAGATGGAGAACATCTTTTCTATGATTAGAAAAGCACCTATCATTGTACTTCCAGGCAATTACGATATGGACCTTTCTTTAACTGCATTAGCTGGAAGGCAAATACATAAAAAGGTTTTTGAAATAGAAGGACTAAGGATTGCAGGATACGGTGGAGCAAACATAAGAACACCAGGTATACCTGAAAAGGGTATGATAAAATTTATTGAGTCACCGAATTACTCAGAACCATATGAGTTTCTATCAACATCTAAAGCAGATATTATTGTCTGCCATCAACCAGCGTATGGGCATCTGGACAAAGTATCATCTATAGGTTTTGTTGGTAGCCCTGGTATAGCGAGGGCAGTAGAAGAGTTAAAACCCTTGCTTGTTTTAAGTGGTCATATACACGAAAACTTTGGTTGCGAATACTTAAATGGAACCTTTTTTATAAATCCATCAAACTTTGGAGCTGTTGAAACAATGGAAGGAAAGTTTATGGATGGAGGCTACTATGCGAAGATATCAATTGAAAATAAAGTGGTTCAAAGGATCGTGCTAAAACGGGTAGAGGAGTACAGACCATACGATATTGTGGATTATATACCAGAAGGAAATACCCTAAAGCAGGTTATACTGGATGAGGTCAGGTATAAAGGATTACAAAACAATATACACGAAACTTTGTCCAGACCTGTTCCGGTATCGCATGTTGAGGAAATAAAACTTTTTAATGTGGTAAAACACTTCTTTAGACATTATGAGTCTAAAGAAACAAATGAAAGGATCAAATTCTTAAAAAGGGTAGCATTGATCATGGAGGAACAAGGAAAACCTGTTGCATTTGATCTTGTGGGATCAACCCTATTTGGGATGGCAGAGAAAGGATCCGATATTGACATCGTTATCTACTATATTGATGAGCCTTCCAAAGGCGACCCTGACGAACATATTAATGAGAAGATGGAAGAATTTGATAGATTACTTAAAGAGCTCGGAAGCGAACAATATAAGGTTGAGATCGTGGATGCCATAAATCTTAAAGATGTAGAAAAGGCTATCTTGGAAGAGGATTATCAATCATCTGTGACAAGAAGGTTTATATTTTACAGAGCAATATGCAGACCCGTTCATCACAGAATTATAAGAAGTTACGAAGCACTTCTTGATAGTAAAGAAGCCTATAGAAAAGAAATGGAAGCCTCAATGAGAGAGGTCATTCATACACTTGTAAAAACATCCAGACATTTTGAATCCTTCAAAAAGTACGAAGCAAGATTAATAGATCTTGATGTGCCAATTCCTCAACATATAAGGAAAAGGCTAAAACAATACTTTCAGATGGAAGAGTAACCAAACCATGGTTTCCCAACATTAGCCCAAAAATTGCAATAGGAAGGTTTGTTCCTTCGCTCGGGAACCCCATTGCTCACTGCACAAACTTCCTTATTTTCAAACGCATTTTTGGGTTAATATACACATTTGAAATCATAATTGTTTGATTTTATAACATAACCCATGTAATCCTTTGTTAAAATGCTAAATAATGCGGAATAAAGTTAAATTAGTTTATGTTAGAAAAACTATCAAAAAGTAGACTCATATTTGTTACAGGGAAAGGAGGTGTAGGCAAAAGTATAATATCAGCATCCCTTGGTATGGCATTTCATAATGTCGGTCACAGACCATTACTTGTAGAATTCTTTCCTGATAAAAGGCTTGAACATATATTTAAGTTGAATGCTGAAATATACAGGGAAACAGAGATTAAAAAAGACTTTAACTATATAAACATATCCTCTTCAGAAGCACTTGCTGAGTATATAAGAAGGCAACTAATTTTAGATACAATTTCCAAATTTGTATTAAATACCAAATTTTATCGCTATCTTTCCAGCACAGCTCCGGGGCTTAAGGAATTAGTGGCTATAGGCAAACTGTATGATCTGGAAAAGAAAAGGGATAACGATGGCAACTACCTATACGATCCAATTATAGTTGATGCCCCGCAATTAGGTAAATTCATACCATTTATCAAGACTCCCCAAACCATTATGAACATGTTCAAAATAGGACCTGTAAAAAAAGAAGCAGAAAAGGTAAATAGCCTGATATGTTCCAACAAAAGCGCTGTAGTTATTGTAAGTACAGGAGATAAAATGGCTATATCAGAGACAATTGAGGCTAAAAAAGAACTTTTTTCTATCAAATATCCAGTGGTACGATTGATTATAATAAACATGGCTATATCAGAAAAGATCTCTACACTTGATAATAAATACTATGAACAAAGATTAAATGATATTTTAACGAACAATAATATAAAGGATGAATTGATGCCAGCGATTGAAAAATTGATAAACTATGTGACCTTAGAAAAAACAGCTATCAATGAATTGGTAACCAATACTGATAATGTTCCTATATTAATTTTACCCTTGATAAAAAATACCGACAATGAACTTCTCATAACAGAAGAATTATCACATTACTTCACTGCGTGATAATGGAGAAATTATGAAAAATCAACCAGAAGTTATAGTGTGTGTTGGGACAGGTGGCGTTGGTAAAACAACAATTTCCTCTGCTATTGGTATAGCCTCTGCCCTGAAAGGCAATAAAACACTTGTCATGACCATAGATCCAGCTAAACGGCTGGCACAGGCAATGGGCATAAAAGAGCTTACCAACACCCCAACCCCGGTTCCAATTAAGGCATTTAAAAATTGTCTCCCTAACTCAAACATAAATCTGGATGCTATGATACTTGAAACAAAAACGACCTTTAATAATCTTATAAAGAGGTACTCGTCTTCTCCACAAAAGGCTGAGGCAATATTGAATAACAGTTATTATCAATATGTATCCGGAGAGCTTACAGGTTCAGAAGACTATATGGCAATGGAAAAATTGTATGAAATAAAAAAGGAATACGATTATGATTTGATCGTGGTAGATACACCCCCTGCAAGACATGCAATAAATTTTTTAACAGCTCCCAATAGAATGATACAGCTGATAAGCTCCGGCGTGCTTAAATGGCTTATTAGACCTTCAAAAAACATAGGATTGATAGGATTGAATATTATAAATAAGGCACCTCAGAAGATTATAAAATTATTGAAAAGTTATGTTGGACTGGAGATCGTAGAAGAACTTATAGAATTTTTTAGTGAGTTTGATGAATTATATTCTGGCTTCAGAACAAGGGCAAAAGAAGTAGATGCACTGCTATCCTCAAAAAAGGTTCAATTTTATATGGTAACTGCACCAACACAAGAGGCAATAGAGGAAGCTATATACTTTTACAGTATAATGAAAGATTATAAGATAAATTTTGCGGGCTTCATAGTAAACAAGATACACAAAACTTTTTATGATGACATCCAGAGAACAAAAGTAAATAAGATAGTTGAAACACTTGGCAAGGACGATTCACTAAGAGCTGTTTTAGAGGAGACACTTGCTTTAGACAAAATTGCTTTACATGATATTGAGCTAATTCAATATCTCAAGACAAAGATCAAATCAAGACAGATTAAATATTATCTTACTTTTTTGATAATGGATGAAGAACTGATGAATTTATGTTCACTTGTTAAGCTTTCTAAATCATTAGAAGGAATCATATAATGAGCAGCAAATCTGATATAGCGAGAAGTGCAAGCGTAGTCAGTATAATGACCCTTATCAGCAGAGTATTAGGCTTAATAAGAGATATAAGTTTTGCGTATTTTTTTGGCGCTGTAACATCTGCTGATGCATTCTTTGTTGCATACAGAATACCCAACCTTTTACGCCGACTTGTAGCAGAAGGGGCTATGAGCAGTGCCTTTATACCTGTCTTTACTTCATATTACACAAAGTATGGAGACAAAGAAGCAAAAAAGGTCTCTGATATAACATTTACCTATTTACTGGTAGTATTGCTCATCATAGCCATATCAGGTATTATTTTTTCAAAAGAGCTTATTTATCTTTTTGCACCCGGTTTTGAATTGCATCCTGAAAAATTCAAATTAACTATAACATTAAATAGAATCATGTTTCCTTTTATCGCAATAGTTAGTATTGTTGCTTTATGCATGGGCATACTCAATTCTCTGAAGTATTTTTTTGTTCCTGCTTTGTCACCAATAATACTAAATATCTTCATGATAATGTTTATCCTGATAGCCAATCATGGTCATAATGCGATAATAATCGTGGCAGTTGGTGTACTTGTGGGTGCTATAATGGAGCTTATTCCTCAATTGATTCTTATGCGCAAAAAAGGATTTATGTTTTCTTTAAACTTTGATTACAGGCATCCTGCGCTGAAAGAAGCAGTCGTGTTGTTCGTACCAATGATGTTTGGAGCTGCTGTGTATCAGCTCAATGTATTTATCAGTAATGTGTTAGCATCATTTTTAAAAACAGGTAGTATATCTTATTTATACTATGCATCAAGATTGTTTGAATTTCCTCAGGGTATTTTCGCAGTATCTATCGCAATTGCAGCACTACCTGCGATGTCAAGGGATACTGCTACAAATGGTATTTCAAAATTAAAAGAGTCTCTTGTATTTTCTTTAAGACTGTTAAACTTTGTTACAATTCCAGCAACATTCGGGCTTATTATACTGGCAAAGCCTATAATATCTGTACTTTTCCGTAGAGGTTCATTTACCTTATCTGATACAATTGCGGTTTCATCTGCACTAACCTTTTATGCCATTGGGTTATGGTCTGTTGCATTTTCCAGGGTAATTACACAGGCTTTTTATGCACTTAAAGACGCTAAAACACCTGTAGTAATAGCCTTCTTTACTGTTATCATAAATCTGCTTTTCAGCGTGTGGCTTATGAATAAAATAGAATACAGAGGACTCGCACTTGCAACAAGTATATCCGCGTATTTTAATACCTTTTACCTTCTTTACGCATTAAGAAAAAAGATAGGTAGAATAGGACTAAAGACTATATCAATATCTTTTTTAAAAGCTATTGTATCTTCTGCTGTTATGGGCGTTATCCTTGAAATATCTTTTAGACATATCATACTTTTACATCATAACTATTCTAATCTAATGCTTACTTCCTTACTTCTCACTGCTATCGTAATTGGTATTGTTTCGTATATAGCAATGTCTTACATCTTGAAAACGCAAGAATTAAAGGAAGCTATTGCTATAGTAAAGCGGAAGATTCAGTGATCGCAAAAGATACTGATTTAACCCGAAACGGGATGAGGTGGTTGGAAATGAATTTGCCAGACAACCTGCCAGATCCAATATGTCAGGAACTTCTACACATGCTTGACACTTTTTTATAAATTTTTAAAATGCAAAAAAGAAGGAATGATATGAAGTTAAAAGAAAAGATTGTGCTACTTACAGGTGCCTCAGGTGGTATTGGTAGCGCCCTTGCAAAAATCCTTATTGAGAAAGAAGCATATGCAGGTTTAATGGCTCGCAATAAATCCTCTCTGGAAAAACTCACATCAGCACTCGGGAATAAAGCCATTGCTATTCCTGGGGATGTAGGGGATAGAACATCAGCAGAAAAAGCTGTAAAGGAAATGATCCATCATTTTGGTAAAATAGATGTTCTCATAAATAATGCAGGTATTGGATATTATGGAACTGTTGAAAATATGGATATGAATGCATTTGACAGAATGATGAAAACCAATGTCTACGGCGTTATAAACATGATTCAACTCACATTACCGTATATAAAACAAAGAAATGGTATGGTTGTTAACATATCATCAGTAGCAGGCAAAAGAGCAATACCCTTGCTTGGCGCCTATTCTGGTTCAAAGGCTATGGTTGATGCAATATCCGATGCATTAAGGGTTGAGCTTATGGATCATAAGGTAAAGGTTTTAAATTTTTGTCCACCAGAAGTAGATACAGATTTTTCAAAGAATGCTTTAAAAGATGATAGAATAGATTTTGGCAAAAATAAAGGTATACGGAATATCTTTGTAATGAAGCCTGAAAAGGTTGCAATGATGATAGTAAACGCTATTGAAAAAGAAAAAAGAGAGGTCGTTGTAATAAAGCTATTACAGTTTGCTAATTGCTTTATGCCATCAGTGCTTGATCTCGTATTCCATAAATTCGTAATGCACAGTCACAAAAATCAATAATCTAAAAATGTATTTAAAAATAGGGAAGTTTGTGTAATGAGCGAAAAGCCTGCGTCAAATATAGGTATTCTTCGAATATCCGACGAAGAGAACATACCAGATAAATGCATATAAACATACGGAGGACTTAAACATCCTTTACAACAAAAATCTATATTTCTTAGGTGGATCGCAGGATTGAGCGAATGAACAAACTTTCCTATTGCATTTTTGGGGATAATCTAAACCCAACCCCAAAGGATTGTTTCAATATCTTTTGAACTGAAAAAGTCCTGTATATCATAAATATCCTTTTCTGAAAGCCGGGGTAGATGAAGAAATGGCTGTTTACTTTCAATAGGCTTTATCTTTGATTCACCCATAGCATGATATGGCAGTAAATGAAGTTTACTGTATCCAAGTTCCTTTAAAAGCTTTACAATTGATAAAAGATTTTCCCTGTCTGTTGTATACCCCGGAATCAATGGCAACCTTGGTATAATATTATTATTAAACCCGGTTATCTGTCTTATATTATACAAAATAATTTTGTTTGATCTGCCTGTAAAATTTATATGTGCCTTTTCATCTATTATCTTAATGTCATACAGGATCAGGTCTATTGCCTTAATTACATCGTATACAAGCTCAAGATTAAAATATCCGCATGTTTCAATAGCAGTATGAATACCAACCTTTTTGCACAATGGAATCAACCTTTTAAGGAACCTCCATTGCAGTGCAGGTTCGCCACCAGAAAATGTTACGCCACCACCTGAGGTATCAAAAAATGGTTTGTCTTTTAACAGTTCATTTAATAATATTTCTGGTTCGTAATATCTACCCACAAGCCTTAATGCTGAAGATGGACATTCACTGGCACAGTCACCACAGCCGTTGCATGTCTGTCTGTTTATCCGTACCAGATTTTCCCTGACAATACTTTTTTCCTTACAAACAGGAATGCAGCGCCTGCAATCTATACATTTGCTATCATAAAAAGCGATCTCCTTATAAGGATTTAATGATTCAGGGTTCTGACACCACAAACATCTTAGAGGACATCCTTTGAAGAATACAACAGTCCTTATACCCGGTCCATCATGAAGAGAAAACCTCTGTATATCAAATACAAGTGCTTTGTCCCCTGTCCTGTAGATGCTATCTGGCTTCAATTGCCGAATTCTATCCTGTTTATAATATCATCCTGAACCGGTTTGCCAAGGTCTACAAAATAGGCTGTGTATCCGGATACCCTTACAATCAAATCCATATATTGTTCCGGATATTTTTGAGCATCCCTTAATATATCAGAAGATACAACATTAAACTGTACATGCATACCGCCAAGTGAGAAAAATGTTTTAAGAAGCATTGCAGTTTTATAAATACCTTCCTTTGTTTTAAGTAAATCAGGCGTTAATCGCATATTGAGGGATGTCCCGTTGCTTGCTTTTTTGTTGTACAGCTTCGCTACTGATTTCATAACAGCAGTTGGACCATTCTTTTCAGTACCATTCGCTGGTGATATGCTGTTTGATGTTGGCTCACCGGCTTTTCTTCCATCAGGTGTTGCTCCCAGAACAATTCCATCAAACACATGTATACCATACGAAAAGAAGCCGGGTCTGAAAATACCATTTCGGATACTTTTATGTGATTTTACAGCATCACAGAATGTTTTATGAACCCATATAGCAATATCATCCGCATAGTCATCATCATTCCCATATTTTGGAGATTTGTTTAGCATAAGCTGTCTAATATCCTCATACCCTTTAAAGTCCTTCTTCAGAATATTGAGCAGCTCCTTCATGGTAAGTATCTTTTCATCAAAAACGAGCTTCTTGATAGCTACAAGCGAATTCACAACAGTTCCAAATCCCCTTGCTGTTATAGATGCAAAGTTGTATCTTGCTCCACCTTCTGTCATATCCATTGCCTTTTCAATGCAACCATCTATGGTCAGTGATACAAATGGATAATGAAAATGATCCATGTAAACCTTATCCTTTGCATTTATTCCTCTCACCATAAGAGATATATTGTGTTCAAGATGGGATTTGAATGCATTTTTTAATTCGTCAAAGGTTTTAAATTGGGTGGACTTTTTAGTTTTTATTGAAAGCCTGTTCATAGTAATATTCAGTTTACCGTTAAGAAGTGTTTGTTCCAGCACACCACCAAGTGAAATATCATTGCCTGATGTTGTTGCGAATGTGTTACCATCCGATGTTGGTTCAACGCAACCTATAATAGCGTAATCCCTTGCATCTTCTAATGTATAGCCATCCTCTACAAGTGCAGGTATAATTACCTCATCGTTAAAAATAGCCGGGCCAGATGAATACTTATAAACCTCTATAACCTTGTTAAGAAAATCTTGCGTGGAATGCTTATGTACTCGTATTGAAAAGCTATTTGTCATGGACCTTATCCTACCAATAGCATCTAAAAACAAATAAGAAAGCTCATTGGTCGCATCATTACCATTACGATCAACACCTCCAATGGTAACTGCTTGATTATCAGCACCAAGCTCACTTGCAGAAGCCTTTATAATAGAAGGAAGCACCAGAAGGTTATAGCTTAATTTTATCAGAAGTTCCTGAATAAGAATAGAGGCAAACTGTGGCTCAATCAATCCATTCTCAATATCCCTTTTATAAAATGGATAAAGATATTGGTCTGCTCTACCAATGGCAAACAAAGCACCAGAGCCATATGATATCAATGCTGCAACCTGTATGAACCATAAAAATTGAACTGCCTCATAAAAATTCCTCGGAGGATTTTCTGGAACCCATTCGCAATTTTTCTTGATCCGTTCAAGCTCAAACTGCCTGCGTGGATCAGATTCTTTTTTAGCAAGTGCATCAGCTTCTCTGGCAAAACGATGCGCAAAATCTATAACCGCATCAATTGTTATAAGCATTGCTTTTAAAACATTTTCTCTATCTTTGTCTCTTTGATTTTCAATAGCCTTCTCTATTTCTTTCTTTACGCTGCTCAGCCCTTTATTGATTACATATTTATGACCTATAACAAGGTGACCCTGCACATCAAGGATATTCATAATGATCTGCGGATTACTTTTTTCAAGTACCTTACCAAGTGTGATATCACGCACACTTGTATAGCCTTTAAGATGTTTGCCACCTCCAGTTGCCATGCTCCACAGCGCCCCTGGTCTTAAATGCGCTCTTTTAAATAGCCTCTCTTTCTGCCAGAGGGCATACTTGAGATCATTTACAGTTTTTTCTTCCCAGTATGGCAGTATCGTTTCCAGCAACTCTTTTTCTTCATCCTTTGATATAACAAATGGCTTGAATGTCCTTTTGCGTAACTGATTAATATAGTACTTCAATACCGGATTCATATCACCGCGCTCAACTGGTAGAACAACGCCAAGTATCTTGCTGGATCTATTTCCAACTATAAGTTCGTCTTTCATTATATAGATCTTCATATTCTCCAGTGTTTTTTTCATTGCAAGTGCTGATCTTATTGAAGGATGTTCAGATTCTGTTTGTCTGAAAACCTCTGTGAAATACCTTGCCCTTTCAAGGCATATTTCATAAGGTGCATTTAAAATGGTATTTTTCAGGGACGCTATCCTATTTTCCCCTGCTGGTATACTTAAAGCTGTAAGCCCCATACATACACCCTCTTTTCTTTGAGATATAATATACTATACCGCTATAAGCAAAAGTCAATCATGACGCAGGTCAAAACATATTATTTTATCTGTATGTCAGCCCAGACAATGGTTGAGATGTATTGATTTGCGTGTGCGCCTGTTTGTGTAAGGGATGCACCTTCCTGAGCAAGAATAGCCCTTCTCTGCGATAAACTCAGACTTGTGTCAGTAATACCAGGATCAGCCATTACCCATGGTCCGAGTACAAGAAATCCTCCGCCCGGGTACACTGAATTGTAAGCCGGGGTTAAAGGGTCATTACCTATATAATTTATATTACGGGAAGCCCTTTGATCTATCCTTGCAGTAATAGCACTCTGTCCATCAAATACGACATCAAATAAATTGCCTGTCATCATTGGATTAACATTATAAATCAGTGTTGGATTGACTGGTTGAATGCTTCCCATTGTAGAGCCAAGCCAGCCATCAGGCTGCCAGTTATTCGGGTCATTAGCCCACAAACCATCATTTGCATCAGGCTGTATTACAACATTAGCACCCTGGTTAGAAAGCCAATTCAAAAATGAGGAAACGAATGCATCAAGACTAATAGCAATACCAAGTTTTACCGTTGTTCCTGGTATAGATATAGCCCTGACATCCTGTAAAGTTCCGCTTGTTAGATTTAAAAGTGAATACTCCTCAGGTACAAGATTAACCTTTTTAACACTGCCAATTATGGTGCCGTCTGGCGCAAATACAAACGCTGTATTATATACATTGCTGTTTTCGGGTAAATATACATTTGTTTGTCCTGCCTCTCCAAATGTTTGTATATCATTTTGATTGGTTGATGTGGTAATTTGATCGCATACATCAGTGCAGGCAACAATATAGGTGTGATATTTTTTAGCCAATGTAGAAAATGTATTATAAAATGGCCTCCACATAGTATCCGTTGCTGCAAGAAAGATATATCGTGCTGGTTCTGATTTAAGATCAGGGTATTTGCTCTCATAATAATTTACCCCTGTTATGTATGAACCTAACAAATCTACCATAGCGCTCATAACAGTTTGGGCATCCCTTGCATTTGTTCCCCTTGGACCAGAAAATACAAGAGGAAGCCCTACATGTTCAGGAAATACAACTATGTTTGGAACTGTTTTTGACAAATAAGGGCTTAAGGCTTGCATATAACAATCCATGTTATGTTCAAAGCCTGATTCACTTGCATAAGCATCCATGGTAATCTTTGTTCCTACACCAAACACCCTTGCAGATGGTGATTGTATGGAAGAGCCTTGACCAATTATATGCAATGATTTTAGATCACATGAGGTTGTAGAATTACCTGTATTACTGCAGCCGTACCCTATAATAAAGGCAACCGATAGTGTAATAAGTATATAATGTTTCCTCATAACCACCTCCTGATTTTGATATTTTACATTATATAACCAAAAAGGCAACCATCTATTATCTGGATGATGGCTTATTTTTCTACCTGACAACATCGCCTTGCGTCAATGGATGTGTTTATTTAACCCAAGAATGCATTTGCAAAACAGGGCAGTATGTAGCGGTTTGATTCATCAAACGACAATACCGCCGCATAAATGCGACCCGCTTTTTTAAGTTCCAGAGTTCTGGAGTTCAGAGTAAGGACAGAGTTAAAACTCCTCAACTCCCCAACTTTAAAATGTTCCCTCTATCAAGAGGGGTGTCCCGAAGGGACGGGGTGTGTCTTCTTCTTGTCATTGCGAGCGGCCTTCGGCGGCGAAGCAATCCTATTCCTTCAGCGTCATTCCCGTGAAAACGGGAATCCAGTTTCCTTACTTAAATTCCTCTTTGAGTATCTACCCTCCAACGGTCACTCTGACCCAGCCGTAGAATTTACTCTTCCCTGTCATTCTGAGCCGCAGGCGAAGAATCTGCTTGCCTTGAGATTCTTCGTCATGGCTTGAAAAGCCATTCCTCAGAATAACACTCCCCAACTTTTTCCGACTCCCCAACTCCTCAACTTTCTACTCCATTATCTCCTCAACATGGGATAGTAGCTTTATCCCAAACTTGCTCGCATACTCCTCAACATCCTTGCGTAAATGTATGCCTACCATAAACTTCTCGTCTACCTTCACTGATTCGCTTCTCTCATAAAACCGCACACTCCTCTCAAATATCTCTATGTCCCCGGTGTCTATCGTGGACTTTACCTCAACTGCTATCCGCTTCCCATCCTTGATCAGTATGTCTATCTCTGCATCCCGTGGCTTCAAAAAAAATATCGCTTCGCTG
>Ga0078972_1003660_pt1 | contig 45109 bp, 47 predicted proteins | sample YelNatPaOPGAMG01_FD_67568 | JGI IMG/M metagenome (GOLD analysis project Ga0078972, IMG submission 67568) | Hot spring thermophilic microbial communities from Obsidian Pool, Yellowstone National Park, USA - OP-RAMG-01 (SPADES assembly) (version 2) | ecosystem: Environmental > Aquatic > Thermal...
AGAACGATTTACACACTCTTTAACCTAAATGAAGAAGAGATAACATTTGTTGAATCCACAATGCCTACAGAATCCGTTACAGCTAATCTGTTAGGAAGATAAAGGCACGTTCTTTCTTTAACTAACAAATCTGCTCTGCGTACTCAATAATCGACGTTACTACAGCGATGTAGCTTGGAAGTTCTCTTATTAAAAGTAACATGAAAAATGGGAAAAATTGACCATTTCCATTATCAGCGACTAACAGATGAAGTTAGGAGAGAAGGTCAGAGAATGTCCGTTAGTGGATTTTATTAATCTTCGAATACTATATTCCGGGCTCGCTGGGTAAGGTCCCGTAAAATACCGTATTTCTCTTTAAGCTTTACCTTTTCTTCTTTACTTGTTATCAATGAACGCTGATGCACAACCCTATTTCTTAACTCCACTAATGGATTCAGAATTTTTCTCGCTTGACTTTTTGTAAAACCAAAACTCTTTATAAGTTCAACATCCTTTGATATTATGGTTATGATGTCACTTATACATAAGTAGTGTTCCATGGAGATTTCGGTATTACCTTTTTTTGCTTCAATCAGCGTTTTTTGAAGTTCTTTCCTCCGTTTTGGGCTCACATATTTCAAGCAATCTTCAATTTTTGGAAACCTATGCTTTATAAGCTTAATCAACAACTCCTCCAACTCAGATACGAGAAGATAAAAAAGCGTTTTCACGACCCTTTTATTCAAATCTGCGTATGTAATGATGCCAGCGACTTCGCCTTGTCTTATCACAAAGAAAAAGTCTTGTTGACAAAAGAGTGATAGTAGATTCTCTATACTTGTATGTTCAGAAACGATGTTTTTGATCGTGATGAATTGGGCGACTTTGACACATGTGAGTGACCCAAGTTTTCCCATCAGTTTTCCTTTTTCAACAAATCGATCCAAAACACCATCCGTCTCTACCGGAGCAACATCATAATTATTTTCTTTCATCACACTAAGTGCGTAGGAAACACTATCTTCAGATTTAAAAATGCATAATTCACTCTTTGGAGTCATCATCATACGCACAGTTAAAAACGATGCAATCTTGTCTACGCAAGTTTTACCCCTACGCATGGTTTAAGGTTGTCTTCATTTCGCAAGTGAAATGTGCCACAACAATGTGGCTACCACTTAGTTTTTGAAGTCCAAAATTTTTAACAATTATGAAGTCAAAAGCATTATTGAAATTCAACTTCTGTTAAACATGATTGAAGGCAATTAATGATTTCTTACTGTTTAACTAATGTATACTCCTAGAACTAAGTCTTCTTGATTTTGAGTTATTTTAATTCCTTTTATTTTCCTTAAGTTCTCGCAGAGCTCACTTTCTAACTTATTTTTTATCGCTTTCAACAGGGAAAATTCCACTATTTCATCTCTATGGTAGCATGCCGCAAAGTTCTTGAGGTTTATTTCCAAGTCAGGAGCTTTTTTATCTAAATTTTGGCTTATCGCCATATCATAAGCGATCATCTTCATCAGATATTCTACATCTACTTGTGGAGTGGCCGTTACCTTACCCAGTTTTTGGCAATCAGCTTCTTTCATCTTAATGTTTCTACCGCCATCTACAACTAACTCGTATATCCCTACTTCACCTCCTTTAAAAATTCTAGAAAGGAAAGAAGAAAATTTGAACACAAAGCTTTTGGACATTCTCCTGCTCCAAAAATCCATCCATTTCTCAATGGTCAGCACAGGTAACCGTTGGTCTAAGACATACATTTTGTCTCTAATTTTAATTGCTGCAGCAACATGTTGAGGGATAGTGATAAAATAGATCTTATTGCTTGGATAATAGGAAATTAGAAGTAATGCTGCGGAAATCTTGGCATAATCCCTACAAATAGCCAGACGATACCGCAAAATTTTCTTAACGGATAAGCTTGACTTAAATGTATCCTCTAACCTAAATTCTGGCTGAGATGCTTTGAGGTATCTGTATTTCAACATAGTGTATAGTAAAAGAGAAATGATTCCCCCAAAAGTGGTGGATAGCACTACAATCTCAATGATCGTTGGAATACTTGCTATGTATGGAATAACAACAGAAAGAACAACGATAACCTCAGTAATTAAAAATAAAACTCCGACAACGAACAGCATGAAATTCAAGAAGCACATTAGAAAAATAACAATGATTAGAAAGATCCCTACGTATGATGATAATGGAATAAAACACAAGGATACACTTGAGAGTAAGTAAAGCAAAAGGAACATATCTGCCCTCTCATGCCAATATTGAATATTTTTTTCTTGCCATTCAACAATGTTTGTGAGGGTTTCCTTATAAGAATCACCCATTAGCCTTTTTGATAATTCTTTTGTGTCTTCACATTCTAAATCTTCTTTTGACGGTAGAAACTGCCTACACGAAAGCAGTTTGAAAAACCACCCAACTCCTTCTAATCGTGCTTTGCTGTCTTCTGTCATCATCTATTCATCCAAGTAACTCTGTGTTATTATTAGTTCTAACGGTTAGCTTAACCATTATTTTAATCCTTTTCAACCTCGTCAGCAGCGACTAAAAGAACGTAAGACACGTAATACTAAAATTGGATTAAGTTCAGATATGGGTTTAAACGCAGACAAGCTTTTTCATATTTATTTTGAAACTAGGCTCTAATCTCTATATTATACTTGCTCTTAATCCATGCAATAATCTTCTTTCTACGAGTCTGAATAAACTCAACCGCATGCTCATCTGACCAGATTTCATCGTTGATGTCATCTGTAGGAAGAAAATCGTAGTCTTTCAAGTATTTTGGGTATTGAGTGAAGAAATCTTCAGGAGAGCGTGCACGCTTCAGATTGTTAATTTCTCCTTTTACAGGTTGTAAGTTCCATATAGTTTCAACCCATTTTTGATACCTTGAAGTTTTAGATATTTTTGTTTTGAGTTCTATTGGAAATATATGATCTACTTCCGGATTGAATCTATCATCAGGATCCTCAATGAATGAAAATGCCCTGTCAGGTGTCAATATTTTTAAAACGAACCAACGCAATGAATCTAAATTAAGATCATCAGCCTTCAAACCCACTAATCGCCTACGATCTTTTTCTACAAAATTCTGCAATTTTTTGAATGGAAAATCCCAATTACTCTTCTCACTACCACACTTATTCTTAATGATTTTATTAAAATTGTCAATGTAACCTTGAAGATCCCAGTAATTTAATTGTGAAAGCAAAAAATATTTTTTCATGCTATTGAGTGTTTTTTCTGAAAAATCCCTGAATTTTTGATTGTTGAGAATTTGCATATAGTAGAAATAGACAATCAGTGGGATCATAGCTTGTTTAGATACAACTATTTTTTCATGAGTCATCTTGAACTCTCGATACAAGAAATCGTAAAAGAACGATTTTAGAGGAGATTCAAGCTCTGACCATATGTTGACGAAATTTTGCAGTTCTGATTCATCAACTCTCTCTGGATCGACACGCACTGTTCCTTTCACCAATAAGTTCAAAATCTGAAGAATGTTGTCAGGGCTATAAGAGAAGCCATTTGTCTGCCTTTTGATTTCTAAACTGGTTTCCCAAATTTGTTCTTCAAAATCGAACTGAATTCTTTTGATTTCAGAAAAAAGGATTTCTGATTTAGTAAGCACCATTCCTGTTGTGTTTATTCTCTTGAAAATATCTAAAACATCCTTTTCATCAAGATCCTTCTGCAGAGGATAATATGACAACAATTTCGTGTCATCTTCTATAAATATCTTCCAAAGTTGTTTAAGGTTATTCTTAGCAATTATTTCCTCTTTTTTCGTCAGGTCTTTTTTAGATCTTCGCAACTTACCTATTACCCTATCTTCAAATTCTGCGAGCTGTTTCCTGCTACAAGAATACAGTTCGTTTAACCGTATGTATCCTACTTCCGGCTCCTTATGTTTTGGAAAAAATTTAAATCCGTTAGGCTCTTTCTCAGCGTTTGGATCAAAAAGCAAATTGTAACACAGAACCTTACCATGAAACGTGAACTTAAGGCATGAGAAAAGGCTCTGAAGCCTCTGCTGACCATCATAGACTAGGCATTTGTCCTTTTTACCCCACAAACCCTTATCCATTATTTTTGTTAACTTTTCTGAATCATAGTCCTCTAAAAAAGGTCGAAAGGGAATCTTTTTACTAGTTTCCCATATTATCAACGTGCCGATTGGATACTCTCGAATTATGGAATCAAAAAGTTTGTAGATAAACTCCTCTTTTTTATGCCTCTCGCCCCAAACATAAGGTCTTTGAACAGCAGGTAGATACCACTTATCATTGACGCTTTCAATTGCTTCTTTAATCGAAATCGGTTGATAGAACACCTTCCAGATTCACCCCAAAATCATTGTGATTTTGGATCGGTTATAAGGTTTTAGTTTACTCCTTTTTATGGAGTTCGAGCTAAGTAATTATTCATATCAACAGACTTGGAAAATTTTTATTCTAAAATGAAACTTAATTATTTATTTGGCTTTCATAAGAGCTTTAAAAGCTTTCATATTATTCCTTGACTGATAAAAATGGCAGGTATTACTTCTGTTAGATTGCACGAATGTATTTCTTCATGGCTTAATAAAGCCAAGGGATGTCAATCGACATACAAATGTCTTCATCTTTTCAATGTCGAAGGCAAGAAGGTTGAAATAGATTTAGCAGGCGCCAAAATAGTAAAAGGCGAGAAAAAGTTTTACGCTTTCGACAAGATTATTGTGTTTTTGGTCGGGATAAAAGCCAGGTTAGTTTCTACAGAAAGACAAAAACTATTTGGGCAATTACTGGAATACTCGAAGAGTGTGAATGATCTTGCAGTATACCCTCTTTCTGACTATGGAATACGACTCGTTGGTCCGGATGAACTCTACATATATGCTTGCACTTCTGAAGCCTCGCAAGCAGAAATCCAAGGGATATTAAAAGAGATGCATGTTGGTCTTCTCTCATTCTCGGTGAATTACGAAGGAGAAATTTTATTAAACGAAATTGTGAAACCTCTTAATTTATCTAGAGGCGCAACGTCAGCAAAAGTTAAGCAGAACCTGAGAATTTTTGACACGCTTTGTAAGGAACATCCGCTCTATTCAAAACTCTTTCCTGACGGACGAGAACACATCTTAGGCAACGCAAATTTTTAAAAATATTACCAGTAGTGCTATACTACCAAAATCACTAAGGCATCGCTAAATTAGCAATGAAGAACTTGAATAAAAGATGTTAGATTATTAGAGAGAAGGTAGGCTTAAAACATACAATTGCATGTCTTCTAACACTATCACATGTGAGAGTTGTTCGCGTCCAAGAATTGATTTATATACAACAACTAAGAAATTTCAGAAATTCGGTGTTAATAGCGTGTCTGAAAATAAAAAACTAGTTCTTCAAAGATTTATTCAATATGTATTTCGACCAGAAACAAAAATATTGCGCGAAAGTCTTATTGAGAATGTTGCAGAAATGGCTATCTATTTATATGGCAACAAAGGAGTCTCCGTTTCCCTTGTTCACAATATAGTTCAAAATCAAATGAAAATTAACCTTGAGGTTTCTGTTTTGAAGGAAGCTTTAGAAAGTCTTATTGAAAAGAATATTGCCATCAAGAAAGAAGAAAAATACTTTTTAACAAAGTCTCGAGTTAAAGAAACCGATGGAATTATTAAAGAACGAGTGAACTTTTTCAAAGATATCGAGAAGGAGTTTATAAAATTTTTAGGGAAAATGTTGCCCGATGTCAATCCTGAACAAGAAAGAGCCGGGATGCAACTACTATATGAGTGCCTAGCATCGATATTTACGAACGAAAGCAAGCTAGTATCAAGTTTACTTCGTCTTTCGCCTGAAGATGTCGAATTTATCGTTGATTACAAGCCTCCAGCGGAGCTATTAAAAGAAGTTCTGACAAATATCGGAGATGAGAAATTCGGAAAATGTGTAGGGGCAGCTGTTGTTCATCTTTTCGGGGACCCTAGGTTCTCCGAATTTCTACACATAGCAGCTCAAAATTTTATATTCTTTGAGGTCCTTAATTTAGACCCACAGTGTCGCTTCATTGAAAGGGAGGCGTTTTCTGAGAAAACCTTACTTCTAGATACAAACTTTATAATAGCATTACTTCTTCCTTCAGATCTCCGACATTCAATAGCCACTAAATTAGCGTGGTTCTCAAGAAAATTAGGTATAACCCTTTCTATCACCAAGCGAACAGAAGAGGAGGTCAAAGATGAGTTGGAACACTCAAATACCATTTTTAGACGACTAGGATTTAAAAAGCCTGATATTCTTAAGTCAATTGACGATGAATTCATTGCCTCTTATGCGCTTGAAAAAGAACGGAAACCTTCACTTACTTGGAACGAATTTTATTCAAAAATGAAAGCATTGCACGCCCTTTTAAGTAAATGGGCTATAGTAGTATTTGACGTAGGAGATGTTGGTTATGAAGTTTCACGGTTTAAATTGCTTCCTGAAGTAAAGAGTTACGTGTTAACATGCTGTAAAGAAGTGACAGGTAGAATTAAAACAGAAAAAGTAGCTGAGCATGATGCCTACCATATTTTATTGGTAAGGAAGCTTAGAAGCGCTCACCGAGACGTTTTAGGTCCAAAATTTTGGTTCTTAACTTTTGATAATTCATTACTATGTGTTGATAGAGCGATAAACAAACTAACTGGAAGTAGATATGAAGCTCCTTCAAGTATGATGGGATGGGCTTGGCTTGAATTAATAGCTCCATATTTTGGCACAGAAGTTCAAGAGAATATTTTGTCACGCGCTTTCGCATCCCTTATGACAAGCTCGTTTGCTGCTATGCCTATAAGGCTGAGTATAGCAGATCTTCTCGAAATACAGAGCCAAGAAGTTAACTTTGAAAATTTTTCTGTTGAAGAAATCGAGGAATTGATAAGTGATGAATTTGTTCAAAAATACTTGAAAATAGTTAGAGAAGCTCGAGTGGCACGTTCATCAGAACTTCAAAACTACCAAGAGAAACTGAAAGAACAAGTAAAAAAGAAGTCCGACGCTATTTTGGAAAAAAGAGTAGGTGAGGAATTATTTTGGCGCAGAGTTTCAGGAAGTATGTCGATGATAAGCTGGGTCGTTGGAATCTTATGCGTTCTATTGAATAACATATTGGGAGCTTTGCTTTTGTTTATCACGGGCGGATTTTTCATGGGTGTTGCAGTTGGCTACAAGAAAATTGAAATGGGACTAAAGAGGATACGCATAAAGAAATAACTTGAAGGCGATAACACTTCTGTTAAGAGACGCTAAAAGAACATGGGTGCTGGAGGAATGTATAAAGTTCTGATGGACGTGTGAAAACGGGGGGTGAACATTTGAGATAACCTAAAATTTTAATTTGTTCATTATGCATAATTATTTCTTGCCCTTGATTTGAGGGGCGGAAAGAAAACAAGAGAAAAAAGGTGGAGGAAAATTGAAGACAACTGCTGGAAAAGTGGAGGGAAAAGCGGTTATAAAGGTTTGTCCAGTATGCGGTTCAGAAATGGAGAAGGGCTTCTACATAGTTTCCCATCAAACCAGTTGGGATATTAAAAAGCACAAAATTTTGGGGTTTTTAGGTGAACAAATAACTCCTCCATACATGATGACTTGCAAAAACTTTCCGGCGTATCGATGCAGAAAATGCAAAATAATAGTCTTCAAGTATGGAGAAGCCAACGATTCAGCGAAGGAGAACCCGCCATAAATCATATTTCCAAAACCTACATCAGCTGTTTTTCCAAAAGTTCTGTTAGTAATGTCTAAAAGGATTTGTCTCCTAAACATGTTTTGCGCTTAACAGCGACTAATGGAAACTCTTCTAGCATATTTACTATTCTTATTTGGGACACATTAATTTTTGGTTTGAGGGCTTATGGTATTCGTTAAAATGAAAAAGTTTTAAGATGAGCTTAATCCATAAAGATGACGCTGAACAATCTTTATGGCGGCGACAAAGATGGTTAACGTTGAGATGTTTATGGATGAATGGGGTCCAGAGAAAATTGTGCAAGTTTATGATCCCTCAGTTCAAATGAAAGGTATGCTTGTCATTGATAATACGGCGCTAGGTCCTGGTAAGGGTGGAATAAGAATGACACCGACGGTGGATGTGGAGGAGGTATTTAGACTTGCGAGAACAATGACCTGGAAATGCGCCCTAGCCGAATTGCCCTTCGGAGGCGCAAAATCTGGCATAGTTGCCGATCCAAGAAAGATTTCAGGAGATGAGAAGATGAACCTGGTTAGGGCTTTTGCTATAGCTTTGAGACCATTGTCTCCAAGCCAGTATATCGCTGCTCCGGACATTAACACGGGCGAAGAGGAGATGGCTGTTTATGCTTTGGCTAATGGGGCTTTAAATTCCTGCACTGGGAAGCCGGCGAACATGTGTGTAAAACCTGGCGAGAGATGCGGGATTCCACATGAATATGGATCAACTGGCTATGGGGTTTTTCATGCTATAAAAACTGCTGCTGAGTATGTGGGAATTGATTTAAAAGGGGCTAAGGTGGCTATTGATGGTTTCGGTAATGTCGGATCATTTTTGGCGAAGTATTTATGGGAGTTTGGGGCAAAGTTAGTGGCTATAAGTGACAGTAAAGGTTGCATATACAGTCCGGATGGTCTGGAGTATGAAAAACTGAAAATGGTTAAGGCGGAAACAAACTCTGTAATAAATTATTCGCCCGGCCAAGTTTTGAAAAATGAGGAGCTTTTTAAGCTCCATGTGGACATTCTCGTTCCGGCTTCAATTCCAGATGTTATTAATGAGAGGAATGTAGATGACATTCAAGCGAAAATAATTGTTGAAGCAGGTAATATTCCAGCTACACCGGAAACTGAGGAGAAGCTTCATGAGCGTGGCGTATTGGTGGTGCCGGATTTTGTTGCGAATGCTGGGGGTGTAATATCTTCATATGTTGAATACATTGGTCAAAATCCGGAGAGAGTGTTCGATGTAGTAGCAGAGAGGATAGTCAAGAATACTAGGTTAGTTTTACAGGAAGCTAAAAAAGACGGAGTTCCATTGCGGGTCTCAGCGTTAAAGATTGCTCAAAAAAGGGTTAGAGAGGCCATGGAAAAAAGAAAAAGCAGCATATAATTATCTAATTCACTTCGTTCAGAAACAGTTTTCATTTTTATTTATTATTTAAATTAATCAAGTCTCAGTAGGGTCTATGCGTATTGAGAAAATAGAATCAACAGCCAAATTCGTGAAAGGTGCATTGGTAATGCACGATTTAAAGGCTGAATACGTTGGAACCAACATTATTCACACAGGCTTTCATGTACAAGTTGCGAAAGGCACGCCTATAAACGAAGCAGACCGTATTGCAGAAGAAGTTAAGGAGAAAATCAGCGTGCCTTTCGCAAGGCGTGAGGAAGAAGAAGACTAGTGACTGGTTGCTTATGAAATGTGATTTACCAAGGCTATTCCGCGCATCGTCGCGGCATATTCGCTCATTCAAACGCCCTACGTTCAATGTTTGTGTCCACTCATTCCTTCTTCGCCGTGTACTTCGCGCCTTTTATGTTCGTATACAAATGGTGCGCATATAAGATGAAGCCTAGCATTGCTTGCACTATTCTCTTGCGGCATCCACATCATTCATGTCGTATTTCTTCTTCAACTGCGTGCGCATTTAGCTATTTGGACATGCGCGCGCAACTTTTGTTCCCAACCGACTTTAATTGTACCCCAACAGTAGAAGCCATAAGTTCAGATAGAATCCAGCGCTAATTGAGGAGATTAAAATCAAAGAGGCAATTGTTTCTTTATGAAAATTATAGCGTTCACTAAGAACGATCATTGAAATAGCAACAGGCATCGCATGCATAAGCACCAAAATTGTGCTTTTTAAACTCGATAAATTGAACAATAAAGTAACCACAAAAGCTATGGTAGGTAAAAATGCTACTCTGAATAGGCTTAATTCAATAGCTCTGGCAAATTTAGTATATCTTCTTCCATAAAGAAAAACTCCCAGCAGAAAGACTGCTACTGTAGCGGTAGTACTTCCAAGCATATGCAATGATGTAGATATAGGCGTGGGAATTTCTATGTTACTTAAAGACAAAAGAACACCTAAGAAAATTGATGTGATTAACGGATTTTTGGAAAGTCTTTTTGCCACTCGTTTTATTCCTTGAAACTTTGTGGTTTTTTCAAGCCTGAAAAATTCAAGAGTTGTAATTGAGATTGTAACACTTACTAAAGAAATGGTGGCAGATGCCAAAGTTGCTAGTCGCAATGCCTCATCCGTTGGAAAGGCGAAAATTATGAATGGTATGCCGAAAAAGGCATAGCTGCCAAATGTCGTGCTTGGAACGAGAAGATAAAGAGTGTCTTTAGGAAATCTGAAGACGATATAGGATATCGTATAGATTACTATTATAAGAATTACTGGAATTATCCCAGCTAACGCAAAAGTTAGATTTTCCATTGTGAAATGTATTTCAGCCAAATCTACAAGAAATAAAGCGGGCAATGCAAAATAATAAACATAGGCGTTAAGCACACGCTCATCGCCAGATTTTAAGATTCCAAACTTTCTAGAAAAGAACCCTAATACCATTAGAAGAATAATAGGCACTATTGTTCTTATGGCAATATTGTTATTCATTATTTTTCCTTAAGCATGTTTTAAGGCTATGCATTTTTGAAGTTTTCCTATTTCCCTATTTCGCATATGTATTTTTAGGTTTCTTCTTAAATTCTCATTCATAATTCTTGGAACAGAGGTAAACCATCTGTGCACCTCATACTCGGCTTTGCTGTAAGCAGTTTGCGCGCGCCTTTTTGGCCGTGCCAATTGCTTTGAGTGCTGCTCATTTTGGTTTGGAGGTTTGGCGTTTCATTAGGGACTGAAGAGTTGCTGTTAAGCCTAAGCCTTTTACAGCCTTCTAAGCCCATTGGCAGAGGCGTTAGAGCCATGGAATAGAATCACGTGCTTATTAGTTGCCCTAAGTGTAAGAAGTTTTCAGCAAACCTCTTGTTGTGCTTGATTTTGGCGGTGGGAAGACTAGGCTTGTGAATCTTTGCCCCTGCTGTAATCACGTTTTAGGAAGTGCGGAAGAAGCGGAAAAAGAAGATGCTGGAGTATTTGTCTAGAGAAAAAGAAAGCAAATCCTGAAGCAGTAAATTCCCTAATTTTTTTATGGCATTTTGCTTAAAGTAACCTTAAACTTGTATTCACGCCCTCTACGGAAAACGGCAATTTCAACGGTTTCTCCAATCTTTCTGCTGTGAATCTCATGGAGCAAATCCTCAATGCGATAAATACTTTTACCATCCATCCTCAAAATGATGTCTCCAGCAGCAATTCCAACGGAAGATGCTGGACTATCTTCTGTAACCCTCGTCACGAGTACACCATAGTCAAGTGGCAAATCATAGTAGCGTGCAAGTTCGCCAGTGATGCTTAAGCCAACTATGCCAAGCCAAGGTCTCGCAGAAATCCCATTCGTAATTATTTCGTTTGTGCATTTCTTTGCCAAGTTTATTGGAATTGCAAATCCTATTCCCTGCGCGAAAGGAATAATCGCCGTGTTTATGGCAATAACCTTCCCTTCAAGGTCTACGAGTGGCCCGCCACTGTTTCCAGGGTTTATTGCAGCGTCTGTCTGAACAAGGTTTTCCAAAAGTCCCCTATGCGACTCTATTGTTCGATTAACGGCACTTATAACGCCTGAAGTCACCGTTGGTCCGCCAGCCAAGCCGAACGGATTTCCAATGGCGTAAACTCTTTGTCCAACGCGCAACTTATCCGAATCGCCAAGCTCAGCAGTTGGCAAATCTTTCGCGTTTACTTTTACAACAGCCATGTCATGTGCAGCGCATGAGCCGATAATTCTTCCTTCTAGAACTTTGCCATTCCAAAGTGTAACATCGATTTTTTCTGTTCCGCCGACAACATGGTTGTTTGTTAAAATGTAGCCTTTCGGATCTATTATTGTTCCAGAACCCATCCCCTCAACTGGAACCGCCTGGTAAAACATGTGCTGGACAATTCTGATTGTGCTTATGTTCACAACGCTTTTGCTAGCATTCTCTAAAATGTCGAGAACCGTTTTCTCGTCGTAAGAAGACAAATTTTCACCATCCCTAAATGTTTAGGGATTTTAAACTTAAACTTAACTGTTAACATTCTTGGCCGACGCGACTATTTTTAGGTAAGCTAAAATAAGAATGGCAATATTCTAGAATTGGGCGTGCAAAACCAAATGAAAGTTAGCATAATTTCTTTAACTTGCTGTGCGGGGTGTGTTTCATCGTTTTTAAACGCTGGCGAAGCCCTACTTGAAATCCTTTCAGGAGATTTTGAAATAGTTTATTCCCCAACATTCATAGACCTTAAAGAAATTCCGGAGGTTGATTTGGCAATCGTTGAAGGTGGCGTCCGAACACAAGCGGATGAAAATCTGATTAGGGAAGTGCGCGCCAAATCAAAGGTTATTGTTGCGCTTGGAATATGCGCAACTCATGGTGGCATAACAACTCTAGGCAACCTAATGTCTGTCAAAAGGCTTCTTGAAAGGGAATATACGCTCATCGACACTGGAAGGCTCCCAGAACTTAAGGATTTAATGTATCCAATATGCAACTTCGTTGATGTTGATTATTACATTCCTGGATGTCCGCCAATGCCATTCTTAATAGTTCACAGCCTAAAAAGCATAGTTAGCGGAAAAATGCCGATGCGTCACCAAAGTGTTGTCTGTACGGAATGTCATAGAAAAATTATTCCAGCAAAACTTGACCGCCTTTATGGGGTATACGAAAAGGAAGTAGACCCAGAAATCTGCCTAGTAAGCCAAGGCTTCATATGTTTAGGTTCACTAACCCGCGAGGGATGCGGAGCACCATGCCCAAGAGCTGGTTTTACGTGTTTCGGCTGTAGAGGACCAGCAGACTCCCTTTTGTATAGGACACGCGACATTTACGCCCTACTTGTTAAGGTGATATCAAAGAGGACTGGTATTCCAGAAGAGAATGTTAAGAAAGAATTGTACCGTAACCCGTTCGTCTTTCACACTTTCACTTTCTCCAAGTTTGAGCGGTTTAAGGCTAGGGAGAGGATAATTTGAAACAAGAAAGGGAAGTAACAATTTCGCCAACAACTAGAATCGAGGGACATGGGAAAGTTACAATAATGCTTGATGATTCTGGGAATGTTGCAGACGCATATTTTTATGCAACCGAAATTCGAGGGTTCGAATACTTTTTAAGGGGAATGGAAGCTGAAAGACTTCCCTTCATAATATCACGGATCTGCGGAGTCTGCTCAACAGCGCACGTGTTGACATCTGCAAAAGCCATAGAAAACGCTTATAGTGTTGAAATCACCGAAACAGCAAAAAAGCTTAGAGAACTCTTGCTGATGGGACAAATAATAAGCAACCAGTCACTAGTCTTCTTCTTCCTCACACTGCCCGACTTCTGGTTTCCACCAGCGGAAGACCCATCAAAAAGGAACATTTTCCAAATTATACGGGAGAAACCAGAAATAGGAAGAAAAGCCATCACCCTTAGAAACTTTGCAACACAAATCCTAGACATAATCGGGAAACGTGAAGTCCACATAGTCTCAGTAATTCCAGGCGGACTAATAAACCCGCTGAAAGAGAAAGAACGCAAAGTACTGCTTAAGGCATCAGAAAACGCCTGCAGAATAACCATGGAAGCAATAGAACTTGCAAAGGAACTTTTCGACAAAAACTGGCTTGAATTCAGAAAGGCTGGAGATTATAAGACCAATTATATGGCCTTAACAAGAGATGATTCAATAGAGTTTTACGAAGGAAAAGTGAAGGTGATAAACCCTGAAGGCAAAACTCTATCGATGTTTAATTCGCAACAATTTATGGAGTACGTAGAGGAAAAACGCTTTGGATGGACATATGCAAAATTCGCCTATTTAAAAGCTCTAGGATGGCCAAACGGCATAGTCCAAGCTGGACCAACACCAAGAATTAATGTAAACAAAAATGCAGAAACAGAATTTGCCAGCAGAGAACTGAAAGAGTTTAAAAGAAAGTTTGGAAATCCGGCACATGCAACATTACTGTTTGATTATGCGAGGCTGATAGACCTAATTTACGCCTGCGAAAGGGCAAAGGAGATTTTAGAGGATGAAAACTTGACGCGGGAGGACGTTAGAGTCAAAGTCAAGCCTAGAAGCGGCAGTGGAATAGGGGTTGTTGAAGCCCCTAGGGGAACACTTGCCCATGAATATAGGTTGACAAGGCATGGACGACTTGAAAGAATGAAGTTGATAATACCAACGCAAATAAACAATGCAGCGATAAACATTAACGTTAAGAATGCAGCTGCAGAGTTCATACATGGCGGCGAAATTAAGCCTGGACTTTTAAACAGAATTGAAATGGTGATAAGGGCTTATGATCCATGCATAAAATGTGCGACCAGAAGCGTTGGAGAAAGTTTATGCGTAGAAGTTAGAAATTTTGATGGCAAACTGCTGAAAGTTCTTTCAAGTTAAAATTTTTATGGCTTGTCTTGGACAGTTGAACTGGCATGTTAGGCATAAGATGCAATTTTCCTCGTCTGCCACTCTCGGCTTTCTAGATTTTTCGTCTTGGAAAACCGAGGCTGGACATATTTCAACGCAAATCTTGTCAAAATCGCCAGAACACTTGCTGTAATCAATTATTATTTTGACCATTTTTAAGCCTGTTTGAATGATAAAAAGTAAAGGCTATTAAATCTTGTCATTTTAAGTGATTTACACGCCTAAAATTAAAAGCCACAAGTTCAAGTAAATGGCTGCTCCCAAAGAGGAAACAAGAATCAGCAAGGCAATTGTCTCCTTATAAACGTTGTAGCATTCGCTTAAAACTATCATTGAAACTCCAACTGGAACACTGTGCATTATCACTAAAGTTGCAATATACATTCTTGACAAGTTAAAGAAAGCAGCGATGCCAATGGCGACTAAAGGTAAAGCCTGCGTGCGCACAAAAATAGGGATTGCAGCGCAAAATAGTAAACGTAAGCGCTTAGTACACGTTCATCTCCAGCCTTTAAAATTCCAAACCTGAAAGGAAACCTTAACCCATCAAAAGAAAAATCGGTATTACAGTGCGTAAAGCAACGTCAAATTCCATTTTATCCCACAAATAATTTCCTAGAAAATTTTTGACCCTTTCTCAGCGATGACGTTTTAGAGCATATATCTTTAAATCTTTTCCATGTACTTTCTAGGGTTCTTCTTGAATTCTTCCTCGCAGTGTTTGGAGCAGAAGTAAACAGTGCGTCCTTCATGTTCAAGTTTGCTATACGCTGTCTCCGGCGCTATCTTCATTCCACAAACAGGATCAGTAACTAGTTGTCTTTTCTCCATAATCTGCACCTCCTTTGGCTCATATTTTCTTAAAGTTTGTGCGTTTAGGGCAACTATAACCGTGCTTAGAGACATGACGAGCGCCCCTATCCACGGAGGCAAAATAACCCCAAAATTGTGGAGGACGCCAGCCGCTAGAGGTATGGTGACGACGTTGTAGCCAGCAGCCCACCAAAGGTTCTGAACCATCTTTGAATATGTTTTTCTTGAAAGCTCTATAACTTTTGGAACATCTCTGGGGTCGTTCTTGACGAGAATTACATCTGCACTTTCTATCGCTACGTCTGTTCCAGCGCCTATGGCTATGCCCACATCAGCTGTGACGAGGGCTGGGGCATCGTTTATGCCGTCGCCGACCATTGCAACTTTATAGCCATTTTCTTTTAGATACTCTATTTTCTCTGCCTTTTTATCGGGCAAAACTTGGGCGAAATAGTCATCTATGCCTAGTTCCTCTGCAACCCACTTGGCAACTTCCTGTGAATCTCCAGTCAACATGAAAACTTTTATGCCCCTATCCTTAAGCTTCTTTACTGCCTCGTAGGATTCCTCCCTTATTTTGTCAGATAGAGTGAATGCGCCAGCAATTTTACCGTCAACAACGGTGAAAACTACTGTTTTGCCTTGTGCCATTAGCTCCTCTATTTTCTTGCCATCAAATTTCACGTTCATTTCTTCAAGAAGGTTTAAGCCTCCAACGTAAACATCTCTTTTCCCCACACGTCCATAAGCGCCTCTGCCTGGAATAGCCTTAAAATCTCTTACACCAGGAATTTTCACATGCTTCTGTTCTGCGTATGCAACTATAGCCTTCCCTATTATATGCTCAGAGTTTAATTCCACACTTGCAGTTAACCTTAAAAGCTCTTCTTCTGGGATTAGGGCGATTATATCGCTTACGCCGAAAGTGCCACGCGTCAATGTGCCGGTCTTGTCAAAGACAAGGGCGTTAACATCCTTTGCCATTTCAAAGGCTTTTCTGTCCCTAATTAGTATCCCACTTTTTGCAGTAATCGATGTGGAAAGGGCGACAACCAGTGGAATAGCCAAACCAAGAGCATGTGGACAAGCAATAACAAGGACCGTAACTGCGTTTTCAAGAGCCAAACTTGGGTTTCCAAAAACAAACCACACAACATAAGATATTACGGCGGCAGTCAAGGCAACGTAAAAAAGTAAAGCTGCAGCCCTGTTCGCCAAATCTTGGGTTCGAGATTTGCTTTCTTGCGCTTGCTTAACCAGTTTTATAACTTGCGCCAAATAAGTGTCTTCGCCAGTTTTTTCCACAACAATTTTCAGGGAGCCTTCCTCGTTTATTGCCCCTCCTATAACTTTAGAATTTACTTCTTTGTGAACCGGTTTGGATTCACCAGTTAATAGGGCTTCATTAACAAAAGATTCGCCTTCAACAACAACGCCGTCCGAAGGAATTTTCTCACCTGGGCGAACAAGAACTATGTCGCCTGGTTTAAGCTGCGAAACTTGCACGTCAACTATTTCACCCTTCTTTATAAGGTGGGCGGTTGTCGGCATTATTCTCACAAGTTCTTCAAGCGCCATTGAAGCCCCGAGAACGCTTTTGGCTTCTATCCAGTGTCCGAGAAGCATGACATCTATTAATGTGGCGAGTTCCCAGAAAAAGTCCATTCCAAGAGGCAAAAACGCGGTTGCGGCAGAATAGAAGAAGGCTACGGTTATAGCCATTCCTATTAGAGTCATCATTCCGGGAAGCCTACCCCTAATCTCATCAACTAAACCCTTTAAGAAGGGCCATCCGCCGTAGATGTAAATGATTGTGGACAAAAACAACAGTGCATAATTTTGAAGTGGTATTATTGTTATTTTGTTTCCAAAAATTAATGTTTGAATCATGTCTGAAAGCAGCAAAATTGGCACCGTGAGGATGAGGGATATTAGAAACTTCTTTTTGAACTGTGCCATGTGATGCGCATGGTGTGCGTGGTGGCCGCTCATGTGAACCTCTTCTTTGGCTTAGGTTAGCCGCAAAAATGATATTACATATGTAATAAAAACTTTATGGAAGAGAAAGCGAAAATTTACGGGTTTTCAGCCTCCGGGTGCACCGTGAAACGGCACATTCTTCCATAGAAGCTCCCACCAATCATCCTCTGTTATTGTTTCTCCCTTCACAAGAATCTCCAGAACCATTTTTAAAAGCTCATGATGTCGTCTTTCATCCGCCAAAATAGCGTCTAATAGAAGTTTAACCTTCTCGTCTTCGACTTTGGGTAAAATCTCACTTATCTTCTTGATAAGCTCGGCTTCCATTCTAATGTGCTTCTCAACTAGTCTTCTGTGTTCATCTAGGTGCTCTTGCGTTAAGGCTTGAGAGACACTTGTTAAGAGTTCAACTGCGGCGGCATACATTTCCGCATGCTTAACGGAATCGAGTGATATGCCCTTCAACACGCCTTTAACAGGCGGATTCTTCATCTCAATCAAAGCTTTGTTTAATGATTCAACAATTTCATTTTCGACTTCAATCTGCTTTCTCATAAACTTCAACAATTCCTCTTTTGATTTCAAAACTTTTCAGCCTCCACGGATAAAATGTTAGGCTTTATGCATAAGCCTTTCGGCAATTCTTCGCCCAAAATCTGCGCATTTTTCAATTCCAATCTTATCAGGAGCATACTTAATCAAAAGCGGAGGCTCAACAACCACCATACTAAATCTGTTTTTAAGTATCTCCAAAACCAGCCGCGGGGCCTCATCACTCCAACCATAAGAACCAAAAGCAGCCCCAAGCGTCCCCTCAAATCAACATTTTTAACGGCAACATCCTACAAGAAATTCTTAACGCTGAGCGGCATATCGTGGTGATAAGTGGGAACGCCGAAAACCAAACTTCGAAGGAAGAAAGCGTTTCCGGAGGCACATAATAGTTAAGCTCAACCTCAACGCCTTGGATGTTTTTAACGCCTTCGGTGACAGCCCTAGCCATAACCCCCGTGTTCCCAGTCCTACTATAATATAAGATTAGCATTTTAGGCATATACTTCCTCACGCATTCCGATAGCCTAATAACCGTAATAGCCTAAATTTAAATATGAAACTTTTGCAACACCACAATCAGCACTAAATTAGGAGATGCACCAGCGTATGCTAATCGTTCACGTGAACAAAAAAGGCAGCTAAACAAGGCTTGTTAGGTTTAAGAGTGCCAGAAAAATATGGTGGACAAGGTTTAAGCCTTGTCGACGCATGCCTTGTTTAGGAAGAAATTGCCAAACATGCGCAAACACAGCCATCATCATACGTATATTAGATGCTTGCAGCTCGGTGTTTTTAGCAGAAGGAACAGAAGAACAAAAAAGTAAATATGTTGCTGCACTATGCAACAGTGAGAGGCTGATAGCGTTTTCTTATCCTTAACCATAAGGAGGAACAGGCCTTTCAAGGCTTTCCATAGGTGCCAGAAAGGATGGAGATAAATACGTTATAAACGTACAGAAAATGTTCACTGGTTCAGCGGCAGTTGCCTACGCTTACATAGTATTGACAAGAACAGGAAAAGGTTATATCTCTTCTTGATTGAAAGGGATACCCCGCGCACGCATATAAATCATCGATGGTGCGCTAGTTAACCGACGATTTCCATGTAGATTCTTATTTCAGCAAACATTTCCTTTTTCGCTTTGCAAATCGGGCAGATGTAAGGTGGCTCTTCTCGGAAAACTACATAACCACATTGTTTGCAATACCACATTTTATGTTTAACTGTTGAAGTTGCTCTGGTTGCTACAGAAACAGTTTCACCTTTCTTTTCTGCAGAAACCGGAACAGTTTCGTAGGCTCTGACTTGTTTTTCCAGAGGTCTGCGTTCGGGAACTGGTTGTAGAGGAGTTTTTCCTTCAAAAACATCCTTTCTCACGTACAAAGCACAGTAGCAAGCCCCAAATTCTTGAACATCTGGGTCCCGATAGTCACACGGGCATATGATGTCTCTGTCAAAGTCAAAATTTCCAGAAGCAAGCCTGCAAGGGCATGATGGATACCCGTAACGTTCCTCATTACGTTTCAGCCCCTCAAGAAGGTCATTTAAGAAATTTTGGTCCGGGTTAAGATAATACCCGTACGTTTTTGCATCTGCTTCTGCTCTTCGCCGCACTTGCTCCAAAGTTATCAAATTTCCAGTACCTCCTTCAATTTGTCTCTGCGGAAACCTGTTATCAAAATTTTGTCGTCAACTATTATCGTTGGATAGCTGAGGCTTCCACCTCGGTTCAGAATCTCCCTTTTGATTTTTTCTTTATCTTCATCATGACACAAGTCAACATCGACATATTCATATTCAATGTTGTTATCTTTCAGAAACTGCTTTGTCATTTTGCACCATGCGCATGTGCTTAATGCGTAGAGGAGAACCTTGTGCTTTTTGTTTTCGCCGTTTACTTTTACTATGTTCATTATCTCACTTTCTATGGTAATCCGTATTATTTTGAAGAGTTTAAAAAAGTTTGGTGGAAGATAGTTTGCGCGGTTACTATTCTTCTATTTGAACAGCTCTTCCATTCTTCTGCTTATTTCATCCCAGTTGACAATGTTCCAAAAAGCTTCAACGAATTTTGCTCTATCGTTCTTGTAGTCAATGTAGTAGGCGTGTTCAAAAACGTCTAGCACCATCAGTATTCTAAACGCGGGGTAAACATTCATGTTATGCTTTTCAATCTGCATTATTAGGGGTCTCTGCGTTTGTTTGCAGAAAGTGAGTGCACTCCATCCTGACCCTTCTACGCTTACCGCTGCTTGAGTAAACTCCTTCTTAAAACGCTCAAAGCTTCCAAACTCCTTTTCTAAGAGACCGCTCAATACTCCGCCTGGTTTTCCACCGCCCTTTCCTGGTGGAGCTAGGTTTTCCCAGAAAAGCGAGTGAAGGAGATGACCGCCTATGTTCCATGAAAGCTCTTTTAATGTAGCTTTAACGTCTATTTCTGCATTTTCTTTGCGTGCCTTATCTAACTTCTGTAATATAGTGTTTGCACCGTTTACGTATGCTTGGTGATGCTTGCTGTGGTGAATCTTTAGCTGCTCTTCCGACATGTAGGGAGCTAATTCTGTATATCTGTATGGCAATTTTGGCAAAACATAAAATTTTACCTCTTGCATATACATCACCTGCTTATTATTTTCAGTTTTTAGCTTAATTATTTTTTGATAAAAGATAAATTACGACTATTTTATTATTTGATTGCCGAACGCATTTCCTAAAGATCCCACGGACATCTATGTGCTGTTGCCCCTTTACTATGAAATCTGTAAGTTACCAACTTTGTTAACAATTAATTATGCCGCTGGATCATTTAAATCTCAAAGTTATTGACTTTGAAATATTTGCAGTAGTTCCAGATTTAAATATGGCGATAATTTGTAGAACCTTCCGAAATGTAAATATTGTAGTAATAGCGATATTCAATTCCAAAAAGAGGAGAATAGATTATGAGTAAAGAAGAACTTTTGAATATGTTGAACAAGGCTTTGGAGCTTGAACACGCCGCAAGAATCCAGTATCTAGCACATGCAGAAGTAGTTAAAGGAATAAACTCTGAGCCCATAATCGCTCGGCTAAAGGAAATAGCTGAAGACGAAAAAAAGCATGAGGAAATGTTCAGGACAATCATCGGCGACTACTTGGACGGAGTGCCTTCTATGGGAATGGCTGAAACCCATCCCGCTAAAACGATAGACGAAATTCTTAAGGTTAATATAAAGGACGAAAGGCACGCGGTGGATGTTTATAAAGGCATACTGGAAAAAGCAAACACAATGAAGAACGAGCTAACGTACGAGTACTTTCAAATCGAGCATAGAATAAGACATGTTATACTGGATGAGCAAGAACATATCGCTGAACTTAAAAAGCTCAAAGGTTAGAGAGACTAAACACCCTGAAACCTTTTCTATTTTTCTATCTTTTGATCAAGTCAGTGCGGTCATATGGTGAGTTTTAAAGACTCCATTTTAGATGTAACAAAGAATACTATAAATATAGAAGCCCAGAAGCTAAAGCTAAGCCAGCTGAAATAAGCCGAAAAGAATTGTGTTGGATGTTGAAGGAAGTTTCTGCAAAACTTGCGGAGTATATTATTGAAGATTTCATTTATGAATTACAGAAGTTAGTTGATGTAAAAATAAAAATCGCAAGTTTTAAGGAACGTGGACCCGAAACTATCAGAGTTAAATACAACATTGAAAATGAAGGTTAAGTCAATTTTTAGAGCGACTTCACTTTTTGAGCTAAATCTTTGCCAAAGTTAAAGCATTCCTCTAACTCTTTCTCCGTTGGGACAAATTGCACTTCGACGGCGCGTTCGTAAACTTCAAAGTTGGCTTTTTGAACCGTTTCCATCATTTGCTTTACTGCTCCTTTTCCCCATCCGTAAGAACCGAAGAAAGCCCAAAGTTTTCCCTTTGGCTTTAGGCCGCATATGTACGTTAAGAAGGCGCTAACTGACGGAAACATGGAGTTGTTAAGAGTTGGCGAACCTAAAATAACAGCTTTAGCGTCCAAAATCTCAGTAACAATCTCTGTTACGTCGGACTCCCGCAGTTTAAAGAATTTCACATTCACACCTTGGCTTGTTATCCCTTCCGCTATGACTCTGGCCATTGTGGTTGTACTGCCCCACATACTATCATAAACTATGACTATCTTATTCTTTGATAAGCCTTCACTCCAGTTCTTGTAGGCGTTAATTATTTTCATAGGGCTGGAACGCCAAATTATCCCATGGCTTGGAGCAATAAGATTTATAGGAATTTCCATCGATGCCAATTCTTGAATTTTCCTTGCAACTAGCTGCGCGAAGGGCATAAGAATGTTGGCGTAGTATTTTGCCGCTTCCTCCATCAAAATGGATTCTTCAACCTCGTCGTCAAATCTTTCAGATGTTGCAAGGTGTTGGCCGAAAGCGTCGTTAGGCATTAAAATTCCTTCATCCATTATATATGTGAACATGCTGTCAGGCCAATGCAGCATTGGCGCTTCAATAAATGAGAGCGTTCTTTTTCCAAGCTTTAACTTGTCGCCGGTTCTAACAGTTTCTACCTTGATGTTTTCGCCGTAATGCTTTATTAAGGCGTCTTTCCCTCTTGTAGAGGCTATTACTTCAGCGTTTTCCGCAAGCTTTAATATTTGCGGCAAAGCGCTTGAATGATCCATTTCAACATGGTTTATAATAATATAGTCAAGATTTCTAAAGCTTACAATCTCGCCTATGTTTCTTGCCAGCTCGTCAGAGAACGAATATTTAACTGTGTCAACCAAAGTGGTTTTTTCATCCCTTATTAAATAGGCATTATAAGTTGTTCCGCGTCTGGTGAAATATCCGTGGAAATCCCTGACATTCCAGTCAACAGCGCCTACCCAAAAAACATCTTTGCTTATTTCAATACCAACCATTTTGACACACCTAACTAAAACATTTGTTCTTTGATCTAATGAAATTTTCTCATTGTAATAATCGAAAACGTGGCAACAATGCTTTGCTATAATTTTTAAGGTTTATATAGGATTCAGTGACAAGCAGAATTTTGGTTGCAACTTATGGTGATGGTGGAATTAAGCCAGAGCAATTGGGAGGAAGAAGTTAGTCGTTCAAACATTCTAACTTTGGTCTATTTTTGGCACCAACAGTGTCCATGGTGTCGACAGTTAACGCCTATCCTAGAAAGGATAGCTGAGGAGTATTTGGGAAAAATTAAATTTACAAGTTTAAACATTTTAGAGACGCCGTCAAACCAAGAAATTGCATTAAACCTTGGGGTTATGAGTACCCCTACCCTAATTTTCTTTTGTAGCGGAAGATCTTTAATGCAAATTGTAGGGTATTTGACAGAAGAGGATTTGAGGAAGGTTCTCGACGATATGCTCCGCAGATACCAAACATGCATTTTGCAAAGCACAGACCTTAGAGGCTACATCGTTTAAACACGTCGATTGATGTTCATGTTATTTTTAATTCTTTAAAGAAAACATAAACATCTGTTATTGGCGCACCTTTGTCATCGCAGATTTTTTGTTTTGCCGGCGGGTTCTCAAGATAAAACGGTATTCTTCTGGTTATACGTTCTTGAAACGTAGGTGTTAGTTCATTCTCATAAAAGACTCCGATAGGAATTTTGTCGTCCCACTCCCTCGCTTTTTCTATGGCAGCAATTTTTTTATCAAAATCTTCGTCTGAATTATGTACAACAGGATCGTAGCCTAGCTCTTCTAACTTATAAAGTCTTGATGTAGGCCTCCCGGTTTTCGGATCTATTCGGTCTTCGCCAGCATACCACTCCTTAGTGTTTATGTCATTGTATGTTGGACATGGCTGCAGTATATCTACTAGGGCTAGTCCCTTGTGTTGAATTGCCTGTTTTATTACTTCTTTCAGGTGCTTGGTGTCGTAGGCGTAAGCTCTCGCTACAAAGGTGTATCCTGAAGCTATTGCCAGCATTATAGGATTTATAGCCTCGTTAATATTGGGTCTGGGAATAGCCTTAACTTTTAAGCCTCTTTGCAGCGTAGGCGAAGCTTGCCCTTTAGTAAGCCCGTAAACTCCGTTGTCATGTATTAAGTATGTCATGTCAACATTTCTTCTTCCAGCATTAACTAAATGGCCTACGCCTATTCCAAGCCCATCACCGTCTCCGCCAATGGCTATCACTTCTAGATCTGGATTTGCAATCTTGATTCCTTGCGCAAAAGGCAGAGTTCTGCCATGGAGTGTATGCACACCATATGCCTTAACAAAATGAGGAACCTTTCCAGAACAGCCAATTCCAGACACAAGTACCACACGATGAGGTTCAAGGTTAAGCTCTGCTAAAGCCATTTGTAAAGCAGCAAGTATACCATAATTTCCACATCCAGGACACCAGTCCACGAAAATATCTGATTTAAAGTCTTGCCATTCAAGAACCATACATTAACACCTGCCTTTCAGGCGCCTTATCCGTAAGCACCCGTTTAAGCGCTTCATAAACTTCCGTCGTCGTCATAGGTCGCCCATTATACTTTAGAATTCGATAGTTCATGGAGATACCTGTTTTTTCTCTTATAATTTCGCCTAGTTGTCCAGAATAATTCATTTCCACATCAATTATTCTTTTAGCGCTCTTTAGTGTTTCCCTCACATGTCCGCTTGTAAGTGGGTGTACCATTCGAATTTGCAGAAAACCTAAACTGAAACCTTCTCGGCGCAGTTCATTCAAAGCTTCAATTATCGCGCCCTTTGGAGAACCCCAGCTTAAAATCATGTTTTCCGCGTCTGAATCGCCGAAAAAGTTAAACCTCTCGCTTATTGGCACCTCCTTGTCAATTGTTTCAAGCTTTTTCATTCGCTTCTCCATCATCCTAGTTCTATTAATTGACTCTTCACTTATGTGCCCAAACTCGTTATGCTCATCCCCAGTATACCAGTGAACCCCGTTTCTAGTGCCCAATACAACCCTCGGAGAAACACCAGTCTCTGTAAATAAAAACCGTTTATATTCAATTCCTTCAAGCCTTTTATCATCCCAAACTTCGCTACGGTAAATTTTAATGCTTTTTGTGTCGAATAATGGAAAAGTTTGTGAACTGTTAGCAAGCGCCTTATCTATTAAATGAATTACTGGCAACTGAAATTTTTCAGCATAGTTAAACGCCATTACAGCATCATAAAAGCATTCTCGAATGTCACCAGACGCCAATACGATGCGCGGAAACTCGCCATGGCCAGCGTTGATTGCAAATTTTAAATCATCTTGCCCATGGCGGGTTGGTAAACCTGTTGATGGAGCTCCACGTTGATAATAGGTAATTACCACAGGTACCTCATTGTTTCCTGCCCAAGATAATCCCTCAACCATGAGAGAGAACCCAGGTCCAGAAGTAGATGTAGCTGCTCTTACGCCAGTTAAGGCCGCACCAGAAGCCATGTTTATCGCCGCAATTTCATCTTCGGTTTGAATTACAACAACTCCAGCTTCTATGTTTGGAACGTTCGTTCCGAGAATTTCGTGAGCCTCCATATATTCACTTTCATCTGCAGCCGGCGTTATGGGATAGTAGGTTTGCACTCTGCATCCACCTAAAATTTTGCCTACCGCGACAGCTTGATTTCCCGAAAGGAAAATTCGCCTTTCCTCTGTGCCGATTCTTGGAAGTCCATGACTAAAATTTTTTGAAAAATTAGCTTTTGCGTAGTCAAATGCTAAGTTAAGCGCCAGCATGTTCATTTCAACAATTTTTGGTTTCTCTGAAAAGGTTGTTCTAACAGCTTTTTCAACAAGTGTTACGTCATAGTCCAATAGGCCAAATGATATGCCCAAAGTGAGAACGTTAACCATTCGCATGATCTTGCTTAGTTTTTCAATGCCCAGCTTGCTTGCAATCTGCTTAAGTAAATCCATGTATGGAACCTGGAAAACTTGGACACCCCGTTTTTCAGCGTCAATAAGTAGATCAGCTAAACTATCGCCCACACCCCTGTTTTTTAAATGTTCACGAAATTCAACCTTAAATTCCCGAGGTAGTGTTGGAATCTCCAAAACTTTTACGCCTAATTGGTTCTCGTCGACTATTATTTCTCCCATGGGGGCTACTTCGTCTATATGCCTAACAACAGTTTCAGCGTCAAAAGCCGCCAACATATCCACATCGTTCACATTAGCTGAAACTTCGCTGCTCGAAACCCTCAGGTGGAAGTAGCTATGTAACCCCTTTATGTTTGAATGGTACTCACGGCGTCCATAAACGTATAAGCCGCCATAGCCGCATGCTCTCCCAAAAATGTTCGCAGCTGTGTCAACCCCGCTCCCTTGTGGTCCGCCAGCCATCCAGTTAAAACCCTTGTCCATCATAGACCAGCCATTGAATTCTATTTGAAGCCTTTCACCCACCAGTAGCTTTATCGAAGCCTACGCAACACTCGCAACCAGAAGATTCGCCGCAATAAGGGCACACGCATTTGCAATCATCAATCGGGTTGCCGCATCTATCGCAAATAGGTTCAGAACCCTCAGAATTCAATCCCTTTTCACCACTATTTTCTTGATGCTTACGAGAATTAAATTTTGCGTAAGATTGTATTTATTTTTAGGAATCCATGTTGCAAATGCTTTTATATTCCGTTTAAGGTAAAATGCAAATTAACGAATGTTGTTTTGGAGGTGAAAAATCTTGGTGAAAAAGGGTGAAAAATATAAGTGTGAAAAATGTGGGCTTGTAGTCGTTGTTGATGAGGCTTGTGGGTGCGCTGAATGTGACTTAATTTGCTGTGAGGCTCCGATGAAACCAGTGAAGGCTAAGAAATAGCGTTTCACAAATACAATAATAAATAAACTTCTTTTTATCTATAATTAGGAAGGAAATTTGATTGTATCAAGCTATTGCATTGACAAGTTTGGTTTTGCAATTCGTTATACTTGGATTAATCATAGTAAGCTTATTTATGAAAAGAAGAAAAATGATTCGCGCCCACGGAATAACCATGCTTCTGGCCGTTGTTGTTCACTCAGTAACCATATTGACAGTCATGGTGCCTTCATTTTCTTCGGGCTTAATACCACATATATTAGAAAATTTTGTAAAGCCCATATCTGTAATATCAATTTTGCATGGAATCACAGGACTTTTGGCTTGGCTCTTAGGCATATGGATTATCGCTGCATGGCATTTAAGTCCATTAACACAAGCATGTTATAGAAAGAAGGTTGCAATGCGAATTACTCTCGTTCTTTGGCTGATAGCGCTTATTCTCGGATTTGCGATATACCTAAACTTTTATACTGTAATTTTGCCGCTTTAACTCTCCAAAATTTAATTTTTATCTGCCTATATAGACACTACTTGTTTTCCTCTTTTCTCTTTTGCCGATATTTCTCAGCGCATTTTTGGCAGCAGAAAATGTATTCTTTTCCGTTGATGATTGTGTGGTAAGCTGCTAATTGGCATGTCTCTGATGGAACTGGTATGCTGCAGAATTCGCATTTAATAAACTCTTTTTTCATTGGTTTTCCACCTTTCCTTTTTGTTTTTTGTAATAGTCTTCAATTGCAGCTTTGAGGGCGTCTGCCGCTAGGTTTGAGCAGTGCATCTTTATGGGCGGAAGTCCTTCTAGGGCGTCGGCTACATCCTTCCTTGTTATTTTTAATGCTTCTTCTAACGTTTTGCCCTTTGCCAATTCAGTTATCATGCTGCTTGTTGCTACTGCGGCGCCGCAGCCGAAGGTTTTAAATTTTATGTCCTCTATGCGGTTATCTTTAACTTTTATGTATATTGTCATCATGTCTCCGCAAACAGGGTTTCCAACGGTGCCGACGCCGTCAGCGTCTTGGATTTCTCCCATATTTCTGGGGTTCCTGAAATGTTCCATCACTTTTTCAGTATACATCAACCAAGCAACTCCTTAGGTGTTAAGGGAGACATGGCTCTTAACCTTTTCACAATATCTGGCATTATTTGCAAAACATAGTCTACTTCTTCTTCCGTGTTTTGCCTTCCAAGAGTGAATAGCACTGAACCGTGAGCTTCTTCATGCTTCAGTCCAGTGGCAAGCAGCACGTGAGAAGGCTCCAAAGTTTTTGCGGTGCAAGCAGAGCCGGATGAGGCTGCAACTCCCATCATGTCAAGGCTTAGGAGGATGGATTCACCTTCTATGAAGTTGAACCTTACTGCGGCGTTGTCTGGCAAGCGTTTTTTGGGGTGGCCATTCAAGAAAGCGTAGGGTACAGACTCCAGCAAGCCCTTGATAAGTTTGTCTCTAAGCCTGCTAAGCCTTTCACTTTCAGATTGCATCTCATTAACGGCTATTTCCGCTGCTTTTCCAAACCCAACTATGCTTGGCACATTTTCTGTTCCAGAACGTAAGCCTCTTTCCTGGCCGCCGCCATGAATTATGGGCTCAATGCGCACTCCACTGCGAATATAAAGGGCTCCAACCCCTTTAGGTCCATACATGTCATTAGAAGAAAGCGTGAGCAGATCAATGCCTTCTTTTTGAACGTCTAATGGAACTTGCCCATTAGCGGCTGTAGCATCCACATGCAGATATGCATTTTTCCGGTGGACTATTTGACTTATCTCCCTTACTGGTTGAACGGTTCCTATTTCACCGTTGGCATACTGGATGGAAACGAGAACTGTTTCCTCCTTCAACTCACGCTCTAAACTATCAAGGTCAACTAAACCATATTTGTCGACTGGCAGAAATGTCACATCGAAACCCTTAGTTTTTAGGTACTTGCATGAGTTAATGACTGACATGTGTTCAATGCTTGAAGCTATTACATGTTTTCCCTTATCCATGTTTCTATAGGCAACGCCCTTAACAGTCATGTTGTTGCTTTCTGTAGCCCCAGAGGTGAAAATTATAGACTCCGCCCTTTCTGCATTTATAAGTTTGACGATTTTGGCTCTCGCTTCCTCTAAAGCCTTTCGTGGTTCATGCCCAAACGAATGAATCGAGGATGGGTTGCCATAAAATTCTCTAATAAATGGCAGCATAGCTTCTATAGCGCGGGGATCAACAGGTTTGCCGGCAATATGGTCCATATAAACTTTTTTAGAAGTCAACATTTCTAATCCTCTAGAAGCATATTACAGCATCTGCATTTAAGACTAAATCATTTAGAGTGGCGGCGCCTACTATTCTTGCTTCTGGTGTGAATTCGCCTCGTAAAATGCCGAGCAGCATACAACTCTGTTCGCACACCATGAGTTTAACTCCAGCCTTAACCGCTTGATCCATAACTTCCTTCAAGGATGGAAAACCGCCGAGCTTTATTTTCTCAGCTTCGCCCTTCTTGACCACAGTAACGCCCTTTATTAGAAAATATATGGTGGCGTCCATTCCCATCATAGTAGCAGTTGTTGCCAAAACGAACGGAGCATAGGTGCGTTCCGGAGTATCAACTCCGCTTGTTTGGACGTACAAGATCTTTTTCCTTTCCGACAATGTTTCACCCCCTTAACCACCTATTTGATTTTCCTAATCAAAATTTGAATTTGATTTCCCCTTCTGATCACGCTCACGATTTCCTGTCCCAAATTTCTCACTAGACTTTTAATGTCTTCTTCCGCAGCAGGATCATCCGCCAAAACTTCAAGAACCTCGCCAACCTTCATCTCATCAAGCTCCATCCTCGTCCTAAAAACAGGCTCTGGACAATAAAGTCCTAAACAATCCAATTTCCTATGAGAAATGCTTCCCATGCAATCTCCTCAACATAATAAAACCCCACGGAAAATTAAAAATGTTGCTTAAAGCTGAAAATGTTTAAAATTTAGTTCTTCAATTTTTTAGTCCAAGCCACCAGATTTTCAAGCAGTTCCCGAATTCTGGCCCGTGTTATATCATCCTTCAACCGTCCATTTTCATCAAACTTTTCTTTAGCGAATGGCACTATGACCTCAGGCTTGTTTATTGGATGCATATTTAAAGTTACAAATACTTGTCTGACATGGTATTGGGCGCGAGCCCCTCCAAGCATTCCAATAGATGCACTCATCACGGCTACTGGTTTGCCTTCAAAGGAATTGTCGCTTGGTGGTCGAGAAGCCCAGTCTATAGCGTTCTTTAGCACTCCAGGAACTGAATAGTTATATTCTGGCGTAGCCACGAGAATTGCATCTGCTGACCTGATCTTTGCCTTGAACTCCTTAACTTTTGCTGGCATTTCATACTCCAAGTCTTGGTTGTAAAGGGGAATCCCTTCAATATCAAAAATTTTAAGCTCAGCTTCTTTTGGTAATAACTCAGCTGCAGCGCGGAGCAACGCTTTATTATATGAATCTTTTCTTAAACTACCCGCAAAACCTAGAATGGTTATCTTCTTCATGATATAGTACTTTTTCAGCAAAGACCCTTAAATTTGTTGCTTTTACACCACTTTGCAGCAACTTCCTTTAATTGATTTTGGCCATTGACAGACGCTTATGCTCTTGCATAATACATTTATCCATCACAACCGTTAGTCTTGCCTTTTCTGCTTTTTTAGCTGCTTCCTCATTGAATATTCTGAGCTGCATCCAAACCACATGGGGCCTCCCATATGCGCTTTTCAACTTAATAGCTTGTTCAACTATAGATAGTACTTCTTGGGAAGGTCTAAAAATGTCAACGATCTCTAAACTTTTTTGTATATCCTGAGGCAACTCAATTAGGCTTTTATAACTTTTTTCGCCTAAAATTTCATCAGCAAAGGGGTTGATGGGCACTATGCGAAAACCTTGACTTTTTAGATACGTAGCAACTCTGTAACTATCTTTTGAAGGATCCTTTGAAAGTCCTACTATAGCGACTGTTTTGTATCTCTCTAAAATCTCTTTTAAATCAACACTCATAAATATCCCTTTTAAACACAAAATTAATTGATCTGATATAAAGCATTCCGACGATTTTTGTATGGAGGTTTGAACGTGAAAGAAAAAGAATACGACTTAATTGTGATCGGCACAGGATCTGCAATGGAGATTGTGAATACTGTAATTCAAGATAATCCAAAGGTGAAAATCGCCGTTATTGACAAGGACGAGCCTGGCGGGATATGTCTAACAAGGGGATGTATTCCCTCAAAGATTTTGTTGTATCCGGCTGAATTGATAAGAATGATAGAAAGGGCTCATGACTTTGGCATATTCTCCGAAATCAGGAAAATTGATTTTGAAAAGGTCATGGAAAGAATGCGATTCCATATTCAATCAGAAATAAATATGATTAGAGAAGGGCTCTCCAGATCTAAAAACGTGGACTATTATCCATCCAAAGCTGAATTTATAGCCCCCTATACGCTGAAAGTGGATGGAACCAGCTTAAAGTCTAAAACGATAATTCTGTGTACAGGGTCCAAGCCCTTAATTCCTCGGGTAGACGGACTGGAAGAAGCAGGATATGAAACCAGCGATACGGTTCTTAAAATGAAGCACTTACCAAGAAGTATTGCAATTATTGGTGGAGGATATATCGCCGCAGAATATGGGCACTTCTTCTCAGCTATGGGTTCAAAGGTTACCATAGTAGGTAGAAACCCACAGTTTTTGCCAGATGAAGAGCCAGAGGTATCAACGCTGGCTAAACAAGAAATGCAAAAACACGTGACAATAATCACAAACCATGAAGTGCAAAAAGTAGAAAAAATTGCTGGCAACAAGAAAAGGCTCGTAGCAGTTAATAGGTCAAACGGAGAAGAAGTCGAGGTTATAGGGGAAGAAATACTTGTGGCTGCGGGCAGAGCCCCAAACACGGACATTCTCCGTCCAGAACGAGGAGGAATAAAAGTAGACAAAGATGGGTGGATCATCGTCAATGAATTTTTAGAAACTTCTCAGCAAAATGTCTGGGCGCTTGGCGACGCCAACGGCATATATCCCTTTAAGCATAAAGCAAACTATGAGGCAAAAATAGTGTATTATAACGCTATACTGAAAAAGAATGTAAAAACAGACTATCACGCTGTGCCCCATGCCGTTTTCGCATATCCAGAAATTGCAAGCGTCGGATTAAAAGAAAAAGAAGCCATCGAGAAATACGGCGAAGACAATGTGTTAATAGGAGTAGAAAGATACGAAGACACTGCCAAAGGAATAGCAATAAACGCCAAAAACTACTTTGTAAAAGTCATCGTGGAAAAAAAGAACTTAAAAATTTTAGGAGCCCATATAATTGGACCCTACGCATCTATATTGATTCAAGAAGTGGTTAACCTAATGTACACTCCTGAACAATCAGCATGGCCTATAATCGAGGGAATGCACATTCACCCATCTCTAAGCGAGGTTGTTCAAAGAGCGTTTCTCTCGCTTGCACCGCCACAAGTATACCACCATATTATCGAACACCACTTTGGAATCACTACTAGATAAAAAGGCGAGATTAATCGAGTTAAAGTTCCAAGATTTTTGAAAACTCTTCTGTGTTTCCAGATACTCTAATATTAAGCTTGGCTAGCGTAACAGCGAGGATTTGTAAACAGCTTGGTAAGCCATATCTTTTTGCCCGTGAGCCGCCATCACTTCTTTCTGAAGTTTTTTCGTGTCGATGGGACAGTTGTTCGCTACTTCATGTATGAACTTTCTTAACTCCTTTTCGTCAAAACCACAGCTTGTCGTAAGTTCTTCTATTATCCGCATTGAGATTTCTGTATCACCGCCACAACTTGAGCTTAGCTCCTCTAGCATCGATCTTAAAACATTAGAATCTATACCACATTGCACACTCAATTTTTTTGCCCATTTAGCACTCATTCTTTCACTTCCAATCGGCACAGCATAGGTATGTATCGTTCTTTTTAAATGTTTTACTTGAAAATAACTTTCATATAACGTAAGTTTCGCGCTGTTCACAGAGACTTATTTATGTTTTATTGAATTTTAAGAAACAATTAAATACGGAAATTGCGAAACTACTAGGTTTGAGGGGAAAATGTGGCTAATAGCAAGATTCTCGTTCCAGTAGATGGTTCCACTTCAAGCCTTATAGCGGAGGAGACAGCCGCAAAAATCGCTAAAAATACTGGAGCAACAATAACTGTTTTACATGTTATGAAAGAAATTAGATTAGGCTACAGTCTTCCTCAAAATATACAAGACGAAATATTGGGCCATATTGAGCAGGAAGCAGTAAAGATAACCAATGAAGCAAAAGCAATATTTATGGAAGAAGGAATACCCGTAGATTCCAAGATAGAAAGCTTGTATGATCCCGCTGAGAGTATCTTAAAACTTTCCAAAGATTACGATTTGATTGTTATGGGCGCGCATGGCGAAAATGAAAAGGACACATATGCACTAGGCAGTGTAACTAAAAAAGTTATGAGATATTCTAAACGTCCAATTCTAATCACAAAAAAAGTTAGTGCCTTGTCCAATTTGCTGGTCTGTGTTGACGGTTCTAAAAGCTCGATTAGAGCCTTAAGATATGGAGTTAAACTTGCCAAAAAAATAGGTTCAGCCATCACCTTATTAAATGTTCAAGAGAAAAGGATATTTGAAGCCGCACCTGAAATTGTTAAAGATCTAGGAGAAAATATCCTGTCGGAAGCAATGAAAGTTGCTGGAAGGACCAGGTTGAGAATAAACAAGAAGTTAGAATTTGGGGTTCCATCTGATGTTATAGTTGAAGTTGCTGAGAAAGGCAATTATGACTTGATTATCGTGGGAAGCAGAGGCTTGGGAAAAGTTAAACGGTTCTTGCTTGGAAGCGTAAGTGATGATGTAAGCTATAAAGCAAAATGTTCAGTTTTAATAGTGCCTGCGAAAGCTTAACGAACTAAAGTTCCTTTTTATTGTATAAGGTGCATACGATGCTTTATTCTCTACAACGCAAAAACGCTTAAAATCCGGAAATTTTTTCCAATGGTTTCATCCTTGTCTCAATTCCAAGCACTATCACTGAGAAGGCAGCAAACAAATGGATCACGGAGAAAGCTGCAAAGGGCCCGAAAATGCCGCTTGTGATGAAAAGATATGCGGTGAATGATGGTGCAGATATTCCAACCAGTCTCCCGAAGCTAGCAGCAGCGCCCGAACCTGTGCCCCTTGCCTCTGTGGGGTAAAGCTCCTGCGTGTATGTGTATAATCCGGCCCACGCTCCTAGATTAAAAAATGCTATTATCGCACTCCACAGTAGAATCCAATCCAAACTAACTATAAGGCTGAGGAATGCCGACGAAATTCCCGCAGCTGAAAGGTAAATAATTAAAACCTTTTTTCTTCCAACTCTATCAAGCAAGAAAGATGCTGAATAGTAACCGGGTATCTGGAAAAGAGTCACAATTAATGTCCACCAAATAGAAGTTACATCTTTTAAACTGAACTGCTTAGCGTAAATTGTGGGTAGCCATAGAAATATTCCGTGATATGTGTAAACCAACGCGCCCCAAAGGATAAACAGCATAACCGTCCTTTTGAAATATTTATCAGACAACAAACCTTTTATAGAAGTTTTCTTGAAGCCCAATTCTGTTTCTTCAAAGTTTAATTTATCGATAACGTCAACCGCTTTTAGTTTTGCAAGAATGTCTTGTGCTTCTTTGAATTTGCCTTTTCTAATTAAATATCTGATACTTTCAGGGAGAAAAAACAAAATTAGGGGAATTAGAGGCAAAGAAAAAAGCGCTACATAAAAAGTAATTCTCCAACCAAAAATTGGCAGAATAAAATAAGGGATCAACAATGAAAGTATTGAACCGTAAACCCAACTCGTTTCGACTAGTCCCAAAAATAACCCTCTATATCTGGCGGATATATACTCAGATATGTAAACTCCTGGTAATGGAAGTGCACCGCCTAGGCCTAAACCTGCAGTAAATCTAATGACATAGAATGCAGGAAGGCTTGGGGATGAACCACAGAGCGCGGTGAAAATCGTTTCCAGCGTTACAACAATTACGAGAACTTTCTTTCTGCCAATTATATCGGATAATCCACCGAATGTTAAGGCGCCAACAAACATTCCGAGATAACCAATGCTTAGAAGATAACCCATATCGATAACACTTAAGTTCCATTCGGCAGCAACAGAATTCGCCAAAGCAGATATAAGCATAACATTCATGCCCGTTAATCCATAGACAGAAGAGCAAAGCAAAAGAATCTTAAAGTGAAAACTTTCCAACGGCGCCTTATCTAAAAAAGCGTAGACATCGATCGGGTTCATTTTTGTTTTCATAATCTTCCCTTGTCTTTTTTAAAGCTAAAGACTAAATAAACGGGGTTTATCCGAAATAGGAGGGGGGGCTTGCGGTTTTAAATTACAGTGCAGTCCATCCGCCATCCACGAAAATCGTCTGTCCGGTAACATAATTTGACGCTGGCGAAGCCAAGTATGTCAATGCTGCTTTCAGATCTAGCGACTCTCCAATTCTTCCAAGTGGGATTCTGGATAAAATATACTGCCTTATTTTTTCATCTTGGAAAATTGGTTGTGTCATTTCGCTTGGGAAGAACCCTGGTGCAATAGCGTTCACATTTATTTTGTAGGGCGCCCATTCTATTGCTAAAGCCCTTGTTAAGTTTATAACTGCGCCTTTAGAAGCGTAATAGGGGGCTGTGGGAAAAACGTCGCCTACTGCTCCATATATGGAGGCGATGTTAATGATTTTTCCGTATTTCTTTTGTACCATTTCGCGGGCTGCGGTTCTTGCACATATAAAGACGCCTGTCAAGTTTATGTCTATAACTTTTTTCCATTCTTCTAAGCTTATATCTACTGATGGACTTAAAGAAGCAATGCCAGCATTGTTGACCAGTATTTCTATAGATTCAAAGCGATCCACAGCAGTTTTTACCATGTTGATTACTTGGTCTTCTTGGCTTACATCTGTTTTAATGGGAATAACCTCTACGTTGAACTTATTCTTTATTTCCTCAGCTACTTTTACAAGTTTTTCATATCTTCGTGCTGCAATTACAAGATTAACTCCCAACTCGGCCAAGGTTTCAGCGAATGTCACGCCTAAACCGCTTGAAGCACCAGTCACAATGGCTGTTTGTCCCTTTATATTAAAGCACAATTTCATTACATGCTCATTCAAGAAATCACCTCCTTTTACTCCAATAGCATTTGTGAAACAAAGGATTTGTGATAATCGGTAGGAAATCCCGATATTGTGAGAGCGAGAGCGTCTCTTAAGTATCTTTGTAGTGGAAAATCTCTTGTGATGCCATATCCACCAAATAATTGTAATGCTTCTTTCGAAACCCCTACACACATTTCTGTTGCATACCACTTTGCCATTGAAGCCACCATAGAAGCTCTAGGGTCGTTCTTTTGGAGTAATTCTGCTCCATAGAACGCAAGTTGCCTTGCAGCTTCAACCGCTAAAGCCATTTCTGCTATTTTCCATCTGACGCCTTGAAGTTTATCCATAGTTGCGCCGAACATTTCTCGCCCCTTAACGTGTTTGATGGTTGCTTCGATCGACGCTCTGGCTATTCCAATGGCAAGCATAGCGTCGAGAATTAAAATCGATGGCAAGACTTTTAATATTACAGATAAGCCTTGCCCTTCCTGTCCAACAATATTCTTTTCATTTACTACACAGTTGTCAAAGTAGACTATCGCGTTACCGATTGCCGTAGCTCCAATAAATTTGTTGGGTGCTCCAACATTTAATCCTGGCGTGTTTCTCTCAATCACGAATAGCGTGTATCCCTTTTCAGTGCGTGTCAGAACAATAAATGTGTCAGCAACGGTTGCTAAGCCAGTAAAGATTTTTTGCGCATTTATCACATGTCTCCCTCCATCTATTTTTGTGCTCAAGGATAATTTTGAGAGGTCTGTTCCACCTTCTGGTTCGGAATAGGAAAACGCCATCAATTTTTCGCCTTTGCACAAGGCTGGTAGATATTTATCTTTTTGCTCTTCTGTTCCACCTTCTGATAGTATTGCGCTGCAAGCGTCTAATATATGAATGATAAAAGCAGTGTTTGCGCATGCTCTAGCAATTTCTTCCCACACGGTGCATGCATCGAGAAGACTTAACCCTTGTCCACCATATTTTTCTGGTACTCTTAAACCTAGCAATCCCTGTTTTGCTGCTTTCTCTATATTTTCTAATGGGACTTCGCTACGTTCATCCCAATGAGAAGCCCTAGGGGCAAATTCTTTTTCAACAAATTCGCGTGTGGATTTTTGGATCAATTTTTGTTTTTCATTTAAGACAGTCATAGTAATCATCTTTATTGAATTTTTCTTCATATGACGTTTTGTTCATACTTCCATTTAAACCTTTTGCGGAAGACTTATTAAAACGTATGAAAATGATTTCATACAAGTCAGCTCGTAGGCGTGGTAGATATGAAACAAGCTTTTACCGAAATCTGCTATATGTTCTTCTCAACATTAGCTAATCCTACAAGATTGGCCATACTAGAATTACTACACGATGGTCCTAAGAATGTTACGCAAATTGCAGAGGCGTTAAAACAAGATCAGAGCATGATTTCGCATAACTTAAAACCGCTATTAAGATGCAGTTTTGTATTCTCGGAACGCAGAAAAAAAGAGCGCTTGTACTACTTAAACAAAGAAACCATAGAAAAACTTTTCAAATTGTTCTCCCAGCACGCCGAAAAATACTGTCCCACACGCGGAAAATGTCTAACAGATAAAGTATCGAAAGAGCAGAAAAAGATAGAGGCTTCAAAATCGGTATTCTTAACTCGCTACTAATGGGAGGGTTAAGATGAGAAAAATATTGATTATGGTTGATGAAGGAGTAGAAGACTCCGAGTTTATCTATCCTTACTATAGACTTCAAGAAGAAGGCTACAAAGTTGTTATAGTAGCTTCAAAGGCGAGAGAAACATATATTGGAAAACATGGAGTCCCGATAAAATCTGAAGTATCCGCTGATGACGTAAATGTTGAAGAATATGATGCGTTGATTATCCCTGGCGGAAGAGCCCCAGATAGAATGCGCATAAACGAGAACTTAGTAAAAATTGTTAAGGAAGCATACGATAAAGGCAAGGTTATAGCCGCTATATGCCATGGTCCTCAGATGCTAATAGAAGCTAACGTATTGCGTGGGAAAAAAGCAACATGCTGGAAATCAGTTGCCACAGACTTAAAGAATGCTGGCGCAAAATATATAGATAAGCCGATTGTGGTTGACGGAAACATTATAACCTCCAGAATGCCAGCAGACCTACCAAGGTTCTGTCAAGAAACAATAAAACTGATAGAAAATAGAAGAAGGTAAATGCAACATCAATTTAGTTGGCGATGTGGAAACACAATATTACGATCGTAATAAAGTATATCTACCAACTTAACAATAATATTAATAGGGCAAGAATATGCTACTGCCATGCGAAGTTTTTGTAAAGTGCCTGTTGCCACCAGTTCACGCTGTTATAGCAAAAACACTTGTAACAAAATATGACTTAACACAGCTTAAAGCGGCCGGCCTTTTAGGGATAAGCCAGCCGACCATAAGTCTTTACAATAGGAAAATGCGAGGTAAAGCCTTAAACCTAGAAAATGATTCAGAGGCCATGAGATTGGTAGAAAATTTTGCCGATGCCTTAGCAGTAAATGGTTTACGATCTAAAGATTTTATTAAAAAATTCTGTGACCTTTGCAAAGCAGCACGCGCCAAAGGATTACTATGCCCGATTCACAAGGGTCTTGTTCCAGCGCTTTCAATCGAAAAATGTGAGTTATGTCTTGCCTCAGACAGATTAAAGTGCATCTAAATGCTTGGTCAATATCTAGTAACGTTTAGGGAGGCATTCGAAGCTGCATTAATAACTGCAATAATACTATCCTACCTAGCGAGGAGTGACAGACATATTTTCTCGCGTTACGTATGGTACGGTGTCGCCTTGGCAGTGACCGCCAGTCTGACTTTAGGAGCGATAGTCTGGCTTACGTACGGTATGCTTCCAGAAACTTTCAAACTTATTTTCGAGGCTTTGACGGCATTTATCGCTGTTCTGGTTTTGTCCTCGATGATCTACTGGATGGCTTTAAAAGGTGGAAGTATAAACCAAGAAATGGAGAAACGTGTTAAAATCGCGGCATCGCGAAGTGCAAGGATCAGTTTATCTTCCTTAAGTTTTATTGTTGTTTTCCGAGAGGGCTTTGAGACGATCCTTTTTCTCACGCCTTTTCTGGTTGCCGATACGATGGCTACTTTAGTTGGAATGTTCTTTGGAATTTCCTCAGCAGTTCTGTTAGCTTACGGCATTTTTGTTGTTGGCATGAAAATTAACTTAAGAAGGTTCTTCTATTTCACGAGCATAATGCTGATTTTGCTTGCCGGAGGCTTAGCCGGATACGGCACACACGAACTCCTCGAATATTACGAAGAAACTGGCGTTAAAGTAGGCTGGTTAAGTGATCCGGCTTATACACTAAGTATTCCCGCAGATAGCCCATTTCACCATAAAGGAGCAATAGGTTCCATATTCGCTGTAATGTTTGGCTACACAACAAGTGCAGAATGGGCAAGGGTAATAGTCCACATAGCATATCTTATGATATCTCTTCCACTTGTGTTTTGGGTTTATAGAAAACGACGGGTATAGACGCTTTTGAAGTGTCAACATTACACAGGACAAGTCTTAACAAGCCACTTGCAATCCAGTGCAAAGAAAAAACAGGAGAAGCAACTTAAATTTTTATTTCTCTCAATATATTAATTAAAACAATCGCGTTATTATACTCTCTATCCTTCGCAGCGTAAAGGAGCGTAACAGTTCCCTTATCTTCTTCAATCTGCTTAATTTTTTTAAGCAGATCTTTTTTATTTTTCAGTTCTTCAGCATACTTTACTTTAAACTCTTCCCATCTCGCTGGATCATGACAAAACCTCTTTCGTAACTCGTCGCTAGGCGCGATCTCCTTCAACCACAAGTCAACTTTGGCTCTTTCCTTTGATAAACCCCTTGGCCACAATCTATCAACAAGAACCCGAATTCCATCCCCTTCAGAAGGCTGATCGTAAACCCTTTTAACCTTTATCACCGCATCCACCTACTATTACTAAATATTTTCTGCAAAAAGTTAAATCTTCTGATTAAAAGAAACAAAGGCTAAATAGACGCCTACCATTGAAGAATTTTGGTTGCAAAACTTTTCGCCTTATTGATTGGCAAAATTTTTATGCAATAAAAACAAACAATTGTCTGGGAGAACATTATGGGAAATGGAGAAAAAGGTGAAGAAGAGAAGAAGAAAAGATATTATTACTATAGAAAAAAGGAAAAAAAGGCTAAAGAAGTAAAGAAAAAGTAACAATCATCACATCTGAGGCTCTCAGGCATATCTAACTAAGATTCTTCAGAAAATTGGGCATACACCTTTGATCGCTAATCGGATCGAATCGTTCCAACTCCATTTTGTCTAACGGAGTTACAATCCTCGATACCAAACCGTTCAAAGTGTATGGAAGGCGAATAAGGCGCATATCGCCAACCGTAACCCACTTATCTATGTGAAAACCTTTTGCCTTAACGTCTCCAGCTATGATCTCACGTTCTGCCATCTTCAACTCGTAAGCGTCATGATCAAAAACATGTATGTGAAAACCCCTGCCAGAATAGACTATTTTTAATAGGGAAAAACGCTTCTCTAAATATTCATAAAGCCTGAATGTTTCATCTTTCACCATTTGAAACTCGAGCTCGCAGAAACTTAGCCCCTGATTCCTGCGCATTTTATCCTCAAGGCTTCCGTGTATTGGACAAGTAATGTTCTCTGGATCAAGGTCAAAGGCTAGTTCTTGTCCAATTACGTTCCCACATTCATTGTAAACGTTCCGATCATAATACACAGCTTCTGGCGCAAACTCGATTATTTGTCTTCTAACATCTTCCATGTCTTCATACTCGTCTATTATTATCGTGGTAGACGCATCTTCCGCATACTCTTTCGGATAGATCTTGGTGTGTCTACCCATGATTACACCAAAGTGCACTTTATCTGTTCTCTCCATAAGCCAATCCACAACATTATCTAGCTTAAATTCCTCCGTATAAAACCTCAACCTTTCTTCAAGCGTAGCTAGCCGCATCCCCTTTGGGAAATAATACTCACTCATTTTAAGCCAAGTAATAATTATACCACATGCATAAAAATTAATATTTTATAAAAATCTGAATAGTTATTCTTGTAAAAGGTGAAGCATTTGCCTATAGATCCTGATTTCCGAAATAAAAGGAAAGTTGTGGGAGAGCATAATGGACACAAAGTTTGGGGCCCACTTGAACCACCTAAAAAGCTTGGAATACATGGAACAAACGTAGCCGTTGATTGGGATGTCTGCACAGGATGCGGCACATGTTTGGAGGTTTGTCCAGTAAGCCTCTACGATTGGGCTGATGCTCCGGGGCATCCAATCTCCGAGAAAAAGTCCGATCCGACCAGAGAAAAGGAATGCATACAATGCCTAGCATGCGAGGCTAGTTGTCCAACACAAGCGATAAAAATAACGTCTCCATAAAGCTGAGCACCACCTAAAATTAGAAAGCTTGTAAACAAAGCAGTAGTTGGAAAAACAGGCAAGAAGAAAAATTTTACCAGCATTAATCTAAAAGATCTTAGCTAAACTTAGGTATTGAGGTTCAGTAAAGGTGAATTTGGTTGGTTAGGAAAAAGAAAATTGACGGCAAGACAGTTTATTTATGTGGCATATGCGGCCTTGGTTATTTGGATAGGGGAACCGCCAGGAAATGTGAAGAGTGGTGTAGGAAGACAGGAACTTGTTCTATCGAAATAACTAAAAAGGCAGTATATTTTCCTAATTTGTTCAATAAACATGATGCTGCCTCCCCATAAAGTCCCACACCATATTCAAGTATAAACCATGGGCTGGTCAAAACTCGATAGCGTTGTTACGCTTTGGGTAAGTTTTTCATGAAGGCTTTATCTCTTCTGGTTTCCAAAGTATAGCCAGTAATCCGCCGACAATCCCGAGAAGTAGCCCTATTCCCATTCCACCCATGCAGCTTATAATGCTTATCACGGAAAAAATTATGATTAATGCGCCATATAACTCATGTTGTTTTGGGTTTATATAAAGAAGAACTGCAACTATGATGATTATTATACCAAAGATTATGCCTAATATGCCCATAATATTGGTGATGCCGCTGAAGTCCCACCAAGGCATATGTTCCTCCATTTCATGCATCATGCTACTCCATCCCATAGGCCACCACCAATTCCACCAAAGACACATGATAGCGCTACTAATAACTATGAACACTCCAGAAAGCAACGAAAGAATGAAAGCAGCCATAGGTTTATAATTTCTGTTCATTACCGACACATACATGAAACCATACTATTAAATACTTAAATTTTCGCCTTGAATCCTCGTAGTAAACTCTTAAAAATGATGCTTCTATGTTGATGAGTTTCGACCGCTATTTCGTTGTTTGTTTGCACAATAAAAAAGGAAGGTGGATTTGGTTTTAGATTTTAGGGTGTGATTACTTTATAGGGGCGCATCATTTCATTGTCTTCATGGTCGAGAATGTGGCAGTGCCAGACGTAGCCTGGTCCTTGTGTTGCATCAAATGGGTAGGCAGAGCCGTCTTGGGAAGCGAAGCGGACCCTAATTATGGTAACTTCGCCTGGGTTCATTTGAATTGTGTCTTTCCATCCTTGCTCGTTTGGTGGTGCAAGCGTTGGTTTTCCATTTAAGTATGGTTCAATCGGTAACTCCAATGGTTTATAGTTAAGTGGGAATGGGGGCATCATACCTCCATTAAGCATTATCCAATCCGCTGCATACTTCTTGGTATCAATCTTTTGGCGGCTCACAAGTTGGAACTGCACAAGGTGAAGATGAATTGGATGCGTGTCTGCCGTAGGATTAACGATAACCCATTCTTCTGTAGATCCAACCACTGGTAGCTCAGTGATATCACCAGACCATTTCTGTCCATTCAGAAGTATTTCTAATGGACCGGCTAATCCCATAACTTCCCAGAGGACCAAGATTCTCCTTCTCGTGGCAATCGGTAGACTTGGATACGGGTTCAGTGTGGGATTAAGGATGGTGGGCAATGTAGTTGGTGGTAAGCCCTGGTTTGTTGTCACGGTAAATTGCATGATTTGCCCGACTGTTTTAGGATCCGGAGCAACTCCGTTGGGGTATGGGGCCTTTGCTGAATTTCTAAGAATAACTTTTGTTCCAGGCGCCAAATTAGAAAAGTCTACAAGGATGTCAATCCTTTCACCAGGCGCTATCGTAATCTTTGTTAGATTTATTGGCGATCGCAGGTATCCTCCATCGGTTCCTATCAGAGTGAAGGGTAGAGGGTCAACGTTTAGCGGGCTGACTATTTGGAACCAGAGGGTGTAGAAGCGGGCGTTTGAACCGTCTAAAATAACCTATATTGGCCTCTGTCCACATTCATGTTGGGCCAAACTTTACCGTTAACCATAATCGTGTTGCCAAAGAATTCCGGCATCCAATATGGGTGGTCATTGGGATTGATGCCCATGCTTGGGAAGTAGAATGAGCCGTCGGATAGGAAATTGCGGTCTTGTATCACAATGGGCATTTCGTATTTCCCACTTGGCAACAATTGTGCAATAGGGTCATTGGGATCTCGTAAAATGTAGAAGCCAGCAAGCCCGGACATAACGTTGATGCGGGTTATGCCTAACGCGTGGTCATGATACCATAATGTTGCGGGTTGCTGCATGTTGGGATAGTAGTAAACCGCAGCGTTCGGTTCAGTAGGCGTAAGCGTGCTGTAGGCTGGGCCATGAATTCCATTATGGGTGAACCACGCGTCTGGACCTCCATCATAATAGGACTGAACTTCACCACCGTGAAGATGGGTAACAAGAGGCACAGGGTATTGCGCTTCTGGGTAGCCAGGCGGATACGGCGTGAAAGGGGGCATAGGCATACCAAAGTTATTAGGGTCGGCCCAGTGAATAGTTGGATCGACAGCGAACATATGAGGTGAGTTGATGTTATTCACCCATTTAACCTGGATGGGAATGCCTCTAATAGCCTCAAAAGTGGGTCCAGGCGCATTTTGCACATAACCTAACCATGCCCCAGTCAATGCGTCCTTTGTGTTACCCCCATATCCCCAAACCTTTGTCTTGGGAAATGGGGGAGGCAGAATCTGTTGATAGAACTCTGACATAGTCACGTTATAATAATGAGTAAGTAAACGGTTATTGGGATCTGTCGCAACGAAGGGTTCATAAACTGGAGGAGGGCCCTCAAGCTGGTTCACATATTTTGGAATAGTTAAGGGATCTAACAGCATAGGCTGAGCCCGCGCTGGAGAAGCAAACAAGACAAATGAAGTGACCAGAAGAATTGCTGCAATTAAAGATACTCTCATTTGTGTCAGCGATTTCACTTTCACCTTTAAAACCTCCTTTCTCCAACGTTAAATAACAATAAAACAACATATTAAGATTTCGCGAAAATTATTAGATGAAGAAAAATGGCTTCAAAGGATGTTAGCGAATTATTTGGTAATAGCGGCTTTTGCCAACTTTTCCCCAAGTCTCTCTGCTTGTTCTATGTCCTTTGATTTAGGCGTGCCCTCAACTGCTATCCCCGGTTTTACCCACTTGGGGTTAAATGCTCCAAGTATTTTTTCGATATTTTCCAAGGCTGTAACCTGACCCCCACTGCCAGTAGTAAAAACACACGCAGGTTTACCTGCAAGCTTATGCCTGTGAGGATAAAAATTTGTGAACATAGTTAGGATCTCTCCTGACATTATACTAAAGTGAGACGGCGACCCGAAAGCATAAGCATCCGCCTTTACCATGTCATCAAGAATCGCATCCCTCGCTTTCATCAGCTTAACTTCAACCCCCGAAACCTTGCGAGCCCCATTCGCTATTGCCTGAGCCAATCTTTCAGTATTCCCAGTTCTACTATCATAAATTACAAGAACTTTAACCACAACCAAACCTTCAATAACTTTAAAGTTTACCAACCTAATAAATTTTCAATTCGGAAATCCATCAAGCTAGATTTTGAATAACTGTTTCTTTCAATGTTTTGTTGAGAGACACTAACAGAAGGGTTGTTACGCGTAAAAGGTCTTGGGTTCATTAGTAGCAACATCTTTATGCAGCAAAGTTTTTAGGCATGTGAGTGTAGCGCGATTTTGGAGCTAAAGCGGTTTAGCTCCGTTTAAGGTAAATGGGGGAAAACTATATGCCCAAGAAGGGAAAGAAGAAGGCTGAAGAGAAAACCGAAGAAAAGAAATCTGAAGAAAGCAAA